>VFSW01013994.1_pt1 | contig 11118 bp, 7 predicted proteins | sample 5358111 | NCBI WGS metagenome assembly VFSW01 (sample SAMN11554181, study PRJNA540505) | mine drainage metagenome | isolation source: sediment from site ElyBrook_90M | place: USA: Ely Copper Mine, Vershire, VT | collected 2017
GCCGTACGCCTACACAGCCAACCTCGGCCAGCCGGCCGAAGCAGCCTACGACGAGATTCCGCGCAAGGCGCTGGAGTATGGCGCGGAGAAGGCTCGCCTGATCGACTGCCGTGGGCCGCTGGTGCGCGAAGGCATCGCCGCGCTACAGGCGGACGCGTTCCACATCACCACCGCCGGCGTCCCCTACTTCAATACGACGCCCATTGGACGCGCGGTCACCGGTACCATGCTAGTGACGGCGATGAAGGAAGACGACGTCAACATCTGGGGCGACGGCTCGACCTACAAGGGCAACGACATCGAGCGGTTCTATCGCTACGGTTTGCTGGTGAACCCAGAGCTGAAGATCTACAAGCCCTGGCTCGACGCGAGCTTTATCGACGAACTGGGCGGACGGGCGGAGATGTCGGCCTACATGCAGAAGGCCGGTTTCGGATACAAGATGTCGGCGGAGAAGGCGTACTCGACCGACTCCAACATTCTGGGCGCGACGCACGAGGCGAAGGATCTTGAACTGCTAACGAGCAGCATGAAGATCGTCGTGCCGATTATGGGCGCGGCCTTCTGGCGCGACGAAGTTGAGATCAAGCGCGAAGAGGTTGTTGTGCGCTTCGAGGAGGGCTTCCCGGTTGCGCTCAATGGGACGGAGTATGTAGATCCGGTGGAGTTGATGCTGGAGGCAAATCGGATCGGCGGACGCCACGGCCTTGGCATGAGCGATCAGATCGAGAACCGCATCATCGAGGCCAAGAGCCGCGGTATCTACGAGGCGCCGGGGCTGGCGCTGCTGTACATCGCGTACGAGCGGCTGATTACGGGCATCCACAACGAGGACACCATCGAGCAGTACCGCGAGAGCGGACGCAGACTGGGACGGCTGTTGTATCAGGGGCGCTGGTTCGACTCGCAGGCGATCATGCTGCGCGAGAGCGCACAGCGCTGGGTAGCGCGGCCCATCACCGGCGAGGTCACGCTGGAGCTGCGCCGCGGCAACGACTACTCGATCCTGAACACGGAGTCGCCGAATCTGACGTTCAAGCCGGAGCGCCTGAGCATGGAGAAGACCGAGTCCGCCTTCAGCCCGCGCGACCGCATCGGCCAGCTCACCATGCGCAACCTCGACATCACCGACTCCCGCGCCAAGCTGATGACCTACGCGCAGAGCGGGCTAATCACATTGAGCAAAGGCTCTGAGATGCCACAACTGAGAAGCGGGAACGAGAAGGAGTAAACATGTCAGAACCCGCGACAAAGATGTGGTCTGGCCGCTTTCGCGAGCCTTTGAATGCTGCGTTTGAGCAGTGGCAGCGGTCGTTTCCTTTCGATGTGCGACTGCTGGCGCAGGAGGTTGCTGCGTCGAAGGCCCATGCCAAGGCGGTTGCTGCTGCTGCGATTTTGAGCGATGCCGAGTTGGCTACGATGCTCGGCGGGCTGGACGAGGTTCTCGCGTCGAGTGGGTCAGATTGGCACGCGACGGTTGCCTCTGCGCCAGAGGCCGAGGACATTCACCACTTCGTCGAGATGCAGTTGACCAAGGCGATTGGCTCGCTGGCGCTGAAGCTGCACACGGGGCGCAGCCGCAATGAGCAGATCGCCACCGACATGCGGCTGTTTGTCCGCGATGCAATCGACGCGACGGCGAAGGGTCTGCGCGAGTGGGCGCTGGCGTTGGTCGATCTTGCGGAGCAGGCAGGCGATGCCGTGATGCCCTCATACACACACCTGCAGCGGGCCGAGCCGGTGTTGGTGGCACATTGGTTGCTTGCGTATGTTGCGATGATCGAGCGCGACATCTCTCGGCTGACCGACGCGCGTCGGCGAATGAACTTTTGCCCGCTGGGATCGGGCGCGGTGGCGGGCGCGACGTTGGCGCTGGATCGCACAATTGCGGCGCGTGAGCTGAAATTCGGCGGACCAACACCGAACAGTATGGACGCGACCAGCGACCGAGACTTTATGCTTGAGTTCACACAGTGTCTGGCGACGATGGGCGTTCACTTTTCGCGGTTTGCGGAGGAGCTGACGCTGTACTCGACGGCGGAGTTTGGCTTTCTCGATCTGCCGGAGGCGTTTTCGACCGGGTCGAGCGCGATGCCGCAGAAGAAGAATCCCGACTTCACCGAGCTGCTGCGCGGAAAATCGGCGCGGCTGGTTGGCGCGGCGACGACGCTTGCGGTGCTGATGAAGGGCCAGCCGCTGGCGTATAACAAGGACTTACAGGAGGGCCAGGAGCCGGTCTTCGATGCGGCGGATACGGCCGCCGGAGTGCTGTCGATTCTGCCTGCGTTTACACGTTCGCTGAAGTTCAATTTTGCGCGGATGAAGACGGCGGCGACGACCGGCTACTTGAATGCGATGGCGGCGGCGACGTACCTCTCCAACAAGGGCGTACCGTTTCGCACGGCGCACGAGATTGTGGGCAATGCGGTGCGGCTGGGACTGGAGAGCGGACGCGAGCTGGATGCACTCTCGCTGGCGGAGCTTCAGACGCTGAGTCCAGCGTTCAGCGAGGATTTTTATGCGGCGATTACGCTGGAAGCGACGCTGGACTGCCACGATGTGGTTGGCGGAACGGCGCGCGCGCGGGTTCGTGCGGCGTTGAGAGAGGTTCGCGCGCGACTGGCGGGCGCGTAGGCTTTGCGATGCAAAGTTCGGCCGCAGAAGCGCAACTCTGAGAAGATAGCGCGAGGCGGTGCGGTCGACGTGTTCACTTCATCCCTGATGGCCGCCAGTGAGTCCACCGCATCGACGCGCGCGCGGGCGGGAGGGGCCGTGGCGCGCAAGGCGCGGTTGCAGGACGCGGTCAATATCTTCGAGCTGGTCAACTCGCTCTCCGGCGACGGGACGCTGCTGCGGCGCAGCTACGCCGACATCTGCGAGAACGTGCGCGACTTTGCGGTGGCGGAGTCAGAGAGCGGGATATTCCTGGGTTGCGGGGCGCTACACCTGTATGGGCCACATCTGGCCGAGGTGCGGTCGATTGTGGTGAAGCCGGAGGCGAAGGGGCAGGGCGCGGGCGGACGGATTCTGCGCGCGTTGCTGGAGGAGGCGGAGGAGCAGGGCGTCTTATCGGTGTGCCTGTTCACGCGGATTCCCGACTTCTTCTTCCACTTTGGTTTCCGTCTGGCCGACCGGACGACGCTGCCGGACAAGATCTACAAGGACTGCCAGGCGTGTCCGCGGCTGTATGCGTGCGATGAGGTGGCGATGGTGCGCGGGCCTCTGCCGCGGATTGCGGTGCTGGGGCCGACACGGATCGCGCAGCCGGAGCTAGTGAAGCTACAGGTGGGCCATATTACCCATCCTGTTGAGGAGACGGCTGGGGCGGAATGCGAGGGTACAGGCACAGGCGCGCCCAAGGCGGCGGCAGAGGGCTGAGCTGCGTCTCTGTGGCGTTTCGGGTTCCCTGGTTCGCGGGTACGATTGGGGGCGCGGTTGGGGACACAGCGCGACGAAGGAGCTTCATCGGTAAAACCTTGCTGCCACATTTTGGTTTAAATAGCGAGACGTTTATTACGAGAGTATTCTTGAGGTGTACCCGCAGGAGGGCCCAATGGACCTCTCAATCAAGGTGCGATGGTTTTGGCCGGTTATTGCGTATGCGTCGGCCGTGGCGATCTTTGCGCTGCCGATGCGCGGCCAGGCAGGGCCATCGACGGTGCCTACCGGTACAAGTGTGTCGGCACCAGCGCCCGATGGTCAGCAGGCGGCCCCGTCGCAGGGTGCCGCGTCGCAGGTTGCCACAATCCATGCATACAGCAATCTGGTGGTGATCGATGTAGTGGTGAGCGACTCGAAGAAGGCGCCGGTCCACGGACTGAAGGCGTCGGACTTTACGCTTTTGGAGAATGGCAAGCCGCAGACGATCCGGCACTTTGAGGAGCACAACGCCTCGACGGCGACGCGGCTTGTGGCGGTGCCGCAACTGCCAGCGGGCCTGTTCACCAACCAGTCGCCAGCGCCAGCGAATGGGCCGGTGAACGTGCTTCTGCTGGATTATCTGAACACGCCATTGACCTCGCAGGCCATCGCACTGCAGCAGTTGCGCGATTATCTGAACAAGGCACCGGCTGGCACGCGGATTGCCATCTTCGGACTGACGTACAAGCTGGTCCTGCTACAGGGGTTCACGTCGGACATATCGGTGCTGAAGGCGGCGCTGAATTCGACGGTGGGCAGGCCGCAGTTCTCGGACCTTCTACCGAACCCGGTGAACGGCGGCTCAGTCAGCGACTCTACATTCACGGGCTCTGTGGGAGGGGTGGGAGCCTCATTCGCGGCCGCTCTTGGGACGAGTGGCAGCTCAGAAGTAGGGCTGGTAATCAATCAATTTCTGAATGAGTCCGATGCGCAGATCACCTCGGAGATAGAGAATGACCGGGCGGTGTATACGCTGAACGCATTCGACGATCTGGCACGATACCTGGTGGGCATTCCTGGGCGGAAGAACGTGGTCTGGTTCTCAGGCAGTTTCCCTCTGGATGTGGAGCCGAATGGGGATGAGGGGGGCGGGAACGGCATCGGCAATCCGAACGACTCGGTGATCCGCAACGACATGGAGGTGCGCAAGACGGACAACCTGCTGACGAGGGCGCAGGTGGCGGTGTATCCGGTGGACGTGCGGGGGTTGCAGGCCGACCCATCGCTGAGCGCCGCAAACAGCACCATCTCCGCCAGCTATAACCCCACCGCTCCAACCGGGTACCTGACGCAGTTGGCGCAGGAGCAGGAGACGATGTACGAGATGGCGGACGACACCGGGGGCGAGGCGTTTGTGAACACCAACGGGCTGACGCAGGCGATGACGAAGGCGATCGAGCATGGCTCGAACTACTACACACTGACGTATGTCCCGGCCAACACGCAGTGGGACGAGCGGTTCCGCTCGATCAAGGTCAAGGTGGACGATCCCGATGCGAAGCAGCTCAACTATCGCAACGGGTACTATGCGTTCGACCCCAACGACCGGAACAAGCTGAATGCGCAGGGCGCGGCCACGGCGCTGTCCACGCCCAGCAGCATGACGACGGCCATGATGCATGGCGGGCCGGACCCGGCGGAGATACTGTTCAAGGTGCGGATCCGTCCGGCGGGCACTCCGCCTCAGGCAACGGTGGGGAAGAGCAACCGGACCAATCCCGACCCGAAGGTGAAGGTCGAGGGGCCGTACAAGGCGTATGGCGTGGACATGGTTCCCGATGCGCACGCGGTGACATGCAGCGAGGACGCGAACGGGGACCGCCATTGCGCACTGGAGATCTGGACATACGTCTACAACAGCGATGGGCAGTTGCTGGTGACGACGGGCAACCGCCTGCACACGCTGCTGACTCCGGCCGACTACACCAAGATGCTTGCAGGCGGCTTGGCGTTCCACCAGCAGATCAGCGTGCCGGTGAAGGGGCTGCATTTTCTGCGCACCGGAATACACGACATGGTGTCGGACCGGGTGGGCGCGGTCGAGATCCCGGTAGCGCAGGTGGCGCGCCTGGACCCGCTACAGCCTTTGCCGCAGATGCCTGCACCGAATCCTTCAGGCTTCGGGCCGGCGGGGAGTGCTGCTACACCGGCTGCGGCGGCATCGTCGGGTGCGGCTGTACCGTCGGCTGATGCTGCGCAGGAGACGACTCCCGCGGACACGACCGTGGATACGATTGCGTCGCCGGTTGAGCGACCGGCGCCTGCGCCTCCGCCACCTGCACCATCGCTGCAGCGCCGCACAACGCCTCCCGATGCTCCAGCCACGCCGTAGCAAGGCCGATCCGATTCCGCATTCTTGCGCGATTCAGCAAAACGGGTATTGTGTCGCGTGCCGCGAACCCGCGTGTTAAGCTGGGATGCAGCGTGACGACCTCATTAATAGAAATCTTTCAGCAGGAGTACCGCGAGCTCCGTCCGCGTGCGCCGATTCCCGCGCTCGACATCCGCTTTCGCCGGTTCACGTCGCTGAACACGACGATCCGTCTGCGCGAGGGGCGGCTGCATGTGCACCTCTCCGATCTGCTGCAGGCGGCGCCAGAGTCGGTGCATCATGCGATTGCGCACATCCTGCTGGCCAAACTCTACAAGAAACTGCCGATTGCGCGGGCCCATGCAGACCGCTATCGGCGGTATATCACTTCGGAGGCGGTGGCGCGGCAGGCCGAGCAGATCCGGCAGACGCGGGGGCGCAAGCGGGTGCTCTCGGCGCAGGGGCATTATTACGATCTGGATGAGGTCTTCGAGAGCCTGAACACGCGGTTCTTTTACGGTCTGCTGGGACGGCCGACGCTGACCTGGAGTGAGCACCACGCGCGGCGGATGCTGGGCCACTACGATGCGGCGCACAACACGATCATGGTGAGCCGCGTCTTCGACCGGACTGATACCCCTCGATGTGCCATCGAGTATCTGCTCTATCACGAGATGCTGCATCTGAAGCATCCGGTGCGGGTCAAGGCGGGACGGCGGTGCGTGCATTCCAAGGCGTTCCAGGCGGAGGAGCGGCTGTTTCCGGAACTGGATGCGGCCAAGGCGTATCTGAAGCGGCTGTAGGCCGGGCAACGGCTTAACCCCGATGAAAACTGAGTTGACCGATCGGGAGCAGGAATTGATTGTGAGTTCGGCGCGAGCGATCTGCATTTGCGATGTGGGCTATGGGGCGGCAATGTGGGTCTGCTTGGAGCCTCCGGCGGCATGGCGCAGGCTGGGGTGGTCGCTGGCGATGGCGCCGTCGCGGATGGTGACGATGCGCTCTGCGTACTCGGCGATGTCGGGCTCGTGGGTCACGATGAGGATTGTGTTTCCCTGTGCGTGGAGGTCGTCGAAGAGGGCCATGATCTCATCGCCGGTCTTGGAGTCGAGGTTGCCGGTCGGTTCGTCGGCGAGGATGATGGAAGGACGGTTGACCAGGGCGCGGGCAATGGCGACGCGCTGTCGCTGTCCGCCGGAGAGTTCGTTGGGCTTGTGCGTCATGCGGCTGCCGAGGCTCACGGATTCGAGGACCTCTTTGGCGCGGGCGATGCGCTCCTCCGATGGCGTTCCGTTGTATATGAGGGGCAGCTCGACGTTGTGCAGGGCGGTGGCGCGGGAGAGCAGGTTGAAGGTCTGGAAGACGAACCCGATCTCCTTGTTGCGGATGCGGGCGAGCTCGTCGTCGTTGAGGCTGGAGACGTCGTGACCGTTGAGCCAGTAGCGGCCCCGGGTGGGCGAGTCGAGGCACCCGATGAGGTTCATCAGGGTGGTCTTCCCGGAGCCGGAGGGGCCCATAATGGCGACGTACTCGTTGTGCCGGACGCGCAGGTTGACGCCGCAGATCGCGTTGACCTGCTGGTCGCCCATCTCATAGATCTTGCAGAGGTCGCTGGTGACGATGACCTCGTCGGCGGAGGGGCCGTCGGCGTTGAGGAGGTTGGGATCGGGGACGGTTTCGAGCGGCATCGTTTGCTCCGGCGGGTGCTGGTTCCTAGGATAGTACGTTCATGCAGAGTATAGGGCGGTTCTGGCTTTGCCGGAATGATGACTAAAAACAGACAAATGCAATTACGTGGATTCTTCGCTGCGTTCAGGATGACAACCAAAGTATGGCTTGTCGTTCACGAGGTGCTGTCAGTGATGGGGATGGAGGTGGTATTGTCGCGTTTGACTATGGTACCGCTGTGCAGGGTGCGCAGCACCTGGTAGCGGCCGATGACAATCTCGTCGCCTTGCTTGAGGCCGGAGAGGACTTCGATGTCGGTGGCCCCGGCGACTCCGGTGGCGACGGGGACGAAGGTGACGCGCAGTTTTCCGCTGGCGTCGGAGAGGATGTAGACCCCCTGTACGGGGATGGGGTTGGCGGGCGCTCCGGTGGCGGCGGAGACGGAGGCGGACGATTCTGGAGGTTTGCCGTTGTTTGCGGCGAAGGCGGCTTCGCTGGCGGAGTCGCGCTGGACGAGGGCCTGAATGGGGATGGTGAGAGCGTTGGGCCGCTGGGCGACGGTGATCTTTGCGGTGGTGGAGAGGCCTGGGCGGAGGTCTTCGAGGTGGGCGCCGGGCGTCTGGTCGAGGGTGACGACGACCTTGAAGTCCTTGGCCTCCTCGGTCCCGGTGGTGGACTGGGAGGTGGCGATTCCGGTGGTGCGCAGAAGGGCCTGATCCCCGACCTCGGTGACGTGGCCCTTGAAGACGCGACCGGGGAGTGCGTCGACGGTGACGTCGGCGGGTTGACCGAGGCGGATGTTGACGATGTCGGTCTCATCGACCTTGACCTCGGCGGTGATGACGGACATGTCGGCGAGGGTCATCAGGGTCGATCCCTCGGCGTTCTGGATGCCGACCACGACGGTCTCTCCCTCGCGCACTGGGACGTTGGTAACCAGGCCGTCGAATGGGGCGCGGCTGATGGTCTTGTCCAGGGCGTCGAAGTTGGCGCGCTGGCTGGCGACGGCCTGGTCGAGGTGCGCACGCTGGCTAGCGGTCTGCGCGCGGGCCTGAGCGAGGGCAGCGACGCGTTGGTCGAGTGTGGCCGCGGAAACGTCGTAGGCGGCCTTTTTGGCGTCGAAGTCCTGCTTGGCGATGAGCTGTGCGTTGTAGAGGGCCTGGGCGCGGTCGTAGTCGAACTTCTTCTGCTCGAGGTCGGCCTTGGCCTCGTCGATGTTGGCCTGCGCGGTGTTCTCGGCGGCAACGTAGGAGGCGATGTCTGTGCGGGAGCTGGCGATGGTGGCCTGCTGTGCGTCGACTGTGGCCTCCGGCTGCACGCTCTCGACGCGGGCCAGGACGTCCCCCTTGTGGACGTGGTCGCCCTCTTTGACGTAGAGGTGGGTGATGCGGCCGAAGGAGGTGGCCCCGATGTTGACGTAGGTCAAGGGCTTGATCTGGCCGGTGCCGCTGACGGTGGAGACGAGGTTCTGGCGCACCACCGTGCCGGTGGCAACCTTGATGGTGCCAGCCTGGGCGTGCAGGATGATGCCGGCGGCGATACCCGCTGCGGCAAGGACGGCTATGACGACGATGACGATCTTTTTGGTGCTCAATGGACGGCGCTTCTTCCTTGCGGCACCCCGTGCCTCTTCTCATAGAGACGCAATGCGCAGATGTTTGGGCGCGTGCCGATTGCAGCGTACCCATTGAAATCGATGATAGCAGGGCCCGGGGTGCCGGGCAGTAGGTCACTTTGGCGGCCCACTGTTCTCGCGTCCCTCGATTGCGAGGCGATCAAGGGAACGCGGGTCTTCAAAATAAGTGCGGTCTTCAGCACAACTGAAGTCGTTCCCTGAGTATCTTCCGATTGGTCCATATTGGCAGAGAGGTTTCCTCGGACTGGCCCGCTAGCGGGGGACTTTGCGAATGGCGGACGCGCGATGGTAGGCTGCACAAGGAAGCGCAGCGCACGGTTCTGGCGCGCGGGCACCCGGAAGAGCAACCGCCGCACCCAACCGCGACACCCGGAGGAGCAATGCCACGGTACTGTCTTACGTTCGACCTGCAGGACGACCCCAAGAAGATCGCGGAGTACAAGCGCCGCCACCAGAAGATATGGCCGGAGGTGCGCGACAGCCTATACGCCGCCGGCGTCGTCGATATGGAGATATACCTCACCGGCACGCGGCTGTTCATGATTATGGACGTCAACGACAGCTTCTCGCTGGAGAAGAAGGCCGCCATGGACCGCGCCAACCCCAAGGTGCAGGAGTGGGAGGCGTCCATGGCGGAGTTCCAGAACGTGCCGGAGGGCGCGGACCCGGTGCGCCGTTGGACGCCGCTGGAGAAGGTCTTCGACCTCGCCGAGCAGTAATCGGCCGCGCACAATACGGAGAGACGTTCGCTAAAGAGGCCCGATGATCCTGACCCCGCTCGACTGGCTGGTGATCGCCGCGTACTTCGCGCTGAACCTCGCCATCGGCTTCTTCTACATGAAGCGCGCCTCGGGCAGCATCGGCGAGTTCTTCCTCTCCGGGCGCAACGTCTCGTGGTGGCTGGCGGGCACGTCGATGGTCGCCACCACCTTCGGCGCGGACACGCCGCTGGTCGTCACCGGGCTGATCTACGCGCAGGGAATCGCGGGCAACTGGCTCTGGTGGTCGTTCCTGCTCAGCGGAATGCTCACCGTCTTCTTCTTCGCCCCGCTCTGGCGTCGCGCGCGCGTCCTCACAGACATGGAGTTCGCCGAGTTGCGTTACAGCGGCTCGCCCGCCACCTTCCTGCGCGGATTCCGCGCCCTGTATCTTGCGCTGCCGGTCAACACCATCATCCTGGGATGGGTGAACCTCGCGATGGCCAAGATCCTCGCCCTCACACTTGGCCTCGCCACTACCCGCCAGCAGCTCACCGGAGTCTTCTGCTGCCTCGCGCTCACCCTCGCCTACAACGCCGTCTCCGGCCTCTGGGCCGTGCTGTGGACAGACATGCTCCAGTTCATTCTCAAGATGAGCATGGTCATCCTGCTCGCGTACTTCGCCGTCCACGCCGTCGGCGGCATGGGGCAGCTCACCGTGCGCGTCCACGCCTTCGACGCCGCGCACGCCGTCAACGGACACGCTCGCGACACGCTGGCGTTTATCCCGTCGAGCGCATCGCCGTTCTTCCTCAGCTTCCTCGTCCTGCTCAGCCTGAACTGGTGGGCGAGCTGGTATCCGGGGGCAGAGCCGGGCGGCGGAGGCTACATCGCCCAGCGCATCTTCTCCGCCAAAAATGAAAAGCACTCCCTCGGCGCGACGCTGTGGTTCAACATCGCGCACTACGCCCTTCGCCCCTGGCCGTGGATTCTCACCGCCCTCGTCGCGCTCGTCCTGCTGCCCAACCCCACCGCCGCGCAGGGAGGCATGGAAGGCGCGTATGTGTGGGTGATGGTCCACTACCTGCCGCCCAGCCTGCGCGGGTTGATGCTGGCGGGTTTTGCGGCGGCGTACATGTCCACCGTCGGCACGCACCTCAACCTGGGCGCGTCGTACATGGTCAACGACCTCTACAAGCGCTTCCTCGCGCCGCACGAGAGCGAGCGCCACTACGTCGCTGCGTCGCGCGTGGCGACGATTCTGGTGGCGCTGCTGAGCGCAGGCGCGACCGGATATATGCTGACGCACGGCGCGTCCATCGCCACGGCGTGGAAGTTCCTGCTCGCTCTGGGCGCGGGCGCGGGACTGGTCTTCATCCTGCGCT
>VFSW01013995.1_pt1 | contig 11118 bp, 7 predicted proteins | sample 5358111 | NCBI WGS metagenome assembly VFSW01 (sample SAMN11554181, study PRJNA540505) | mine drainage metagenome | isolation source: sediment from site ElyBrook_90M | place: USA: Ely Copper Mine, Vershire, VT | collected 2017
CTTCCGGCCGCTCGCTCCTCTTCCGCAGCCGGCCTCCGCCCTCCCGTTTCCGCCTGCACCCGCGATTCCTCTCCCCCGCCTTCTATTTGCGGCGGCAGGAACATCTGCTCCAGATCGCGCCTCTTCAGCCCGCGCACGCGGTCGCGCAGCGCGGCCGCCCTCTCAAATTCAAATTTCTTCGCCGCGTCCCTCATCTCCGCCTCCAATTGCGCGATCTTTTGCTGCAATTGTTCCTCGTTCCCAATCTCATCCAGCAGCGCATCTTCCTTCGGCACCGTCAGATAATCGGCATTGGCCATCCCGGCCAGCCTCATGTCCACACCTTTCCGTATGGATTGCGGCGTGATCCCGTTCTCGCGGTTATATTCTTCCTGCCGCGCCCGCCTCCTGTTGGTTTCCTCGATCGCTCGCCGCATCGAGTCCGTCATTCGGTCGGCATAGAGTATCGCCCGCGCCCCCAGGTGCCGCGCGCAGCGCCCCATCGTCTGGATCAGCGATGTCGCACTCCGCAGGTATCCTTCCTTATCCGCATCCAGAATCGCCACCAGCGATACCTCCGGCAAATCCAGACCCTCCCTCAGCAGGTTGATCCCGATCAGCGCGTCAAATTCCCCGCGCCGCAGGTCGCGCAGGATCCTCACCCGCTCCAGCGTATCCACCTCCGCATGCAGATAGCGGCATCTCACTCCCACCTCGCCAAAATATTCCGCCAGATCCTCCGCCATCCGTTTCGTCAGCGTGGTCACCAGCACGCGCTCGTCCCGCCCGGCCCTCACACGTATCTCCTCCAGCAGATCGTCCACCTGCCCCTTCACCGGCCGCACTTCTGTCTCCGGATCCACCAGCCCCGTCGGCCGGATCACCTGCTCCACCACCACCCCTCCCGCTTTCGTTAGCTCATAGGGCCCCGGCGTCGCCGAAACGTAGATCACCTGCCCCGTGCGATGCTCGAATTCCTCAAACGTCAAGGGGCGGTTGTCCAGCGCCGAGGGCAGCCGGAATCCATACTCCACCAGCGTCTGCTTCCTCGATCGGTCTCCGTGATACATCCCCCCAATCTGCGGTATCGTCTGGTGCGATTCGTCCGCAAAGAGCAGAAAATCCTGCGGCACGTAATCCAGCAGCGTCGGCGGCGCCTCTCCCGGCAGCCTCCCGGAAAAATGCCGTGAATAATTCTCAATCCCGTGGCAATACCCGATGTTCCTCATCATCTCGATGTCAAACCGCGTCCGCTGCGTCACGCGCTGCGCTTCCACCACCTTCCCCTTCCGCTCCAGCTCCTTCCTCCACCATTCCAGCTCTTCCTCGATCGTCCCGATCGCCCGCTCCCGCTGCTCCGCCGGCATCACGTAGTGTGTCTTCGGATAGATGGGCAGCCGTTGCAGCGGCTCCGCCTCCTCCCGCAGCGCTCCGGTCAGCGGGTCAAATCTCCTCAGCGCTTCGATCCGGTCTCCCCACATCTCGATCCGTATCGCCAGATCGTCATACGGCGGGTAGACTTCCACCCGGTCCCCTCGCACTCGAAACGTTCCTCGCCGCAGCTCTTCCGAACGCTCGTACTGCATCTCCACAAGCTTCCGCAGGATCGCTTCCCTCCCCGGCGATTGCATCGGCTCCAGCATCAGCATCATCCCGTAATACGCCTCCGGCGACCCCAGCCCGTAAATACACGAGACCGAGGCCACGATCACCACGTCCCTCCTCTCGAATAGCGACCGCGTCGCGCTCATCCGCAGCTTGTCCAGCTCCTCGTTGATCGTCGATTCCTTCTCGATGTACACATCCCCGGCGGGCAGGTAGGCCTCCGGCTGGTAATAATCGTAGTAACTCACAAAATATTCCACCGCGTTCTTCGGAAAAAATGCCCGAAACTCGTGATAGAGTTGCGCCGCCAGTGTCTTGTTGTGCGCCAGCACCACCGCCGGACGCCCCATCTTCTCTATCACCTTCGCCATCGTGAATGTCTTCCCCGATCCCGTCACCCCCAGCAGCACCTGATGCTTTTCCCCGGCTTCCAGCCCCCGCGTTAGCTCGCGGATCGCCTGTGGCTGGTCTCCCAGCGGTTCGTAGCTGCTTATCAGTTTGAAGGTCATGGTCAACGGGGCCGCCGCGGGGGCTTTTCCGCCCGGCACGGCGTCTCTTGATTATATTCCATTGGCCCCGGGACTTCCGGAGCCTCCGGGAATGCCGCCGCGCTAGGGTTTCGCCGCCGCGCCCTTCTCAGCCTCTTTCTGTGCCGGAGCCTTCCCCTCGTCCGCGTCTGCTCCTGCCTCCGCGCCCAGCAGCTTGATTTCCGTCTGGCTCGTCACGTGCCCGAAATATTCAATCCGCGAGCTCGTCGCCGCGCTCGTCACCACAAACGCCAGATCCTGCATCCCCGTCTGCGTCAGTCGCGTCACCAGCCCGCTCTTTAACGACACTTCCGCCAGGCTCTGCCCCGTCCCCGTCCAGTTCCCCATCGAACGCAATCCGTTCTGCAAATATTCCTTCGGCGTCTGCTCTCCCTGTTTGTTCTTCTCAATGATCCGGCTTTGCGTGATCAGCAGCGCGCATTCCGTTCCCGGAGCCGTCTCTCCGCATTCCTCGTTCCGCTCATAGGTCGAATCGTTTTTCCAATATAGCCCGGCCAGCGGCGCGTACTTCACCGGATCCTCTGCCGTCCATTTGTCTCCCGGCCCGATGCTCTTCACCGGAGCCGCGTTCCCGGGCAGCAGGCCCGCCAGCCCCTGCCGCAGCGCCTCCTGCGCCGCGGGGTCTGGCGCCAGTTCCGCTGGCGCCATCAGTCCCGTGATTTCCCCGCTCGGCTCAATCGTAAACTCCACCGATTTCCCTTCCAGTTTCTTCACCTTGTCGGCCAGGTCCTGCTCGCCCTGGTCCAGCGCATCCGTCGCTGAGGCAAAATCCACCTCCTCGTAGGTCGCTCTCATCCGTATCCGTCCCATGCTTCCAGCGCCGCTTCCCTCCGCGGAGAGCACGTCCAGCCGTACCACCAGCCGTATCGTCCGCTCCAGTTTTCTTGCTCCCTGCGGATTTAGGATCGGCCCCATCGTCTGCGATTGCGCCTGCGAGTGCATGTCCACCAGATAGCGCAGTGACTGCCCCGCATGATATTTCGGCACCAGCAGGATCTTTTGCCCCTTGTCTGCTCCATGCAGGCTCGCTACCGATAGCGCCGCCACAAGCAGTGCGTTCCAGGCCCTATTGCCCGCCACAATTTCCCCTGCATTCCCTTATTTCCACCTCTGCCGCCACGCGCTGCCGCCTCTCCGCCCCATCCTTCTTCCCTGCGGCGATCTCCCTGTTCCTTGTCACCTCCAGCGTTGCCGAACGCGTCCCCGAGCTCATGTGACCATCCCACAGCGAAAGTGTGGCCAGCGATTCGCTGTGAAACGCGGCTCCTTCGCCATCTCCCTCCGTCTTTGCCGTTCCGCCATCCACTCGCCCGGTGATCTGTTCCGTCGTCAGCAACGAAATCGCCTTGCCGCCATTCCCTCCCGCCGCTTCCATCCATTCCCCCGAAGTGCTGGCTCGCAACCCGCTCCATCCCATCATCGTGATGTTTTCCTTCTCTTGCCAGCGCGCTCCCGCGCTTCCCGGTTTCACCGGCAGCTCGGCCGTGGGCCGCAGTGCCAGCTTCAGCCATCTCGTCACCGGCCCCGCCGCGTCTTCTCCCATCTCCGGAGCTTCTCCTTTCCCCTGCCCCATCACCTGCCCTCTTGCGTTCTCTCGATACTCCAGCGTCCGCCCCGCTGGCGCCATCCATTCCTTCATTTTCCCCGCCAGTTCTTCCCCCAGGCTTGCCTCCTTTCCCTCTGCCTTTTGCTGGCTATCCTGCCCCGCCGGCTCCAGCCGAAAATCCGTCAGCGTTTCTTCCACCTGCGCAATCCCCTTGCCATCCACTTCCACCACCCTTTGCTTCGCTCGCCAGCTCAGGCTCACCTCCGCGTAGCTCGTGCCGCCTGCATTCGGCGGCTTCGCCTCCTCAGCGCTCTCCGCTTCCGCTGGCTTTTCCATCTGCACCTTCAATTGGATGCTATATTCCCTCTGCTCGCCTGCATGAAAGGTTCGCTCCAGGGGAGGTGCCTCCGGTGCAGCCGCCTGCTTCTGCCGGCCCGCCGGGCAGCCAGCCGCCAGTGCTGTTGCCGCCGCCGCGATGCATGCCAGCCTCGCTCCGTTCCGCGCCAATGCGCTGCCGCCGCTCGTCTTCCGCACCATTTCCGGTCCCGTTACGGTTTGCTTCCCGCGGCCGCCTGCGCCGCCGGGCGCCTCGCGATCTTCGGCGCGGCCATCGTACCGGTGAGCGTTATCGCCGGGCCCTGCTCCGCTCCGCTCGCCGTAGCCTGCGTCTCCAATTGAAAATTCAAGCTCCCGCCATAATCCCCGCTGCCAGACCCTCTCACCGCTTCTCCCATTTTCAGCGGATCCAATGTCAGGCTCCCCCCTCCGCATCGGAAGTTCGTCTCCGCATGCCGAAATTCGCTTCGCCCGCTCACCAGCTTTCCCTCTTCAATCGTTTCCTTCAAATCCATCCCTTTGATCGATAGTTTTTCCACCTCGGCCGCCCCGCGGCATTCCAGTGACGCGCCCAGCGAATTCCGATCCAAGCCCGTGGCCTCGATCTGCATCTCACCGCTCGCCTTTCCCTCCAGCCTCCCTCGCAAGCTCCCGCTTCCCGCGCTCAGCTTTCCCAAATCCACACGGTCAAACTTCACTATCGCGCCGTATTCGGGCTTCGCTCCGCTGATCGCTCGCATGCTCCCCTGCACGCTGCCTCCCGCTATCTGCCCCTGCGCCTTATCTAGTCCCCACTTCTTCCCGTCCCAGAAGGATTCCGCACGCAAATTCAATATCTCGGCGGGCCCAACGTCCCATTCCCCCGCGCTCAATTTGCCTTTCCCTTTCACCTTCGGCTCGGCTTCCCTTTGTTCCCCTTCATTCAGAAATGGCAGCAGTCGCGAAAGCAGTCCCTCCCTCTTTCCCGCGTTCACCCACCTCCCGATCTCCGCCGATTGGATGTGCTCCGCCCTCAGATTCCATCTCCATCCTTTTGTCGCCGCGTCTCTTTCCAGTGTCCCGCTCCAGTTCGTTCCCAGTGCCTGTGAGGAGTTCAGCGCAATCTTCAGCTCTTTTTCCGCCAGTCCCATCTGCCCCGCCAGCCTTGCCGCCTGGCTCAGAAACGGCGTGCGCACCGCCAGCCCCTCGCTTCGTATCTCACCTCGCGGCCATGCACCGCCGCTTTGCCCATTCCCCTTCCATCCTAGCGATACTTCCACAGGCCCCTGCGCTCCCCATCCTTCCGGCAGGTTCCAGCCAAAGGCTGCCGCAAGGTCCACCAGGTCCGCCGCGTCCTCCGCCTTTCCTTCCACCTTCACCTTCCAGGGCCAGTCCTCGCCCCAGCGCGCTTTCCCCTGCACCTGAAAGTCTCCTCCATCGGTCCCCAGCCCGATCTTTCCCTCCCGCAGTTCCATTCCTTCCCCGTTCACCATCACCGGCAGCTCCTGCGCGTGCACAGCCGCTCGCAGGCTCCCTCCTTCGATCTTCGCATTCTCCAGATCGATTTCCCCATCCACCGGCTGCGGCGGCCAGCCCTTCATCTCCAGTTTCACTCGCGCTGTTCCCTGCACGCCCAGTTCGCTGGCCACCCCTCCTCGAAACGCTCTCAGCCACGCCAGCACATCCTCCAGATTCACCCCTTCCGACCGCACTTCCAGCCTCAAATTCTTCCCTGCATCCTCGCCTCTTCCCACCCCGCCTTCCACCTCGATCTTCGAGCGCGGCAGTTCCACTTCTCCCTTTTCCAGCCGCATTCCGCCGCTCTCCGGTAACCATTCCGCCTTCGCATTCACGTTCGCCACAGGATTATCGGCGCGCATCGCCAGGTCCCAGCGGTGCAGCCGCCGCACCTGGGCGCGCACAATCACCGCCCACCTCGGCCCATCGCTGTGCGCTTCCGCTACCCCGGAAAACGCTCCCCGCGCTCCGTAATCGTAGCGCCACACCAGCCGTAACAAATCGGAGATCGATCCTTCCGCCCAGTCCAGCTCCAGATCCACAGGACGGAACCGCGACGATACTCCTCCCACCGTCCCCCGCAACCGCAATTCACCCGCCTGTTGCAGTTGCACCGCCGCTCGCCACGGCTGCGCTTCCAGGTCCACCTCCCAGCGGCCTACCCCGTTCTCTTCCACGTAGCCCGTCGCTTCCACCAGCGCAAACGCCAGCTTCTCCTTCCCCCGTTTGAAATTGATCCGTCCGTGATTCACCTCCAGCCTTGTAAACCTTTCTGCCCCTCCGGCCGGCCCTCCGCCCGCCGCGGGGCGCGGCAGCCATTCCGCCAGATTCCATTTACCGTCTTCCGAAATCACCAGGTTCAGGCTCGGCTGTTCCAGCGAGAGTGTGCCCGGCGCAATCCGGCCCTTCGCCAGCGCGCTCCATCTCGGCCCCACCGTCAGCACGTCCGCGCGCAGAAAATATTCCCCGCCAAATCGTGGATCCTCCGCCACGCGTACTCCGTTCGCCTCCAGCCGCGCCCCGCTCAGCAGACTGAAGCCGTAGGATTCCACCCTCACCTTCCTGCCGAATGCTCTTTCCAGCCGCGCCGTCAGAGCCCTCTTCACGCTCGGCCGCCGCAGCCACAGGTTCAAACCCCCGTCTGCCACCACCAGCAGCATGGCAAAAAGCGCCGCGCGCCGCAGAGCCTTCCGGCTTCTCCCCCGCCGCAAGCCTCTGCCCGTCTCGCCTTCCACAGCACTCACTTCATTTTTTCTGGAATACATTCAGCGGCCCGCGGCTAATGTACTTCCTGCAGCAGCCGGCTCCATCTCGCCCGGCTCGGCAGGTGCACCACCGTTTCCACCACACCTCGAATCCGGCTCCTCAGGCTGCGATCGGCATAATCGCTGCTCGTCGCCTCCACCGACCAGTAGATCACCACCGGCCGGCCCATCACCGCCTCCCGCCTCACAAATCCCCAGTACCGGCTGTCCCAGCTCCGGTCGCGGTTATCCCCCATCACAAAGTAGCTTCCCGCCGGTACCACCAGCTCTCCGGCTTTTACGTGATTCATCAGGTCCGCCGCCCACTCCGGGCGCAATCCTCCCTCGATGAAATACCGTTCCGCAGGAGGAAAATTTTCCCCGAAGATATCCTCTGCCCCGGCATCATGCACCACGTAGGGCTCCTCCAGCTTCCGCCCGTTCACATACACGCTCCGGTCCACAATCCGCACCCGGTCGCCGGGCAAACCAATCACCCGCTTCACAAAGTGCGGGTGATCGTCATAGGGAAATTTGAATACGATCACGTCCCCGTGCCGTATCTCCCGGTAGGGCAGCACGTGCTCGTACCACGCCCCCGTCCCTCCAAATATGAACTTGTTGACAAACAGGTAGTCGCCCACCAGCAGCGTCGGTTCCATGGATTGTGAAGGGATCGTGAACGATTGCAGGACGAACGTGGTCCCAAATAGCGCCCACAAAATTGTCACCAGCAGCGATTCCACATATTCCCGCGCGCTCGCCTGCCGCCGCGCCGCACCCTGCTCCCTCGCCTTCGGCCTGGCCGCCGCTGGCGATTCGCGCGCCTCTCCCGCGGCTTCTTCCGGATCGGCCAGCTCCGCTTCTTCCGGTGATTCCCTCATGTACCCGCTTTAGCCCGCAGCTTTTCCATCGCCACTCGCGCTGCCGCCAGCTCCGCTTCCTTCTTGTTCGTACCTTCGCCGCTCGCCAGTTCCTCGTCTCCCGCCCATACCGCAATCTCAAACGTCTTCCGGTGGTCGGGACCGCTCTCCCTCCTCACCACGTACTTCGGCGTCACGCCTTTTCTCTCCTGCATCCATTCCTGCAGTGCGGATTTATCGTCCGGTTCGCTCAGCGTTGCCAGATCCTCCTGCAGCGCGGCTTCCAGCAGTGTTCGCCTCAGAAATCCTTCCGCCGCCTTCAGCCCCGCATCCATGAAGATTGCTCCCACCACCGCCTCATACGCGTTGCTGAGCAGCTTGTGCTTCGTGCGCCCTCCCGTCTTCTCTTCTCCTCGCCCCAGTTGAAGATACTGCCCCAGCTCCAGCCGCCGCGCCGCTCTCCACAGCGATGGCCCGCTCGCCAGTTTCGCTATCCCCTTCGAGAGTTTCCCCGCTTCCCACTCCGGAAATTCCGTGAAAAGCGCCTCGCTCACCACCAGCCCCAGCACGCGATCCCCTAAAAATTCCAGCCGGTCATTGTCGCTCGGCGCCTGCGCCGATTCCATCCTCCTCGAGCGGTGCGTCAGCGCCTGGCTCAGCCATTTCCCTTCGCTGAACCGGTGGCCCAGCCGCTTCTCCAGCGCCAATCGCTCTTTTTCTTCCATGCCCGCTCTGGTTCAGGGCTTTCCCGGTGCGGACTTCAGCGTCGGTGCTGCTCCGCCTCCCGTGCTTGCTCCGCCAGCCGGCCCCGCTCCCGCTGTCGCCGCCTGTTTCCTCATCGTGTCGGCCTCCTGCTGGCAATGCTTCTGCAGCGCCGTGGTCATCGCTCCGCACTGATCGAACACTTTGGCCGCTTCCGCGTAATTCTTCATCTGCGAGAGCGATATCCCCATTACAAAATAATCCGTCGCATCGGCCTGCGGTGCCAGCTTCACTGCCTGCTGCAGTTCAGCCACCGCATCCCCAAACCTCTTTTCTCGGAAATACACCAGCCCCAGCCCGCTGTGCCCCTGCGAGAGCGTCGCATTCCGCGCCGTCTCAAACTGCTGCTCGGTCAGGTTCGCCGGCTTCGTCAGCCCCTGCAGCAATTCGATCCCTCTCTTGCAATATTTCTCCGCCTTGTCCAGCCGTTGCTGCGCGTCCGGCGCATTCGGATCGTAGGTGTGCGGCGTCACCCACCCCACCAGCACCATCACCGTATACTCATTCGGATTCAGCGCCAGGCTCTTGTCCGCCGCCGCAAACATCTTGTCCATCTGCTGTGTGTTGTAATAGGCCTCGGTCAGCCGCGAATACACCACGCTGTTGTACCGGCTCTGCGGATATTTCATCACGAACGCTTCCCCCTGCTGGATCTGCTGCTCCGGCACCTGCGGACTCAGCGCATAAAAGCTCTGGAAGGCAGCCTCCTCGGCGGCATCCGGTTTCCCCGGCGTGCTCGCCGCCGCCTTTCCCGGCGTCGTGGCGTTGCTGCCGGCTCCGGGCGCCGCCTGCACGCTCTTCGGCGCTGTCGTTGCCGGCACCGCTGCCCCCGGTGCGCTCTGCGCCCTCACCGTTCCCGCCGCTAGCAGCAGCATCGCCGCCCCGCACACGCTCCATTTCAGCATTCCCTTCATCTTTCTTCTCCCCCAGACGGTCGCGCTCCGCTCTCGTTTCTGCTTCCGCGCCACGGTCAATTTGGTTTCGTGCTGCCCTTCTGTTTCCCTGCTGAAAAACCCTTTTGTACACCCTGCACCGCCGCTGCTAGCGCGGCTCGCGGCGCTCCATCCACCGCCAATGCGGCCTTGTATTCCGCCACCGCCTGTTCCCTCTCTCCCTGCACATCTTCAATCCGCCCCAGGTACACATGCGACCAGGCCAGCACTCCCGCATCCACCTTCTGCCCGCTTCCCGCCGCGCTCAATTGCACCACACGCTGGAATAGCTCGCTCGCCTTCTGTCCGTCGTGCTGCATCGCGGAGGCCAGCGCCAGCCCGTAAAGCGCTCGCGGCGCATCTGGATATTTCGCCAGCACCCTCTCAAACGTTGCCGCCGCCCGCTCCCCATCCTGCCCCGCTATCTCGTTGTCCCCCTCCGCCAGCCATCTCTGCAGCTCCGATGGCGCCGGCCTCTCCCTCTCCGCGGCTTCCGGATTCGCCTGCGCCGCGGCAAACTGGATCTTCTCAATCCGCTTTTCCTCCGCCGGCACAAGTATGCTCTTCAGCATGTCTCCAAAATACAGGCTCATCGCCGGCTCTGCCTTCTCAAACAGCATCAGTTGACCCACGAACGTCCTCACCAGCACGTATCCATCCTGATCATTCTCTGTTTCCGCCTTCTCCAGCTCCGCCGGTGATAGTCGGTTCAGCCTCAGTTCCACCGCCTTGATCAGGCATTCCGTCACAAAGGCCGTGAAATCCTGCTTGTATACTTCCGGCAGCCGTGGCGCCGCCGCCGCATAATGCAGGATGTCACGCTTGCTCGCCACCAGCGACCCGTATTTCAGCGGAAGCGGATCCAGCAGAAAATGCAGGTACGCATGTCGGATTTCATCGAGCGATGCCGCGCTGTTCATCCCAATCACCACCGAATACTGGTCCCCATAATTCCGAAATTGCGTCCGCCCTCCCACCAGCGGCTCGATGATCACACGGAAGCTCCGCGTCACCGTCGGCTCTTGAATCTCCCTCACGTAGGCCGCGGCCACCTGCGTCAGCTTCAGCACTGGCCCTTCCACCGGCGCAATCTCCAGGTCATACACCGGCTGCAGCCTCCTCCATTGTCCTGATAGCCCCGCTTCTTTGTAAAATCCCGTCAGCACGCTGGTGAATCCCTCCAGCGAAAGCACGTCCGGCGGCAATTCGTCCACTTCCAGTTGGTAGGAATATTGCGGCGGCACGCCCACCACCAGCGCGTAGCTGATGTACCGCGACACCACTTCATCCGCGCTCGCCAGCAGGTGCGTCTGGTAGAAATTCCTCAGCGCGTCGGTCGCCGGCCCTTGCGCGTTCAGCAGCGCTTCCCGCAGCCCCGCATCCGCCGGATCCGCCGTCGGCGCACCCGCTCCTCCTGAGGCCCGGCTCCCCGCCGCGTACACCGCGCACAACGTATCGAATAGCTCTTCGTCCGCCGACACGCTGATCGGGCTCCGCTCCTCCACCCTCTGCGGCCCCGCTCCCGCACGCACCTGCGCCCCCGCTGCACCGCTCCCCAGCGTTGCTCCCAGCGCCAGCACACAGAGCACACCCGTCTGCATTCTTCCGATTTTCAATTCGTTTCTTTCCTTGATGGTGCCGGGATTCCCGTGGTCGCGCTCTCCGTTCCCTTCAATACATTCCCGCGGGCATCGAGAATTCCTTTGGCGCTTCCCGGCCTTCCCATGACTCTACCGACGCATTTCACCCCTGTCAAGAATCCTTGCTCGGGCCCCCCAGCCGCCCTCGGTCAGCCCCGTACCACCA
>VFSW01013996.1_pt1 | contig 11118 bp, 11 predicted proteins | sample 5358111 | NCBI WGS metagenome assembly VFSW01 (sample SAMN11554181, study PRJNA540505) | mine drainage metagenome | isolation source: sediment from site ElyBrook_90M | place: USA: Ely Copper Mine, Vershire, VT | collected 2017
CTTCTATGGATCTGCTGGCAATGTAACTCTCAATAAGCCAATCGTTGGTATGGCCCCAATCAACTAGCGGCCTATCTTCATCAAGACGAGAGGTATTCAGAGCCCCAATCTAAGTCCGCTTGAGGGTTTGGAGGTTCACTTCATGTACTGACTCTTTAGACCAAATTCTTTTTTTGGGAATCACTTCAACTCGGACCTTCTTCGGGTGGACTAGGCCTTTGGCCATCGATGTTATAGTCATGTGTCCTAGCCCCTAATTTTTGCAAACAGGTGACTCGCAGGTTATAAGGTTGACCTGCTAGTTTTAGGACGTTCTCGTCTAATGGAGTTTGAAGGAGATGGCGAAGGTGGCGGTAGATATTTATCGATCCCTAAAGGTTTTAGGCACCGATGCAATTGCGTACCTGCATTCGCAGCTCACCTGCGATCTTATGGGTGCATTCACATACAAAAGAGGACTTCTTCTCGAGCCCGATGGCAGGTTGATAGATATTTTGCATCTCTACGCAATAGGTGACGGGGTTGAGATCGTTGCTTCATCGTTATCGATTGCAGAAGTTGAAACGCGACTTCGCAGATTCCTGCTTCGCACTAAGGCCACCATCCAACCAAATTCGGCGTTAGATCTTTTTATCGATGAGAACTTTAATATGGTCCCGGGTGGCTCTAGCGAGATGCCGCTAAGTCACGAGGAGTTGCTTTCTCTGCGCATCTTGAACGGAGATATTGCGAGAGGTCACGACTACCAGGAAGCTCTCTTCCCCAACGCTCTGATCGACATAGATCGCTACGTCTCCTTTACAAAAGGGTGTTACGTGGGACAGGAGTACGTCGAACGAACTCACTACAGAGGCGCAACAGCACCCAAGTCCATAGCCATCTTCGGCTCGAATGAACCCGTGGGGGGTGCAATTTTACGAGGTGAAGAGGAAGTTGGAGTCGCTTTGACTGGAGTCGAGATCGCCAACGCTTCGGTCTCGGAACCACTCAGGGATGCGCTGATAGGTAAGTATGGCCCCTACGAATACCTATTCTTTGGCCTCTATAGCCGAAAGATGGGAAGTACAGTGGCAGCTTCCGATGGAGTCGACGGCGTGAAAATTCAACTCAATGCGTCAAATCAAAGAGGGGAGCAGGTGGATATATCTCGCCTCTCGTGAAGGAGTGGAAGATGCTAAGCCAACCGAACTTTGGCTTCAATATTTGAAGTGCGACGACGAAAGAACCGGAATGGAGATTGAGATCGAAGTCCCCTCTGATGACGTCTCTTCTACTTTTATCGTAGCCCCCATCGACCGCGAGAGCCTCTCAGCGATCAAAAGTCCGTAGCCGCTTCCGCCCTCACGACCCCGATGGTCACCAGAGTCGATTGGTTCATTGAAGAGGCGTCCCCTGATCGAATCGGGTATGCCCGGGCCATCGTCCTGAACTCGAATGACGACGTATCCCGCGTCAAGAAGTGACGATATGCCAATTGTGGTCCTAGCGAACTTATAGGCATTGTTTAGGATGTTGGTGACGATCTGGATAAGTCGATCTGGATCTATCTCTAAGGGAACATCCAAAGACTCTTCCTTGACGTCTACAGAGAGTTTGACTTCGGTACCTGCGACCCTTTGTCCGATGTGGGAAAGTGCTGCATCGATGATTTCGGTTGACGAGACTTGACGAATGGAGAGTGAGAAGGTATTGGCTTGAAGCTTAGCCAGATCGAGTAGGTCTTGGATGAGACGAGACAGGCGTTGAGAGGCTCCTTCGATTCTCTTCGCACCGCTAACTGGATCGATAGCACCGTCTACGATCGCCTCTGCGTACCCAGAGATTGAGGTAAGAGGCGTCTTCAAGTCGTGAGAGATCGAGATCAAAAATTGACTCTGGCTCTCTTGAGCCTCTTCAAGTCGATTTGCCATCGAATTGATGGCCCTTTCAAGGTCTTGGAACTCCTCGATCCCGTCTAGGCGCGACTCGACTCGGGCGCTGAAGTTACCTTCGCTTATCCTTTGCGTAGCTCCGACAAATCTACGAAGGTACCGAGCGAACCGCGCCGAAAGAATTGCAGCCACCACCAGCCCAACTATTGTGGCCGCCGCAATTACAACCAGTAGAAAGGATATCGATTTACCTAGCGGAGGAATCGAACGCGTAATGACGAGGATCGATGGGCGCGTTACGAACTGATTGATGTGTTGGTCCACGAATATAGCCGCATATGCGACGTTCTGATATACCCCAGCTTGCCCTCCACCATTTAGAAAGAGCGCCTTATCGAAGATCCTAGGTACTAGGGGGGCGGGAAGAGAGCCTCGGAGCGACAGGCTGCCCAAATTTACTGGAACAACTACTGCGCCACTTAGGGACGCTGCAGTCTTGATCACCTGAAGAACAGTTCCTCGCGTTACGTCGATATGACCCGCGAGGGCTTCGGCTTCGAGAGCGAGTTCGTGGACGCTTTGACTTTGAACTTGCGACCGAAAGGTTAGGGCAACCCCAATTCCAGCTATGAATAGAGCCACTATGAGGACGCTCGACATTGCAAGGGCGAATCTTCGGCGCATCTATTCTCCTTTATTGGCGAGGACGAGTAGGACAATTTCTTCGCGCCTCAATCTAAACGATACCCAATCCCCCATATCGTTGCTATCGGGAAGTCATCGCCGAGCTTTCGTCGCAGTTGTCTGATGTGAACATTGATAGTTCGCTCGTCGCCAAAGAAGTCGCTACCCCATACCCCTTCGAGTATCTGTTCTCTAGTTAGGGCCAAGAATCTGTTTTCAACCAATAGCGCAAGCAACTCGAACTCTTTGGTCGCCAAAGTGACCTCTTGGCCGCCTTTTGTGACACGATGGCTAGAGAGGTCAATGGTTACGTCTCCGATAGTCGTGGTCCTGTCGATGCGCGGAGCCTCCTTGTAGCTCCTTCGAATTATTGCCTTTACCCGTGCCACTACTTCTCGTGGCGAGAACGGCTTGGTTATGTAGTCGTCTGCGCCAACCTCAAATCCAGTTATTCGGTCTAATTCACTGTCTCGCGCGGTGACGATAAGGACTGGAATGTCCGATGTGGATCGGATGTGACTTAGGACTCCGATACCATCTATTGCTCCAGGCAATCCAAGGTCGACGAGGGCCAAGGCTATCTTTTGTTGCCCCAGTATCTCTTTCGCCCTCTCCCCATCTCCCGCAATGAGTGCCCTAAACCCTTCTTTTCTGAGGTAGGAGTTCAAAAGATCGGCGATGTCCATATCGTCTTCGACGATCAAAACACTTATCTCGTCCAAAGTGGCTCCATCTTCTGCTTGTCTCACAAGGTTATTTCCAATAGATATTAAGGATCGGTTATCAACTCAAAATGTCCGTGGATTCACAATGGTAATCCGACTAGTAGTATCGCACCTAGTCGATTATCCTGTAGGTATCTTGACGTTGTCTGGTAGCTTTTGAGATGGTTAATGTGGTTGCAGAAGGTACCTATTTAGAACGAATTATCAATTGGCACCTCGAGAGAGCGAAGGCGGATCACCGAAACCTCGACCAACTCATAGAAGAGGCGCATCTTTCACCTTCATCTCCAAGCTTCGCAGAGGCTCTCAAAGGAGATAGCCTTTCGTTGATTGCCGAGTGTAAGCGTCGATCGCCTTCACGTGGGGACCTGAATAAAGACCTTATCCCCAAAGAGATTGCCATCTCCTATTGCCTCGGCGGAGCTTCAGCTCTATCTGTCCTGACTGACTCAGAACACTTTCACGGATCGATAGACGATCTCAAAGAGATACGAGCAGTCGTCGATGTACCAATTCTCCGAAAGGACTTTACGGTCGATCCGCGCGACATTGTCGATGCGAAGATAATGGGTGCATCGGCCGTGCTTCTGATCGTTGCGGCGCTCGATGGTACTCAATTGCGTGAGTACCTAACCTTGGCGCGTGAGCTTGAATTAGATTGCCTGGTCGAAGTGCACGATGAGGATGAGATCGAGGTTGCTCTTGTTTCGGGAGCCGGTATCATCGGCATCAATCAGCGTAACTTACACGACTTTTCGATCAATAAAGATTTAGCAAGTTCGCTTAAGCATCTAATACCCTCGACACATCTATCTGTCGCTGAAAGCGGAATCATGGAGATTGAGCAGATAGAGATTCTGGCCCGAGATGGCTTTAGTGCGGTACTCGTTGGCGAGGCGCTGGTGACCTCTGGAGATCCTGAGGGCCAGAGTCGTAGATTCGTCTCAGCAGGCAAGAGAAGGTTGTAGGGTTCTCGCGGTGTTCATTAAAATCTGTGGAATTACCAACGAGGATGACGCTCTACTTTCAGTAGCATTAGGTGCCACTGCACTTGGCTTCGTCTTTGCTCAATCACCGAGGCGTGTGGATCGTGAAGTTGTAAAGGATATCGTAAAGAGAGTTCCATCCGAGGTGATGACCATCGGTGTCTTTCGTAACGATAATCCGCTCAAGGTAATTGAGACGGTCTATGACTGTGGCCTAAGTGGCGCACAGTTACACGGGGACGAGGACGGCCACGACGTTGCTCTGGTCAGGTCCAAGGTTAACTTCGTCATTAAAGCTGCCAGTGCCGATGCTTTTTCTATCGGTGAGTACGAGGAGTACCCCTGTGATGCACTACTGCTTGATTCACCTCAGCCGGGGTCAGGTCGCGCCTTCGATTGGTCAATCGTTGAGTCACGCTTCGTCTCAAAGCCTTTGATCCTAGCGGGTGGATTGAACCCCTCAAATATCGCCGAGGCCGTGGCCATTGTGAAACCCTATGGAGTCGACGTCTCCTCTGGAGTCGAAGCAAAGTTGGGAAAGAAGGATCCAGTCGCTTTGAAGTCATTTATTCAAAGGGCGACTATAGCTTTGACCGAAGTTGAAGCAGAATTAACAGCTAAGAGCAGAATGGTTGAATCTATGGGTTCGCCATACGATTGGGAGGAAAGCATTTGACAGTCGACCACGAAGTTGATTTAGCGGCCGACTTTGATGGAAAGTTTGGACCATTTGGTGGCCGTTACGTTCCTGAATCGTTGATGGCTGCCCTAGCAGAACTTGAAGAGGTCTTCAACGATGCGACTCGCGACCCTGTCTTTATGGCAACGTATCGTGAGATACTCCGGAGCTATGGAGGACGACCCTCTCCCATAACAAAGTGCCACAACCTGAGTCGTGAGTTGGGTGTCGATCTCTACTTCAAGAGAGAGGATCTAAACCACACTGGTTCTCACAAGATTAACAATGTGATCGGCCAAGCACTTCTAACGCAGCGAATGGGTAAGACCCGTATGATCGCTGAAACTGGAGCAGGTCAGCATGGAGTTGCCACTGCGACCGCCGCAGCACTTCTCGGATTGAAGTGCACCGTTTACATGGGTGAGGTAGATACAGAAAGGCAGGCGCTTAACGTCTTTCGTATGAAACTTCTAGGTGCAGACGTTGTAGCTGTAAAGTCCGGTTCCCGCACACTCAAAGATGCAATCAATGAAGCGATGCGAGAGTGGGTTGCGTGCGTTGAGGATACGCACTACTGTATCGGCTCGGCTATGGGACCGCACCCGTACCCCTACATGGTACGTCAATTCCAAAGAATCATCGGTGATGAGGCAAAGGCACAGCTCCTAGATGAGTACCAGCTTTCGCCCGACTATGTGATCGCATGCGTTGGCGGTGGCTCGAATGCCATCGGCACCTTTACTGCCTTTGTAGATACCGACTCAAAGATCATAGGTGTCGAGCCTGAGGGTGGAGCCGCGATCGGCAGAGGTGTTCTAGGTGTGATACATGGAATGCGCTCACAATTTATCCAAGATGAATTTGGACAGCTAGAAGAGGCTCACTCAATCTCCGCAGGACTCGACTATCCAGGCGTCGGACCGGAGCATGCACACCTCGCCCAAAGTGGTCGGGCTACGTATGCAACAGTTAACGACCAAGAGGTTCTAGATGCCTTTCAGCGATGCTCGAGAAGTGAGGGAATCATTCCAGCTCTCGAACCCGCGCACGCTTTGGCATACCTCTTTCGAGAGGCAGGACGTGAGATTCCGCATGGCTCAAGCGTTTTACTAACCATGTCAGGACGTGGCGACAAAGACTCCGAGCAGGTTGCAAAGATACTAGGTTATCTCAAGTAAATACAACTCTTTTTGAATAGGAAGTTAGCTGTGGAGTCGTACGGATCGCTTGAGACGCACTTACGCAAGGCTAGATCTAACGGACGTAAGATCTTGGTGCCGTATGTTACCGCTGGATATTCACCCGAGTGGATCGATACTCTCCACCACGTCGCAGCTGCAGGTGCCGATGCAATCGAGGTTGGAATTCCATTTTCTGATCCAATAATGGATGGTCCAATTATCCAAGCTGCATCAACTATGGCCCTCGAGCGAGGCGTAACGCCACTTTCGTTACTGAATGAGCTCTCCGCGGAGTCTTTCGACGTTCCGCTAGTCGTAATGACCTACTGTAATCTGCTCTTCCATGCGGGTATCGAACGCTTCGGAGGATGGCTCTCGGAGGCGAAGGTAAGTGGCACCATCTTTCCGGACCTTCCATTAGAAGAGAGCGAAGAGTGGTCTACATATGCTTCGTCAAAGGATATCGACAATGTAATGCTGGTCTCGCCGGTCACTGCCGAAGATCGCGCCAAGGTAATCGCCGATCGGTCTCGAGGCTTTGTCTACGGTATCGGTTTGATGGGGGTTACTGGGGTTAGGTCTACCCTTGAAGAGAGTGCCTCGCAGATTGCGACGCGGCTCAAAGCAGTAACTGACAGACCGGTGCTGATTGGCATAGGTATTTCAAATAAAGATCAGGCTCGAACCGTTGGCGCTATCGCCGATGGAGTGATAGTCGGGTCTGCACTGGTGAAGATCCTCATCGACGGTGGAGGTCCTCAAGGGGCCTTTGACTTTATCTCTTCCCTCAGAGAGGGGCTAGACGAGATAGATGCCTAGGGTTGGAGGCTGCGAGCTGTGTCTTGAGGAGCGCATCACACCGTGGCTCTATGAAGACGACAAATTCTTCGTTGCAATGTGTGCGTCGTGCGATCTACCGATGGTAGTTCTGAGGGATCATAGAGTAGAGCTCACCTCTCAAGAGATCGACTCGATGCGAGCTACGCTCGTAAATGCCGCAAAGGGCTTCTTCGGCGATGTGCCATTTTTTGTCGACGAATTAATGCGGCAAATTCCGGACCATAAACACATGCACGCCCGCAGAAGACCTCAAGTTCCAACGTTCTAGGTAGTCAGGCGGTACCTACTGCTAACCGCTCACCGAGTCGTCGGCCTCTACGGCTGAGCCATAGAGTTCGCGGTCAATTCGACGAGCCTTTCTCTCTTCTGCCCTTATCCACTCGACGAATACCGGCACAATTCCGACAAAAATCACCACTTCGCTTATGATCCATAGTACTTCTCCGCCAGCATGTATCTGTGCCAGGCTGTACATGGGTGCCAAGGTTGTCCTACGACTCATGATTGCTACACCCAAGAAAGATTCAAACGGAACACCTATGCCTAAGGTGAGGAGTTTGAATCCATAGTTCATCTTGAAGTGCGTTATCGGATCCTTCGATATCAGAGGCCACCAGAAACAAGTTGACGCGAAAAAGAATGCGATATTGAAGATGTCCATGATGTACATCTGATCCATCGCGGTTTTGATCAGAGATGAGTTGTAAAAGCCCCACATCAATCCGTAGTAGGTGAACCACGTCGTGATTGGGTTTGTCAGTGCTACAAAGACTGTTGAATGAAGTACCTTGGACCAGAGTTGTCGATACCTCTTGGGGGCGGTTTGCAGGATCATGGTCGAAGGGTTCGAAAGGGCAAGTAGGGCCGGGGCGACGATCATCAAAAGGAGGTGTTGTATGATGTGCGCCACGAAGTTGATATTGACGAGATATGAGATAGAACTTTGGAGCGCCACATCAAGAGCTACAATGCCCGCGACGAACGAGATTACCCTACCCATAGGCCAACGGTGGTTCTTGGCTCGTTGAATCTTGTAGCCAGTTATGTATAGATAGATTGAGGCTACCGAAAAGACGAAGACTAGCAGGGGGAAGGGACTCCACTGCCAACCTGTAAGTAGAAAGCTTATGGAGTACGGGTCGGCTACTTGGTTCATCTTCATCTAGACGCAGCTCCTTCCTACTTATGAGCCTATCTTGACCTTAGGTTGCCTTCAAATGGGGACCCCTAGGCCTTACTCTGATTTTTGATCCAAGGTTTGAAGGGATCAAAGAATGTACCCTTATCGGCTGCATCGTCTGATCGGGAGAGAAAAAGCTTGATGTTGTAGTACCCGGTGTAGAAGAATGGCTCCATGCATAGGACCCAGATGATTGACGCTGCAATCTGCTGATCTCCGAGCGCCGATAATGTCCGGATTGAGGTGGACGCATAGGCGGGGTACAAGGGAGACGAGAATGTGAGAAACATAGCAGCAAGCCAACTAGCCACGCCAGCTCCCAGAATATGGAGAAGGCGCGTGATTGGAGATGGAACTCGACTTATGTACGGGTCGGAGTCCACCATGTTTACGAAGAAGGCCATTCCCGAGGTTACAAAACTGAAGTGCATCAGCTGCATTCCCAGTTGGCTAGAGAGTGCAAAACTCATCATCGATGGAACAAACCAAACCCACATCGTCCCGACGAAGTAAGCCAAGGCAACTTTCGGTATTGAGATGAAGGTGAAGGCAGCCTTTGTTACTTTGCTAATCGCAATGAAGCCTTTAGCTCGCTTTATCGACTCAGGTATTCCTGCCCAGATGGCCTTCCACGGACGAGAACCAGCGATTAGAGGTGGGGCGACGATCATTACCAGAACGTGTATGAGCGCATGTACCCAGAGGTAAGCCATCGACCAGAACATCATAGGGGAGTTGAGCGAGATCGTTAGGATCGCCATGCCTCCTGCGAACATGATTGGCCGACCGTGCTCCTCTTTTCGCACACGAGTGAAGCCGCGTACGTAAAAAATGACGGGAAAGAAGATAGCAAGGAACGAGGTGGGAAAGCCCAGCGACCATCCTTCAACGATGTACTTTACGAAGAATCCCGCGTGCAGGGTCAGTAACCCCATGTTCATGTTCATGTGCAAGGAACTCGTCTCCTAAGAACCAATCTGTCTAAGCTCAAGGTTACTTTGTTGATGAAGATAAATAGCTTCGTAGATAGCAGCTATCCATCTATCACCGTGTTGCATTTGGTTTTCGAGCCAATTACCGTTTAGCTAATTTTTGAGCCGCTCCTGCCGCTCCTCTTAGAGCCTTAGAGGTCGTCTTTGTTATCTTAGATAGAGCCGTTCTGTTTTCAGCGCGCTTGGAGTTGCGTCGAGCATTCTCCTCCATGCGGGTTCTAATTGTTTCGCGCCGCTGACGAAGTTCGCGATATGTAATTGCTTCGGTCTCGGCGTCGAGCCCTAAGCTTCCTCTGACTCCATCAAGGTCGACTGCTCTTTCCCGTGGATCTATGCCGACTTCGGCGGCGATCCGCGCGCCATGCTTGTTGGCGAAGTACGTAGCCAAATACATTATCTCTGCAAAGAGATCAACGTCAGGTGCGAGACGGGCCAAAGAGGCGTCCAAAAAGATCATGTTTTTGATGAAGAGCATGAGCTCTTTTGGAAGACGTGCTCCGTACCCTAGGAGCGCTTTGGTCAGCTCTCGTATCTCCTTTGTTAGCTCGTCAGGGGTCATAGTCGTTGGATCTTTGGCGGGTTTGTCCAAACCAAGATCGGAGATTACGGCTTCGATGTCTGTATCTTGTGGCAGTGCGCCGAGATCTCGAAGCGCGGAAGTCTGCATCTTGATGTCGTTAATGGTTCCGCCCATGAGAAGTCTCAGGAATGCGAGGCGCTTGAATTCACCTAGTCGACCAGTGATCCCATAGTCCAAAAGGGCTACCTTGCCGTCGGCTTGTACCATAAGATTGCCACCGTGAAGATCTCCATGGAAGACTCCATAGAGGATGGCACCCTCCATAAAGGCGACGAGGGCCGCCCGAAGAACCTTTGAGGTGTCAATTCCAGCGTTACGCATTCCCTCGGCGTCGTCCCAGGAGAAGCCTTGGAGGCGCTGCATAACCATAACTCGCTTAGTAATATAGCGGGGGTGAGGGCGGGGGACTACGATCGAACGTTGGTCTGTTTCAGCAAGTATCTTTGCGATATCGAGCATATTGGCTGCCTCTAGCCGAAAGTCGAGCTCCTCCACGATCGTCTCCGCGAAGAGATCTACCAGCGCCGGCGGATTTGCCAGGGCTGCTACTGGAATGCGGCCTACAAGAGCTGGCGAGAACCATGCCATGGCAGCAAGGTCACGCTTTACGAACTCCGAGACTGTGCTTCTCTGTACCTTTACTACTACCTCTTCACCCGTGCGCAGAGTCGCTAGATAGACCTGAGCGATAGAAGCCGATGCAATTGCCACCGGATTGAACTTCGAAAATACCTCTTCGATAGTCGCTCCGAGATCTTGTTCGATGGTGCGGCGAACTCGTTCGAAGGGTTCAGGAGTGACCTTGTCTCTGAGTTCTTTGAATTCGTTTACCAGTTCAGCAGGGAAGATCCCCTCACCCGATGAGATAATTTGTCCTAGTTTTACATATGTTGGGCCGAGGACTTCGAATGCTACTTTGAGGCGTCGCGACAGCCCCTCTCGAGAGGTTGGGTTGCCTTTGGGTCTTTCGATGAGTCTCCACATCAGTAGGGCTTTTCCGAGGTGCCAGCCCACCTTGACCACCCTTGCACCGGGTGGAAGAAGCTGGCGTTTGATTAATTTTGGAATCGACGCCGCGTTTCGTTGGCGCAGCGAATCCACCTGTGGAAGCCAGAGCATCTTTGAAGGATCTACCGTCCAAGGTCCAACTTCCGTGAAGGAGCCCACTTTGCTATCGTCGAAGGCATTTCCGCTATTCAAATCAGTGTCCACTCGTCCAGGCCTGTCCATATGCGTTAAGGGTAACGACGTTACATTACGAAGGCGTTAACGTTGAAGTCATCTTTATTATGCCCTTGAGTAAGAGTGAAGGGACCGCAGTGCCAAAATGCACTTCCGTCCCTTCGACCCCTAGTTTAACCTCTAATACGAACTTGGTGTCGTAGGCCCGGGGGAAGACA
>VFSW01013997.1_pt1 | contig 11118 bp, 10 predicted proteins | sample 5358111 | NCBI WGS metagenome assembly VFSW01 (sample SAMN11554181, study PRJNA540505) | mine drainage metagenome | isolation source: sediment from site ElyBrook_90M | place: USA: Ely Copper Mine, Vershire, VT | collected 2017
GGTCAGGCCTCGGGGTCGGGGGTCAGGCCTCGTAGTATCTAACTTTCTTTTCTATAATTTATCATGCGGTGGTAAACCACACATATTTCTCAGATGAATTCTTTTAACTGATCACGCTTGTAAGCTGCAACAGACAAAAGCTCAGCTTTAATGCCTTCATATTCACTCTTCAAAGCCTCTGACTGTATCGCAAGGGTCTTTAACCTTCCTGCAGCCTGACTCATCGTGTTGTCGGCACGGTTACAATGAACGGCAAGTTCTCTTAAACTTACCCCTTCAGTATATCTCGCAAGAAGCGCCATGACAGATCTTATGTGTGACAATTTCCTGTCGATTCCGGGTTTTTGTAACAACGCTTTATCAACGCCATACCAATTAGTAACTACTTCATTCAGGATATCCAGATCGATTGTTGCAGGTTCATCATTTTCGTCGCATGTCGTTTCGTCTAAGATATTATCAATAAATAGCTTATCACCCACAATTCCCTCCGACATCCCCTTTTTAAAATCTATCCCATCATTTTGTCCAATACCCGACAAAACAAAATGATGGAATTTCTCCATCGCAAGATGCCTTGAATCCCCAAAATTTTGGAGACCAACATCTTTTTCCAACCAAGTAAACTCATCTTTCATCAAATAGGCCCGATGACTACTCCATCGATATTTCAAAGGGTCATTGACCATCTTAGCTCGAACGGGATTCAAATGAATGTATCGAATAAGTTCTTTAAGATAACTTTTCCCATCGACTAAAATAGACTTAAATCTTCCTTGAAATAAATGCCCGATCCGCTGATGTCTGCGATTATAGAATCCTGTATACCGAAACGAGAGGTTTTGGCAAATCTTCGATAAAGAGACTTTTCCAAGTTGAATCGCTAAATGTACATGATTAGACATGAAACAAAATGCTAGGATGCGATGACCATACCTCTCGACTCCTTCTTGCATTAATAAGCAAAAGCGACAACGCTCAGCGTCTGAAGAAAAAATCGAATTTTTGTTATTTCCTCGGAGCATGACGTGATAGATAGCTCCAGGAATAGAACTTCGCGGTCTTCTTGCCATATACGACTTCCCTTTTCTACTTCCATACGGAAAAAATACGCCAAGAGCCTAATGAAGTCAAGAGACCAGATACTACGAGGCCTGACCCCTTTGACTTAGACAGAGGGGATTAACAACAAAATTAAGACTATGAAGCGACAAGCCTATGGATTTAGAGATGTAGAGTATTTTAAATTGAGGCTTTATAATTTACATAAAGTTGGGTACTCATTTGTGCGATGAGCCCGACTTCTTCGATTTGGGGCACTTTTGGGGTAATTTAATTTTTCGCTGAATGATTTTCCGAAGGAAAATCATTCAGCGAAAATAGCTCAAGTAAACTCAAAATTTGGATTCTCGAGCTTACTTTTTGCAGTTTAATCATCAGCTTTTAGATCATCAAATCTCTTGGAAAAATCGGCTTGAAGGGCATCGATCTGGTTGGAAGTAGATTCAAAATCGGCATAAAGCTGGTCCAACCGACCGCTTTGTTCAGCGATTTCAATACTCAATTTTTGAATGGCATTTCCATTTCCTTCCTGGGATAAAATCACAAGCTCTTGATGTTGCTCATCTATAAGTTTCTCTAAGGCTACTATCTTTTGCTCCAACCTTTCCAGAGCTTTTTCCAACGGTTTCAATTTTCTAGAACGTTCTGCTACCATATCCGTACGTTGCTGCTTAGCCTTCCAATAATCGGGTTCTGACTTACGTTTAGAAGTGTTCACCCCCTCTTCTTCTGTCCAGCCACCCCTCTCCAGGAAGTCTTCATAGATCCCTTGCAGCACCTTTTGTTGATCGGCTTGGCACACAACCAACTGCGTGGTCGCCATCCGTTTCAATATCAATTCGCTATGCGTCACAAGCACAACAGCCCCAGGAAAATCCTCAATGGCATCCATTAAAGCTTCGATCGACTCTATATCTAGGTGGTGGGTGGGTTCATCGAGCAGTAGTAGATTGCAGGGCTTGGCTAAAATTTTACCCAATAGCACGCGACTCTTTTCCCCTCCAGATAGCACCCGAATGGGTTTTAGGGCTTTATCGCCGCTAAACATCATAGCTCCGCAAATGGACCTCACCTCACGAGTCTGCAACTTAGGATTAGCCGCGGAAATTTCCTCTTCGATGGTCATATCGGGATGCAAGCGTTGGATATTAGTCTGACCAAAATAGCCGATGACCACTTGTTCGGACGATTTAATCTGCCCTTCCTGTGGGGCCAATTCCCGCGCGATCAAACGGAGGATGGTCGATTTTCCCCTCCCATTTTTTCCAATCACCGCTAAGCGCTCTTGAGGGGAGATAGTCAAAGAAAGATCGCGAATGAGGGGGTCATCGGTATAGGAAAAACTCAAATATTCAGCATTGAGGAGCTTTTTGCTGGAAAATGGAGCATAGGGAAAGGTGAATTCAAGGTTGTATAGATTAGCCAGCTTGTCCAAAACAGGCATCCGCTGGATGGCTTTAACGCGCGATTGGGCTTGAACGGCTTTACTTGCTTTCGCCCCAAACCGCTCCACAAATGCCTCTGCATGGGCCCGCTTCTTGTCGAGATTAATCCTCGTCTTTTCATACACCTCTTCATCTTGCAATATCTGTGCATAGACGTCGGCCGTTCCCCCCTGAACCTTACGCACCTTTTTCCGGTGAATAGCCACCATATGAGTGGTCACAGTATCCATAAACTCCCGATCGTTGGAAATCAGGAGCAATCCCCCTTTCCACTGCTGTAGAAAACGGGTAAGCCAACGCATCGACACAATATCTAAATAGTTGGTGGGTTCGTCTAATAGGAGGAAATCGGGATCTGAAATCAAGACTTTAGCTAAATGCAAACGGAGCTGATAGCCTCCGGATAAATCCTGAGGGGACTTTTCAAGCAGCTCCTGCTGGAATCCAAGCCCAAATAAGATCTTTTCGGCTTGATAGAGGTGTTCCGGACTCTGATGCCGCAATCCCTTTGCAGCTTCATCTAGAACGGTGGGGGCGGTAAAGTTGACGTGCTGACTAAGGTATCCGATGGTCGTGTGCTTGGCTTGGACAATGGACCCGCCATCTACGGTTTCTTCCCCTGTAATCAAACGGAGAAGAGTTGTTTTACCCGAACCATTACGTCCGACAAGTCCACATTTCTCCCCTTTCAGCATGCTGAAAGCCACGCCGTCGAGGAGCACTTCCCCGCCGTACGATTTTGAAATATTGTCGATTTGTAACATAGAGTGCTACCTTCGTAAACTGGAATAGACTAGTTGGACGTTCTGGACTTAATTTACGTCCAGTTCGTCCAGTTCGTCCAGACAGTCCAGAACGTCCAGTTAGTCCATTCCAGTTTACGAAACTGCTGGGTAATGTTTACCAGCTAGCTTTTACAACACCAGGGATATAGCCGTTCAAGGCCATTTCGCGGAATGTTAAGCGAGAGATGCCAAATTTACGAAGATATCCACGTGAACGCCCCGTCAATTTGCAACGATTTCTTAAGCGAACAGCAGAAGAATCTCTTGGCATTTTATTGAGTGCGATACGCGCTTCATGGCGCTCTTCTTCGCTGATATTTGCATCAATAGATTTTTTCTTGAGCTCTTGACGCTTGTTCCACTTCAGTTGTACTAATTTTGCGCGACGCTTTTGTTTTTCAACAGATGACGTTTTAGCCATACTTATTCTTCAATCCTTTGCTTTATTTCTTACGGGCAGGCCCTTTTTGACGTTGTTTGCGGTTCGGATCTTTTTTGTTAATCACATAAAGACGTCCGCGACGACGTACAAGATGGTCCCCTTTCGATGGGTCTGCTTTAACTGATGCTTTTACTTTCATGGGTCTATTCCTTTACTCTGACAAATCGTGTAAACAATGAGCAGAATTATACGCAGATAGAGATTTTCACACAAACAGAAAAATAAAAAATCGGCACTCCCCTCTCAAAACCCTCTTTCCTCATCTTTCTTCTTGCAGAATATGGAGCGAACTTTTAATATAGCCATCGTTAACATTTTCAATTTTTAATGAAAAAGGATCAGTCGTGAAGCGCACCTACCAACCTAGCAAACGCCGCCGTAGTACCACTCATGGATTCCGCAAAAGAATGGCTACTGCAGATGGACGTAAAATCTTGAGCAATCGTCGCAAAAAAGGACGTCACGAATTAACAAGAGTTTAACCTTCCGTTTTCCTAAATCGCTGCGCCTTCTTACTAATCGGGAATACAAAAAACAGCAATATCAATCCACACGTCAAGTGGGGACCTTTATCCTGGTTGATGTCCGAAAGAAGGCGCGTGCCTTAAAGCTTGGCATCAGTGTTTCTCGGAAATATGGGAAATCTCATGATCGAAACCGTTTCAAACGGATCGTTAGAGAAGCCTTTCGCTTATGCCAGCATCAACTTCCCCTCATCGAGTGTGTCGTCAAGCCCCGATCCGCTGCAGCCCACGCTAAAACAGCCGCTATCATCCAAGACCTCTTGAAACTAGTGATGAGTGATGAATAATGAACGATGAATAAAGTGATGAGCAATGAATAATGAATAATGAATGAAAAGCCTCATTCAATCACTAAATATTCATCGTTCATTACTCATCGCTCATCATTTTATTCATCGTTCATCGCTAGATTTACTTCTTGCTGGCGTTATTGCGATTAGCCAACTGAACTAGATCGCTAACATATTTTTGGACGCTACCATTACGGTTTACATTACCTAAAAACCCTTCGTTACCATCAATCACAATCACTGTTGGATAAGCGCGGATATTGTATTTCTCTTGCAACCGTTGATTCTGCGCTTCTGTTTGATAGTCTAACCGAAAACTACGGGGATAGTCTAACTTCACAAAAATAAACTTATCACCTACGGATGAAGCAAAATCTGGGGACTGAAACACCTCATGCTCAAGCTTTTGACACCATGTGCACCAGTCAGATCCTGTGAAGAATAATAAAATAGGTTTTGAGTTTTGTTTGGCTTGATTCAACGCATCTTGGTAATTAGTCGTCCAATTAACTTGGGATTGAGCCGCTTCTCCATAACTTGCTCCTCCTATAATCAATGCACAAACTGCCCATATTGCAAATGCCCATGTGCGCATAAAAAACTCCTATTTTCCGTTGATGTTTAAAGGTTTTCTTTGTTATCCTATTTTTTAACCATATTGTCCATCAAATAGATTAAAAATGCAACCCATCCTCCCCACAATCGTCATTCGGCATAAGAAGGAAAATCTGCAAAAATGTAGCTTGCGTGGACTCGAATCGCGTCCTGATTTCCGCTTTTATACCTATCCCCTCAGTGAAATCCCTCCCCTCAACGGCTATATTCTTTTAACGCTAGACGCTCCCCCTCTGTCAGCGGTTGATTCTTCCCATGGATTGTTGCTTATTGACGCCACTTGGCGCTATGCCGATAAAATCGAGCAACAGCTCCAGCCCTTATTTGCTGGACTCGTGCATCGAAGTCTTCCGGGGCACTACCGCACTGCCTATCCTCGTAGGCAAGCCGACTGTATAGATCCAACGAGAGGATTAGCTTCAATTGAGGCTTTATATTTAGCCTACGATCTGTTAGGATTTGACACCGCTGGTTTATTAGATCATTACTATTGGAAGCGGGACTTCTTAGAGATTAATAAAAAAGCTTGACTTTTTTTAAAATTTTTGTTAACATTACTTCATTATTACAGATACAAGGTACATCATGTTGGAATCTCTTTATTCTTCCCTCTTAATTCTCGAGGATAGCCTTTGGAGCTATGTCGGGTTTCCTTTCATTATTTTATTCGGTGTCTATCTCTCCATTAAATCTCGATTTGTTCAAATTCGAAAACTCCCCGCCATCATCAAGACATTCTGTGGCTTTTTTTCCTCACGCAATACCCAAAGCTGCAGCGCCACCACAGGTGTGCACCCTCTGAAAGCCTTTTTTGCATGTATTGGAGGATGTGTAGGTATTGGTAATATCGTAGCTATCTGTACGGCCGTCCAATTGGGAGGACCTGGCGCTTTATTTTGGATTTGGCTGACGGCCATTGCAGGATCCATCTTAAAATATGCTGAAGTGTACCTAGGCTTACGTTACCGTGTTCCCGATGGCAAAGGAAGCTATACAGGTGGCCCTATGCACTTCCTAAAAGCTGCCTTTAAAGTCTCATGGGTACCCAATCTCGCCTGTTTGCTTCTCTGCATCTATGGCGTTGAAATCTACCAATTCCGCGTCATGAACGAGAGCATTGTCACCAACTTCGACCTTAACCGTTATCTCGTGACAGCTGTGCTCCTTGGACTGGTGATTTTTGCAAGTAGTGGGGGCGTTTCGCGTATTGGAAAAGTATCGAGCGCGATTATCCCGTTCTTTATTTTGTTGTATCTGGGAATGGGATTTTGGATCTTATTGAATAACCTATCCATCATACCCTCCATCTTTGGCACCGTTTTCGCCTCGGCCTTTAGTGGACATGCTGCCGTGGGTGGATTTGCAGGGAGCACCCTAATGATTGCGATTTCGCAAGGGATTCGACGTGGATGCTACACCTCGGATGTGGGGGTAGGATATGCCTCGATCATTCATAGTGAAAGCTCTGTGCAGGTGCCTGAAAAGCAGGCTAGCTTGGCGGTGTTTGAGATCTTTTTTGATACCTTCACCATCTGTACCATGAGTATCATGTTGATCCTCGTCACAGGTGTATGGAACCAGCCTATCCATGAATCGATGTTGGTTCAGACAGCATTGGGACAGTATTTCCCGTATATGAACTTCTTTATGCCTTTGTTCTTTTTCCTGCTGGGCTATTCGACGATTATCGCCTATTTCTGCGTCGGACTTAAATCCGCGGAGCACCTCTCTCCTAAAAGAGGGCGTCGCGTGTTTTACATCTATTCGGTGATTGCCTTAACAGCGTTTTCATTTGTCGAAACGCATGAAGCCTTGGTAGTCATGTCGATCACACAGGCCTTGTTGTTGGTGATTAACTTATCGGGGATGTTCAAGCTGCACAAAGAGATTTCCTACAATCTTGATGGGGCCGAGTCTCAGCCTGCGCCTGTTGCTTCTCAGATCCTCGCCAGTTAGTTAGCGACGAACGATGAATAATGAGCGATGAGTAATTAGTGATAGAATAAGGTTCTTCATTCATTATTCATCATTCATCACTCTACTCGGGGGATTTGGTGATAGAGGGCATCCCAGCGGTCGGACGGAATCTCAGCGCCGTACACCTGCACCACCTGTGCTCCTAGCAATGCCCCAAAATGGGCACACCGCTCCCAGCTTGCCCCCATCAGATAGCCGTGCAAAAAGCCACTGGCGGATAAGTCCCCCGCTCCGGTCGTATCAAAAGGAGTAACCGGATAGGCAGGATACCGCTCCTGACCGGATCGATCCCCCACCCAGCACCCTTTTACATTCATATATACCACAGCCACCTCTACAATCGACCGCAAGAGCTCACACCCCTCTTGAGATCCAAGCTGCGTCAATGCCCGAATCTCATTCTCATTAGCAAAGAGAATATCGACATGCTCCTTGATCAGTTTCCAGATGGACTCATGAAATTGGAGCACAACTTCCGGACTCGACAAATCAAACGACACTTTAGCACCGGAGGCCTTGGCTAGCTGCATGGCTTTCTCTGTATAAGCCCCATTGTGCAGGCTATACCCTTCAATATGCACAAGCTTTTGGTCCTGGAAAAAATCGGGTTCCAAATCCCTAGAAGTCATCTCAAGTCCTGCTCCACCAAAAGAGCGAAACGTACGGCTCCCATTGGGAGCAACCAAACACAACACCTGCGCAGAAGGGTTTTTAGACTGTGAAAAATAGGGACGAATCTTTAATTCTTCCAACTCGTTCCACACAATCTCCCCAGCTTCATCTTGTCCCACTTTTCCCACAAAAGCACACGCATGACCCAGTCTGGCTAGTCCACGAATCGTATTGCACGCACTCCCCCCAGGAACCAAAACAGGTTTAACACCACATGTATTTAAGATATGACTGAAGGTCAGATAATCGACATGCATCATCCCTTCTTTGGATCCAGGGAGCTTGTCTAGAAAGGCATCGCTGACTTTGAGAATATAATCGAGAAATGGAGCCCCCACTCCCAATATCTTCTGTGGAGATAGGTTCAGAGGCCCTTCTTCCATCGTTATCCTTTTTTAGCGATTAATCTGCGGATATAGTTACGGTTAGCGTGGATATAATCAATCCCCGAATAAACGGTATAGATGGCCGCTAACGATACTAGGAATGTGCTAATCCATTGGAGAGCTTCTGTAGACATCTTTCCAAGCGAATGGGGAATCATCAATAACACGATGGCAATGACCACAATGGCTTGGATCACCGCTTTCAGTTTACCGCTCGGGCGGGCCGCGAGGGCAAAACCTTTCAACGCACAAATAGTCCGCAAAGTGCTCACAACGGAATCTCGATAGATAAACACAAACACCAACAATAAGGGGACTTGCACAGGAGGCTGTGTGAAGGTTAAAAAAGCCGAGATGCGGGCAATGCTATCAGCCATTGGATCTAGTAGTTTCCCCAGATCGGTCACCTGTTGATACCTACGGGCGATATAACCGTCAAGGGCATCGGACACTTCCGAAATGATCAATAAACTTAGAAGCACATAGGGAAGCACCACTGAGCTAATGTAGAAGGTATCGTGTTGGACATAGATCAAGAGGAAAATAGGACTAATAAAAATGCGAATCAACGTCAAATAATTCGCCATGGTCAACAGATTTTCACTAAAACTGATCTTGGGTGAATTTGAAGGGATCTTATCCATAGCTCAGGTCTTTCTTATTTTGTTATACACTTCGATATATTGATCGGCAGGATGATTCCAACTATAGTCCATATTCATCCCACCGATCATTAACTTGCGCCATTTATCTGGATTTTCAAACCAGGTATGCACGGCACGATCCAATGCAGAATTCACCCCTCCAACATCGGGAGCATCAAAGGTATAACCATTCGTTTGATCAAACGGGAAACCGGAATTATCCACATCAAATATCGTATCGGCAAGTCCACCGGTGCGACGGACAATCGGCACGGTTCCATACTTCAACGCAATCAGCTGGGAAAGCCCACACGGCTCAAACAACGAAGGAACAATAAACATATCGCTACCAGCATAGATCAAATGGGCTAGCTCCTCATTGTGATGCAAAATCAACCCGATATTCGGATGGTCGGTAAACCGGTGCTTCAGGTCATGAAACTCGTTGTTGATGGAGGCAATCGGACTCGATCCGAGCAATACAAACTGTCCACCCAACTCTAACATACGGAAAAGGGCATGCTTAATGAGATCTAGTCCCTTCTGAGGCACTAAACGGGCCACACAACCCAATATGGGCTTATGCTGCTCATCCAGATTTAAACGTTCTCTCAAAATCTTTTTGATGTAAGCCTTTTTATCTAGGATATTGCGATCTTTCTTATTGGCGGGTAACTCCCGGGATGAAAAATGGGCAGGTAGATGACGATCGATCTCGGGATTCCAATAGGAATAATCGACCCCATTCAAAATGCCGGCACACTTATCTTCATACTTCCTCAACGTTCCATCCAACCCACGTCCCCCTTCAGGGGCCTTGATCTCCTTCGCATAGCTGGGCGAAACAGTCGTCACAAAATCTGCATAGACAATCGCCCCTTTCAATAGGTTAATCGACTTAGAATTAGCGTCATCCTGGAGCTTCTCAGGGACCAAATAACTGGATCCATTAAGTCCAACTCGATCCAAATCGGAAGGAGCACATTTTCCCTGATATTCAATATTATGGATCGTAAATACAAGCTTGGAACGGTTGAAGCCAAGCGGCACATAAATATCCGTATAGAGAGGAGCAACAGGGGCTCCCTGCCAGTCATGTAAATGGAGGATATCGGGCTGCACCCCTTTCTTATACAAAAACTCTAATGCGGTGCGGGCAAAATAGAGAAAGCGCTCTAAATCGTCCTCACAACCATAAATACACCCACGATGGAAAAAATGACGGGGATGATGCGGATCGATGAAATAGACCTTAAGGTTTTCTACCCATCCCATCCAGACGGTATTATCAAACCATTCACCCTGATAATAGGACATCAAACTCGCATAATCGATATTCAAATCGCGAATATCGTTGCTATTCATACAATCATATTTAGGGATAATAATATCGACATCATGACCCTTCCATGATAACTCGCGGGAGAGTCCTAGCACCACATCGGCAAGTCCACCGACCTTCGCTAAGGGGGCTAATTCAGAGGCAATATGAACAATGTGCATGTGAAGTTCAACTTTTGGTTAGTGTTACCTAATCAACTATAACCCTATACCCCTCAACTGTCAATAGAGCGATCAAATTCCTAAAGCAGCATTAACCACACCTTGTATGTCTTCAACTACCTTTTCCTTTTTTTGTTTAGATTCTATCAGTTCGGAATTTTGCAGATAGCGGGCTCGATTAAAAGCAAAGAACATCTGCTCATCCATCTGAGCAATTTTAGGACGAAACGGTGACATAACGATCCTTTCACCTATTTTTGGATTACCCCATATCCCCGCTTTGCCAAATACTGTATTCAATTTTTCAGCATCGGCTTTAGTAATCTGAACCCCATTACGCATGTCTTGCAATATAGAATCTACTGATGCATGTAACTTTGCTCCCTCCGATGGATCAACCAAGTCCATTTTTTTCAGCAATTGTTCGCCTAGGGTCCCCTGAATGGCCATCAACTGCCGAGCATGCAACTCCTGCCGCTTGACCAATTCATTTAAACGATCAACTGCTCCAGTTACTTCAATTCTAGTGTCTTGTAGTTTTTTTAAATTACCTGCAACAACTGCATAGTCCTGCAATTTTTGTAGTTTATCCTCTTCAGCTTTGATCTGAACAGGATTGGGTGGCATTGCACTTTTTAACTTGGCTATTTCATCTTTAATTTTGGTTGCTTCGACTTCAATGATCTTACCTTTAAACTCTGGAAATGTATCTACTTCTGCTTGAGCGTTATCTTCCTTTTTCTTTAAGTTTTCACAGTCGTTGCGTAGACTAT
>VFSW01013998.1_pt1 | contig 11117 bp, 15 predicted proteins | sample 5358111 | NCBI WGS metagenome assembly VFSW01 (sample SAMN11554181, study PRJNA540505) | mine drainage metagenome | isolation source: sediment from site ElyBrook_90M | place: USA: Ely Copper Mine, Vershire, VT | collected 2017
CCGCTGCCCCCACAATGCCTAGCGGCAGAGGCCCCCCGGTGTCCCTGCAGCACTCGTGGACGGACAGCGTCAAGCAGGTGGCCGACAAGCTAAAACTCATTGGTGGCCAGCTTTTGGGGGCTGCGCCGCCATCAGGGAGCTCAGACAAGGCGGCGGCTCTCGTGGTGCATGTGCGGGAGGCGGTCGAGGTCAAGAACCACAGCCCGTTTGTTTTCAAGTGAGGTCGCAAAGCTTGATCGTGTTGTGTTGCAGAGAGAGCCTGATCCATTTGAGGGAAATCCATTTTATTTGCCTCTCAGGGACAAGCGCAAGGCTAAGAAGGGCCGCCTGCATCTAGAATACCGCATCGCTGACCAGGGACCGATGGAACTGGTCCGGCCAGGTATGAGAATTGCTTTGTTTCATCCCCTTTTCGCTTCAGGCCGCTGTCAAGACCTTGAAACTTGCTCAATCTGCGCGCAGCATGGATACCGCAGCTTCAATTGCATTGCCTGGCTGCCGGATCGTCGAGTGTGTTGTTGCTTAGCCGGTCGGGGACGAAAGGAGTGAGACTCTTTAGAGTGCCGAGGTGAGAACAAGGGCGACGGGGATGCTGTGCGTTGAGGCTGACTCAACTCATCACCGCAGGGACGACGAATACATCCGGATGATGCTCCAGTGCCTGAAGGTGCTTAAATCGGAGAGCCTGGACAAGAGGTTCGAGCCCGACGCCGCCTTCTTTCCTTACTACGTGCCTCAGTACAATGACTTTCTGGATAAAACTGTGCACCTCGCTCGGAGCGCGGACGTCGTGGCCACGATCCCTGGTGGGATGCTGCAGCTGCACAGTGACGCGGACCAGAACGCTTTCTGGACCGGGAAGTAAGCTGATGAGATCTAGGGTTTCAATTTCCTTAGAGACTCATTCATTGATGATCGCGATGCGCCGTCATCGCACCGTCATGCGCGTCGGCCCGATGCCTGCAGTTGCTGACCCTTCTCCAGCATACCTGCTCCTGCGATCATGTGCTACTCGTCGCCACTGGCATCGAACGTGGGTGCGTGGCGCGGCATTCGATCGCGGCATGACGATCATCAGAAGCCGAGAAGAGCTGCAAGAGGAGGCGGCCGTCTGTTTGGAGGTGGAGGTGCGTGGACAGTCTTGTGAACGCAGGCCTCACGTTCGCATGCATGCAGGGCAATCACCTGACACCACTTTACGCGTATGTCGGCCAGCCAATCTCATCTGAAGGGGCAGAAGCCGTACCTCAAGCGGAGGAGCTGCATGTATCATGCCTAGCCGATCCGTCACCATGCACCGACTTTGAGTCGTTCGTAACAGATCCAGCCTCGGTTGCGCACTTGGACCTGTCGCGGTGCATGGAGCTGACGAGGGCTGGAAAGCTCGAGGTAGGCATTTGTAACTTTGCCTTTCCTGTTGAAGGCCTCCTTATTGAGCGGAACACGTTGCATGCACAACAACCAACTCAGGAGCTCGTAGACGCCCTTCAGAAATGCAAGGATCTCCTCGCTTTAGATCTGTCCATGAACAACTTTGGAGCTGCTGGCCGAGTCCTCGAGCCAGCCCTCAGGTCGGTTGGAAGCTGAGCATTGCACTGGCAGAGGGCTAGCGATCGGTTAGCATCATCACTCTGCGATCCACTCGAAGACTTCGATCGTCAAGCAAATGATCCCGCCTCTTTTCAGGGCTCAAGGGGCATCGCTGCAGGTCCTCAAACTCAATTTGTGCAACCTCTGTGGCTACCGCAACGCCCGCAACATGGCTGCCTTGACACCGTCGTTCCAGACCTTGACTTCGCTCCGACGACTCGAAATGATGCACAACGACCTGGGGAACAAGGTGGGAGAGCAGGGCCTTGATTTTTGTGTGTCCAGCTTGCTTGATTTCATGTCTTTCTGAAGATGTCTCTATCCCCACTTGCCCACAGGGTGTTCGAGCTCTGGCTCCTTTCCTGCCGATGCTCTCGAGTCTTCGGGAGCTGAACTTGCACAGCAACGACCTCGGCGACCACGGCGCAGAGACGCTGGCCCCGGCGTTGGCCCAGCTCGGGGCGCTCCGGTGCCTCGACCTAGGTCTCAATGACATCGGCGCGGACGGCGTGGCCTCCTTGGCACCGGCCATCGCAAAGCTGTCCGGGCTCACGAGGCTCGCGCTAAGCAGCTGCGAGCTAGGAGGTGCCGGGGCACGGTCGCTGGCCCCTGCGCTGTTGCCACTTGCCGGTGGTTTGCGCTCGCTCGACCTAGGCTCGTGCGGCCTCGGAGACAGGGGTGTGGCGGCGATTTCGCCGTCCTTGGCATTGTTGACGTCGCTGCGGGATCTTGACCTCAGCTACAATAGGCTCGGGGCGGAGGGCTTCAAGGCCTTGGCCGTCGCCCTGACGTGCACTTCCGACCTCCGGGGCTTGAAGCTCGGTCACAACGATTTCGGCAGCGCACGGGCGCTGTCCTCACTGCTGTCGGCGCTGCTCCGATCCTCCGCACGTCTCGAGGGCCTCAGCTTTAGCACGTCGGGCTTGAATGGCGCCTCAGACGGCGCACCGTACTTGGCCCAGCTGCTGCAGTCTCAGCCCGGCCTCTCCAAGCTCGACTTGAGCGGGAACGAGCGGTTGGCGGCAGGCAGCGACGGAGGGCAGGCTGTGATCGAGGCTTTGGCCGAGACGTCGGGTCTGATCAGCCTCGACCTGTCTCAGACCGGGCTAGGGCTGAAGGGATCGGAGGCCTTGGCGGCGGTGCTGCCCGGCCTGCAGCGACTGCAGCGGCTGAGCCTGGGAGGCAACGCGATAGGGCCGAAGGGCGCCAGAGCGCTCGCCCCCGCCATCGCGAGGCTGCCCGGCCTCAGGCGGCTCGACTTGGGGCGGAACGAGCTGGGTCCGAGCGGAGCCTCTGCCCTGGCGGAGGCGGTCTGCTCCCCCGAGGGGGCCAGGCAGAAGGCGTGGGCGGAGCTGCGGCGGCTCGAGCTCGGCGGCAACGCCATCGGTCCAGATGGGGCGGTGGCGTTGGCCGCGGCGATCTGCAGCGCCGGACGAATCCAGACGCTCGAGCTCGGCGGCAACGCCATCGGGCTGTCTGGGGCAGTGGCACTGACGCCGGCAGTGCTGTCGCTCGACGGCCTGCAGCAGTTGGGGTGCGCCGACGAAGGCGAGGCCAGAGAAGGAGGGAGGCTGCTGGAAACGGTGTTGAAGCTGCACATGCAGCACCTGAAGGGTGGCAAACTCTGATGGCGTTTGATCAGAGCACGAACCCCCCATGCCACTGGCGTCCCAGGTCTGTGATTCTTGATTCCTTTCCACTTCGATTTACTGCCGATGAGGCACAATAGCACTCGGGTTTATTTTTCGTGGTTTGGGGCGGGTCCGGTCCTGTAAGCTTCGTCATTCATTCATTCCCCACTTGCAACATCATCGTTAGCAGCAGGATGGGATTCGCCGATACCATCGACAGGCAAGCTGCGCCGTCACACGATTCCGACAATCGCGATCGTCCCTCCTCCTCACTCTCAGCTATTTTGGCGTCACCAAGAGGGGCAGCACGATCGCGATCGAAGTCAGAGCAGGTCTCTCCACGTTCCTCACTGTTGCCTACATCCTCGTCGTCAACCCTCAGATCCTTAGTGGAGCAGGTCTGAGTAAAGCACGCAGCCTCTTGCCGCATGCACACACGCCATGCTGCTGCTCAGGATTGCCCATCAACGAGGTCACCGCAAGCACAGCGCTCTCGAGCGCTCTGGCCACGCTGCTGGTCGGAGTGTTTGCCAACTTGCCGTTTGCGGTGGCACCGGGCATGGGCCTCAACGGTAAGGACGTCGCGAATTCCTCTTCATGGTGATGAAAGCGTGCCCTGACGTGGCACGTGTTACGCAGCCTTCCTGGTGTTCAGCGAGGTCCTGGGCCAGGGCGTGCCGTTAAAGCAGGCCATGGCGTGCTGCATGGCCGCGGCGGTCATCGTCGCGATCCTGGCAGTGCTTCGTGCTCTCAACGTCATCCTAGCCCTAGTGCCAAACACGGTGATGCATCATCACACCGGCCATTCTCTCACTCTGACTTTATTTGATTCTTGCCTTCATGATTGCCTCAGATCAAGTTGGCGACGGTCGTGGGCATGGGTTTGCTGCTCTCCCTCATCGGCCTGCAGTCTGCCGGGGTCGTCGTGAAGAACGAGGATACCATGGTTGGCCTGGGAGAGCTAATGACACTCAACGTGGCGCTCGCAGTCGGAGGGCTGGCGCTCATCGCCGCCCTGCATCACAACAAGATTCGCGGCTCGATCCTCATAGGCATGGCCTTCACAGCAATCGCGTACTTCGCCGTCCTCGATAAGTGGCCGCAACGGGTCTTTGCGTTGCCCACGATGCAGCTTTTTGACCTGGACTTCAGCTCCATCATCAAGGTAACTTTGGAGGATCAATCAATGCTGAATACTCTCTTCAATTCTGCTCGTACATCACCTCTGAGAGGAATTCTGCCCATCCCCACGCTGCAGATGGATGCCGGCGCCCTCTCTGCCATCACGGCATACATGCTAGTGATGATCTTCGATATCGGGGGGGCCATGTTTGGGCTGGGAAAGCTGGCTGGCATCGTCGAGGGCAACTCGGTCCCTGGATCGGTGGGTCGATTGCACTTATCCTTCCTGCACTGAGCCGGCAACCCTGCTGGCAAACAACCCCAAACCAGGTGGCAATGTTCCTCTCCGCCGCCATCGGAACTGCCTTTGGGGCCTTGACTGGAACGACGCCGCTCATCATTGCGGCCGAGAGCGCCGTGGGAATCAAGGAGGGCGGCCGAACGGGGCTCACGGCCGTCACAGTGTCATTCTGCTTCCTGGTGTCCATGTTTGTCGCTCCCATCATCCAGGCGCTCCCACCTGTGACCACCGCGCCAGTGCTGGTGCTCGTCGGGGCCATGATGATGGGCGAGGCCGGGCACATCGACTGGACCTCAATGACATCAGCGGTACCCGCCTTCCTCACCATGGTCATCCAGCCCTTCACCTTCTCTATCGCAAATGGAATTTACGCCGGTCTTGCCTTCAGGTTTGTCTAATGATCACGGATGTGACTTTTTTGGCTGCCTTGCAGGTGTCGCGCCGACCGCTTAACGTGTGACCTCAACCAACGCCCTCCCTGTCTGCAGCCTCTTGCTTTTCATCTTGGCAGGTGGCCTGTTCAACTATATCAAGGCCCTCGTGGGACATGCGGTGAGTGCAGGAATATTATTCGCTGGTTGGCCGATGGTTGGGGTGGATCAAAACTAGACAATCTGACCTGAATAAGATTTGTATAAATGTTCCGCCTCAAATGCAGGCTCATGAGCCGTGCGACCACCACGATCATGAAGAGCCTCTGCTCCAGGGCGGGGCACCGCCTTTCCATCGCAACAGCGGCGCGTTCAACCTCGCCCGCGCATCTATTCACAGACTCTCGCACGACATACAGGTACGCTTGCTGATGCCACTCACCTCTTTCTGTTTGACACACCATTTTGCTGCTTCCCAGGATGCCATCGCCAACCCGAACTACGACCGTACCCCCGAGCTCCTTCTCGGCACCGCCAAGTCGATGCCTTTCCCCAGAGCGAGCTTGGTGCATGCTGGATCGGATCCTGCTAGGTCCGCTCCTGCCACGCACATCCTCACTCATAACTGAGAGAGAGCTGATGTGAAGAATATTTACAATTCAGTCATCAAATCAACCAAGAAAACGGAAAACAAATTAAGTCACCGAGCCTAGATCAGTCATGAGAGAGACTGCACCCTAACCATCGACATCCATCTCATTGTGCCAGCTTCGCCTCTAGCACCTCAAGCTTCATCACCGTTTCGAGTGACACCGTCGGCACATCCATGAGCGCCGTCGAGAGGTCGGCTAGGAACTGCGTTGTGACCTCCGGGTCCATGTCGGGGGCAAGGAACCCGATGAGGCTTACAAACCGAGAGCTCTCAAGCTCGCCGCCAAAGAGCTCAAAGATGCCGGCCGTGACCGTCTTGAAGCTGTCGCATGTCATGGCGAGCAGCAGGAAAAGGAACTTGTCCACCTCGACCATGTCCCCGTCGAACTTGCCCGCCTGGATGACCCGCGCCACGACGCCGGGCTGGATGTCCGCCTGGGTGCACAGCGCCTCGAGGTGTTGCATGGAGAGCGCCTTGGCGCCCTCTGCCCGCTGGCACACCATCTTGAGCTGCTCTCTGGACGGCGCCGAGGCCTCTTGCAGCGAGCCGGCCACGTTGGCCAGGTTGGCGAAGTATTTTGCTGAAAACTCCAGCAGGTTCTCCGGCTGTCTCCGTATGACCTCCTTGGTGAACGCCTTCATCACATCCGCGAGGTCGATGGGCACGACAATCTGTTCAGAGCAGTAGATGGGCTCGACGTCCATGTCGATGCGCGTCGATGCGGCTTAGGATGAGGGTGAGAGCAACGGAATTGAGATTGGCGAGTTGTGAGTACGCCATACTTTTCTCCCCACGCGCTCCATTTTCATTCTCGAACGATGGGCTACCGCGCAGAGACCGAGGAGGAGTCCGTCTACAACCTGATCCCCCGCGAGCAGGAAATTCCAAGCCGGCCTGCGCGCCATGTATCAGGGGTGAGCTAGCCGCTCTCCTGCGAGGGCCTGCTCGTGTGCTCATCGTCCCCCCTCTGCGCGCAGCACACGAGCAAGGTGCATCCGCACGATTTGGAGTTTGGCCAGAACAAGCTGCAGGGGCATGCGAACTTCGGCCTCCCCACCGGTGCCTACGCCCCGGCCCCGACCAAGTTCCTGAAGTCGCACGAAAAATCGCCGGTGCTGCCCGAACGTGGGTGACCAACATGTTGCGCCGTTTTGTCCCTCTGTTGCGACTCGTTGCCTTCTCCACGACACGCGCAGCGACGGCCCCTTCGACGACGAAGACAAAGCTCAAGGCGCCCGTGCCGGCCAAGGACGATAAGCCCACGTTCGGGCTCACCAGCAACAAGAATTACATCACTAGCAACGCCGTCGAGGCAATCCTCTCCAAGCCGGGAAAGGTCCCGCAGGAGCCCTTCCAGTGGACGACGCGGCCAGGATACGGCGAGGTGCCCGTGTACTTGCGAAAGAACAAGGCGACCATCCAAAGAGAAAAGGACTACTTTGAGCAGTACGTCAAGATGCACAGCGCACCTGTAAGTGTTCCAGCGGGTCATCCGCATGGGCGCATGGGAGTCAGATCGCATTCAGACGGGGAGTAATCATTTAGCCTCATCTCACATCCCCCCCCCCTTGCTGCCACGATCTCACAACCCGCTCGTTGACTGCGTTCGTTCGCAGGAGGGCAACCAGTCTGTTTCACAGATGTCGAGCGAGGACCGTGCACAGCTGCTTTACCATTTGAAGCAGAAGTGGGGCCGCGTCAACCACGCCTACCAGGGATTCAGCCTGGCAGTGGACACGGAGATGAAGAAGCACAGGAAAGAGGGGCTCGAGGCGCAACTGGCGGAGATTGAACGGGATATCAAGACCTTGGAGAGGGGCGACGTGGTGTTTGTGATGGAGGAATGAGGATCCCTTATTTTGATTTCTGGTTTGAAACATTAAATCAGCAAAATAAGAAGAATATTGCATTCATGGATAATAATAAGTGTCATTTGCTTGTAACGACCCTTTGTCTCTCAGCCCGAAGACATCCTGTTGAGGTCCCTCTTTGCAGCATGCGACCATCCTTTGTCCCCGAGGCCCGCATCACGGATGGCGCCAGCCTGACTCTTGGTCAATCTTGGTTTGCTCCCTGCCACCTTGGCCAATGTGCCGTGGAGCAGCTTCTGGAAGCCGGCCTTGTTCTCGAGCTTGGGGTGCTCGCTTTGAACCAGCTCCACAAACTCCTCCACCTGATAGCTGACGAGTCCATTGGGCTTGAGGTGAGAGAAGTTGCTGCCCTCCTTGGTTGGCATCGCCTTGATATATTTGACGACCTAAAAAAACGTAAACTCAAGCCAATCAAGGAAAGCAATCTGCCCCTTTTCCCAGCACCGAAGTTTGCAATCACCTGCCGCGCAACTTGACTGTCCGCCAGAATCTTGCTGTTCGGCTCCTTGGATTCCTTGTCCTTGAAACTCTGTGCAACAACGTCGACGTCGGGCAACGGCCTTCCATCGCGGCCCTGTCCATGGATCAGCTGAATGCGCTTTTTTCCAAGCCTGGATTCATAGCTGCGTGAGTTAAACACAGCAGTGTGATCAATCAGAAATAAGCAGAAATAAATAGATCCTCGCTTCCGTGATGATCTGATGAAGGTAGAAATAACAATTGCTCGATTCGAATTCGCGCACCTCATGTCCTGATCTCTCAGGTTCTTGACGATGAGGCCCTGCAGATCCACGCGTTGCTTCTTGGTCATGGTTGGTAGAGGCGGGTTCATTTTGATCCAAAAGTCCAAATCGCTGTCTTTGAGAGAGGTGCCCTTTGCCCCGCTCCCTTGAAGTTGGACGTTGGCGTGGCCGCCGGGGAAGACCTGGCTCACCGCCTGCAGACGTGGTAGGCACGTTCATCCAAATCCCTCTGAATTGAGCGAACCCACCTTGTCGACGCATTTTTTTATTGCTTTGTTCTGCGGATCTGCCTTGCCTCCGTTCGTGTTCTGGTTTAGCTTGTTCATCTCCGCTCCGGCCCGGCGGAGAGCCATGTCCGGCCCTGCGGCATGCTTTCTGTTCTGTCCCGGTGATGGTTTGCTGCTGCCTTTTTGCACGGGGGCTGACGCTAGCTTGCTGCTGATCTTGGGAGGCGTGGGGGCAGATGGACCCTTCCTCTGTGCTGGGGCTCCGCTCTTGCGCATTTGTGACCCTAGCGATTTGTGCGAATCTCCCATACCTTCGTGGTCGAGACTCTGATCGATGCGACGATGCCGCGAGTGAGCAGCACCAGGGCAAAGGCGTCGGGGGACAAGCTCAGCCGCTGCCTCGAAGCTCTGGTTCAAAACCCCGATGCTGCTTGCGTGGGCGGAGGAGAATTGTGTTGCAGTGGCGGCGGCTGCAGCGGAGGCGGATCAGAGCTGGTATCGAGCGTCGCGGCCTTTCTTTCCCACGGCGATGCTGCGAAACGAGCCTTCGTGCGATCCGGGGGCCTGGAGGTTATTCAGATCATATTATCCAAGACTGAAGGCCCTCCGTCATCAACCGATCCCACGTCGATGCCCGACGACGACGACGTGGACGGATTCTACGGCCAAGGCGACGAAGTGAGTGCGCAGTCTGCCCATGCATGATGCGCACGCAACCGCAACACGCATGGCATGGTCACGCTCAATGAAGAGCGACCATGCATACAACACGCAGGTGCGGTCTCTTGGCGCCTTGGTCCTCCTTCAGTGCGTGACCGACTCGCCCGAGGGCCAGCGGCTCGTGCTGGGCCACGGCCCCAACCTGGTCGCCGCGGTCTGCCGCCTCGCCCGTTGCCGAGACCCCGAGGCCGAGGGCCTGAGGCAGGCTGCGCTGAGGCTGCTCGGGGGCTGGCACGAGGACATGGAGCAGAGGGGGTCGCTGGTTGCGACGTGGCTCGGGGCCAACGGCCTGCCGTCCACGAGGAAGGGCAGGTCGGGTGCAGAGGAGGAGGGGGTTCAGACCGTGGCCGCGCTGGCGATGGAGGCTCTGATGGATGAGGAGCCGATGCTGGCGGTCCGCAAGGCCGCGGCGCAGCTGTTCGCCGCAGTCGCCGTGTCCCTGAGCGAAGGGGCGGGCGGCAGCGGAGCAGCAGCGGCGGCGGCGGCATCGGAGCCCTCGTCGCTGCTGTCCGACTTCTGCACGACGGTCGGGGCCGCGCTATCCTCCGGTGCCTCTTTGCCTTCCGCTGCGCCGCCCATGGACGCTGCCATGTCCATGGCGGCCGCTCTGATGAGCTCCTCGGCGGGGGGCGCGGCGACGATGACGGGCATGCAGGCGGCGATGATGGCGTCGGCAGGGGCGAGCCGCCACCAGCAGGATGCACGGGCGACGAGGCAGCGTGTGCTGGGTCTGATCGAGTTGGCGTGCGCCTCCCTCGTGGTCGATGATTCGGCGTCGCAGCAGCAGCCTCCGTCGCGAGGAGGGGCGGAGGGGCGGGCGGTCTCTCTTGCGGCCGACCAGAGGAAGCCTGCAGGCGCTGCTTGGTGGGCCGCGACGCCGCTGGTTCCCACGCTTCTGCGCGTTTTCTGCCGAGCGTGGGCGCTGCCGGATCCCAGTCAGCTCTCGGAGGCCGTGAAGCACGAGGATGGACAGCAGGCGGAGGCGGGGATGGGATCCTCCTCTTCCCCCGCCGCCTTCACGTTCAAGGCCGCCCCGGCGGACACGGAACGAGAGAGGGCGCAGCGGTCTTTAGCCGAGATGCTCGAGCGGGCCGGGGTGGTCTCGCCCTCCGCCGCCGGTGCGCCGGCTCCTCACCCCTGGACGCACGACGGCGGCCAGTTGCTTCAGGACCACCAGACGAGGGAGCAAGTCCTGGACGCGGCGGTGCTCCTCATCCGGAACCCGGACGGTCTGCCCGCCCTGGCCGCGGCCTTGGAGCGACGGCGGCGGCAGCTCGGTGACCAAGGGGGCCTCGGCGGCGCTCTTGACTTCCTGCGCGTCCTCGTCTTGGACCTCTTGCACAAAGAGACGCCGGCGCACATGCGAGCGGCGATGGCGCTGCTCGGGGCGGCGACGTGGGGTGGGCACGGCAGTGGACCCGGACCGAGCCCCGCCGTCCCCGGATGGGACGAGGACTGGAACGCCGCTGGCGCCAGGGCGGCCCTCTCGCGGCTGATCGGGCTGCTCAGCGACGTCTTTGACTGCGCGTGGGCCTCAGAGGGCCTGCCTCTGGATCTCGCGGAGGGTGGCAGGCCCGATCCTCCGGCCCCTGTTAGTGGGCCTGCCGGGGGCCCGGTGTTTGGCGGCCCGCAGACGACGCTCCTCCCAAAGGGATCGGCTGAGGCTGAGGCGGCTGCGAGACCCAAACGTGCGGTGGCAGACGGCCCCTCGGCGCCCTCTCCTCAGCCCCCGCTGCGTCTCCGCGTAGAGGTACGGGGCACTCACTCTCTCACTCTCTCTCACTCTCTCTCACACTCACTCTCTCACACTCTCTCACACTCTCACTCACTCACACTCACACAAAGACTCAAACAATCAAACTCACGCAGAATAAAACACAATAACACGC
>VFSW01013999.1_pt1 | contig 11117 bp, 9 predicted proteins | sample 5358111 | NCBI WGS metagenome assembly VFSW01 (sample SAMN11554181, study PRJNA540505) | mine drainage metagenome | isolation source: sediment from site ElyBrook_90M | place: USA: Ely Copper Mine, Vershire, VT | collected 2017
TGCGTTCACAAACGCGCGCCCTCGGCGGGGGGGCGGAGTCGGTTGGGCCCCCGGCCAGTGATTCCAACCAGCATTCAGGGCTCCAAAGGCCGCTGTCCTACCGTTAGACGACCGGGGAAAATACTGGCAGGCTCGTTCCCTCAGTGTAACCCACCGGCAATCCGGAGCCGCTCCGGCAGGGCTGAACGCCGCACCTGCCACCGCTTGCAGGCTCGATAGCGGCTCCGCGCGCCCCCGGACAATGTTGCCATGGCGCGATCCGTTCCGTTACTGTTAATCTCAGATTGAAAAGTGTTTGATTTCTCATGATTGAGTCGCATCGCGCGGCAGAAATAACGTTCTATGAGGAACTTGGCGTGGCGCCCGGGGCGTCGCCCGAAGAGATCCGGGACGCTTTTCGCTCCCTTGTCCGCCTTCTCCATCCCGATCAGCATACCGACGTTCAACTAAAAGAGATCGCCGAACATCAGATGCGGAAGCTGAACCGCATCTATGCCGTTCTCTCCGACCCCGAGCGCCGCCGCCGTTATGACCAGGATCTGGATGCCGATCCTTCCGGCCTCGAGGCCGGTCGTGCGTCCAATCCCGCTCGCGCACGCGTCCTCGTCCGGTCGGCATGGGTTGCGGCCATTCTTGCGGGCGTGGGCCTGCTGCTCTGGCTGACGCCCGATAATACGCCGGCGGTCTCCCAAAGCTCGGCGCGCGAACAAACCGGCGAACCTCCTCCGGCCGCCGCTCCCCTTTCGCAACCGGTTTCTCCTGCGGCCGATCAGGCTTCCCGGATTGCCCAGCTGAAGTCCGATTTGCAGGCTGTCACCCTGGAACGCGATGCGGCGATCGGCGAACTGGGCCGGCTGCGGGGAGCCTTGCCTGCGCCTCAATCCGCCCCTTCCGGGGCGCCCCTGCGATCGGAAGTCAGACCCACCGCGGTGGCCATGACCGAGTTGCCGCCGGCGTCCCGGCTTCCCGCACTTCCGAACTCCACGTCCCTGCGAATCGAACGGCCCGTCAACCGGCAGTTGGCGGGATTCTGGTTTTACGCCAAACCTCCAAAGGGCCAGCACAACAGGAATCGAGCGCTCTATCCGCCCGAATTCATCGAAGCCACCGTCTCGCAGCAGGATGGCGTCATCAGCGGCAAGTACCGCGCGCGCTATGAGATTGTCGACCGCGCTATTTCTCCCGACGTGAACTTTTCGTTCAAGACCACCCAGACCGGGCCGCAGATCGTTTGCCCCTGGACCGGACCGGGCGGAGCGAGGGGCGAGATCACCCTGAAGCTCGTCTCCGAGAATTCCCTGCGAATCGACTGGACCGCCAGTGAACTCGGTACCCAGCAGGGACTGGATGCCGGCACCGCGGTCCTGACCCGCCGCATCGAATAACGCCCATCCCGCATCAGCGAAAGGCGATCCCGGGTCGATTCGCCCGCCTGGGTAAGCCGCGCGTAGCCATGCTCCCGTAACCGCTTGCCCGCCTCTTTCGGATTGTCGGGCTACCGGACCGCGCGTTCGGAATCGTTTGAAGAGGCATGATAACCTGTTCTTCAGGCTCATGCTTTGGATGCAATTACGGGCCAGTGAACCCTCTCCGGAACGCGGAGCCCCGGTGCGACTCGCGGTGAAGAAGGCCGATGCTGAATTCGTGTAGTCTTCGCCAGTTGCCGGTTGAAGAGATCCTGCAAAAACGAAAGCGTCTGAAGCGCGAGTTGCTGGGCGCCGCTCCGCTTCAGGACGTCAGAATTGCCGTCCTCGGCGGGTCCACCGCCAACGAGGCGATCGATCTGCTTGAGGTGCTGTTGCTGGCCGACGGATTCAATCCGGTTTTCCAGCAGTCGGAATACAACCGCTATTACGAAGACGCCGTCCTCGAACCGGAGAAGATCCTGGCCTTTCGTCCGGACATTGTCTACGTTCACACGCACTGGAACAACATCCGCCAGTTTCCCCCGGTCGGCGCTACCGAAGAGCAGGCCGCTTCCGTTCTCTCGAGCGAACTTGCCCGCTACGACAGCATCTGGACCTCTATCCACGAAGTCGTCGGCTGCCAGGTTATCCAGAATAACTTCGAACATCCGCCGTTTCCGGTCCTCGGCAACCTGGACTCCGCCGCTGCCGGCGGCAAAGCGCGTTTCGTTTACGAAATGAACCTGAAGTTTGCCAACGCCGCGCAGGCAAACCGCAGGCTGCTGATTCAGGACCTGAATGCCCTGGCCGCAGGCGTCGGACTCGATCGCTGGTTCGATTGGGAGCGATGGTACAGCTACAAAATTCTGACCACGCCCGAAGGCAGTTTCGCAATCGCCAGGTCGCTCGCGGCAATGATCGGAGCGATGCTGGGCCGCGCCAGGAAGTGTCTCGTCCTCGATCTGGATAACACGCTTTGGGGGGGAGTGATCGGCGACGACGGTGTCGACAAGATCCAGATTGGAAGGGAAACCGCGGTCGCCGAAGCCTACACCGCATTCCAGGAATACTGTCTGGCCCTGCGCGAGCGCGGAATCCTCCTGGCGGTATGTTCGAAGAACGATCCCGGCATCGCCAGATCCGGCTTCAGCCATCCGGATACTGTCCTGAAGCTTGAGCATTTCTCCTCCTTTCAGGCGAACTGGCAGCCCAAGCACGAGAATATCGAGGTCATAGCCCGGGAACTCAACCTCGGGCTCGAAAGCCTGGTTTTCGTCGACGACAATCCGGCCGAGCGCAAGATCGTGGCCGCGCAGTTACCTGCCGTCACTGTCCCGGATATTGGCGGCGAAGTCGCCCGGTTTCCCGCGATCCTGCAGGCCGGCCGCTATTTTGAAGCCGTGAATCTTTCGAAGGAGGATTTGGCGCGGGCCGCCAGTTATGCGGCCAACGCCGAACGAACCACGCGCGCAGCCACTTACAAAGACTATGGCGAGTATCTGGACTCTCTCGATATGTCGGCTGAGATCGAACCCTTTCAATCTGTCTATCTCGAACGAATCGTCCAGTTGATCAACAAGACCAATCAGTTCAATCTGACTACCAGGCGCTACACTTCGGCGGAAGTGGAAGCGATCGCCTCCGGCCCGAATTACATCGCTCTCTACGGAAAGCTGAAAGACACTTTCGGAGATAATGGCCTGGTCTCCGTTATCATTGGGCGGCGCGAGGCCGCCGACTTGCATCTGGACCTCTGGATCATGAGCTGCCGCGTGCTGAAGCGGGACATGGAAATTGCCATGCTCGACACCCTGGTGGCGCACGCCAGGGCTGCCGGAGTTGAAAGGATTACCGGCGTTTACCTGCGGACTCCGAAAAACGCAATGGTTGAGGACTTTTATGGAAAGTCAGGTTTCACTCCGGTGTCCTCCGCGGACGACGGCAGCAGGTCCGTCTGGAGCCTGCCCGTCGCGGGTTACTCGCCCGGCAACAAACACATTCGGCTCGGCCACACTCAAACTGGAGCAGCGACAGATGGATAGCGCTACGATCGTCACAGAGATTGAACCCATTTTCCGGGATATTCTGGACCTCCCGGACCTTCAGCTTACACGGGAAAGCAACGCGGCCAATGTGGAAGGATGGGACTCGCTGGCCCACGTCAACCTGGTCATCGCCGTCGAAAAGCGCTACAAAATCAGAATGGCGCTGGGCGAATTGCAGGACCTCAGGAACGTGGGAGACATGGTCGATCTCATCCGGAAGAAACTGGATCGATGACTCTCGGCGGGACAATTTCGCCCTGAAACCCCGATTAACCGCTCTGCGTTTCCACCTTTCGTACAATCGGCAAAAGTACTTCAAGAGGTGATGCCGAGGCAACCGATATTACCGAGGCGGTTTGGTCCGTCAACATGCGGGGCAGGCGTTCGACTACGACGCGAATTCCCTTGCAGAAGCGTTCTATGTCCGCGCAGAGTACTTCGCCGGCGGCCTTGGCCATGGCATACTCGGTCATCTCGGGAGGGCGTTCTTCGACGGCTACTGTAGACGGGTAAAAAACCGTTACCGGTGCGCTCGATGCGCGGGACAGATGATGACAAAGGTTATAAAATCCATCCACGTATAAGCCCAGAAAATCACGTAATACCGACTGCGTGTAAACGGCGGCTCTGCGCCGGGTAATGAAGGACGTTGCGAAATAGTAGATCGACGTCGCGGAGATCGCAAGCTGGCTCAACTGGTCAGCCACCGGTTCGGCAGCGTCGTAGCGCAGGACTTCGCAACTGCCGCCCCACTCCTGAATCTGCCGCTGAACATCGAGCGCCTCGGCGCGGCCCACCGCATAAGTGATCGCCACGTGGCCGCCGCCGGCTGCAATCAGCTTGGCGGTAAGCTCTCCCAGACCCCGGGAACCGCCGACGATGAGCGCGCGCGCGTGCTTGTATTCGTCCCTGCGAACAAACCCCGCAAGATGCTCCATGGAAGGTTGCGCGACGGGCGGGACGCGTGCAAAGCTTTCGATTGTGCCCGACCACCCTCCACCCTCCACCGATTGCGTGATGCGGCGGTAGCGTTCATCGACGCTCGTTGTCTGGAAGTGGATCGCTTCCGGCCCCTCGGGCGCGTCGATCGTATTCAGGATGAGCCCGGATAACATGGAGTGCGCGCCCGGGCAGACCATCCCCACCAGACGCGACATGCAGGCAAGGCCGGCAACACGCCGCGGGCCAATGGCTGCCGCCAGTGCGGGAAAAGAGCGGGCCGCTGTATCCTGGCTTCGCGCAAAAGCCAGCCAGCCGCTTGCACTGTCCATTTGTTCGAGAGTAAGATCCACGGCCACTTCCGGCCAGGATATCCGGGGAACTGCGCCTGGAGGGCATTCCCGGAGAGTCGCGGGCCCGGCTTCGCCGCGGATGAGATTGAGAGAAGTAGCCACAACGCCGTCAACGCACAGCCGTGCGCGCACTTCCGTGTCGCCGCCGCCCGCGATCTGAAGCACAACCTCATCGCCGACATAAATCAATCTCTTCAATCGCGCCTTGAGCTGCGTAAGATTTCGCGGGAGCCTTTGGCTCGACGCCAGCACATCCAGCGCCCAAAGCACTCCGTGCATGCCATGGATTACCGGATGTCCCGCTTGCGTGCGTCTGGCGGCGAGCGCATCCGTGTGCATGGGGTTCCGGTCGCCGGACAACGCGGTGAACTCCTCCTGCGCCTCCCAGGTGAAGATCCGCGCCGCCGATGCGGGTGAGGGAGTGTTCATAGGTCCGATAAGCCGTCTGCGCCGATTCCTGGAACGGAAAACAAGAAAGGACCCACAGCCACACTTCAGCATAACCGACAAACGGCGCCGGCCAATGCCGCGGGACGTGTCCGCCCTGCGACAATCGATTAAGGAGGGTCATGCTCGAATTCCGTTCTCTGGCGGCAGAAGAAATTCCGTGGGCGCGTCTCGATACATTCGCCGACAGGACTGTGTTTCAGACGCGGGAGTGGCTGAACTTCATAGCCGAAACCCAGCACGGGACGCCCGTCGTCGCGGAATTGCGGAACGGTTCCAGTCTGGCGGGATATTTTTCGGGCGTAACGATCCGGAAATTCGGAGTTAAAATGCTGGGAAGTTCCTTTCCCGGCTGGGCGACTCCTTATATTGGATTCAATCTGCTGCCCGATGGCATTACCCGGGTCGAGGCGCTCGAAGGCCTGCGGCGCTGGGCCTTTCAGGAGCTTGGCTGTCTGCATTTCGAGGTCTCGGACTGGTACTTCCGGAAAGAAGGCATCGTCGCCGGCGGGCCCGGTACGGGGGCGTTTGACACGACGGCTTACGAATCGTATGAGTCGGATCTTACGCAGACGGAAGATGAACTGTTCGGCAGGATGGAAGGCGCTTGCCGGCGCTGTATCCGCAAGGCTGAGAAATCGGGCGTTGCGATCGAACATGCCACTGACGCCGGTTTCGCCGACGAATACTACGAGCAGCTGAAAGACGTTTTCGCCAAACAGGGCAAGTTTCCGACCTACGACGCCGCTCGCGTGCGCAGTCTGGTCCGGCACCTCCAGTCTTCGGGTAATCTCCTGCTGGTGCGCGCGCGCGATCCGGAAGGCCGGAGCATCGCCACCGGAATCTACCCGGGGCTGAATGAAGTCGCCTATTTCTGGGGCAACGCGAGTTGGCGGTCCGGGCAGCAATGGCGGCCGAACGAAGCGCTGCACTGGTACGCCATGCGGTACTGGAAACAACGCGGCGCAAAGTCTTTCGACTGGGGCGGCGGCGGGGCTTATAAAGAGAAATACGGTGTCCAGCCGCTTTCAGTGCCCTGGTTTTACAAGTCGAAATACAGGATTATGACAGTGGCGCGCAATGAGGCGCGCGATGTTTACTATCGCAGCCGGAAGCTGATCGGGCGCCTGCGAGGCGTCGCCGAGCCCGCGAAAGCGCCGCAGCCGGATCTATAACTGTTCAGGGATCTCCGTCCACTCGCCGCTTGCCAGCGCTTCATATCCCCGCAGCACGATCTCCACATCGCGCCTTCCATCCCTCGCGGTGGAATCCGGTTGCCGGCCCTCGGCGATGGCCGCGAAGAATTCCCGGTATTCCGCAACGTAGCCCGAAACCCGCGGCAGCTTCACGCGAACGCGCTGCAGATTCGGGTGCATCAGTCTCTCCTGGAGCGAATACGGGCGGACGTAAGATAACAGGCGGGTGAGCGGCAACGGAGCGGCGGGATAGACGTCGATGTACGGCATTCCCGCCCAAAGGTGAATCGTCCCCTTCTCGCCCGCCACCACGATATCCGGAATATTTCCCCGATTCGACGCCCATGTCAGAAGCATGTGCGCCTGCCATCCCGCGCGATTGGAAAAGATGGCCTGCACGCTGTCCTCGCCCGACATCTTTGTGTACATTTGCATGGCCCGGGTTGCCATCACCCGGTCCGGCTCTCCCATTAACAATCGCAGGCCGCGCACGTAGTGGACACCGATATCCATCAATACCCCGCCACCCATCAACTCCTTCCGCGCCGCCCATCCGCGGGGACGCCGAATTCCGCCGGCGTGCGCCAGCAGGTAGAGAGGCTGTCCGATTTCCCCTCGCTCGATCCGTTTCACCGCTGCGGCGACACCCGGACGGAAATGCATGTCCTCAGCAACCATGAGCGATACGCCATGCCGGGCGGCGCAAGCGATCATGGCGTCGGCGTCCTCCAGCGTGGTCGCGATCGGCTTCTCGACCAGAACATGCTTCTTTGCGCTCATCGCCAGACAAGCCGCCTCGCGATGGAGATGGTGCGGCATGGCAAGAGACAGGGCTTGCACGCGGCCGTCTTCCACCGCGCGCTCGATGCCGATAAACCAGCCATCGGCCTTCACGGCGCGGGCCAGGCGGGCGGTCTTCGCTTCATCGCGGCCGCAAATGAAGAGACGCGCCGCCGGATTTGCCTCGCGAACCAGCCGTGCATGGAACGAGCCCCAATTCGTGCCCACAACGCAGATTCCGATTTGCCGGCGCACCATGGCGGGCGCGACCGGCGGATGGAGCGCGCGGCTGCGGTCAAGCAGACCGTAGCGGTCATACTCGGCGATTTCCTCAGTTGTCTGGCCGCCCTGCTCGAAGGTCGCGGCCGCGAGATCGGCCGGGGGCGCCGGACGCCGCCGCGTGCGCAGCCGCTTCAGGCCGTCGAGTACGCCAAGCCGGGTCATCGCGCGGCGGAGGAACCGCGCCGGTGCAGGGCCTGCCGCCAGGACGTCCGGGTAAAGAAGAGGTCTCCGGCCTGCGAACCGGGGGTCGGACCGAATTTCGAGGATACTTCCGACGATCAGCGTGTGATCGCCCGTGTCGTGTATGGATTCGACTTCGCAGAATACGATTTGCAGCGCATCGCGGAAGAACGGCATCCCATGTTCCGAGCCCATGGAAAGTCCGAGGACGGACGCTTTGCCCGGCTGCCGCCGGTGCATCCGGCTCAACGCAATCGCGGTTTCGAGCGCGCCGGCTGGCAGCACAGCCACCGAAAAGCGCCCGGCCTTGCGGATCGCCGGCTCGATGGGATAAATCCGATTCGGGTTAATCGCCAGGCGCGGCGGATCGAACGTCGGCTGGGCGAAGTTGGCGGAAAAATAGATCTCCGGGCCTGTCTCGCCTTCGGCCGCGACGATGCCGCATACGCATTGAATTCGCGTGTCCCATATGGTTTGCGAGGGGGTCTGCATCAGCAGAGGTCCGATACCAGAAGATGACCGCGCAGAATGAGTTCGCGGGAATTAAAATCGCCTTCCAGAATGTCGGCAATCAGCAGGGTGTGGTCGCCGAGCGGAATTCTTTGACGAACGCGGCAGGCCGTGGAAGAAATCGCGTCGCGGAGGAACAGATGACCGTTCGGATTTCTGTAAAGGCGGTTTCCCAGCGATTTATCGCGATCCCGGCCGGACGCAGCGGCGCATTCCATGGCCAGCGCCGCCTGCCCGCGATGCAGCATGGCAAGCGTGAACGTTCCTGATTTTTCAATCAGCTCATGGGTATAAGACGCACGCGCCACCGACGCCCAGAGTGCGGTCGGATGATGCGCGACTTCCGAAAAAAAGCGCAGGGTCATCGCGTTGATGCGCAGGCCGTCGCAGGCGACCATCAAAGCCACTGGCCCATTCACCAGAGGGGAATCCAAATAGCCGGTCATAACCGCTTCACCTCCATCCCCCATCTCGCGGCGCCCAGGCAGCCGCTCAAGTCAGCGCCCGGGCAGGCGCTCAAATCATGATAACTGGCCGATGGACGGTTACTTGCCGTGACACCGCGCTCGAAGGCGGTTTACTATATTAAGCACGGCTGAGCGGAAGCTCCGCCAGGACACGACTCACTCATGGATAGTACCTGCGTCCGCCGGTTCGCCGAATTTCGGGCTCCTCTTGCGCCAGGAACAGAATAGTGTCACCGCGCCCCCGTTCCGCTGTCCTCGTTTTCGGTATGAAGGCGCGGCGCATTGGCGGCATTGAGGTTCATACCCGCGAACTGGTCAGGCGGCTGACTTCAAGCGGCTGGCATGTGGTCCTTTGCTTCCACGCGCCACCCGCCCCCGCGGTCCGGGAGTATCTTTCTTCGCCGAATGTGACGTGGGAAGTGCACCCAGGGGCTTGGGGAAATTCCCGTGAGGCGGTTCTGGGCCTGTTTCGAATCCTCAGGCGGCATCGTCCCCGCCTTCTGCATCTGCAATTCACGCCGTTTCTCAGTCTCAACGCATGGGTCGCGCGGCTGACCGGAGTCAGGACGATCGTGTTCACCGATCACGGTTCGCATCCCGAAGGCTCTGCGCCCACGCAGGAGCCGTTCTGGAGACGGGTAGCGGGCAGATTCCTGAGCTTCCCCATTTCCCTCGCCGTCGCGGTGAGCGAGTACAATCGGCGGGTCATTGAAGCCCAGGGAACCTTCCGTCTCTCCCGCCTGCACCGAGTTTATAACGGAGTGGATCTCACGCGGGACAGCGGCGCGAGCGACGCCGCCGGTATCGCGTTTCGGGAGCGTTACGGAATCCCGCCCGAGCGCATTGTCGTCATGCAGATCTCGCAAATGATACCGGAAAAAGGCATTCCGGAGGTGCTTGAGGCGGCGCGGCTGGCTCTGCCGCGATGCGCCGATTTGCATTTTGTTTTCGCCGGCGATGGAAAATACCTCGAGGAGTACCGGCGGCGCTTGGCCGAAATCGGCCTCGGCGATCGCGTCACGTGGACCGGCCTCGTCATCGATCCCGTCGCCGAAGGCGTGTTCGCGGCAGCCGATATCGTCTGCCTGGCCTCGCGCTGGCAGGAGGCATTCGGCCTTGTGATCGCCGAAGCCATGGCCTGTCAGAAACCCGTGGTCGCCACTCGCGTGGGCGCCATCCCGGAACTGGTCGAGGAAGGGAAAACCGGGTTTCTGGTCGCCGCCGGCGACGCGGCGGCGCTGGCGGACAGGTTCGTATTGTTGGCTCAGGATCGCGCCCTGCGGCTTTGCATGGGGCTTGCCGGACGCGCGCGCGCGGCGGAATTCTTCGACGTGCGGACCAATGTCGGCCAGCTTCTCGGCCTCTACGGCGAACCGTAAGACAAAATCGTTTATGATTGGTCCGGGGACGGTTCCTTCGATTCCCGACTTATGACTATCCTGCAGCAACTGGAAACGGACGGCGTCGCCGTCCTGCCGAACTTCATTCAGGGCGAATCTTTGACCAGGATGCAGCGGGCATTCGAGGCTCGTCTCCAGCGCCTGCGATGGAACGATTTCGACGGTTACGAGCGGACCGAACGCTTCCGGCTCATGGTGCAGGACGTTCTGACGCTGGAGGAGGGGTACGTCTCCGCCGCGCTTCACCCTCTGGTGAAGGAAACCCTGCGGCAATACCTGGGTAAAAGTTTTCATTTAGTGGAAGCGAAAGGCTGGAAATCGCTGCCCACCCGGCGAATGTTTCATGCCTGGCATGCGGATTCCTGGTACGACAAAAGCAAGGTATCGGGCATTCCGCCCGAGGTGAAGCTCGCCTTTTACCTGACGGATGTCAAAACCGGCGCATTTCGTTACATCAAGGGGAGCCACCGGAAGTATCAGCCGCGCGACTGGCGCCGCGAGGAGATCGAAGCCTTTCCGCCGGAAAATTTCGTCGAGGTCGCCGGTCCGGCCGGTACGGCTTTTCTCTTCGATACGTCAGGCATTCACGGGCAGTCCTGCCCGATTCTGGAGCCGCGCCATGCCGTCTTTTACAACTATCACGATCCATCCGTGCCGCTGCAGAGCGAAGACGTCGACCACTATCGGTATCACCCGCTGGTGCTCAATGCGGCGTTTCTGGGCAATCTGACGCCTGAGGACGAAGCCATCCTGGGCTTCGGCGACAAGACCAGTTTCACGCCTGCTTTCGAACGGGAACCGAGGCATGGGTTATTTCAGGCATGGCACGCCCGCAGTCTCGGGGGCAAACTTCTGCTGGATGAATTTTCGTACCGGGTCTCCGCCAGACTGCGTCGTTTGCTCCGGGCCTGAGAGAGCCGCGGGCCCGCTCTTCTGCTAATGTAAAAACTCGGGCGGTTAGCTCAGCTGGTTAGAGCACCTCGTTTACACCGAGGGGGTCTGGGGTTCGAATCCCTAACCGCCCACCATCCTTCAAGCCCTGTCGCAATTCAAGCCCTGTCGTATTCAAGCCCTGTCGTATTCAAGCCCGATCGTTGTCGGGGCGCCAATGC
>VFSW01014000.1_pt1 | contig 11117 bp, 7 predicted proteins | sample 5358111 | NCBI WGS metagenome assembly VFSW01 (sample SAMN11554181, study PRJNA540505) | mine drainage metagenome | isolation source: sediment from site ElyBrook_90M | place: USA: Ely Copper Mine, Vershire, VT | collected 2017
CGCCGGCCAGCTTCTTGATGTCAAACCCGCCATCCTTTAATTCTTTGATGGCGTTTTCTGCTGCGGTGTGTTGGCTGAAAACTGCAACCACCGAGTTTTGATCCTGCCTTGGCATGGTATTCATTGTCCATCTCCTTTCTTACATTCAGAGTTTGTCCATTCAGAATTTGTTTGCGCAATATGTCGGCCGGGGAAGCGTTGAAAGTTGTGCGGGACAATTCCTATGCTAATTGTCTCGCCACGTTGATTCTTGCAACCAGTAGCAGCGAGTGTTGTTTGGCGACTCTCTGCAAAATAGGTCTGGCGGAAACTGTCTGTCCACCATTAAGCCAGAAGCAAGCGATCGAGTCCATTGGACGAAGGTATTGGTTATACGAAAGTCCAAAGGTGCTCTGCGCCGCACTATTGCATACTCGTGAGCGCTGTTGCGAAGCCGGGGGCTTGGCGATCAGCCAAGCCTGACCGATGGTGATCTGGTTTTTCAGGAAAGCTTCTGCCACGGGCGGTATCAGGTCAACGGGTCGAATGCCACGCCCGGACTGAAAACATGATGCGACGCTCATGGTCGCGTTTGATCCGGAGCGGGCCAGCGTCGCCAAAGTCGTTCGCGTTTTAGAACCGACAAGATTCGAAGGCCCCTACGATTCGCCCGACCGCAAATCGCGAAGGCGCACGGCGTCACGTCGCCTCGCCGCCACAGAAGAATGTTTGTGTAACTCGCGTCCCGGATTCAGGCAGTTGCTATCCGGAACACGCGCAATTCGCCCAAGCGGGCTCAACGGGCTTATCACATTTCGGGCACGTTGGCTGCGGCAAAGTGCCGCGGCGCGTTTTCATTTCTGTTCCGTCCGGTGCTTCAGTAAGTCTTAAGGTTGCATATCTATTCTGCGAAACATGAGACGGTGCGATCAAAATCTGCTCGGCCTAGTTGTGCGGGCCCTAGTCTTAATGAGTGCCGGCGGTCTTGCCGGGACATCCTTAGCCCAGGAAGTCAAGCCGACGAACTCCGTCGTAATCTCGCTTTCCGATGCAATTCGTCGAGCGCAACAGAACGAGCCCTCCTTCGCCAACGTCATAGCAGTCCAGAAGACGGCGGCTATCGATCGATATCTAGCGAAAGCTGCGTTGCTTCCTTCAGTCACCTACGACAACCAGATACTCTATACGCAGCCAAACGGAAAGCTAATCCAGGGCGTCCAGGGCGGCGGGGAGGAACCTGCCCCGGTCTTTATCGCGAACAATACGATTCACGAATACATCAGTCAGGCATCCATTAATGAGACGATCAGCCTGAAGCGCTTCGCCGACGCGGAAGCGGCGGCAGCCAACGCGGCGCGTGCGTCTGCGGAGTTGGAGGTAGCGCGGCGGGGGCTCGTCTCGAGCGTAGTCAGCCTGTCTTACTCGGTGTCAGCTTCTCGAACGAAACAACAGCTTGTGGCGGAAGCGCTGCGTGAGGCGGAATCCTTCACGGATCTCACGCAGAAGCGCGAAGCGGCGCGAGAAAGTGCGCACGCCGATGTAGTTAAGGCTGAACTGCAGCAGCAGCAGCGTCAGCGGGAACTGAGCGATGCGACCCTGGCCGCCGACAAGGCGCGGCTCGAACTCGCGGTTCTGTTGTTTCCTGATCCGCGGACGCCTTTCGCCACGGAAGGCGCGGGGTCGCCACCGTTACTTCCCACGCGAGAGGAAGTAGAGAGGCTTGCCGCGATCCATAATCCCGAAGTACGCAGTGCGTTGGCGGAGGTGTGGGCGGGGGATGCAGAGGTTAGTTCTGCGAAAGCGGCATACCTTCCCGATCTCGCGCTGAGTTTCAGCTACGGGATCGACGCACCACAGTTTGCGCGGCATGGACCTTCCGACGTACAGAACCTCGGATACTCGATCAGTGGGACAGTCAACATTCCGGTGTGGGACTGGTTTTCGACCCAGAAACGCATCAAACAGAACGAGATCCGACGTGATGCCGCAAAGGTGACTCTTACCGCGGCTCAGAGGAAACTCATCGCCACTCTAGAAGAGGCGTATTCCGAGGCGACTGCAGCGCGGGGCCAGATGGACCTGCTAGATTTGAGCGTCCAGACGGCGGAGGAAAGTTTGCGGTTGACGAAGCTCCGCTATTCCGCAGGGGAAGCCACCGCGCTTGAGGTTGTGGATGCTCAGGGCGCTTATCTTTCCGCAAAGACGGCACAGGCGGATGGAGCGGTTCGCTACCAGATCGCTCTGGCCGAACTCCAACTATTGAGTGGAACATTGTGATCGTGAAGCTAAACCCTTATCGAAGATTATCGGCCCGATTCCATGCGATACCACTGGCAATCGGAGCTTTCTCGCTTCTTCTATCGCAGGGGTGCACGAAAGCAAACGACACCGAGGCCGCGGCTCTGGTAACCGTACGGGTGGAACACCCAGAGGTCGGCGAAATTTCTGAACGCATCATGGCTGATGCGATTCTGTCCGCTGCGGCGGAGGCGGCGATCTCTCCGAAGATCACAGCTCCGGTGCGCGCGTTTTACGTACAGCGCGGTTCGAAGGTGGGAAAAGGGCAACTCCTTGCGGTGCTTGAGAACCGCGATCTCAGCGCTCAGGCGCTGGACAATCAAGGACAGTATGCGGCGGCGCAGGCAGCCTTCGAAATGCAAACGAAGGCCCAAGTGCCGGAAGACTACCACAAGGCCGAGTTGGATATGGCCCAGGCCAAAGCACAGCTCGATTTGCAGCAGCAAATCGTAGACTCGCGGCGGCAACTCTTCGCTGAAGGAGCCATTCCCGGTAGAGACTACGACACCGCGGCGGCTGCTCTGGTGCAGGCACAAGCGACCTACGATGTGGCTCGGAATCACCTGGACTCGCTGAAGGCGGTGAGCCGCGAAGCTTCGCTCCAACAGGCCCAGGGGCAACTCTCCTCCGCCAAAGGGAAATACCTCGCCGCGGAGGCCCAGGTTTCCTACTCCGAAGTCCGCAGTCCGATCGCGGGAGTCGTCACGGACCGTCCCCTGTTTCCGGGCGAAACCGCAAACTCCGGCACTGCACTCATCACCGTGATGGATACTTCGTCGCTTATCGCGAAGGTTCATCTGGCGGAGACGGTGGCGCAGCAACTGAAGGTAGGCGACGATGCGTCCGTTCTCATCCCTGGGGTGGAGAAGGCTGTACCGGCGAAGGTTGTTCTGGTAAGTCCCGCACTCGATCCCGGCAGCACCACCGTCGAAGTGTGGCTCCGCGTCAACAACAAGGCAGGAAAGTACAAAGCGGGTACTCCCGTGAGGACCTTGATTAGGGGCAGAAAGGTTGCGAAGGCTGTGAAGGTGCCGCTCTCCGCGGTGCTCACGGATCAGGATGGATCGAAATCTGTCATGGTCTTGGGTGCCGATGGCGCCGCTCATAAGACGGCTGTAGAACTGGGCATCAATGACGGCGAAGATGTCCAAGTTACAAAGGGGCTGGACGGTTCTGAGAACGTCATTACCGCGGGAGCCTATGGCCTGGACGAGGGCACGAAGGTGAAGGTCGGGAAAGCGGCGGAGAATGAGGACCACTCGGGCGGAGAAGCGAAGTGACGGAACCGTCCTTGGCCAAGCCCACAGAGTCTCCGCGAGACGAGACGTTTTGGCTCGTTCGCTATCGGGGCCCTATCTTCTTCTTTTTAATTGCGCTTTCGCTTGCGGGTATTTATGCGGCGCGGCAGGTTCCAATCTCGGTCTTTCCCGAGACGAATTTTCCGCGCGTGGTGATCGGCGTCGACAACGGCGTAATGCCGGTCGAGCAGATGCAGGTAACCATCACCAAGCCTATCGAAGATGCGGTTAACTCAGTGCCCGGCCTCGTAACGGTTCGTTCGACAACCAGCCGAGGTTCAGCCGAGGTCAGCCTTTTCTTCGACTGGAGCATCGACATGTTCCGCACGCTTCAATTGGTGAATGCAGCTATCAGCGAGGTGCGGCAGGCGCTGCCTAATACAGCAGTCATTACTACGAACCGGCTTACCTTTGCTACTTTTCCTATTCTAGGATACAGCCTCACTTCTGACCGGCTCTCGCAGACGCAGCTCTGGGAACTGGCTACCTATCAGCTCAAGCCGCCACTGAATCGGGTACCTGGCGTGAGCACCGTCACGGTGCAGGGCGGTAAGGTGCCGGAGTTTCACCTGGTGCCCGATATGGCGCGGATGCGAAACGCAGGCGTAACCATACTCGACCTGGTCAACGCCGTGCAAGCCTCAAACATCGTCGATTCGCCAGGACTCTACGAGGCGAATCATCAACTGATACTCGGTCTGGTTGGAGCCCAGGCGCATGATGCGGAGCAGCTTGGCCGCCTGGTGGTGAAGACGACGGCGCTCGGAGTAGCGGTCCAAGTCTCCGACGTGGCGACGGTCCAGTCCGGAGTGTTGCCCGTATACACCGCGGTCACGGCAAACGATCGTCCCGCAGTTCTTCTGAACGTGACTCGTCAGCCTTCCGGCAATACCGTGGCTGTCGCTGACGCTGTCGCGGCGCAAATTCAGCAGATTCGCAAGACCTTACCGCCCGGCGTGCGGCTTGAGCCTTACTACGATCAATCGGAATTGGTGCGCGAAAGCATCCGCAGCGTTCGTGATGCGATTCTGATTGGGCTCGTTCTCGCATGCATCATTCTCTTCCTTTTCCTGAACGACTGGACCACTTCGGCCATCGCCGGCCTGGTCATTCCGGTAACCGTCGCCATCACCATCCTTTTCATGTGGGCCGTGGGCGAAAGCTTCAACCTGATGACCTTGGGCGGCCTGGCGGCTGCCATCGGGCTGGTAATCGATGATGCCATCGTGGTCGTCGAGAATATTGTTTCGCACCGTGACCGCGGTGAAACTCGCGCGCAGGCGGCTCGCCTTGCGTTGCGGGAAATTGCCGTGCCCCTGGTCGGTTCGACCATTACGCCGGTGGTTGTCTTTCTGCCGCTTGTTTCCGTGACTGGAGTGACCGGAAGTTTCTTCCGTGCGCTGGCGATCACCATGACCGTGGCATTGCTAACTTCATTGCTCCTGGCCGTTACCTGGACTCCGGCCCTCAGTCTTGTTTTTTTGCGCCAGCGGCGCGCCGGCAACGGACAGGCTCACGAAGTGCATGGACGCCTGATGCGCAGAGTCCTGCACTGGCACGAGCGCGGCCTTACCTGGTCGCTCAGCCGCCCCTTCATGCTGCTCGGCATCTGCGGAGCGCTTGCCCTGGGCAGTTTCTTTTGTTATCGGGCACTCGGCACCGATCTGCTTCCCGAGATGGATGAAGGCGGATTCATCATCGACTACATCATGCCGGCGGGCAGCTCACTTTCCGAAACAAACCGAGTGCTCGAGCACGTGGAGCGAATTCTGCATGCTATGCCGGAGGTCGAAAGCACATCGCGGCGCACCGGATTGCAGATGGGGCTGGCGGCGGTCACTGAGGCCAATACCGGCGACATTACGGTGAAACTGAAGAGCAAGCGGGACCGGGGAATCGACGATGTGATCGCCGATGTGCGCGCCCAGATCAAGAAAACCGAACCGGAACTGGCCGTGGAGTTCACACAGGTTCTACAGGACATGATTGGCGACCTGTCGAACGCGCCGGAGCCGATTCAAATCAAGGTATTCACGAACAATGCCGCACTGCTGGCTGATTTAGGGCCCCGCATCGGCCAAGCCATCGCCAAGATCGGCGGCGTTGTAGACATCCAGAACGGAATCGACAATACCATCAGCGGTCCTGCGACAAACTTCCAGATCGATCCCAGTATTGCGGCCCGCATGGGCTTCACCCCCACGGAGATTGCCGAGGACGCGACTTCCATCCTGGATGGCGTGACCACAACGGACCCCCTCATTGCGAATGGAAAGCCCTATACGGTTCGCGTGCGGTTGGGAGATGAGACGCGTCAATCGCTGGCGACCATTCAAAACACCATCTTCAACAGCGCCACCGGTAAACTGGCGACGCTGGGCTCGCTGGCTCAAGTGACACAACTGCCCCCGCAAAATGAGATAAAACGGGAGAACTTGCAGCAACTCATCACGGTCACGGCGAGGCTGGAGGGCTCAGATCTGGGAACTGCCATCGCGAAGGTTCAGCGCACCGTCGGCGAAATGCACCTGCCGCCTACGGTGAGAGTTGAATACGGAGGAACTTATCAGGAACAACAACAGTCCTTCCATGAACTATTGCGTGTTCTTGTACTGTCGCTGGCGCTGGTGTTCGGCGTCCTGATGGTTGAATTCCGTAACTTCTCCGCGCCGATCGCGATTCTCACCTCGTCGGTGCTTTCCATCGCAGGCGTAGTCTTCGCCCTGCTGGTCACGGGTACGACCTTCAACGTTGCATCGTTTATGGGTCTGATCATGGTAATCGGCATCGTGGCGAAGAATGGCATACTGCTTCTGGATGCGGATGAACGGTTCCGTCTTGAGGGCGGGTCGGCACGTGAAGCGATGGTGCACGCCGCGCAACGCCGTCTGCGTCCTATTCTCATGACCGCATCGGCCGCAATCTGTGGCATGCTCCCACTCGCATTTGCCCTCGGTTCCGGATCGCAGATGCTTCAGCCGCTGGCCATTTCCGTGATCGGGGGGCTCATAATCTCGATGGTGTTAAGTCTGATTGTCACGCCAGTGATTTACTACTTACTGACAGGTTCGCAAACCCGGACAGCATAAAAAAGGCCTGCGATCGTAATCGCAGGCCTGCCTGCCTCGGGTGGATCATCTCTCATCTCTTCACAACGATGATCTCGAAGCTGTCTGGTACGACACTCCGGCGCGGATGTGGCATGGCCTCGGTGGCTGCCGGCACCGGCCCGAACTGGGCAGTCACCAAATAAATGTGCCCTGTCGAGTAGTCGAGGGCCATCGTGCGCGCCCCTTTTTCGGTCTTGACGGTTTGGAGGACGGGAAACCCGGGCTTTTCAGCGTCAATGATGGTAAGAGTGCCATCTCCCCCGTTCGAGGAGAACGCCAACCCGTGTTTCGGATCGAAGCCGGCGGCGTCCGGTGAATCTCCAATCGCGGCCAGCCCCAAGACTTTGCCGGATTCATAATCAACGATGGCCATCTTTCCCCCGTCACAGACCGAGAAGAGGCGATGCTTGTCGCGGTCGATGGCCATGCCCGAGGGCGCTTCGCACCCAGCCAGCGGCCAGGTGGCGCCCTCTTTCCGGCTGGCCGCATCCAGCTTGACGCTTTCATTCTTGTCCTCAATGTTCACGAACACCGATCCACGTCCGTCTACATGTGGAAACTCCGGCTTTCCAGGCAACGGCAGTGTGGCAACGATGGTGTTGGAGGCAGAGTCCAACACCGAGATATTCTTGCTGCGTCCATTGAATGCCCATACGCTTTTCGTCGTGGGCTCGAACGCGATGCCGTCGGGATTGGTGCCAGCTGCAACCGTGGCCTTAACGGAGAAGTCGGAGCGATCGAAAACAACGATTGCATTGCCCGCGCCGTCGCTGATGTATCCCGTCTTTCCGTCGGGGTTCAGCGCAACACCGTGCGTGCTCTTCAGGCCTGTGATTGCGCCTATTGCCTTCCCGGTTGTGGTATCCACGACCTCGACTCGCGCATTGTGCGTTACGTAGAGACGGTGTGCTGCATCGTCACTCAGCAGGTAATCCCATCCGCCCTGACCTCCGATATTCCAGTGATCCGTAACATGATAATTTTGCGCAGCGCACAGCGCCGCGACGGAAACAACTGCCATCACGGCTATTCCTCGATAAAAGCGCATGGTGAACTCCTCAGGAGACTCGGCGTTGCCGCCGGTGTTCTGAGTATCGCTACTCCGCCTTAAGCGAACCTGAAAGTATGGAACCAGCTGCCGTGGCTTGCGCCGGGAGCGTCACCGTGACCAAAGCGCCGCCGGCAGGGTGGTTCGCGATGTCGATTGACCCTCCCGCACGACCGCAGATTGCTTTGCAAATCGAGAGCCCAAGGCCAGTGCCTCCATTTTTCCGGCTTCGCGATGGGTCACCCCGATAGAAAGGCTCGAAAACATGAGCGCGATCGTCGTCTGAGATGCCCTCTCCCTGATCCTGAACCGTCAGCTGAACCGCGTCCTCGCCCATCATTGCTGTAATCCGTACGGTAGATCCGTTGGGGCTGTGCTGCAGCGCGTTCAGCAAGATGTTCGAGCACAGCAAAAGCGCGTCGCGGCTATCGATCTGCACCCTGGCATCAGCGTTGAATTCGAGCGTAACGTCAATGCACTTCAACCGAGCGAAGGGCCCGCTTTGATGCATAGCGTCCTCGACTGTATCGCGCAGAGAACAGAACTGAGAAACCCTTGAACTGCCGGTACTCTCCAGGGGTTGTTCCAGTCGCGCCAAAGTGAGCATCTGCTCCACGGTGGACTCCAGTCGAGTAAAGTCCTCCAGACTCAGCGCCAAGCCTTGACCGTATTCCTCGACCGTGCGCTTCCGCATCGACAGCAGTTGCAGCGAAGACTTGACGATTGCCACGTCGGTCTTCAGTTCGTGGGCAGCATCATTGGTAAACCGCCTCTGCTGCTCGAATGAACGCTGCAGCCGCGCGAGTGCGCCTTCGAGAGCGGCGGCAAGAGGCCGCAACTCCGCGGTTTCTTTCGCGCTAGTCGGGGTGTGGAACTGCCAATCGCTCGAACTGATGGTCTCCGCTTCGCGCGCAAGTTCATGGACGGGCGAAAGTCCCTTTCGCACCAGCCACGCCATCACCACCGCGGTAACGCCCAGAAGGAAAGCTGTGGCAATCGCAAAGAAACGAATCGCCTCAAAAACCTCTCGCCAGACGTGGCGCAGGGGGGTCCCGTAAACGATTGTGATGCGGTGGCGAACCCCACCGTCTGGCTGACCCGGATCAACTATCCTGAGGCCATTGAGCACGAGGAATCGGTAATTCCGGCCGTTTACAGCCGCGTTGCGAAAATCCGGCGTCCCGGGGGTAGTGCTCGCCAAACGTGGAGGATCGCCGGCCGAGCCAAGCACCCGGCCTCGCTCATCCTCGACGCGAAACACAGCATCTTTGGCAACCCCCACGCCGCGCATGTCGAGCATGACGTTGTCGCCTTCATCCTCTGTGTCCTGAACAGACCCCATCAACGACTCGGCTGTCGCCACCAACGACGCATCGAAGACTTTCAACTGCACGCTCCACTCGTGGACCGTGATGGCGCCAATCAGGACGACCGCGGATACCAGCTCCAAAACAAGGACCGTGATCACCAGGCGGCGTGTGATGGAGACGGACCCGGTCATTGCGTGCCGCCGCCCTCCTCTCGGAGTCGGTATCCGCGATGCCGCAACGTCTCGATCAGCGGCTCGGTGCCCTCGATATTCAGCTTTCGACGCAGGTTCGAGACATGAGCCTCGATCACATTGGAATGATGTTCCCAATCGAAATCGTACAGGTGCTCCAGCAGCTCCTGCTGTGAAACAACTGCGCGAGGCCGATGAATGAGGTATTCAAGAATTCGGTATTCCGGCGGCGAGAGATCGAGAACCCGGCCCCGGCGGCGGACCGTTTGCTGCACGGTATTCAATTCAAGATCCGAAACCACTAATATCGGGGTAGAGACACCTTTCGCGCGTCGTATGAGAGCTTTGATCCGGGCGAGGAGTTCACCTAGATCAAACGGCTTGCTGAGATAGTCATCCGCTCCCGCATTCAACAGACTTACAACCGACTGTTTGCTGCCTTGTGCGGTGAGAATGAGAACCGGAGTATGAAGTTTTCTTCGCCGCAGGTCTTGCAGAACACGCTGACCACTCTTGCCGGGAAGCATCAGGTCGAGCACGACTGCGTCATACATGCCTTGCTCGGCGAGCTGCGAGCCGGCTTCTCCGTCGGCAACATGATCCACCGCCAGTCCCGTTTCGCGCAAAGCGGCAACGATATTCTCGGCGAGCCGCTGTTCGTCTTCGACTAGGAGTACGCGCATGTCATGACAACCTTAAAATATTGTCTCAAAGCCTCCTTAAGTCTGCCTGAACTCCTTTAGCCTCTCAGCCGAGTGCAGATTCCATTTGTCAGTAACCAACCGTCAAAATGGGGCGCTGAACTCGTCGTGGGACCCCGACCGTTGTTGTATGAGAACGATCTGGCCTTCAACCCCGTTAGAAATGACTGTCATCGTTCTGGAGCATTCGTCACAAAGCCAGAAGCGTTCGAGCGCGGCTCCCTTTTCCGATGCCGCCGATCCGACCGCCACATGGAAAAGCTTGCCTTCATGCAAATAACGGAATGCAGCCGAGCAGACGGGATTCGCACACTTCGATACCATAGCCGCCTCCGGGTTGCGTGTCCAAGCTTAGGAGCAATGGCCAGGGATGTGCACTTGGCGCACGTGCTCCACACCCTTGCCCCATCCTACTATTCGATCCTCAAAGATGAAGTTAGCCGAAGCACGACTCAGAGTGATTCCCATCACAAAGTCGCTCCGATTCTGAGACCTTAGCGGTCGAGTCGCCCAACCATCATCTCGCGGGAGGTTCCACCGGCGCACGAGATCGACGATTTGGCAGCGCATGGCTTGTATCACGCTCCCCGGGCCGTCAGCACATATCAAACGGGGTGCCATGTGATTCCGGTCACTTGCACTGGTGCCGCGGATCATAGCTGGCCGAGTCGCCGGGATTGAGAATCACTGTGAGGGATCTTGGGGGCTGACGCAGAGCGAAATCGCGCAACTGAGGGCGCAATGGGGAGGCCGCTATGAAAGACACGATCGAGATTCGGGAGCCGGAAGTTAAGCAAACTCCGCAGTTGGAGCGATGGACTGTGCCGGATGCCGACCTGGAGCGACTAATGGCCGCTCCGGCGCTGATCCGACCGATGTTCTCGGACAGCTTGTTGCGGTATGAAGGCCAAAAGCGCCGGCAGACATGGGCGACGCTCGTATCGTTTGTCTTTGAGTGCCTGTCGATCGTGGGATTGATCCTATTGCCGCTGTGTTTCACCCAGGAATTGCCCAAGTCACAACTGTTGACGTTTCTAGTGGCTCCGCCACCGCCGCCGCCACCGCCGCCGGCGGGGCAGCAGGTTGCCAGAATAGTGCAGCAGGTTCAAAGTGATCTGTTCTCTGGCGGCCAGCTCCGAACGCCGCCGAGGATGACGGAAAAAGGGCAAATGATCAAGGCAA
>VFSW01014001.1_pt1 | contig 11116 bp, 11 predicted proteins | sample 5358111 | NCBI WGS metagenome assembly VFSW01 (sample SAMN11554181, study PRJNA540505) | mine drainage metagenome | isolation source: sediment from site ElyBrook_90M | place: USA: Ely Copper Mine, Vershire, VT | collected 2017
TTCTCTCCCTGCTTCTTTAACGAATGAGCCTGTCCAGTTTTTGGGGGACATTATAATCGTCTTTGTGAACTAGCGTTTGGCGTCTGTCGAACGGATTCTGTCTTGTCCTGATAGCTCCCGCTGGGCCAAGGGTTCTGACCTTTTCCCACACTTTGTCGATTCGGAACGTTTAGCATGGCAGCTATTTGCTCTTGGGTGAGCCAGTCACTAGGATTGTATGAATCTATGCCCGATATAGCGTTTCCTCTCTGTATCCGCAGTGCAGGGCCATCAGGCAGCGACACAGCGGTCCTGCTGGTGGTGTCCTGGGTGTCGGTGCATCCTCACGAATCGGCGGCTCCTGGGGATGCACGCGCTCACCCGGCATGGGCAGATATTGCCAGGGCTGGCAGCACCTCATTTTGCGGGATGAAAGCTCACGACCTGAAATCAAGCGTCGCAATGGATTCGATATGATGGGTCTGGGGGAACATGTCGAGCGGCTGCACGCCGACGACACGATAGCCCCCGGCGGTGAGACGCGCCAGATCGCGCGCCAGCGTCGCGGGGTCGCACGAGACGTAGACCACGCGCGGCACGGGGCGGGCGACGAGCGCGTCGAGCGCTCGCGGAGAGCAGCCCAGGCGCGGCGGGTCGAGCACCACAGCGTCGATGGCGCCCTCGATGGCGGGCAAGAGATCCTCCGCTTTGCCCTGGCGCACCTCGACGCGATCCAGGCCCAGGGCCGCGAGATTCTGGCGGGCGTCGCGCACGGCGCTGGCGCTTTCCTCGATGGCGATGACACGCCTGGCGCGCGTGGCCAGGAGCGCGGCGAACGTCCCCACACCGCAATAGGCGTCGATCACGGTGGCGTTGGGGCCAGTGGAAGTCGCTGCGAGCACGAGCCGCGCCATGACCTCAGCCTGGGCAGTGTTGGTCTGAAAGAACGAGCTGGGGCGCATCTGAAACGTCTGGCCGCTCAGCCGCTCGCTCAGGCCATCCGTGCGCGGGGCGAGGCCGGCGGCGTCAAGACGGGCATGCTGCTCCGCTGTCGGCGCGGGCTGCACGAGCACCTCACCAGTGCCGTCGCCGCAACGCACTAGCACTTGCGGTCGCGGATTCGCGACATCGGCCAGCGTCGCCAGCACGGCGTTGATCGCGGGGTGCGCGATGGGGCACGCGGCGAGCGGAATGACGCGGTGCGTGCCCAGCGCGGTCAAGCCCAGCCGCCCCTCGCGATTCACGGCGAAGCGCATCTGATTGCGAAAGCTCCACGGCTCGCTCATGCCGATGGCCGCCGCGACGGGCACGCCAGCCAGCCCGGCGGCGGCTAGCTCGGCAATGACGCGATCGCGCTTCCACGCGAGCTGCGCGGGATAGGGCAGGTGTTGCAGCCGGCAGCCGCCGCAATCCCCAAACACGGGGCAGCGCGCGGCGATACGCTCAGGTGCGGGGGCGACGACGCGCGCCAGGCGCACGATGGGTGGCCTGGGCCGGCGGCGCTGTCGCTCACGCCAGATGGCCGACCACGACAATTCGACCTCGACCTCTTCGCCGGGAATGCCTCCCAGCACGGCGAGCGGCGTCCCAGGGGGCAGCGGCGCGTCAGGGTCCTCCACCACCACGCCGCGCGCCAGACCGTCATGCGTCCATTCGCGCAAAGCGACGCGGCACCGCGCGGTGCGCGCAGGCTCGAGTGGCGCGGCGCGGCGCGGTTGATCTGTCTGATGCTGCATATGCCAGCATTGTAGCACAGGCCCGCCGTCGCGTGGATCGATCCGGACTTTCCGTGGCGGGATCGCGGCGGCCAAGATAATGAGCCTGATGGATGTGAGGCCCCGCAGGGAAACTTCGTGATCGAAGCCGCGCCTTTAGGCGACGGGCCTCACCTGGCTGGCACGGTCGCACTGGTCGCACCAGTCCCACTGGTCGCGCTGCTCGTCTGGCTATCAACCGGCGTATAGGGCACAACCGGCTCTACCTTGCCATAGCGTCGTTGCCGCTGAGCATACGCATCGAGCGCCTTGACGAATTCCGCCCGGTCGAAATCAGGAAACGTCGTCGGCGTCGAGTAATATTCGCTATACGCCGACTGCCAGAGCAAGAAGTTCGACAAGCGCATCTCGCCCGCCGTGCGGATGATCAGATCGGGGTCGGGCAGATCGCGCGAATAGAGGTAGCGGCTGATCAGCTCTTCGGTGACGGCGTCGGGGGGCACGCCGTCAGCCACGATCTGGCGCACGGCGTCGGTAATCTCGGCCCGCGAGCCATAATTCAGGCACACGTTGAGGTGCAGCCGGTCGTTGCTGCGCGTGCGCTCGACCGCGTTGCGGATGCCCTCTTGCACGTCGGGACGAATCTCGGCCATGCGCCCAAAATGGCGAATGCGCACGCCCTCGCGCTCCAGCCGGTCGAGATAGCGCTGAAAAGAATCCCAAAAGAGATCCATCAGCCCGCTCACCTCGTCCTCGGGGCGCCCCCAGTTCTCAGTGGAAAACGCATAGACTGTCAGCATGCGCACGTTTTCAAGTGGAGCGGCCTCGACGATGCGGCGCAACGCCTCGACGCCGGCGCGGTGGCCCGCCCCACGCGGCAAATGGCGCCGCGTGGCCCAGCGGCCGTTGCCGTCCATGATGATCGCGACGTGTTGGGGTGTCACGGCGCGCGGCTCGCCCGGCGCGAGCGGGGCGTTGTCACCGTGCTCGCCGGTCGGGCTGGCGGATTTCACCAACAAGTGCCATAACTGGCGAAGCGATAGTCGCGCCATGACGGTCTCCCCCTGGAATCAGACTTCGAGAATCTCGCGTTCTTTGGCGTGGCCGACTTTATCCAGCTCGTCGATATATTTGTCCGTCAGCTTTTGCAGCCGTTCGGCGTCCCGCTTCGCTTCGTCCTCGGTGATCTGCTTCGCCTTTTCTTGCTCGCGCAGCTTGTCGTGGGCGTCGCGCCGCACGTTGCGCACCGCGACCTTGGACTCGTCCGCTTTCTTGTGGACCACCTTGACCAGATCTTTGCGACGCTCTTCGGTCAGCGCCGGCAACACGATGCGGATAACGTTGCCGTCGTTGTTGGGATTCAGTCCGAGATCGCTTTTCTGAATGGCTTTTTCGATGTCGCCCAGCGTCTTGCGATCATACGGCTGAATGGTCAGCGTGTGCGAGTCGGTGGGGTGAATCGCCGCCAGCTGTTGGAGCGGCGTGGGCGCGCCATAATAATCGACCGGCAGGCGCTCGACCAGCGTGGGGCTGGCGCGACCCGTGCGAATCGTGCTCAGCTCGCGGCGCAGTGTCTCGACCGCTTGCTGCATGCGATGCTCGGCATCAGCGAAGATATCGTCAGCCATATGCGTGCCTTTCTTCTCGAGAGGAGAGGGAGCCTTACTCATCCTGCCAGCGATAGCCAGGCGCGGTGTCGAAATCATGCACGAGCGTGCCACGGGCGCCGCCCAGCGCGATCACCTCAACCCCACCTGGCTCCATCAGATTATAGACGATGATGGGCAAATGATTCTCGCTGCACAGCGTCAGCGCGGTGCCATCCATCACGCGCAAGCCCTGGTTGAGCGCTTCGCGATAGCTCAGCTCGGCGAAGCGCCGCGCCTGGGCGTTGTGCTTGGGATCGTCGTCATAGACCCCATCGACCTTGGTGCCCTTGATGAGCACGTCGCAGCGCAATTCCACCGCGCGCAAAGCAGCGGCGGAGTCGGTGGTGAAATAGGGATCGCCGGTGCCCGCCGCGAGAATGACGACGCGACCTTTTTCCAGGTGGCGAATGGCGCGCCGGCGAATGTACGGCTCGGCGACCGAGGGCATGGCGATGGCCGTCTGCACGCGCGTGACGATTCCGTCGCGCTCGAGGGCGTCTTGCAGCGCCAGGCTGTTGATGACGGTGGCCAGCATGCCCATATAATCGGCCTGAGCGCGATCCATCCCGCTCTCGGCGGCGGTCGCGCCGCGCATGATGTTGCCGCCGCCGAGCACGATCGCCACCTCGACGCCACGCTCGTACACCCGGCGAATCTCACCGGCGATGTGGCCCAGCATGCCCTGGTCGATGCCAAAGCCTTGCGTGCCGGCCAGCGCCTCGCCGCTCAGCTTGAGCATCAAGCGAGGATAGTGTATGTGCGACGAACTGACTGCGCTCATGACCAACAACCTCTCAGGCGGCGACGAGACGCGATTGGCGCGCTATTCGCCCAGCACATAGCGCGTGAAGCGCCGCACGACAATGTTTTCGCCGGTTTTGTGGATGACCTCGTTGATCAGCGTGCTTATGGTCTTGCTGTCGTCTTTCACCCACGGTTGCTCGAGCAGCACCTGCGTGCTGAATTCTTTTTTTAGCTTGCCCTCGATTGCCGTGTCGCGCTTGGCTTCGGGCACTTTCTTCACCGTCGGATCCTCGGCGATGCGGGCGCGGGCGGCGTCGAGCACGTCAGCGGGAACATCGCTCATCGAGATGTACAGCGGATTCAGGCCGGCGATCTGCACGGCGATCTCGCGCGCCAGGGTGCGGAAATCGTCACTGCGGGCGACGAAATCAGTGCTGCAATTGACCTCGAGCAGTACGCCCAGAGTGCCGTTGTGGTGGATGTAGCTGATGATCGCCCCCTGGCGCGTCTCGCGATCCTGGCCTTTGACCTTTTCGGCGCGCTTTTGGCCCTTTTCCTCGATGAGCTTGAGGGCAGCCTCAAAGCTGGCTGACTCGGTGAGCGCCGTGCGGCAGTCCGCAAAGCCGGCGCCGGTCGCTTCGCGCAGCTTTTTCACATCTTCGGCGGTGAAATTCATCGAATTCTGACTCCCTGGCTGCTAGCCATGCGCGAGAGGCGAGGCCCCTCATGTATTCAAAACGTTGCGATCTATGATTCCGTCTCATAGATCCTTGTTATCGCACACGGCGCGTGCCGTGTCGAGATGACAGGCCGCGCGCATGACGAAGGGCGGGCGCTCCGGTTCGGGCCATCGCGCCTCGCCCCTCGCTCGCGCTGGATGTTAGTCCGTCGTGGGTGGCGATTCGCCGCCGACGCCGGCGCCAACCGCTGTGGGGGCGTCGGCCTGGGCGAACTGGGCCTCGATGTCGGCCACGCTCGTCTGGGGCTTGGCCTCTGCCTCTGCCTCAGCGGCAGGCATGTTAGCAGCCTCGGCGTCTTTGCGCTGGGCTTCGAGCTGCATGCGCCCCTCGATGGCGGCATCCGCGATCTTGGCGCACAACAGCGCCACCGCGCGAATGGCGTCGTCATTGGCGGGGATGGGGTAATCCATCTCATCGGGATCGCAGTTGGTGTCGGCCAGCGCGATCACCGGAATCTCGAGACGGCGCGCCTCGAGCACGGCGGTGTGTTCTTTGCGCGTATCGATGACGAAGATCGCTTCGGGCAGGCGGCGCATCTCTTTGATGCCGCCAAAAATCCTGGTGAGCCGCGCGATCTCTTCTTCGAGATGCTGCGCTTCTTTTTTGGTCAGCCGCTCGAACTCGCCCGCTTCTTTGCGCTTTTCCAGCTCGCGCAGATAACGAATGCGCAGCTGGATCGTCTGGAAGTTGGTGAGCATGCCGCCCAGCCAGCGCTGATTGACGAAGTACTGATTGCTGCGTCTGGCCTCGCGCTCGACCGCTTCTTGCGCCTGCTTTTTGGTGCCGACGAAAAGAATCGAGTCGCCGCCGGCGGCGATCTGGCTGACGAAGCGATAAGCCTCATTGAGCCGCGTGACGGTTTGTTGCAGATCGATGATGTGAATGCCGTTGCGGTCGGTGAAGATGAACGGCTTCATCTTGGGGTTCCAGCGGCGCGTCTGGTGGCCGAAATGCACGCCAGCCTCGAGCAGCTGTTTCATGGCGACGACGTTTGCCAAAGTGGTGTTTGCCTCCTTGTGTGATATCCTCCGAGCCTGCGGAATCATCGCCGCAAAGTCGCGCGTGGCGACCAGGAGCACGGCGCCGGCAGGTCGTGTGGAATGGCCGATGGCCCAGCGAGCACATCTGCCTCAGTATATCACCGCCAGGGCGCTGGCCGCAAGAAGCGAGCACAGAGCACGCGAACGAGAGGCCGTCATCGCTGGCAGCCTCTCGTGGATGGTCGTGACGCGCCCGGCGCGCTAGTTCGTGAAGATGCGGAAGATGTTGCGACGCCCCGACTCGTTGCCCGGATCGGTCGCGGCGGGGCCACCCGGCGCGCCAGCGGGACTCGAGGTGGTGTTGACACCGGGATAGGACGTCTCACCCCAGCGCGGCGCGACGCTCGGCACGGGCTGGGTGGGGCCTTCACCCTGAGGTGCAGGCGACGAGGCGGGGGCTGCCTGAGAGGTCGGTGGGCGACCACCCACGAGCCAATCAGGCGCTTTGCCGCCCTGCGGCGCGGCCTGATTCGGCGTCGTGCCGCCCGGCGCCGCGGGCGTGGTAGCTAGCCGCTCGTGATCGATCCAGTCATACGCGCCGCTCAGCGCGTGCTCGCACCACGTTGAATAATCCTTGGGCGACAGCCCCGTGCGCTCGAAATGGTCGAGCCGGCGCATAGTCAGCGTCAGCCAGTCTTCGCCCTGATCGACCATGCGATCGAGCAGGTCCACGTTGGTGACGCCGTCACGCTGCAAGCGCTCGATGGCGTTCAGCTCGGCGGGTGAGGGGCGGAAGGACGCTTCGTGCGCGTCATTCTCGCGTAGCTCGGCGCGCAAGCCAGCGATGGTCTCATCCAGCTCGCGCGTTGCCCGCTCGACATACCAGGCCATATAGCTGTCTGAGACCTGCTGCATGGCTTCGAGGGGAATCTGCGCGTAGAGTTGGGTGATCTTGGTCGGATCAGTGCTCATACAATCTTCTTTCTTCACACGGGCGCTGGTGACGCCACGCGACGGTCATCACTGTTGCGTGCGAAAGTTTTGCCACCACTCACCGGGGTTGGCACCCTCTGGCGCGGTGGGGGCAGCCCCTGGCGCTGGAGGCGCGGGCGGGGTCTCGCGCTGGTCGCGAGACTGGGCCTGGGCGAGCGAGCGCATAGCCTCAAGCGGATCGGCGGGTGTTTGCGCGGCGCGCGCGGCCAGCTCGGCGGCGATGGGATTCGCGGCAACGGCTGGCGGCGGCGTGGCGCTGGCCGCATTAGGGGCGCCGGTCGCGGCGATCGGGGCGGTCGGCGTGGCCGACACGCTGGCCCGGGGCGTCTCGACCGGCTGGCGTTGTTGCGGGTCGTTGTCAGGCGCGCCGGCCAGGCGGGCGCCGGGGGCGCGGCCCAGCGTGTTGCCCCGGCCCGTGTAATCGAGCAGGGCGCGCACGAGCGGATTGTTCGTATCCGGCAGGGTGGTGGGGTGCGACGGCGCCATGCGCTGCACGCGCTCGCGCTCTTGCTCATAGGTCGCGATCTGCTCGCGCAGCCGTCGTCCGACCTCTTGGTGGTGCAGCCACTGCTTGTATTTACCCATAGGTGTGTCTCTGCTACCTTTCTCATACCCACATATACTCACGTACACCTGAGCGGTCGGTTGTTCCTGCTTCATCGGCCCTTGCCATCGCACCGGCACCTTTGGATCAGCTCTTCGGCTTCGGCCTTACCAGGTCTCCACAGGCATTTTGCGTCCGGTCGTAGCCACTGCCCAGGACGGCCAGCTTTACGCGAGAAGCTGGCGAAGCATCTCACGCGGATCTCTTTCGCGCCTGCGCGCCAAGCGTCAGCCCGCTCAGTCGGCGCCAGTATAGCATACCTGTTTCACGCCCGACAAGAGGGATTTTTTTCGCGCTCGGTCATGCGCGCGCGCGCATCCCCGCTACCACTAGCGCGTATCAGCCTTAGGGCCTGATCAGAGAAAAGGCGTTTCCTAAACATCCAGAGCCACCCCAACAGTGAGCGAACCGCCAACATCGTCACCACTATCCCGCGATCACGCAGGCGCAACGCGGACGTGTCACCGCTACATATGAGAGCCAACTGCGGTGAAGCGCCCATGCGAAGCTCATCTATTCGACTCCAGGAAGACTTGAGGTAGTATGAGTATGATAAGAAATGGCTTAGGATTCTCATCATTACCGCATTACTAACAAAATGATACTGTGAAAAACGGTTGACAGAACGGAAATGTGCCTGTATACTGTCTCACGTGGAACAGGGCGTACCGGAAAATGGAGGTTGAGAGCGGCGTCAGGTTCCCGACCCCTGGTAAACGAACGTTGTTGTCCTTCATTCACGAAAGGAACACCCCACATGAAGCGTTTCGTTAGTACCCTCAAATATGGCCGCTATGCCATGGGCTCCTTGACAGCGGTTCTTTTCGCTGTCTGCTGCAACGGCTCATAATTCGCTCTCCCTTGTAGTGACCGCGTTAGGGAAAGGTTGCTCCCTTACCAGCGTTGAAGAATCGTTCCGGATACGTGCTCTGCGATTCTTCACAGAACGTTGCGTGAGATGTGTTCCTCAATCCCTCATTTTCACCTCACAATGAGGTGAGGACGTCATATTCTCTGCTCGGTCGCTACCCTTTCGGATCCGTTACTCGATCGTTTCGCCGTCGAGTCGCGACATATCCATCTGGATTGTTCTTAATCCGTCGTGCTGACCACCGCCGCAATGGCGCACGCTATTCGCCCGCGAATCCGCGTGTCGCGCTGAGGTTTGTCAGCCGTCGAGGAAAGGCAGGGCGACGTGTTTGAAACCGCGGTCAGCCAGCTTCGGATGGCCATGTCAATGGTGTGGGGGCGACCTATCAATCCCCGCAATGTGGAACGACTCGTCGGCGACGCGCACAAAACACTCGAGGAATTCGGCAGTCCTGGTAACGATGTACAACAATTGCTCGATGGCCCCTTCGCGGATCCCAACGCCCGTCGTGAGTTTCAAAATCGGACGCTCCAGCTCAGCGCGGGCCGGCTCGGTCGATTTTCCCCCTTTTATCAACAACTCTTTGCCAAACATGGGGTCGATCCCAAAAATCTGACCATCGACGATATGGCGGCTATCCCAGTCACTCGCAAAAGCGATCTCCTCGAGCGCGAGCAAGATTTCATCACCACCAACTCGAAGCCCTATATGACGACGCGCACCACTGGCACGACCGGCCATCCCGCGGAAATCTGGATCTCGCAATATGAAATCCAGCTGTGGGCGGCGCTCGCGGCGCTCAGTGGCCTCTTGCGCGGTGAGATCGGCCCGAAAGATTGCTTGCAGATCAACATTAGCTCGCGCGCCACCGCCGCCGTTCAGCTCAATATGAATGTCGCCCGCCTGGCGCACATGCGCACGCGGGTGCTTGGCGTCATTCCCCCCGATGAGAGCCTCGACAGCTTGCTCACAGGTGGCGATGAGGCGCCCACTCAGATGAATACCTATCCCAGTTATCTGGCCGAAATCATTCACGCAGCGCGCCGGCGCGGTCTGGGGCCGCGTGATTTCCGTCTCAAGCGCGTCATCAACGGCGGCGAGCCGCTCACCAGCGCCGTCAAGCGTGCCGGGCAAGAAACGCTGGGCGCCGAGATCGACGACGCTTTCGGCATGACTGAGGTGCTGCCGGTCAGTGGGCGCATATGCAGTCAGGGACATATGCATCACGACCTCAACATGGGCTATGTCGAGGTCGTCGATCTCGACACCGGTGAGCTAGCCCCCCACGGCGCGCTCGGCTCAGTCGTCATCACGACTTTTTATCCTTATCGCGAGTGCATGCCGGTCTTTCGCTATGACACGCGCGATGTCGTCCGCGTGCTCCCCGACGCGCCGCTCACCTGCGAGCTGGCCGGCGTCCCCGCGACCTCGAAAGTTTTAGGCAAAGCCGATCATCTCTTGCGCGTTAAAGATCGCATCGTCACCACGCGCGATCTCGTCGAGGTCTATGAGGCACTCCCCTCTGACCCCTGGCCCGCCCGTTTCAGCGCGCGGGTCGTGGACGATCACATCGAGCTGACCATGCCAGAGGATGCGCTCAAGGGCATCACGCCGAGTTTCGTCGAGCGCCGCTTCGCCGAGGTCGGCATAGCCGTGCGCGTTGCCGGCGAGACGCTGACCGCGCCCGATGAGATCGCCCAGTTGCGCCCACTTCGTGTGGATTTATTGGAAAAGACCTTCGCGGGAAGGAAGTGAGCCATGTCACAACAAGTGATCTTTTCGCTGAGTGTGGTGCTGATCGGCGCGCTTGGCAGCGCAGTCTGCGCGCTCGTCTATTTCCAGCGGGTGCGGCTCGATCGCCCGGCCATCGGCGTCTTTAACCCAGGCGACATCGCCGTGCTCATGTTCTTCATCATCTCGCTGCCCCTGCTCTACGTCGTCTTGCCCCAGGTGATGCTCATCGGCTTTTTGGTGGTCACGTTCGTCTCGGCGCTCTACTTCTGTTTGCGCCCTTTGATGCCGGCGCGCGTGATCTGGCCGATCATCGCGGTAACGCTGATCACGGATATCATCATCGCGCACACGCTCTTGGGCACACAGATTGGCTGGCAGATTTATTGGGTGCTGACCAGCACGGTGGTCTTGCTGGCGGCGGTGGGCGTCTCGAACCTGTATGTGCAGGGGGGCATGCGCATGCGCCATGTCGCCTGGTTCGCGCTGATTCTTGGCTTCTATGACGCCTTTTTCGCCTTCGTCTTTCCGGTCACGCAAAAGCTCGCCGACCGGTTCGAGGGCTTGCCGCTGGACCCCTCCATCGGATTCAAGATGGGTCCCTATATCGCCAATATCGGCCTGGGCGACCTGTTGATGTTCTCATTGTTCACCGTCGCGGCCTATAAAGGGTTTGGACGCAAGGGAGCGGCGACGGCCCTGGCGGTGATCTCCGTCTTTGGGGTGTTTTTGCCGTCGATGGCGCCATTGTTCATCGCGGCGGTTATTCGCGGAAGCATAGGCATTGTCGTGCCGGCCCAGATCTTTTTCGGCCCCGCCGCATTCGTCGCCTATCGCTGGCTGGCGCGATCAGCGCCCGAGCGCAGCATGCGCGAATGGTACGAGGTGCAAGCCGAGATGGATCGCGAGCGCGAGCTGGCGGCTCAGACAGCCAAGCCCACGCCACAACCGGTGCCCGTCTCATAACGGCGGCTGGCTTCAAAGCTCCTTTCCTGCTAGAGCGGGGGGGGGGGGGGGGGGGGGCGGCGCCCCCCCCCCCCCCCGACCGCGCCCCGCGCCCCCCCCCCCCCCCCCCCGCCCCCCCCCCGCCCCGCCGGCGGCGCCGGGCGG
>VFSW01014002.1_pt1 | contig 11116 bp, 5 predicted proteins | sample 5358111 | NCBI WGS metagenome assembly VFSW01 (sample SAMN11554181, study PRJNA540505) | mine drainage metagenome | isolation source: sediment from site ElyBrook_90M | place: USA: Ely Copper Mine, Vershire, VT | collected 2017
CGCCGAGGTTGCCAACCCCGCTGCCGCCGTACGCGCCCGCGTCGGAGTTGATCACCTCGCGCCAGCGCCCGGTCGACGGCATCCCGACCCGGTAGTTGTAATGCGGGTCGCCGGAGAAGTTGGCCACGCAGGCCAGCGGCGGGCCGCCGTCGGCGAACCGGAGGAAGGACACGACGTTCCCCGAGGCGTCGTTGGCGTCAATCCAGCTGAACCCGGCTGGTGAGAAGTCGTCGCGCCAGAGCGCGGGCAGCTTCACGTAGGCCCGGTTCAGGTCATCGACGAGTTTGCGCACCCCGGCGTGCATCGGGTCGGCCAGCGCGCCCCAGTCGAGCCCGTGCTCCTGCGACCACTCGCCCCGCTGCCCGAACTCACCGCCCATGAACAGCAGTTGCTTGCCGGGGTGCGCCCACATGTACGCCAGCAGTGCCCGGAGCGCGGCGAAGCGCTTCCAGTCGTCACCGGGCATCTTGCCGAGCAGCGAGCCCTTGCCGTGCACGACCTCGTCGTGCGAGAGCGGCAGGACGAAATTCTCGGTGTAGGCGTAGATCATCGAGAACGTCAGCTCGTTGTGGTGATAGTGGCGGAAGACGGGATCGTGCGATAGGTAGGCCAGCGTGTCGTGCATCCAGCCCAGATTCCACTTCAGCCCGAATCCCAGCCCGCCCAGGTGCACCGGGCGGCTGACCCCCGGCCACGCGGTGGACTCCTCGGCGATCATCACGATCCCGGCGGACCGCTTGTAGCAGGTGGCGTTGACCTCCTGCAGAAATGAGACCGCCTCCAGGTTCTCCCGCCCGCCGAGCACGTTCGGCGTCCACTGCCCCGGCTTGCGCGAGTAGTCCAGGTAGAGCATCGAGGCGACCGCGTCCACCCGCAGCCCGTCGATGTGGAACTCCTCTAGCCAGTAGCAGGCGTTGGCGACCAGGAAGTTCCGCACCTCGCGCCGCCCGAAATCGAAGATCAGCGTGCCCCAGTCCGGGTGCTCGCCCCGCCTCGGGTCGGCGTGCTCGTAGAGCTGCGAGCCGTCGAACCTGGCCAGCGCCCACTCGTCCTTGGGGAAATGGGCCGGCACCCAGTCCACGAATACCCCGATCCCGGCCTGATGCAGCCGGTCGACCAGGTAGCGGAAATCGTCCGGCGAACCGAACCGCGAGGACGGCGCGTAATACGAGGTCACCTGATAGCCCCAGGACCCGCCGAACGGGTGCTCGGCCACCGGCATGAATTCCACATGTGTGAAGCCCCGCTCAAGCAGGTACTCGATCAGGTCATCCGCCAGCTGGCGGTACCCGCGGCCGGGGCGCCACGAGCCGAGGTGGACCTCGTAGATGCTCATTGGCTTTCTCAGCGGGTCGGATTCGGCGCGCGCCCGCATCCAGGCGGCGTCCCCCCACTCGTGGGCGGACTGGAATACGACCGACGCGGTCGCCGGCGGAGTTTCGGCGAGCGTCGCCATCGGGTCGGCCTTGCGATGCCAGCGGCCGTCCTGGCCCCGGATCTCGAATTTGTACTTGCTGCCCGGCCCCACTGCGGGCAGGAACAGCTCCCATACCCCCGAGGAGCCGAGCGAGCGCATCGGGTGCGCCACGCCGTCCCAGTGGTTGAAGTCGCCGATCAGCCGGACGCCGCGGGCGCTAGGGGCCCAGACCGCGAACGAGGTGCCGCCGAGGTCTGGCATGACCCGCGCACCGAGCGCGCGCCAGAGCTCCTCGTGACGGCCCTCTCCGATCAGGTGCAGGTCGACCTCGCCGAGCGTGGGCAGGTGCCGGTACGGATCGTCCCCCGTGATCTCGGGTCCATCGGCCGCATAGGTGACCGCGAGACGGTAGTCGGTGATCGTCTGCTGGTGGTCACTGTCCGGTTCAAAAGACATGAACACGGAAAATACGCCCTGGTGCTGGTGCCGCATCGGATACTGGCTTCCGTCTGGGAGCACGACGTTGACCGTCCTGGCCAGAGGGCGCAGCGCCCTGATTATCGTCCCGCCGTCGGCGGCGTGCGCTCCCAGCACCGCATGCGGGTCGTGGTGCTGGCAGTCCAGGATCGCGTCGATCTCAGCAGGGCTGAGCGGATCGCTGAAATCGGCCGGCTCGGGGTGGCCGTTTGGGTCGGCGTGGTCCGGGGCGCTGGGCTCGGCGGGCAGGCGGGTCGACTCCGCCGGTCCTGGCGCGTCCTTCATCAGATTCCCTCCGCGATCGCAGCTAGGGGGATCGGCAGCCAGTCAGGCCGGTGCCTGGCTTCGTAGACCGCCTCGTATACAGCTTTAGCCATGATCAGCGCGCGCAGCAGCGGGCCGCTAGCGCGCGGATCGACTCCGCATGCACTGGCATACCCATCGCAGAACGCCGCCTGGCACTTCTCCGCCCAGGACAGCGCCCGTTCCGGCGGGAGCTGACCGGCCGGCCCGGTGAGAAGCTGCTGCCTGGCCGCGTAGTCGAACGAGCGGAGCATGCCGGCCACGTCACGCATTGGCGGCGCGAACGCCCGGCGCTGCTCCAGCGGGACGGAGGGCTCGCCCTCGAAGTCGAGCACGATCCAGCCGCCGTTGGTCGCGAGCACCTGGCCCAGGTGATAGTCGCCGTGGACCCGCTGCGTCAGGACCTCGCCCTGATGCTGAGCGAGCGCCGCGTAGCAGGCCCGGAGCCCGTCTTCGTGCTGGCGGAGCCGGGGGACCTCGGCGAGCGCGGCGTCCAGGTGGTCATTCATCCGCGCCGCCTCGCCGGCCAGCTCCCCCTGGGGCAGCGGCCGGACTCCGAACGCGCCCGCCAGCTCGGTATGCATCCCGGCGGTAGCGGTGCCGAGCGTACGGGCCCGCGAGGTGAAATCGGCCGGGGTTGCCCCGAGGGTCGCCGTAGCCAGGTCCCACGCCGAGGTCGCTCCGGGGAAATACCTGGACAAGATCGCGAGCAGGACCGGCTGGACCTGGTCCGTGCCCGAGTCGCCGGACGGGTCCAGCTCGATCCGGCCCAGTGGTGGCGCCACCAGCCGCGACCCGCGCCGGGCCAGGGCGCCGGGGACCTCAAGGTCGGGGTGGATCCCGGCGTGCGGCCGCCGCAGCACCTTAAGGATCGAGTCGTCGCCGAACACGATGCTGGTGTTGCTTTGCTCAGCCGACAGCACCCGGCCCGGCAGGCCGGCGGAGAAGACCGCGCCTGGCTCGGCCGCGAACCGCAGCGGCCCGACCTGGCGCCCGCTCGCGATACCGCGGAGCAGCAGGCCGGCCAGTTCGGGGTCTCCCAGCGCGTCGTAGGCGATCCGCCCGTCCTCGACCCGGCCGATCACGGCAGGCCCGGACTCGGGCGCCGTCTGCGCCCGCAGGCCGATGGCCAGCTGATAGCTGACGGCCGACCGGCCGCCCGTCACCAGAACCATCAGATGCCGCAGCTCAGGGTCGCCCTTGACCAGGACGACCACAGAGGTGATCCGCGTCGCGGTGGCACCGACGTCGCCGCCGGCGAACCAGCGCTGGGCCGGTAGCCAGGCCGCGAGCAGATCAACGAGCGCCCCCTGCACGTTGCTCATAACACGAGTCAAGCACCATCGGCCCCAGGCCCGGCCGGCCGGGTCAGGCGGGCGGGTCAGGCGGGCGGGGTGAGGACGAACCAGTAGAAGCCGTGTCCGGGCAGGGTCAGCAGGTACGGCAGCTCGCCGATCGGCGGGAACGATACCCCGCCCATGCACTCGACTGGCGAGTAGCCGGTGTACTGGCTGAGGTCAAGCTCGACTGGCTGAGGAAATCTGGACAGATTGTTCACGCACAGGATCGGGTAACCGTCCGGCCCGTCGGGTGCCTCGGTCTCATACCGCCGGACGAACGCCAGCAAGGCAGGATTCGAGCCCTGCAGCTCGACGCAGCTGCCGAGCCCGAAAACCAGATGGCGCTTGCGGATCTCGATCATCCGACGGATCCAGTGCAGCAGCGAGCCGGTGTTCTTCTCCTGCGCCTCGACGTTGATCGCCTGGTAGCCGTAGATCGGGTCCATGATCAGCGGCAGGTAGAGCCGGGCCGGGTCGCAGTTCGAGAAACCAGCGTTACGGTCCGGCGTCCACTGCATCGGAGTCCGCACGCCGTCGCGGTCGCCAAGCCAGATGTTGTCGCCCATCCCGATCTCGTCGCCGTAGTAGATCACCGGCGATCCGGGAAGTGAGAGCAGGAGAGCGGTGAAAAGCTCAAGCTGATTGCGGTCGTTGTCGAGCAGCGGGGCCAGCCGGCGCCTGATCCCGACGTTGGCCTTCATCCGCGGATCCTTGGCGTACTCCGCCCACATGTAGTCCCGCTCCTCGTCCGTGACCATCTCCAGCGTGAGCTCGTCATGGTTGCGCAGGAAGATGCCCCACTGGCAGCCAGAGGGAATCGCCGGGGTCTGGGCCAGGATCTCGGAGATCGGGTAGCGCTGCTCCCGCCGAACCGACATGAAGATCCGCGGCATCAGCGGGAAATGGAACGCCATGTGGCACTCGTCGCCGCCGACCGATGAGTCACCGAAGTACTGGACCACGTCAGCGGGCCACTGGTTCGCCTCGGCCAGCAGGACCCGGTCCGGGTAGAGCCGGTCGATCTCGGACCTGATCCGCCTCAGGTACTCGTGCGTCTCCTTGAGGTTCTCGCAGTTGGTGCCCTCGCGCTCATACAGGTAGGGCACCGCGTCGAGCCGGAACCCGTCGATGCCGAGGTCCAGCCAGAAGCGCAGCACCTCCAGCATCGCGTCCTGGACCTTCGGGTTCTCGTAGTTCAGGTCCGGCTGGTGGGAGAAGAACCGGTGCCAGTAGTACTGGCCCCGGACCGGGTCCCAGGTCCAGTTCGAGGGCTCGGTGTCGACGAAGATGATCCGCGCCTCGCGGTACCTGTCGTCGGTGTCCGACCAGACATAGAAGTCGCCATACGGTCCTTCCGGGTCGGCCCGCGACGCCTGGAACCATGGGTGCGCGTCGCTGGTGTGGTTCATCACCAGGTCGGCGATGACGCGGATGCCCCGGCTATGAGCCTGCTCAACCAGTTCGACGAAATCCCCGATCGTTCCGAAGTCCGGCAGGATGCCCATGAAGTCGGCGGTGTCATAGCCGCCGTCGCGCAGCGGCGACGGGTAGAGCGGCAGCAGCCAGATGCAGTCGATCCCCAGCCACTGCAGGTAGTCCAGCCGCGCGATCAGCCCGCGCAGGTCGCCAGTTCCGTCGCCATTGGAGTCATGGAAGCCGCGGACGAGCACTTCGTAGAAGACGGCGTGCTTGAACCACCGCGGGTCCCTGGGCTTTTCGAACGAGAACGAGTCGGGCACCGGCTCGGCTGGAGTGGCCGGGTCGGCCAGGAACTGCTGCTGCGAGACGTCGGACGTACCGCATCGCACAGTCTGCGGCTCAATGGGCACAGCGGACTCTCTCCTGGTGGATTGCGCATGCACTGACCGCGACCCGGGCACACCCCCGTCCGGGCACACCGCGCCCGGAGCCAAGATCGCCTGCCATAGCGGCGCTCGCCCAGCTAGGTCCCCGAGCTGGGCCGCTAAGGCTGGACCGCCACGACTGGCGGCCAGGGCATTACTTGTTATCTATTGATTGTGCCGTCGGCCGATGGATGCCGCGGCTATGCCGGCTGGTCCCCGCCGCCTGGCTGGCCAGCGGTCACCCTGAAAATGTGCGCGGGCGCGACCGCCGGATCGAGGCGAACGTAGTTGGCCTCGCCCCAGCGATAGGACGCGCCGGTCAGCTCATCGGTCACGGTGAACCCCGCGCTGACGTCCTGGCCTAGCGCGTTGCCGTCGAGCCAGATGGTCGCCTCACGAGGGTGATGCGGATCCAGGTTGACCACGACGAGCACCGTGTCACCCCCGGCGTCGCTGTCGGGGCCAACAGCACGGGTCCCCACCCGCTTAGAAAAGCACAGAATCTCCGGCCGGTCAGGGAAATGGAAGCGCAAGTTGCGGATCTGCCGCAAAGCCGGATGAGACCGCCGAATCGTGTTGAGCTGGGCGAGGAAGGAGCCGATGCCGAGATTGCGGCGCTTGGCCAGCGCCCAGTCCCGAGGCCGGTACTGGTACTTCTCCGAGTCCAGGTACTCCTCGCCGCCTGGCCGCAGCGGCACGTTCTCGCACAGCTCATAGCCCGAGTAGACGCCCCAGGTGGGAGAGAGCATCGCCGCCAGTACGGCGCGGACCCGGAACGCCGCCGGGTTGGCGTGCTGCAGGTACTCGCACAAGATGTCCGGGGTGTTCACGAAGAAGTTCGGGCGCATGTAGGCGGCGGCCGGGCCGGCCAGCTCGGTGAGGTACCCGGTCAGCTCGCTGGCAGAGTTACGCCAGGTGAAGTACGTATAGGACTGGTGGAAGCCGATCTTCGCCAGCGTGTGCATCATGGCTGGCCTGGTGAACGCCTCGGCCAGGAACAGAACGTCCGGGTCGCTGGCCGCGACCTCGGCCAGCAGCCGCTCCCAGAACGGCAGCGGCTTGGTGTGCGGGTTGTCGACCCGGAAGATCGTCACGCCGTGGCTGATCCAGTGCCGCACGACCCGCAGCACCTCGGCGTAGATGCCGTCGGTGTCGTTGTCGAAGTTGAGCGGATAGATGTCCTGGTACTTCTTTGGCGGGTTCTCGGCGTAGGCGATCGTCCCGTCGGCCCTGGTCGTGAACCACTCGGGGTGCTTTGACACCCACGGGTGGTCGGGCGATGCCTGCAGCGCCAGGTCCAGTGCGACCTCCAGGCCGAGCTCGCGGGCCCTGGCTACGAACGCGTCGAAGTCCTCCAGCGTGCCGAGATCGGGGTGGATCGCGTCGTGGCCCCCGGCCGGCGACCCGATCGCCCATGGCGAGCCGGGGTCGTAGGGCCCGGCCACAAGTGAGTTGTTCCGGCCCTTACGGAAGGTGGTGCCGATCGGGTGCACGGGTGGCAGGTAGACGACGTCGAATCCCATCCTGGAGATCTCGGTGAGGCGGCGCGCCGCGGTCCGCAGCGTCCCCGGCACTGGCGGATTCCGGCCGGCCGGATCGACCTTCGCGCCCTCCGAGCGCGGGAAGAACTCATACCAGGCCCCGGCCAGTGCCAGCTCCCGGTGCACGATCAGCGGCAGCCACTCGGAGGTAGTGACCAGATCCCGGAGCGGAAAGCTGGCCAGCGCCGCCGACACCTGCGCGGTGAAGCCAGCCGCCAGCCGGTCAACGGGCGGTTCCCCGGCGGCCCGGAGCTGCCGCGCCACCTGCCGGTAAAGCCGCCCGACGTCCGGCGGCAGCTGATCGATCCCCGCTGCCCGGTCGAAGAGCAGTGCGCCCTCGGCCAGCATGAGCTCGACGTCCTGCCCGATCGGCACCTTGATCGCCGCGTCGTGCCGCCAGTGCGCGATCGGGTCGCCCCAGGCCTGAACGCGGAAATGCCACTGACCAGTCGCGTCGGGCGTCACCTCGGCGCCGTAGCGATCGGTACCCGGGGCGAGTTCGCGCATCGGCGCCAGCGGACGGCGGCTGCCGCCGGGATCTCGCATCTCGGCGGCCGCGCCGAGCATCTCGTGCCCTTCGCGGAATACGGTGGCGCTGATCTGAAGCGTCTCGCCGGTCACCGCTTTGGCCGGCCGCAGCCCGGCCTCGACCGCCGGCTGCACATCGATGATGGGGATCCTGCCGATCACTGAAGGAAGCTACCCGTTTCGGGCAGGTCGCATTCAACCGGCCCGCCCGGAATTCGCGGACCCGGGGGGTCGGTGGCTGCGTGGGCTCCAGTTACGGGTTAGGGTCGCTGTGCGTGAGAGCAATCCGCCGGTTCACCATCCACCCAGCGCTGCCCGAGCCGCTGGCGCCGCTGCGCACGCTGATGCTCAATCTTCGCTGGTCATGGAATGCGCCAACCCGCGAGTTGTTCGCCGAGCTCGACCCGGAGGCCTGGGAAAAGTCCGGGCACGACCCGGTTGGGCTACTTGCGATGATCCCGCAGCGGCGGCTGGCCGAACTTGCCCGAGATCCGGGATTCCTGGGACGCCTGGAGCAGGCGGCGGCCGAGCTGGAGGACTACCTCACCGGGCCGCGCTGGTACCAGACGGCGGAGGAGGCCGCTGGCGGCCCGGCCGCGATCGCCTACTTTTCCCCTGAATACGGGATCACCGAAGCGCTGCCGCAGTATTCCGGCGGCCTCGGCATCCTGGCCGGGGACCACCTGAAGTCGGCGAGCGACCTGGGCATCCCGATGGTCGGCGTCGGCCTGTTCTACCGGCACGGCTATTTCACGCAGTCGTTGTCGGCCGAGGGCTGGCAGGCCGAGCGGTACCCGGCCAGCGACCCGGCTGGCCTGCCGATCACGCTGCTGCGAGACGGCGACGACGCGCCCGCGCTGGTCCGGGTTGACCTGCCCGGCGGCGCGCCGCTGACCGCGCAGATCTGGGGAGCCAGCGTGGGCCGGGTGCCGCTGCTCCTGCTCGACTCCTATACCGAGGAGAACGAGCCGCATCTGCGTGAGGTGACCGACCGGCTGTATGGCGGCGGGAGCGATCACAGGCTCCGCCAGGAGCTGCTGCTCGGCATCGGCGGGGTGCGGGCGGTGCGGCTGTACTGCGCGCTCACCGGTCATCGGTCGCCGGAGGTCTTTCACACCAATGAGGGACATGCCGGGTTCCTGGGCATCGAGCGGATCCGCGAATATCTGGGAGCCGGGGCCTCGTTCGCCGAGGCGGTGGAGCTGACCAGGGCCGGGACCGTGTTCACCACCCACACGCCCGTCCCGGCCGGGATCGACCGGTTCGAGCGGGAGCTGGTGCTGCAGGAGTTCAGCGGGACCGAGCTGCCGGTCGGCCGGGTGCTCGAATTCGGCGCCGAGACCTATGAGGGCGGCGATCGCGAGGTCTTCAACATGGCAGTGATGGGCATGCGGCTGGCCCAGCGGATGAACGGCGTCAGCCAGCTGCATGGGTGCGTGAGCCGGGAGATGTTCGCGGGCCTGTGGCCGGGGTTCGACACCGCCGAGGTGCCGATCGCGTCGATCACCAACGGGGTACATGGCCCCACGTGGGTGGCGCCGGAACTGCTAAGCCTGGCCTTGTCCGGGCACGGTGCTGGTTCGCGGGGCCGTGCTGGTTCGCATGCAGGGGCCGACACCGCCCAGTGGCTCGGTGACGAGGAGGCCGCCTGGCAGGCCGTGGCGGCCGACCCGGCGCGGATCTGGGAGATCCGCCGCCGGCTCCGGCGGCGGCTGGTCGAGGCGGCCAGGGCCAGGCTGCGCACCTCTTGGCTGCAGCGCGGCGCTTCGGAGGCCGAACTGGGATGGATCGGTGGCGCGCTCGACGAGGATGCGCTGACGATCGGGTTCGCCCGCAGGGTGCCGTCGTACAAGCGGCTGACCATGATGTTGCACGACCCGGCCCGGCTGACGTCCCTGCTGCTAGATGAGAAGCGGCCAGTCCAGATCGTGGTCGCCGGCAAGGCGCACCCGGCGGACAACGGGGGCAAGACGCTGATCCAGCAGCTGGTCAGATTCGCCGACGACCCGGCGATCCGGCATCGGATCGTGTTCCTGCCCGATTACGACATGGCGCTGGCCAGGACCATGGTCCAGGGCTGCGACGTCTGGCTGAACAACCCGTTGCGGCCGCTTGAGGCCTGCGGGACCTCGGGCATGAAAGCGGCGATGAACGGCGCGCTCAACCTCTCGATCCTCGACGGCTGGTGGGACGAGTGGTTCGACGGCGAGAATGGCTGGCCGATACCGTCCGCCGACTCCGTGATCGACCCGAATCGGCGGGATAGCGCTGAGGCGACAGCCCTTTATGACCTGCTCAGCCTGTCGGTCGCGCCGATGTTCTACGACCAGGGCGCCGATGGGCTGCCCAGGCGGTGGCTGGAGATGGTCACCCACACGCTGCGAACGCTGGGACCCAAGGCCCAGGCGACCCGGATGGTCAGGCAGTACACGACCGAGCTGTACCGGCCGGCCGCGCTGGCCTCGCGGCAGCTGGCCGGCGGTGGCGCCGGCCCGGGCGCCTTCCCGGTCGCGGCCGCGCTGGCCGACTGGAAGCAGCGGGTCTCCGCCGCCTGGCCGGACGTCCGGATCGAGCTGGTCGAGACCGATGACGGCGAGCAGAGCCCCGGCTCGAAGCTGAACGTCCGGACCGGCGTCGCGCTGGGCGGGCTGACCCCGCAGGACGTAACCGTCGAGGTCGTCTACGGGCGGGTCGGTCAGGACGACGAGATCGCCGAGCCGGTCCGGGCCGAGCTGGGGCTGGAGTGCCCGCCGGGAGCCGACTCGGTCGCCTGGTACGTCGGCGAGGCCGTGCTCGGCCAGCCTGGCCCGTTCGGGTACACGGGCCGGGTACTGCCGCGGCATCCGCTGCTGGTCGGCCCGGCCGAGCTCGGCCTGATCACGGTGCCGGTCGCCCCAGCCGGAATGGTCAGCGGAGACCTGCGCTAACTCGGCCGCCCGCTCTCCCGGCCGTTCCGCGCACGGCCCTACTGCGACGCTATGTGATGAGAAAGTTACGGCGCGCAGTAAACCCCGAAGCGCGCCTAAACGTCCTTCAAGCGAAGACAACGTGCTGGGCCGGCGAATTTTGTCGGCTTGCCGGGCAGAACGCCTGCAAAAACTGAGGACATGTGACATCCTGTGATTCGACGGCTTCAATAAGTAGTCTCACGGTTGACTACTGTCAGTCACCGCTTCATCACCCCTGAGGTAGAACGAGAGGATCATCTGCGATGAGGACCCAGATCAAGCCGGACAACCGCCTTCTTACCCCCGCCGAGGTCGCCGCCATGCTTCGGGTTGACCCGAAGACAGTGACCAGGTGGGCCCGTGGCGGCAAGCTCTCATCGATCCGCACGCCAGGCGGCCACCGTCGCTACAGCGAGACCGAGGTGCGCGGGTTCCTGAGCCGGTGGCAGGGAGTGAGCCTGCCTACCGCGGTCGGTGAGTGACCGCCCTGAAACGGCTGGCGGAGTCGGCGAGGAAGTCAAGTCAGGGGCCTGTAACGGCGGCAGCCGGCACAGGCCCCTGCGCCCGTTCCCGGCACCTTTTCACTGTCCGGGTTGATAGCGGAGCGGGCGCTGGCCGCGTGGCAGGGCCGCTGGGCGGTCTCGCCGGCCGGGGCGGCGGCCCGCGGATTGGGCGGCGATCACGGATATGTCTCTTATAAACATATCCGAGCCCACGA
>VFSW01014003.1_pt1 | contig 11116 bp, 7 predicted proteins | sample 5358111 | NCBI WGS metagenome assembly VFSW01 (sample SAMN11554181, study PRJNA540505) | mine drainage metagenome | isolation source: sediment from site ElyBrook_90M | place: USA: Ely Copper Mine, Vershire, VT | collected 2017
CAGCCAAGAAGTCAACCGGTAAAGGGCGTTCAATATCGAGTATTTCTTGCAGTCTTTTGACAAATCTTTCCTCGCTCTCACTCTCGCCAATGTCGTATGGAAGTGCTCTCATCATGAATTTCCATGATTCTACTTTTGCAGATTCTGCGATGGATCTGCAGACGAACCAGGTTCTGTCATATTTCTTTCCAAAAACTAGTGCATTAAGACCGATCGTGACAAGCGCAAGAATCGCGATAACTATCGCAATTGGCTCTCGGAACGCTTTGTAAGACTCCCAGTTGATCGATGCGACAGCTGCAATCGCGACCAGAATGGTTAGCTGAGCCTCGATAAGTCTATAGTGGGTTTGCTGCGATTTGATTGCTACAGTGTTGGCAGACTGGTGAATGCCAGGTAGGTCAGTATCTTTCATTTCTCAAGAAACCAACCAATTCAATGAATAAATGTTCGTGGGCCAAAGTGCTCAAAATGCCTATCGCCAATTCGAGCTGGATTGCATAAGCTAAAATCAGTTTCGTAAGATACGACCAGCGCTCGCCGATGTCTTACACGTCGCAGGCAGAAGCATACGCTAGATCCTTTTGTACTTCAATTGATGAGCCCTATGGCTAATTAGAGAAATTTTCCGCTGCGGGTTGCAGGTGATATTGCAGTAACCATTATTACCGCGGGGCTTAGATTAAGAGACATAAGGTCTGACCTCTAGGGGGTTTATGAATGGAAATCAGTACCTTTGAATTGGCCCCTAGCTCACTTGACACGGCTAAAGCTAGAGAAACCGAGCAACCAATGAATTACGAGCTGGCAATCAGATACGCGACTGAAATTATAGAGCTGCTCAGCCCATTTTGCAATAGGATTGAGATTGCTGGTGGGATCAGGAGACGTAAACAGATTCCTCATGACATTGAAATTGTGTGCATTCCAAGAGTTACTAAAACAACAGTTCAAGTCGGTTTGGTCGGGGAGCAACAATTTGTAGATGAAAACAGACTTGACCGATGCATCAAAGATTGTTTGGGATCCGGAATCTTTGAGTCAGGCGATCTCGATAAGGCAGGAAAGAAAGCTCCCTCGGGCCCTCGGTATTATCGACTAAAGTACAACGGTCAGAAGGTCGACATATTCACGGTTTTGCCTCCAGCCCATTGGGGCGTTATATTTCTCATCAGGACTGGGAATTCTGACTTTTCACATTGGTTCGTTCAGGCTGGTTGGAAAGATGGAAAAAGGGTGATTGATGGGCAAATAGTGCAGAACGGCAAAGCGCTCTCAACACCCGAAGAAGAGGACGCTTTCGAAGCAATGGGCTTGCCATGGGTTGATCCCATTGAGAGGAATCTTGAAAAGACAAAGGAACTCTCAAGTTTGTTAGAGAAAAGTTCTCAAGCTAATTTTCCAGATAGAGCAAAGTCTGCTTAACTCGTTGTTACGTCCGATCGACTTTTCCTTATTAATACGGCCAAATCGCTTCGAATAGGCAGAAACTGGGTTTTGATCGGAATTGGCTGATACGTCACAGATCGAGTGGACTGATTCGACCTGGAATCCTACGACGGGTTGTTCAAAGGTAAGCCCTGGCTGTCAGAATTGTTATGCGGAGCGATTGGCTGGCAGGCTGAAGCTCATGGGTAATCCAAAGTACAAGAATGGATTCGAGTTCACACTTCAGCCCGCGGCTTTGGACTTGCCGCTCAAATGGAAGGAATCGAGGAAAATCTTTGTCAATTCAATGTCCGATCTATTTCACGAGTCGATGCCCGATTATTACCTTGAGAAATGCTTCGAGGTGATGGAAGAAGCAAGTCAGCACATCTACCAAATTCTAACAAAGCGCCCCGAGAGAATGCTTCGTTTTGCGGAATCTTATGGACGGATTCCCGATCATGTTTGGTTGGGGACTTCCTGTGAAATGGCTCTATACAAGAAGCGAATCGACTTGCTACGCAAAGTAGACGTCCGGATTCGATTTGTTAGTTTCGAGCCATTATTGGGCCCAATAGGAGATGTAAATCTAGAGGGAATCGCTTGGGCAATCGTTGGTGGAGAGAGTGGACCGCATCATCGACCAATTGAAAGGGAGTGGGTGAGAGAGTTGCGAAAACAATGTGTGGCAAACAAGGTTGCCTTCTTTTTCAAACAGTGGGGAGGGCCTACGCCCAAGGCTGGTGGAAGGACACTCGATGGTCGGATATGGAGCCAATATCCTGATTATGTGCCTAACCGTTCGGGGCGCCCTGTAACAATTCTTGCGCACTGAACGAATTAGATTAAACCAATGATTTCGATCTTCCACCAATTACGTCTAATATTCTTGTAACTAACTTTCCGTCGACATCTCTTAGCCTTTGTTCAATAGTACCAAACCCGGCGGAATCCCAAGGACTCCCTGTTGGGCTTTCGCGAGTATATCCTAGAATGTTGTACATGAGATTATTCCCATTGTCGCAAATCGGAATTGTTTTGCCCGCTGATCGACCAAGCGTCTGTTGCACTGCATCTGCGTAGATCTTCTGAACTGTTAGCCCTTTGTTGATTTGCAACAAAATATCTTCAGCTTTGGCTTGGAAATAATCTTCAAAAATTGGTCTGTACCCTTCCTTGCCCGCTTCAAGCTTTCCCCCTATGCGAGCAGCACCCGTCGAGACGTTTATCATGAAATCTAGTTCAGAAAAGCTCGTACTCAATTGCCTGACTGTCTCCCATTTGATTTCCATACCCTCAGGATCTACAAATGCGAAGACTATAGGCTTCTTGAAACGAGCTCGAATATGGTCGATGACTGACGCGATGTTAGTATTGCAGTCTCCATGTATCAGCAAGTATTTCTTCGGATCAAGAAAATTCTCCAACCTATGCTCTAAAGCTTCCTTGTTTTTCTTGTTCTTCTCAACAAAAACGTGATAATCAAACTTCCACTGTTCAGAGGAGGCAATCGCCAATGGTGAACCTGCCACTCTTTCATGCGTTCCTTCGATGGATACGATTCCAGGACCCGCGAAGAGATCGATGTACACAGCTCCATCATACCCATGCTGTTTCGCCTTGGGGCCATTGGCAATCCTTGCAAACACCTCACCATAATATGACACGCAAATGAGCTTCAAAATTGTGTAAGATCCGTATTCGATCGTCGGTAGATCGTCTTTGAACTTGGAGGCGTAGTCGAGTAGTAGAAGGGTTCTATTCTTTACCCACTGCCCGGAATCCATTTTGGGAGGCACTATGTTCCTCTTCAAGCTTACGACAATATATTACTTGAGAATTCGCCCTTTTGCTGGCATAAGCGCTGTACAATATCGATCGTTCGGGCTGCGATCCGAAAATTGTTCGCAAAATAACTTCTATACGAGATCGGTGGGGCGCTGGGTCAAGCGTTGGTAAAAGTCAAGATGAACACATGGTTCAAGGATAGAAAATTAAACTGTTAAAGCAGGGCCGAGTTGAGGTTTTGACGTTGTCGCTTTGGCATTTGCTGAATTGACCTCAATTCGGGGCTCCCTTGATGGTGCTAAATCAACCCCTGAGGGGGTTCAAAAAGTCGTAAGGGACCTCGGTTATTCGCTTCTTCCCGAGAGGCAGCAATTACTTGATATTGATACGCTCCTCCAGCAAAGAGAACTGCGAGAAAAAGTAAGTCGCGTTACGAGATTATTCTCAGAAAAAGGAAAATGGAAACATCCTTCTGGAAGCGAATTTGATCGCGACGCTGTTATTCTCCTATTCGAACTGACAAGCGATGATACTTTCAGGTCTAGATCTATTTTCGAAATAACTCGTTATGTGATCAAGTTTCACCTTCAAACATCACAAGCCTTACTCTTCTTTATCGGGCCCTTAACACGAACGTTTGTTGTAACTGCATATACTGCTCAGGTTGAATCCAGGGATAGAGTCGAAGTTCGACGCTTGGTCGTCGAATTGGATAACATAACTCGAACTGATGTTGAAGCTCTCTCCGCCTTGACTTATTCAAGAATGAAACCAACGACAATAATTGGTGAATTCGAACAGGCACTGCCCTATTTCAAAGTTGGGAAAGATTTCTTCGAGGAGTATCATCAGCACTTTCAGATACTTTCTAAGAAATTGAAGGGCGTGTTTGATTCTCCTAGTGAAGCTTACGGTTATCTACAAAGATTGCTGGGGCGCATTACTTTTCTGCACTTTTTGCAGCGAAAAGGCTGGCTAGATGGAGATCGAGCGTACCTAAAGCGGCGTCTTGCCCCGCTGAGTGGGGAAGCAGCGTTTGATTTCCTCTACGCACTGTTTGATGCATTGAATACAGAAGGGCAAAACAAAGGGGCTTCACTTGGCAACATACCTTTTCTGAATGGTAGTCTTTTTGAAAAGGAGTCTCATTCGCAGATTCTTACAAAGAAAATACGGTCAGCCTGTGGCCCCCTTCTTCCTGATATCCTGAAATCATTTGCAAGATATAATTTCACTATCTCAGAAAGCACGCCTCTGGACAAGGAGGTGGCGGTTGATCCGGAGCTTCTTGGCAGCATCTTTGAATCAATGCTGCCGGAGACTGAAAGAGGAGACAAGGGCACCTTCTACACTCATCAAGATGACATGTACTTCATGGCAAGGGAAGGACTACGTTGTTATCTATCACGCTTTCCTGAGCTGCTGAATCCCGAACAAATCTACAATCTGGTTTATGGTATTGGTTACGCATCAGCGGATCAAAATCTAGAACCAAGGTTGGCAAGAGAGGTCAAGGAGACTTTGAGGCAGATTAAGATTCTAGACCCTGCAGTCGGTTCAGGAGGGTTTCTGCTGGCTGCACTTCAGGCAATTCTAGAAGTTCGGGAAAGACTGGATAAAACGATAGGCAGTGTCGAGCTTGCTTACGACGTAAAGCAAGATGTGATTGAATTCAACCTATTTGGCGTTGATTTAGAATCGGAAGCTATAGAGCTCGCAAGATTAAGACTCTGGCTCAGTCTTGTGGTGGACGAATCGATTGAAAATGTTAGGCCTTTACCAAACTTGGATGACAATTTGCACGAGGGCGATAGCTTGGCAGTGCCTCAACAGCGCCAAGTCAGCCTCACTATAGACTACTCGATTCGAAATGCACTGAACAACCAAATTGCAACATCTAGGGAGAAGTACATTCATTCTCATGGGGTCAAAAAAATACAGGCAAAGCAGGAGCTAGACGAGGCGCGCAAGAAACTTTACGAACTGGAGACTGGAAAGTCACCCAAGAGGATACTTTTCTCCTACCAATATTTGTTCTCTGATATTTTGGCAAATGGCGGATTCGACCTGATTCTGATGAATCCTCCATACATTCAGCAGGAAGACATAGGGAAATTAGCTGGCCAGAATTTCGAAACATACAAGACCGAGATTGCAAACGGCATGAGGGAGCTCACTCTGGGCGAGTTCACTGCAAACAAACAATCAGACATTTCTGTTTATTTCCACATAAGGGCCTTATCTCTGCTGAAGGACGAGGGCGCGGCAGTAGTCATCGCAACCAACAAATGGCTTGATGTCCGATACGGAATCAGATTGCAGGACTATCTTCTTCGGAATTCTAGGATCGATTGCATTTTTGATTCCAGCAAACGGTCTTTCGCGGCTGACGTGAATACGATTGTTTCGATAATTCGTAAAGCAAGAAAGCGCTCCAACGCAATGGAGAATCTAGTTCGGTTCGTGAATTTCAAAACTCCATTCGGGCAAATAGATGCTGACACGATACGTGAGATAATTGAAATCAAAGAAAGCGGAATTGTTTTCAAAGAAAAATATAGGATTACGATACGAAGTCAAGAGCAACTATACAATGACGGTTTAGGCGAACCCGAGGAGGTTGAAACCGAAGAAACTTCTGCGGAAGATCTGGCGGAAAATGGAGAGCTCGGCGCTGGAGCAGGCGGGACCTATCTTGGTACAAAATGGGGCAACCTTCATCTTAGAGCGCCCACCGTGTATTACGAAATACTGACCCAGACAAAGCAGAATTTCAAACCATTCCGGGATCTCCATCGAACAAGAAGAGGATTGACTTCTGGAGACATTGACTATTTCATACTTCAAAGGAAAGGAGAAGAAGAGGACAAGAGCACTACCATAATGTGCAGCAACGGTTTAGGTCATACATTCAAGTTAGAGCGTAGGTATGCTCCAGCTGTGTTGCGTAATCCAGATGAAGTTGTCAACTATTCGCTTTCAGATCGAATCTTGCCTCTTAGAATATTCATGTGCAGAGAAGATAGAAAGAATCTCAAAAGGACAAAAGCGCTTGAATATATCGAGTGGGGAGAAACATCACCAGACGCAAAAGTCAAGGTAATCCGAGGAAGGAAAAAGGGTCAAAGAGTTCAGGTGTCCAAGAAATCGACAGTCGTCTCTAGGGGTGAGGACTGGTATCAACTTCCTGACATTGAGCCTGCAAGGGTTTTCCTACCGAAATTTGCCAAGAACAGGCATTTGATTCCCAGAAGCACTAATCGAATATTTTCGACGGACAATTTCTATCCTGTTTACTCAAAACAGGAGGAAGACCTTTGGTTATACATGAATTCGAGCGTCTTCAGGCTGTTCATGGAACTAAATGGTAGGTCAGAAGGAGCAGGCGCATTGCAGCTCATGGTCTATGAATACAAACAGATTACGATTCCCGCTCCTATACCTCCACTATCCAAGAAATTCAAATTAATGTCTCAGTTTGCAAAGAGTCCAGCTTTCCGATTTGTCAACATAGCAGAGGATGCCCCTCTGGAATTTGAGCAAGAAGATAGGAAACAGCTTGACGAGCTGGTCTTAGAAGAGCTCGGCTTTTCCGACTCAGCTCAACGTTCACGAGTAATGTCACAGATTTATGAGTGGCTGAAGGCTCGCGTCTATGACCGCCTAACAAAACCCAAAACTGCTCCTGATGGTGTCATAAACAGTTCCAAGAGGAAAATACAGCACAGAGACTTGAGGGAATTTTATTGAGCACCCCTTTTCGTTTCGTCGTGGATAACAGAGGCGGCAATTCTGTAGAGACAGTTCTAAGGCAAGGCCTACGACCGAAAACTTGGAACTCAGTAGCGACGGCTTATTTCACTATCTCGGGATTTCAGCTCGTTGCAGACGAACTTGAGAAGACATTAGGTTTCAGACTTCTAATAGGGTCCGAACCTGGTGTTGACCCTCTGAATATGCTCCAAACAGATATTTGGAGAAATATAGATGTTCGTGGATCTTCTAAGAATGCAGAGCGAGCAATAACATTCTTTTCTCGCGACGATGTAAAGGTTAAGCTTCATGTGGGAGCTTTCATGCATGGAAAGGCGTACATTCTAAATCATCCAAAACCAGAGTTCGCCAAACTGATGGGTGAGCCATCAGATCTTTTGCAAAATCCAAATGAACCTACAAATCTCGAAGGCAGATTCCGTCCCCATTCTTTGCTCTACAAGGGACCCAAGGTTACAAAAACGGATTCTGTCATTTCCCTCGTCGGTAGTTCTAATTTCACGCATGGAGGGTTGCAAAACAACACGGAGCTAAACCTCTTAGACAACCAAGGCGAAAGCGCCATCGAACTTCTGACCTGGTTTCAAGAGAGATGGGAGGATTCCAAGGACATCAAAGATGAGTTCTTGAAATGTCTGCAAGGGTACTACACTCCATTTGATCCATTCTTGATTTACGCAAAGGCCCTTTGGGATCTTTACAAGGAAGACTTGCAGTTAGGGCCAGAACTTGGGAAACCAGGCTCCAATGTAGAGCTCGCTGCATTTCAATATGCGGGTTATCAAACGGCGAAAAGGATACTCGAAAGATGGGGAGGAGTGCTAATCGCAGATGCTCCAGGCCTTGGAAAGACCTACATTGCAGGGCGGGTAATGGAAGACTACGCGTATCACAGGCGCGAGCCGACCCTCATAATTTGTCCGGCAGAAGTTGAGAGCATATGGAGAAAGTTCTGCGAACAGCATAACGTCGGATCTCCAACATTCCTGCATACCGAAGCTTTAGGAAGAGGGATGCGATACGGAACGCCCGAGATTCCTGTTGAAGACTACAAAAACTACTCTTTCATTCTCGTCGACGAATCGCATCATTTCAGAAATCCGAATGCAGGCCGATATGCATGGCTTCAGCAACTACTTGCGATGAGACGACCTGAAGTCAAGATCACGGGCAAGGTCACGCAACTTGACAGAAAAGTTGTCTTCGTGACCGCGACGCCCGTGAACAACTCGGTATGGGATCTCTATGCTCAGCTACTTCTCCTGTTCGGCGCGAGACTACAGGAAATAGCTGCAAGGCAAGGCATTCGAGATGTTGTTGAGTATTTTAAATCAGCGCAGGAGGGCGCCGGCAATTTATATGACCTAATTGAAGCAATCGCAGTAAGAAGATCGCGTACTGCGATTAGAAAATACTTTCCTGACGCTACAATCGAAGGTGAAAGAATCCGCTTCCCAGAACGGAAACTCGACCATATCGACTACATCATGGACCCCAAACTAAACAACCTCCATGAACTTGCAGTTAGGGCGATTGACAATTGCACCCTAGTTCCATATCGGACAGCACGATATCGGATAGGATTGCAGGATGATCCAGACGTTAAGAGAGGCGATGTTCTCTCGGACCTCTTCCGCATTTTGCTTCTCAAGAGACTAGAAAGCAGCGTAATTGCATTCAGGCAAACCGTAAAGAACATTGTAGATCTGATGGAAAGAAGCCTCGCTGAACTGAAGGAAGGGAGAGTCTTCTCGGCTGAGAATCTTCGAGAGTACGTTGCAATCCTTCAGGGTGCAAATGAGGACGATGGAGGCAACGCTCAAGGCATGGGGCGAGAATTGGCAGAGGAAGGTGAGTTTGATGTAAAGACTATGACTCGCGACCTCGAGCAGGATTTGCTACGACTTACACCGTTCTTGTCTATCTTGCCCGAAGATCCAAATCAACTTGCTTTGATAGATAGAAAGCTCTTGGCACTGAAGGAGCACATGAAGAATGAACGGAAGAAAATACTCATCTTCTGTTCATTCATAGATACTGCGAATTATCTTTTCGAGAATCTAAAGTCCCGAAATGTTGTAGTGGGGTTAGTGACTGGAGACGAATCGAGGATATGGGACGGCTCTGAGGTAAGTGGCTGCGATCGCTCCAAAATAATTGATCTTTTCTCTCCTGTTAGTAACAGGCGTCGTCTCAGAGGAGATGAGAAAGAAATTGAAGTTCTCATTGCGACGGATGTGCTATCGGAAGCAATCAATCTTCAAGATGCCGGTGTTGTCCTTAACTACGATTTTCCCTGGAATCCAATGAAGCTTGTCCAAAGAACCGGGCGCATCGACAGAATAGGTTCAAAATTCGAAACTATCAAGGTCTACAATATTTTCGCAAACGATGGACTCGAAAATATACTTCAACTTATGAAGAGATTGCTAACAAAGATTGCTCAAGCGCATAGGTCGGTCGGACTCGAATGGAGCCTTATCGGAGAGGAGCCAGTCAATGTCGATTTTACCGATGTATACAACCGGCTTAAGCGATTGGACAGCAAAGTCATCAATGAGCAGGAAGGCAAGATGGAGGGGATTGTTGGCCTTGATCCTCAGGAACAACTGTTAGCAATTCTTCAGAATCTCTCCCGGGAGAAGTTAGAAAGCATACCTGATGGAGCTGGTAGTTTTACCAAGCGTCCAGAAGGGGTTCGCGGGAGGCGCACCGGAACATTCATAGCTTACAGGAGAAAGATTGGAAACGAAATCGACAAAATATGGAGATTTTATCCCGATGACAAACTTGAGCCAATTTCGAACAAAACCGAGATTGCGGAGCAAATACAGTTTGCGCCGGAACATCGTCCCGAAAACAGATTTGGTGATGAGTCCTTACAACGATTAAGGTCTTCCAGACTTGCGCTAGAAGACGAGCTACAAAGATTAGATGCGGAGCAGCGGACTGACAGAATAAGCGCGCCTGTACGGAAAGCCTTCCAGCTTGTACAGAGCAAAGGCCTTGCTGATCTGGATCGATTCCTTCAATCAAATTCGCAGGAGCCAGCTGTGCAGCGAGCTATCAGAAGAATAAATTTTGAAAATGAAAAGGAAGCCCTAGAGGCTTTGAGGAACCTGGCAGCTAAACTAGGAGAGGATGAAATGCAAGAAGAGACATTAGAGAAAAAACAGAACGAGCAACCGATTGATCAGAGGGGGACGTCCAAAATAAATGAAGAGATAAGCAGAGAACTTCCTCCTTTGCCGAAGGGGTTTGACCCAAACTTAGAGCTTGTCTGCTGGATGCATATCATTTGAAACACGCGCACATGTCACTTCTACCTTCTCGTCATTCCCTTAACGATCTCATACACGTAACATGCTAGGATATCTTCTTCCTTTGGACCTATTCCATTCCTTAGGAATTTCGAAACCGCATTTCTGGAAGATCTCAGCCAATCTTCTGGGAGTTTGTCTAGTTCCTGCGCTAGAGCGTTCCCAAAGCCATCAGTGAAGAATAGCAGTTCGTCCTTTCGCTTTTCGAAAAGGCCTGCCGTCAAACCCCATAATTCCGCGTATTGGATCTGGGCCTTCGAGAGAGGCACACTCCTAATCTCAATTCTCTCAGTCAAAAATGGAATAACAACCCTGGCAGACAAGTATTCCTCATAGCGTCTTTCCGGCTTTCTTTCTTAGAAGATGACCCTTCTCGTAATCGACGCTGAAAAGCTCGTCATCGATCTGAAGGTTTCCTTTGTTGTCTTCGATGGCTGCGACTATCGGCTTTGCGAACTCGACGGATTCTCCTCCGCCGAATATTGTTGCGTTGCACCAGCCCCAGATAACTTCAGATTTCCACTGTCCTGTCTTACCGTCGGCGTTGTACCACTGCATTTTTCCAATCAATTCACCGACGGTAGAGCGATCTAACCTGATTGCGTCCTCTTTCTAAAGAAAAACAACAAATCATGAGTATCATAATTACTTATCAGCTTTTTGTTGAACCGAAGGGAAGCCATCTGCCTGGAGCATGACAGGTGGAAAGAAGGATTCCTTCAGGAGATCGCCAGTGAGTACAGAATAGATTCGCTGTTTGAAAATGGCAAATTCAAACTAGTTGGTATCCCATCGAATTTTTTGCG
>VFSW01014004.1_pt1 | contig 11115 bp, 10 predicted proteins | sample 5358111 | NCBI WGS metagenome assembly VFSW01 (sample SAMN11554181, study PRJNA540505) | mine drainage metagenome | isolation source: sediment from site ElyBrook_90M | place: USA: Ely Copper Mine, Vershire, VT | collected 2017
ATTTGCCCGCCGATGGTTTTGAAAAATGGCAACGCAGTTTGAATGCACACGCTGCGTGTTTAGGAGCTGCCCCCTGGCGCTATCTCAAAGCGTTTGGCCGGGCTGTGCAATGGTCTGCAACTTCAACGTCGCCGGCGGCTGTGTGGAAGCAGTTTGGCCGAGCCGGAATCGTGGCTGCCGCCTGCCGGTTTCAAGGCGTGCGTCATATTCACGGTCATTTTGCCAATGCGCCCACGGCTGTCACGCAATTTGCGAGTTTAATGACTGGTATATCTTTCAGTTTCACCGCCCACGCGAAAGACCTCTACCTCACACCGCGTAATATTATCGCAAGGCGCGGAGCCGCTGCCAGCTTCATTGCCACCTGCACCGGCTACAACGTGCAATATTTGAGCGAGGTGCTGGCCCCGGAACATACGGCCAAAATTCATCTGGTTTACCATGGCATCGACCTTGATATGTTTCATAACGCCCCGTCAGCGCTGCCAACGCCACGGCAGGGTAAATTAATTCTCTCGGTTGGCCGACTGGTTCCCAAAAAAGGCCATGACACACTGATTGCTGCTTGTGCAATACTGCGCGACAAGGGCGTAAAGTTTAATTGCAAGATAGTGGGCGGCGGGCCGCTGCGTGAGGAGCTTTCAGCACAAATTACGGCACTGAGGTTGGAAGGCCATGTCAGCCTGGAAGGTGCGATGACCCAAGCCAAGTTGATCGAATTGTACCGGCGCGCGGATTTATTCGCGCTCGCCCCTCTGATCACCGAGGATGGTGCCCGCGATGGCATCCCCAACGTGATCGTTGAAGCTATGGCCACCAATGTTCCGGTAGTTTCCACGGCCATTTCGGGTATTCCTGAAATCATCCGCGATGGCGAAACCGGATTGCTGGTTCCACCGAAAGAGCCCGAGATTTTAAGCGCGGCAATGGCGCGGCTGCTCGCCGACCCAGCTTTCGGACAGGTGATGGCACAAGCCGCAAGGTCTCGGCTGGAGAGTGAGTTTGATTTGTGGCAGACCACCACGCGCTTGCACCAGTTGATGGGTTGCATGGATTGCACGCCACAGCCCAACACCAGCCGTTTCATGGCTACGGCTGTGATGGCAGATGCGTCATGAAAATTTTGTATCTCAACCCTGACCGCGGGATTCCGGTGTGCGGCGATAAAGGGGCTTCCGTGCATGTACGGGCATTCATTACCGCAGCAGCCGCACTCGGACACGAGGTGCTGTTGATATGCGCAAATCTGGGCACGGGTAATGTGCCACCGCCAGCACGGATCTTTGAATTGCCCGTGCGTAGCGAACCAGAGTTACTGCGCGAGGAGGCCGTGTTGCGGGCGCTGCCTGAAACCACACTTGATGATCCGATCGCCCGCCGCTAATTAGCGCGGTTAGCTTACGACCGTGCGCTGCCTGCACAAGTGATGACCATTTTAACGAAGGAAAATTTCATTCCTGATGTCGTGTATGAGCGCCACGCTTTGTTCCATCAGGCCGGTGTAGATATCGCAGCGCGGCTAGATGTGCCCCGCTTGCTTGAGGTGAACGCCCCGCTGATTGAGGAGCAAGCGCGGTTTCGAGGGTTGTGTTTACGCGGCTTGGCGCAGGCGAGCGAACGCGCCTCGTATCAGGGGGCGGCTTGCGTGATTGCGGTTTCTGCTGCTGTGGCCACGTATGTGCAAACGATTGCCGGACCGCGTTGCGACGTGAAAATTGTGCCCAACGGGGTGGATTTGACCCGCTTTGGCCCGTTGAACGCCGGTGCAACCATTCGAGCTAAATTAAATATCGGCGCCGCCCCGGTCATAGGGTTCATTGGCAGCTTCAAACCATGGCATGGCATGGGGTTTTTGCTTGATGCGGTGGCAGCCCAGGGAACTGCCCTGAATACCACCCGAATTTTGGCCGTGGGCGACGGTCCGGACCTTGCCGCTTTAAGGGAACGCGCCGCCGAGCCCGACCTTGCAGGCCGGGTGATATTGCCTGGGCGGATGGCTCATGCCGATATTCCAGACTGGTTGGCGGCGATGGATATCACCGTCGCGCCGTATCTCGACCAGCCGGATTTTTACTTCTCGCCATTGAAAATTGTGGAATCTCTTGCCGCCGGTAAGCCGGTAGTGGCGCCCGCCCTCGGCCAGATTTCGCAACTGGTTCAGCATGGCGAAACCGGCTTGCTGTATGAACCAGGGGATGCAGACGGATGTGGCGCGGCCCTGGCATCTCTGATTGCTAACCCGCGTGGCTGCGCTGTGATGGGCCATCATGCCCGGCGTGCCGCGGCGGGGTGGGATTGGACGGCTCTGGTTGCCAAGATTCTCAGCAACGCCCGTCAGACTGTATCAGCGTGAACCAACATCCGCACCATTGGTTGCTGGGGTATCTCAAACCCGAATGGCGCGGGTTAAGCATGGGCGCTGTGTTCATGACGGCCCGTGCCGCCACTTTGCTGGCACTGCCTTGGCCGCTGAAATACATTATCGACAACGTGATCATGCAAAACCCCGTGGCGGGGCCATTGAGCGGAATATTGCCAGACCCGCTCGGCCATCGCATGGCATTGCTGAATATACTCGGGTTACTAACGCTTGGCCTCGGGCTGTTGGATGCGCTGTTGGTGTATCTGGGCAGCCGCAGTTTTCTCGATGCCGGGCAGCGCATTGTATTCGCCATCCGGTTTGATTTATTCAGCCACGTGCAACGGCTTTCATTGGCGTTTCACCAACGCCAGCGTAAAGGCGAGGTGATGGTGCGGCTCTCTGGCGACACGCGTCAGTTGCAGGATTTTCTTGCCGCCATCGGGATCGACCTGCTGCCTCATACCCTCACCATCATCGGCATGGCGGTGGTTATGCTCGTCATCGATTGGCGTTATGCGCTGATCGCCCTTTCGGTAACGCCGATATTGTTTGTGATCGTGCGCTATTATGCCCGGCGGTTACGTGGCTCGTTGGGGCTGGTGCGTAACCATGAGGGCACGCTCTCGGGTGTGACGCAGGAAATTCTGGGCAACGTGCATGTTGTACAGGCTTTTGCCCGCGCTGCGCACGAGGATGCGCGGTTTGGCCTTTTTGCCGATGCCAGTTTGCAGGCGAGCTTGCGGGCCAACGAAGTGCAGGCGCAATTTGCGCCGGCGATGAACCTTGCCATTGCAGTGGCCACCGGCGCGATCGCCTGGTACGGCGCTGTGGCGGTGATTGGTGGGCATTTAACTGCCGGCGAATTGCTGATTTTTCTGGCCTATTTGCGCGGTATCGCAACACCGGTGCGCCAGCTTGCCAAAAGCGGCAGAATTTTTGGCAGAGCGATGGTAGCACTGGACAGGATTGCTGAATATCGCGCCGAAACGCCAAGCATTACCGATGCCCCCCATGCCATAACCCCCGCAACCTGCCGGGGCGAGGTGGTATTTGAGGGAGTGGATTTTGGCTACAACGCCGCCAACCAAGTGCTGCACGATATCAGCTTTACCCTAGCCCCTGGCCGCACCGTAGCGCTGGTAGGGGCAACAGGCTCCGGCAAAACCAGTATCAGCAATTTAGTTCCACGGTTTTACGACCCCACCCGCGGCCGTATCACGCTCGATGGGCATGATGTACGCGATCTGCCGTTGGAGTGGTTACGCCGCCAAATTGGGCTGGTGTTGCAAGAACCGGTACTTTTTCAGGCCACCATCTGGGAAAACATCGCCTATGCGAGGGCTGGCGCTGGGCGGGCAGAGGCGATGGAGGCTGCCAAAGCGGTGGGTGTGGATGATATTTTCACTGCCCTGCCCGACGGATTTGACACCATGGTAAGTGAACGCGGGCAAAGCCTCTCAGGAGGCCAACGCCAATGCGTGGCAGTGGCGAGGGCGATGCTGTGCAATGCCCCAGTGGTGATTTTGGACGAACCCAGCAGCAGCCTGGATGCCAGCACCGAACAGCGTTTGATGCAGGCGTTGGCGACTTTGGGCCGCCAGCGGGCCGCCCTGATTATCGCCCACCGGCTGAGCACCGTGATGCAGGCGGACCTGATATTAGTGCTCGCCCATGGCCGTATTGTTGAGCGCGGTACCCATACAGACCTGCTCGCACTGAACGGCACCTATGCCACCTTGTGGCGCGCTCATCATAACCATCACGGTGCCCTGCCCCGCCTATTGAGGATAAAATGAATTTATATAAATATTCAGGCCTGACGACCGCTTTGGCCATCATGGTCACTGCCGGAGTGGCTCAAGCCGACCCCTGGGTTCCGGCAGCGGGCGACGGCAGTGCCAAGCTCATGGTGCGGTTATTCGATGCCAGCCGCGCCTACCCCAGCACGGGTTTTGGCTCTAGTACCATACCGGCTTCAAAACAAAATGAAACGCAATTACGTATCACCGGCGTGCAGGGTATCGGCGATGGGTTTTCCATCGAGTATGACCTGCGAGCCGGCCGCAAGCAGGACCGCAGCACCAAGCACGGCATCACCAATAGCCTCACCGCCACCGGGCTGGAAGACCAGGAGGTTGGGCTCAATTACGGCCTGATTCAAAGCCCGTTGGAAGCGCTGTCGATGACGATGAATGTCATTGTCCCGACTGGCTCCAGCCATAGCAACCCCGCACTGGGAACTGGCCATCTGGCGGTTGAACCTGACGTGCAGGCAGGGTTCAAAACCGGGCCGTTCACGTTCACCGGCGAATTTGGCAGCCGGATTTTCACCGATAGCGGGGTCGCCCAGATGCGCGGCACGCTATACGCGGGCTGGCATGTTTTGCCACGCTTGACCTTGTTTGGCACAGGCTTTGCCAGCCGCACTTTGCAAAATGCCACCAGCTTACAACGAACTGACCAGAGTGAGGTTTATAACATTGTGCGCGTTGGCGGCGGCGCTGAATTCAAGCTCACATCCAGGCTGCGGCCTTACGTGGAATATGAACATAGCATCGCGGGTCAAGGCATCCATGCGGGCGATCGGATCACTATTGGCGTGTCAGTGGTGTTTTAACCATGTCAAAACCCGCCGCACAGCTTGGCTTGGTCCGTCACGGTGCCACCAACTGGACACTAGCGGGACGCTACCAGGGGCTGGCTGACCCACCTTTATGCGCCACCGGCATCGCCCAGGCGGCAGCGTTAGGGTTACGCCTGCAGGCTGAACCGGCACAGATACCAGTCCAGATGATTGTGAGCAGCCCGTTACGACGCGCCCGGCAAACGGCCGATATTTTGACTGAGTCTCTGGGGTTGTCGGCCCCGCAGATCGATACAGACCTCTCCGAAATGAATTTCGGTGAATGGGAGGGGCTAACACAAGCCGAGGTGAAGACAAAATGGCCGCACGTGCTGCGAGCCTGGAAGCAAACTCCTTATGCCATCCGTTTGCCCGGCGGCGAAATGTTACCCGAAATGCGTGAACGCGTACGGGCCGGATTGCGCCGCTGGCACGGACAGCCAAACCGGGTGCTGCTGGTGACTCATGCGGTCTGGATCAGGCTGGCGTGCATCGAAAATGGCGACGCCACTGTGGAGGAATTTCGTAATATCGAGGTCGCCCCGGCCTCGGTGCACTGGATGGCCATAGCCTCCAATGAAGGCCCGGGGTTTGTAACGGCATCGAACAAAAAGGAAATATCATGCGTATTACCATAGTTGGCGGCGGGTATGTCGGGCTGGTGTCCGGCGCGTGTTTTGCGGCTTTAGGCGCAGTTGTCACCATCGTGGAAGTTGACCAAGGCCGGTTTGCTGCCCTGCGTGAGGGTAGAATGCCAATTTACGAGCCTGGGTTGGAAGCGTTGGTGGCCACTAGCCGCACCGCTGGGCGTCTGGCATTCGCGGACTCCATTGAAGTGGTGGCTGATACCGACATGGTGTTCCTGGCGGTTGGCACGCCGTCGCGCCGGGGCGATGGCCATGCCGATCTGACCTACGTGTTCGAGGCTGCCGAGCAGGTAGCTGCGGCATTAACCAAGCCTGTGGTGTTGGTGACGAAATCCACAGTCCCTGTGGGCACAGGCCGTCGGCTAGCTGAATTGATGACACTGCGGCGGCCTGATTTAGCTGTGAGTGTAGCCTCCAACCCTGAATTTTTGCGCGAAGGCTGTGCGATCGATGATTTCATGCAACCCGACCGAATAGTTATTGGTTCCGATAGCGCAACAGCGACAGCCCTGCTGTGTGAATTATATGCACCACTTACGGTAAAGGGAGCGCGCTTGCTGACCACCGGCATGGAAACTGCCGAGATGATAAAATATGCGGCTAATTCCTTCCTGGCCATGAAGATCGCTTTCATCAATGAAATGGCCGATATGTGTGAAAAACTCGGCGCGGAGATTGGTGACATCGCCACCGGGCTGGGGCTCGACCACCGTATTGGCCCCCAATTCCTGCAAGCAGGGCCGGGCTTTGGCGGCTCCTGCTTCCCGAAAGATACCCAGGCGATGGTTCGCATTGCCCAGGATGCTGGCGCGCCTTCAAGGCTCGTAGAGACCGTGGTGGCAGTGAACGAGGCGCGCAAGGCGGCGATGTCCAGCCGTATTATCGCAGCCTGCGGCGGCGTCGTGCGCGGCAAGCGGATTGCCATACTGGGGCTGACCTTCAAACCCGACACCGATGACATTCGCGATTCCCCTGCCTTGGGGATCATCCACCGGCTGGTCGATGAAGGCGCGATGGTAAGTGCCTATGATCCGATGGGCTGCAATCATGCGCGATTCCAATTGCCGTCGCGGGTGAATTTTTGTGAGGATTCTCAGCAAGCCCTGCAAGGTGCGGATGCTCTGGTTATAGTCACAGAGTGGAACGAATTCAAAATGCTGGACCCGGTAGCAATCCACCAAGCCATGCGCGGCCATGTGGTGGTTGATTTGCGCAATATTTTTCATGGCCCCACAATGCGGGCTGCGGGTTTGGTGTATTACGGCATCGGAAGTGCGCCCAGCCCTTTGGACGTCCGCGCCGAAGCCGAGACTCAGCGACTATCCTATGCCGGTTGAGCGGAGAGTCTGAGTGAGCTTTTTAATTACCGGAGCCGCGGGATTTGTGGGCTATCACGTTGCCACCGCTTTGTTGCAGCGTGGGGCGCGGGTGGTGGGGATTGATGATGTCAACGCCTACTACAGCCCCGCCCTGAAGCGGGCACGGCTGGCAAAACTGGCAGCATTTTCGAAATTCACATTTCATGAGCTCGACATTGCCGACCATGCAAAGTTATACCAAGTGGGGAGCGATGCACAAGTAATCGTGCATCTCGCTGCCCAGGCGGGCGTGCGCTATTCGATCGAACAGCCATTCGCTTACGCAGCCTCCAATCTCACCGGGCATTTATCGGTGCTGGAACTGGCGCGTCATGCGCCAAAACTACAACATTTAGTTTATGCCTCCTCCTCATCAGTTTATGGAGTTGGTTCCCCTATACCCTATCACGAATCTGAGCGCGTAGACCGCCCACTATCACTTTATGCAGCCACCAAGCGGGCCGATGAGATGATGTGTGTGGCTTACGCACATTTATACGGCCTACGGCAAACCGGCTTGCGGTTCTTCACGGTGTATGGACCTTGGGGGCGACCCGACATGGCCTATTTTGGCTTTGCCGAGGCGATTATGGCGGGCGAGCCCATCACGCTTTATGAGAATGGCGCGTTGCAGCGCGATTTTACCTACATCGATGACATTGTTGCCGGTGTGCTGGGGGTTATTGCCCATCCACCACAATCTGATGGCGAGCATCGAATATATAATATCGGCAATCATCGCTCCGAATATGTGCGGGATTTGGTGGCTCTGCTGGAGGCTGAACTGGGCCGCAAGGCGCAGGTGGTTAACGCCCCGCGCCCGTTGGCCGACCCGGTGCAAACCTGCGCCAACATTGATGCGTTAGCCGCTTTAACTGGCTTTGCGCCAAAAACATCACTCGCCGAGGGGATTCCTAAGTTTGTGGCCTGGTACAATGAATGGTGCGCCCAGCGGTAATGTTGCCGACTGCACGTTGTTAACCCAGCAATGCACTAATCATTCGTATCAGGCGTCGTAATTTCAGGCGGGCTGATCTCGGGCGGGCTGATTTCAGGAGGACTGATTTCAGGAGGACTGATTTCAGGCGGATTAATCTCAGGTGGTTCAATTTCGGGCTTAATACCAGTTGGTGGTTCAACCTCCGAGCCATTCAAGTCTGGAGCTTTCTCCGCCGGTTCATGAGTCGTTTCCGGTGCCTCGCCGTGATTCAATAACATCGGCCTTGTGGCATCGTCACGAGGCACCTGCGGTATGGTAATGCGCGAAACCACGATACCGCCATCAGGGTTCAATGTGCCCGTGATAACCGAGAGCTGCGGTAATTCGGATCGAGTCATGTTCGGTGGTGCCGTTGCTGCCACGCCATCAGGCGCCACTAGACGACCCGTTGTGCCGGCGGGAACAAAAGCATCCTCAATTTCCACTGTTGTGCCAGACGGACCGGTTATTTGCGGAGCGGGCACAACGCCGGTTGCTACCGGCGAGTTGGCGTTGATCTGGCCGGTAACAATTAAAGGCTCACCTTGATGGAGCTGAGATAGGTTGGCTGGGTTGATGAGTATAAATTCACCATTGATGACGGCGCCCCCTTGTGCGGGCCATAACTGGTCAACTTGGCCTTGCAGTTGGAAATTGCCGTTATTCACCGGCAAAACATCCACCCTCGTGGCCACCCAAGTGCCATTTCCCAGCCCGATGGCGCTCACTGCCACCTGGGTCCCTGGGATTAGCAAATGAGCATCGGGGAACACCGCCCCGGCGGCAGGCACAATGCGTTGGCCTAGCACGCTGAAACCACCGCTCGTTTTGGCACTTATGGGACCGATGATGGCATGGGTGACGCTGACCTCGGTTGCCACTTGCTGCCCAGGCTGCCGGACGCGCGCCGAAACAAGCGCCCGCTGGCCAACCTGCAAATCCGCCAACGGCGCCGCTTGGCCGTCGATGGTGAGACCAGTATGTGCGGTGAGCCCATAGTCTCGCCCATTTACAATGATACTGCCAAACGCCTGAATGGTGCCGTAACCGATTATGCGTTGCCCAGTATTGGTAAGCCCCGTACCGCCAATGCCACCAGTTTCCTGCGGCGATATACCGGTACCACCAATCCCACCCGTCTCCTGCGCTATGCCTGTACCACCAATGCCGCCAGTCTCTTGCGACTGCGCGAACGCGCCGCTGGCACCCACTACAAAGCATAAGGCCCCTACTACCCGATAAATTAGAATATTAGGGCGCATCATCCTCGCCGGTTTCATAGTAATAAACACCAAACCGCATCCGGCGGCGCGGTTCAGATTGGTCACCTGAAGGGGTCTCGGTACCCGCAATTTGCCCTTCCAGCAAACGCTGGTTGGCTTGACGTAGGAGTTGGTCTGCCATTGAACTGAGCTCCGGGCGGACATTTTCTAATTGCTGTGCAGACATACTATTGTGAAACAAAGCCCGCTCGATAAAACGCGGTTGTTCACCTTTCATATTGTGAAAGGCAGCGTTCATGTGATCGCCAACGTTTGCACCCAGAAAATACAACATTTCCGCAGGGTCTGCGCCAAAATAGGCTGATTGCAACAGACGAATGTATTTTTCATCCACCAACTCAGCAGTTTTAGCCCGCAGCATTTCATCGACCACAGTGCGCCCACGAATATCGATGCGCGCCGCCTGCAACAACGTGTCAATGCAAGGCACAGCATCTTTCACGCCATCAGATTGGCGCAAGGCAAGCAGGAGAGGTTCACCATTCTTATCGCAAAAACGCGGATCTGAAACCCAGGCTGCCACCACACGCGCCGCCAAAGTGGCACCCGTTTTGGCCAACCTGTCAGTGGCAGTTTCAGCTTCGAGAGCCAATGCCCGCAGGCGTTTTACCTCGCCCCGGTGAATACCGGTGACCAAACTGATCAAGCTATCTGTCGGGTCGCCTTCCGCCTGGTTTGCTCGCACAGCCTCGTTAACATAACATTCTTTTAATAAATCGCGCAGCGCGATATAGCCCCATCCCTTGCTGATCAGATAGCGGATCAGAGGCTGAAGCAACCTGCGGATCATCAATGTGTGGCCAGCATTTTCCATGAGACTGAAGTAAGTATCCTTATGTAACGTCACATACGGCTGGTTTGGTATCGCACGAATAGACAACAACCGGCCGAATGTGTAAGAAGTTTACACATATGTCTAAACGGTAACTTTATCAAGGGTTCGACTGTCTAAATACACGAGATTAACGAGGATGTGGTCACATGGGCCCAGAAAACAAAGTACCAGGAGCAAACCGCGCCATCAAACATTATGCAAAGGCTAGCCTGCATAAATGGTCCAAAATACTGGCCAGATTTTTATGTGCGGCGATATTTTTCGTCCCGCCCGCGACCGCCATTGCGCGAGACGGTATCAGCCTCAAAATTGAACCTTCCTATTTCTCAGGCTCCTACGGAACTGGCAGGCAAAACTCAATTTATTATTTGCCGGTGACGGCAGCCTACGAGCGCGATAATGTTAAGATCTCAGTTACAATTCCTTACTTAAGCCTGCGAGGGCACACTTTAGTTTCCAACGGCCAAGTGATTGGGGCAAGCACCTCTACAATCAGTCGTGCAGGGTTAGGAGATATTGCCATAAAAGGAAAATATTATCTCACCAGGCAGTCTGGGTTTCTTCCAGGCTTGTCGCCATACTTCGTACTAGTGGTTCCAACCGGTTCGCGGAATCATGGACTTGGCACGGGTGAATTTAGCGAAGAACCTGGTAGCGTATTGCACTGGCGCCTTGGTAGTAGGTTCTTCTCATTTGTTAAGCTAGGATATCGCTTTAGCGGGAGCCCTGCCGGTCAAAAATTTCGTAATGTGCCAATCCTCACAACGGGCATCACCGGCGTTATGGCTCCAGGCCATTATTTGACAGTAGTTTTTGCAGGGCACCCTGCAATTCAAGCAGGTTTTCCAAATGCGGCTGATATCTTGGTGGCGTACGACACAAGCTTTATGAAGAACAATGATTTACAATTATTTATCGATAAAGGAATTACGGGAGGAAGCGCAAACATTGGCGCCGGCATAGGTATTGCAACCCATTTTTAAACTGCATCACGCAATCGTACCGCTGAGGCCGAAGCAGCACATAAG
>VFSW01014005.1_pt1 | contig 11113 bp, 10 predicted proteins | sample 5358111 | NCBI WGS metagenome assembly VFSW01 (sample SAMN11554181, study PRJNA540505) | mine drainage metagenome | isolation source: sediment from site ElyBrook_90M | place: USA: Ely Copper Mine, Vershire, VT | collected 2017
AGTAATGTGTGAAGCTTACCAGTACTAATCGCCCGTTCGGCTTGTCCATAGAATTAACTCCGCGCAGTTAAGCGGACATTCTTCAAGCAAGCCTTGTAGTAAGACCAATCAATTTCGTTGCAATCAGCTCTGACGAGCAAAGTTTTTAGCGCCAGATTGCAGTCGCGTTCCTACGGGCCTCCGGGAGAAACCATCCGGAACTAAGTAGACGTCGCGGCAGGCTGCGGGCAACCACCCGCCAGGCGCTATCAAGTTTGCCGGTGACCATACTGCGAGGGATCACCCGTTCCCATCCCGAACACGGAAGTTAAGCCTCGCTGGGCCGATGGTACTGCACGGGCGACTGTGTGGGAGATTAGGTGATCGCCGGCAATAATATCGAGCAAAAAGGCCATGCCTCTACGGCATGGCCTTTTTGCGTTTGCTGCATTCTAATCAGGGCAACCGATCTCTCGCCGCGTTGCCCTCTCTTACTTCGCGACGGCGGGCATGTGCGTGCGCTCCATCTTCTGTTGATGCGTACGGGCTTGTTGTAACTGCGCATGGACTGGTGCCGCACTCTGCAGTCCCTGCAACAGTTGTGTGCCCATCGGAGAACCCTGCCCTGTGCATGGATCCCACCCATAGGTCGCGGAATAGGCGCCGTTGTTGCCCATCGTAATGTCGCGGAATCCGCTGGACTGGTCGATGTTATAGAGCTGTGGATTGACGAATCCCAAGCGGCGGTTGAGCTTCTGGTTCAGCAGAACCACCAGGGCTGCCCATAGCGGAGCGACCGCGCTTGTTCCGCCAGCCACCTCCTGTTGACCGTCGACAAGAATGTTGTAGCCGGTTTCAGGATCGGCATTGCCTGCCACGTCAGGCACGCCGCGGCCTGACGGTGACACAGGAGCAGTTTGCCAGGACGGCCGTGCAAACACGGTGCTGTATCCGCCTCCGGTCGCTCCGCCTTGTGCGCCATCGTTCCACACTGTCTCGCTGACGATTGCGCCGTTGGCACTCACAAGCCGCGTGCCTCCGGCCGCCAGCACATGAGGACACGACGCAGGAAAGTCCACATGGTTCTTGCCGTCGCTCACGCCATCGCTTGAGCCGCTGTCGCCTGAGGCCACCGTGATGCTGATGCCCAGCAGAGCTGCCTCCTGGGCCACCTGGTCGAAGTTCTCCATTGACTGCGCAGACCAGTTCACCTCGGCGCTCCCCCAGCAGATGCAGAGCACGCACGGCTTGTGGAGCTGATCGTGAACTGCCGTACTCAAGGCGTCCTGGAATCCCCGAGCGGTGTTGGGTGCGAAGTAAACTGCGATCTTCGCTCCCGGCGCAACTGCCCCGGCCACTTCAATATCCAGCATCACCTCTCCATCGGCGCTCTGCGATGTGCTGGGGCGGTTGTTTGCGTGATCGACTGAGATGCTCTTCACCGCCGGCGGGTGCATGCCCATGGCCTGAAAGTAATCGCGGATATCGGCCGGACGATACCCACCGCCCAACTCGATCAGGCCAATGGTTTGTCCGGCCCCATTCGCATCCTGCGGGAAGCCGTACAGCTTTGCTATCTGCGGCGGGGTATAGGCGATGTTCGAGGAGCGAGTGCCGAACGCACGGCTCGCACCTCGGTACCGGAAGTGCGGGTGAGCGGCCGGCCGGTTGTCCAGGCCAAAAATGCCAGAGACCAAGGATGCATATTGCTCCGGCATGTGAATCGCGCCGGTGTGGCCGCGATAGCTCCCATTCTCATGATCAAATTCAGTCAGCTCGACTGAGAACGCCTTCTCCATTGCAGCCACAGTTCCGGCCAGGGTCACGCTGCGGCGCAGGACCTCGTCTCCTCTCTCGAGCATTTGCAGGTTGTTTTCCCGGGCAAACTGCCGAATCTTGTCGACGTGGGCCGGGTCTGCTCCATAGGTTCGGGCAAAGTCGTTGTGACTCAGAAGTGGCCCCTGGCTCTCGGCCATGGGCAGGGTCTGGCGGTGTTTCAGCACCACCGAAATTTCAATAAGTTGATGCGGATCGCTCGGTCCGATGGCGCGCGCACCCGGCAGCGAGGCGTGCTCGGTGCCCTTCAGGGGAATCTTCTTGGAAGTGGAATTCGACATGTGCAACTCCTTTGGGTGTTGGGTTGGGTCTGTCGATGGAAGATGCGCAAGGCGCTTGTCTGCTGGCGGGCGAGATCACTCGTCCCCGCCGCCGAAACCTCTCGTCCGGCGGAGACGCTGATACCCACACGAAGCATCAACGCAACTTGCAATTCGGGTCTAACGCTCCGGGGTTACCGGGGCCGTTCGCAAGTGGAACGGATCGCTGGCGCGAAAGCTGCAGCGGAATCAGAGTCGATGAAGGCTCTTTGCGAGGGCACGTCGCCCCTCATTCCACTCCAGAACAGGTTCGCGAGCAGGATTTTGAGCAAAGGCGATCGTCCGGCCAAGTGATGAAAAAGAGCGCTCTTCACGCGCAAAGCGAAGTCATCCGCTCCCATTCTTCTGAGCCCGGGAGGGTGCTTCCATCATTCCATTTCTTTCCAGCCGGATCGTTTGCCGTACAGCCTCGATAAATCGCTGCCTCAGTCAGCAGATCGAGCGCGAATGCAGTCTGTTTCTATCTAAAAATCCAGGCTGCCGGGGGAGCAACTTGAATACTTTACCTGTGAGGTTTATCCGTTTGAGTCCGCAAAGCAATCGGCACACCGGCGAACCATACGGTTGTTTCGTGCGGCATTGAGTCGGCAAAGCACCGCACAATGGATTTCAATATACGCCGATTCTCTGTGCCGGCAAGAAGGCAATATTTATTTTTGAAAAACTGTGAGCAGACCGGGAACAATCGCTGTCGGCTGCCATGAACGAAGTGACTGAGTTTGATGCAAGTAGCAGCAAAAAGCCTTTCCCCTTGACAATCTAGGAGAGCGCGGATAATTTCTTCCCTAGAGCGTCAAGGAGAGCGCGACACCATGCAAAAAATGTCGGAACGGCAGATTGATCTGCTGCAGGGCACACTTGACCTGTTGATTCTGAAGGCGGTTTCGCTCGGCCCGCTGCATGGCTACGGGGTACTGCTGCGCATTCAGCAGATCTCGGGTGAGGAACTCGTGATCCAGCAGGGGTCGCTCTACCCGGCGCTCTATCGGCTGGAGCACCAGGGGGTGATTGCCAGTGAGTGGGGCGAAAGCGAGAACAACCGCCGCGCCAAGTACTACCAGCTGACTGCGACGGGCCGTCAGCGGCTCGTTCAGGAGACTGACAAGTGGAACCGCATGGCCGGAGTCATCGCAAATATCTTGAGGGCCACGCCGGAGGGAGCATGAGACTACGGTTCTTCATCTCTCGCTTTGTTGCTCAACTGCGTTCGTGGTTCCGTGCTGTATTTCACCGTCGCCGTCTTGAGTTGGAGATGGAGGCGGAGCTTGCTGGCCATCTCGAAAATCTGACGGCCGATCTTATCCGTGCCGGCCAGGCACCGGCCGAGGCAGCTCGCCGGGCGCGCATCGCGCTTGGTCCCATGCTGGTTCACAAGGAAGATATGCGCGCCTCGCTCGGCCTGCGCTGGTGGGACGAGTGCTGGGCTGATCTGCGCTACGGGGTCCGCATCCTGCGCAAAAGCTCAGGATTCACGGCCATCGCCGCCACTTCGCTGGCGCTGGCAATTGGCGCGAACACTACGATTGTTTCCGTGGCCAAGCAAATGCTCTACGATCGGCTGAATGTGCAACATCCCGAGCAGTTAAAGCTGCTGCGCTGGAACGGCGACGATAAAGTGGCAGTTCACGCAATGTGGGGTGATTTTGATTCTATGCCGAACGGGGGAATCACGAGTTCGGTGTACTCCTATCCTGCTTACCAGGAAATGCGCGCTCAAAATCGTGTGATGGAAGACCTGTTCGCGTTCAAGGAAGATGGGATGAACGCGACGATTCGGGGGAATGCGCAACGTGTGGTGGTCGAGATGGTTTCCGGCAATTCCTACGGTGCGCTCGGCGTGAGGCCACAGTTGGGCAGGGTCATCGAGCCGTCGGACGATGCGGTGCCTGGCTCCGGTGCTATTGCGGTCATCAGCGATAGCCTCTGGGAGCGGGAGTTTGGTCGTGCACCGTGGATTCTAGGCCAGACGATCAAGCTGAATCAGGTCGTGCTGACGATCGTGGGCGTGAACCCGCGAGAGTTTACGGGCATAAAGAACGTGCAGCAATCACCGGATGTTTTCGTGCCGCTAAGCTTGCAGCCGTTGATCGATCCGAAGCGCGGCGAGCTGTCGGCACTCGCGGATCCGGATTTGTGGTGGGTCAATGTTATGGCCCGGGCCAAGCCGGGCGTGAAGGATTCCGAGGCGCGGGCCGCGATGGACGTGCAATTGGAAGGAGCGATTCGTGCCACCATGCCCGTGAAGGCGGGCGATACGATGCCGCATCTTGTGCTCGCCGATGGCAGTCGCGGGCTGCACTTTACCGACAGAATGTTCAGAAAGCCGTTGTATGTGCTGATGGCGCTCGCCGGCTTTGTGCTGTTGCTGGCGTGCGCCAATATCACCAACCTGCTGCTGGCGCGCGGAGAACAGCGGCAGCGAGAGATGGGTGTGCGACTGGCTTTGGGTGCCGGGCGCGCACGAATCCTGCGCCAGTTGCTGACGGAGAGCCTTCTATTGGCGGGGCTTGGGGGCCTGGGTGGATTACTACTTGGCTTCGTCGGGCGTAATGCGATTCCCAAGCTGCTGGTCAATCCATGGGAGCGGAATGGACTCAATATTCCTTTCGACTGGGGCGTCTTCTGCTTTGCGGCAGGAGTGACCTTCCTGACCGGGATTCTGTTCGGGCTTGTGCCTGCGTGGCAAGCTGCGCGTGCTGAGGTTGGCAGTAGCCTGAAAGCGACGGCCCAGACGATGACACACCGCCGGAAAGAGCTGGGTGGATAGGCAATCGTCGTCTTTCAGATCGCACTCTCTACGCTGCTGGTGGTGGGTGCCGGACTCTTTCTACGCACGCTTATCGCACTCAACTCGGTAGATGTGGGCTTCAATGCAGACAATCTGCTGCTCTTTGAGATCAATCCACCGGCAAAGCGCTATCCAGCAGGTAAGGATGTGCAGTTGCATTCCCAACTGGAGCAGGGCTTTGCCGCTGTGCCAGGTGTCGACCAGGTTGCGCCCGGATCGTTGGCCTACATCGCCAACAACATGTCCAATTCCGATTTCCTGCCGGAAGGGGAGAACTTCGATGAAAACAAAAGGCAGGCCGAAGACAGCAATTTTGTGGGCACCAGCTTTTTTCAAACGATGGGAATACCGATAATTGCAGGACGCAGCTTTGGTCCGCAGGATACCGCCACATCGCCAAAAGTGGGCATCATTAATCGCATCCTGGCTCGGAAAAGATTCCCGAATGTGAATCCTATTGGGCGGAGATTCAAAGCAAGCAGAGATGCCAACAGCGACTGGATTCAGGTAGTGGGCATCTGCGGCGATACCCACTACGCGGATTTGCGCGATGATCCACCACCGCAGTTTTTCTTGCCCTTTGTGCAGCAAGCCGCAGTTGGCAGCATGACCTATCAGATTCGCACGCGCCTCGAACCTACGGCTCTCGTACCCGCTCTTCGCCGAGTCGTTCAATCCACCGACCGCGATCTGCCGTTGATCGACGTGCGCACGCAGCGGGAGCAGATCGATGCCACCATGCAGATGGAGCGCGCCTTCTCCGCACTCACAGCAAGCTTTGGCGTGTTGGCTTTGGCGCTGGCCTGTGTCGGCATCTACGGCATCATGGCGTATTCGGTGGCAAGCCGGCGCAATGAGATTGGAATACGGCTCGCGCTTGGTGCGCAGCCTGGGCAGGTGCGGGGGATGATCCTGCGCGAAAGCACCTCGCTCGCGGCAGCCGGGATTGTCTCAGGCCTAGCCGCGGCGCTGGTACTCACACGCGCAGTTAAATCCATGCTCTACGGAATTCAGCCGCATGATCCGGTGACGCTGGTGGTGTGTGTGTTGCTGTTGCTCGCTTTAGCATTGGCTGCGAGCTGGATTCCGGCCCTGCGCGCTGCACGCGTGCAGCCGATGGAAGCGCTGCGTCACGAGTAAAAACAGCGAACAGGAAATTGCGAACAGAAAACCGGTGCTCGGTGCAGACTGGGTGCGCCGTCCCTGCCTTCTGGGCGGCAATCATTTACGGCGAAAAAACAGCCCTTCAGATGCCAACAGGCAGCAGGGGCATTCCGCCCAGCGCCTTGGCTTCTTCCACCACGACGTTCAGGTGCTCCAGCACCTCGTCCACGGTCATGGTGTAGACCTCGCGTTGCGAGTCGTAGCCTTCTTCAACCAGCTGCTTCAGGTAGCGGCCGGCAACCTGGGCGGCCAGCTGGTCGGTAATCACCTTGCCGGTGCGCTGCTTCTGCTCCACCCAGGCCTGGCAAGGCAGGGCAATCCACATGGGACGGTCGTTCACATCAAAGCGCACATCCACGGCGTCAGCGTGGCGCGTGGCAATCGCCACGATGGTGCCCTTCCAGCGGCAATGCAGGTCTTCGCCGTTCCAGCGGTCGGTTACGTGGAAATCCTCATACATGCTATTAGCCTATCGTTCCGGCTGCGCAAGGGCAAGCCGTCCCGCAGAGGTTTCAGCGTCCAAGGTCATATCCATGTGCCGCAACTGGCCCCTGTGCTGCTTTTTACTGTATTGCTCACCTCCCGCTCCGTGGTGCCGATGAACCCGACAGGAGCATGCCATCATGCAGATTTCCGTTGACGTTACGGACGAGTTGCGCCGCGAAGCCGAGTCCCGCGGTCTGCCTGTTATTGACTTTGTTGAGATGCTGATCGCCAAGGGGCGGCAGGCCATGCAGGACGAATCGGCCGTCTCCAGCGCCATTGAGCGCATCCGCGCACTGCGCGCCACGGTGGCCGCTCCCAGACAATAAGGGCCTTCGGGCGCTGTGGCGGTGGACGCTCCACTTCGCGCGCTGATAGACTGATAGGGTTGCAGTCGCAGTGCCCCCTCCTGTACGGACCCGCCTGCAAGTCAATCGACGAAGGACGAGAAACCCCGTGGATACCCAAACCCGTCACGCCCTCAAGGGCGACAAATTTGCCCAGGCCACCAAGACAAGTATGAGTTGGCTCAGCGGTCATCGCGCCGGCGTAGTGCGCTGGACCATCACTGGCGCCGTGGTGCTTGTTGTGGGCATTGGCTCGCTCATTTTCTGGGGCATCCGTTCGGCAGCCGCCGACGCCGCTCTGGGCGCAGCCCTCGACACCTATTCCGCTCCGCTGGCCGAGCCCGGCATTCCAGCGGGAGCCGGTGTTTACGCCACCGCCAGCGATCGTGCCAAAGCCGCCAATCAGCAGTTTCTGGCCGTGGCCGCGCAATATGGCTGGTTGCCCGATGGCGCCAAAGCCCACTACTTTGCCGGGGTTACCTACCAGCAGATGGGCCAGAACGGACCCGCGGAGACGGAGCTGAAGACAGCTGCCGACTCGTGGAGCCGCAATCTCGCCAACCTGGCCAAGCTGGCGCTGGCTGGCCTCTATCACCAGACCGGCCGCGACGCCCAGGCCATCGATCTTTACAATGCTCTGGTTGCCAAGCCGTCAGAGACGGTTTCGGCGGCCGTGGCGCAGTTGAACCTGGCTGACCTGTATGCAGCGTCTGGCAAGCAGGAGCAGGCGCGCGCCCTGTGGGCCAAGGTGAAGGATGCCGACAAGGATGGCGCTGCCGGCTCGATCGCCGCGCAGAAGCTGGGCGCCGGCCAGTAGGCCTGCCTGGGCTCCGGCGGCGGAATCAGTGCCCGGCGCGGCACATCGCCTGAGCATTTTCCTGGATGTCTGCGTCTGGTTGAGGTATGAGCGCCAGCCAGACGGTATTCACAAATTGGATGGAGATCGCCCCAAGCGCCGTGCATGACGAGGACCGCCAGCGCGAGCAAGAGGAAGCGCTGGCGGCCCTGGTTGACCAGTATGCCGCCACCCTTTACCGGGTGGCTTTCTCCGTTCTGCGCAACGCTGCGGACGCCGAAGATGCTGTGCAGGAAGCGTTTCTGCGGGTTCTGCGCCACAGCGCTACCCTGGGCGAAGTGCGCGACCACCGGGTTTGGCTCATCCGCATCGTCTGGAACATCGTGCTGGACCGCAAGCGCCGCGCCAAGACCCGCCCCGAAACCGACGACATTGCCGAACTGGCCCGCGTGCTGCCTGCCTCAGGGTTGAGCGCCGAGCAGCGCGCCGCGGCTGCCCAGCACCACGCTCATGTGCTGGCCTGTGTTGACCGGCTTCCTGCAAAAGAGCGTGAGGTGCTGGTCTTGTCGGCCTTCGAGGAGCTAACCAGCGTTGAAATCGCTTCGGCTCTTGGCGTCACCGAGTCCAGCGTCCGTTCCCGGCTCTTTCGTGCACGCAACCTGATGGCTGAACTGCTCCATCATTCCAGGAGTCTCCGATGAATCCCTCAAACCAGAGCGTTTTTGCCCCTCATACGGCTTCCAGCAGTGGAGCCGCCGAAGAAACTTTGCGGCTGGTGGCCCGCCTGGACGCTCCCCAGGGCCTCGAAGATCGCATTAAAACAGGCTTGCGCACTGCTCCCCGAAACGGCAACGTGCTTCCTTGGCATGCCGTGCTTCATTCGCGTCGAGGCTGGATGCATAACGCCATGATGCGGGGCGCTGCGGCAGCTGCCATTGTGTTTGCGGTGGCTGGCGGCGGATGGGGTGTCTACACGCGCCTGCAAACGGCTCAGGCTCCAAAGGCCATCATCCTGCCGCCTCGCCTGTCCGCGCCCGGCGGGTTCTCGAGCGCCGGGGCCATGCGCACGCCGCAGACCCTCGACCGCCCGGTGCTGACCCACAAGGTGACCACCGCACAGCCGAAGCCCCGCTCCACCGCCAAAACGCTGGAAAGCGCAGCACCGAGATCGCTACACCCCGGAACGCCCTCCGCGTCCAAGGTCTCGCAGAAAGCCTCTACTGCGCGTAGCTCAGAGCCTCAACGCTGACATCTCGCATGTCCCAGAAAATGCCGAGCCTTCGCGCGTCGCGTATCCCTTTCGGATATTCTGACCCAATCTGGCTTTTCAGCTGACGCTCTGAGGAGGGCGCTTGAAGAACTGGCAAAAGGCACTGATTCCTACCCTGATCACCCTGCTTATCGGCGGCATCTATCTGTTTTCCGTATGGAAGCACCGGCAGGATCCCGGCGTCATTGGCCGGCAATCCGCGAGCGACACGCTCAGCAAGGACGACCTGGTGGTGATGCGCGCCTTCTTCCCGCAGCACTTTGAGGACACGCTGCGTCTGGAGGGTACGACCGTGTGGATGAAGAACGGTTACATCATGCCTTACTTTCCCTATACCGCCGGGCATGTGGAGTTTGCGCGCAGCGCCGGAGTCATTCCCGCAGCTCAACGGCTCGACATCAAAAAGGTCATTAAGTCCGCCGTGCCCGCCAGCGTCGATGACGGCATGGGCCACGGCACCCGCCAGGCTCTCGCCGTCTTTGCGCTTCCGGGCAGCAAGCAGCTGTTCGCCACACCCATCGGGACAATCGATGGCGGCGAGGAGCAGTACTACCCCGACCTTCTCTTCTTCTACGACGATCCGCACACGATCTACGACTACTGGCCCAAGGATGTGTGGTCCGCCATCGACGCCCACCAGGTAAAGCCCGGCATGAGCGAACTGGAGACGCGCCTGTCCATCGGCCAGAACATGCACTCGGACAGCCCCAAGGAAGGCGACCGCACCGTAACCTACGACCAGGCCGGAAAGCACTGGACAGTTACGTTCGTAAAGAATCAGGCTACGACCATCAAGAACGAGTAGTTACAGGTTCAGTTGCCCCGCGCCTATCGCTGCAGCAGGTCGATGGGCTGCGTAAAGTCAGTCACGCGTATGTGCTTTGCCAATGTGGGGTGCTGCCGCTGGACTGCCAAATACATCTCCCACGCCACGCGACGGTAACTGAAGTGGCCAGCGGGGCCGGAGCGCAGTTCGCTGATGTATTGGGCCTCGGCAAAGTCCATCTTGAAGAGCGCCCGGATGCGCGTGGCCAGCGGCAGCAAGTAAAGCGCCGACTGGGCAGCCTCGGGAGCCTGACCGGCCGCGATGCGCGCGCTGGCCGCGTGAGCGGCTTCCACGGCAGCCTGGTAGTCGGCCAGGATTCCCGCTTCAGCAAGGCCCGCCGCGTCGCCGTCGGCAGGCGTCTCGTAACCGTGCAGCGCGGTAAACGACTGGATGATCTGCGTCGAGCGGCGATGGCGGTGCATGTCGCGGAAGCCGCCAATGTCCATGAGGATGTCGAACCGCAGCGCCGCCCCGGCGTGAAAGGCGCGCAGCGCCTCGTCGTGTTTGCCGCGATGGCGCAGGCCCAACTCGATCATTTCTGTCACACGGGCAGTGGGCAGGGCTGCGACCAGGTCGCGAATCTGGCGGTAGGGGTGGTGGCTGGCGGAGTAGAGCAGCGTGGCGGCCAGTTCCACTTCCAGCGATTCCGTGCGCTCCACCAGATCCACGAGGGGCGCGTTCGCAATGGCCAGGCCGCCCAGGAGTTCGGCCGCGGCTTGCTTTAGTTCAGCGTGCGTCTGGATTGCATACTGGTTGGGTTCAGCGTATTTGACGAGGGTCGGCGCGGTGCGAACCTCGCGGGTAAGCAGGTTGGCGGCCTCGGTAGCCAGCGCGGGGTCGGCCGCCGCCAGCTTTTCCACCAACGCCGCGCCCGCCTGGCCATTCACGTTCCAGGCCGGGCCTGTGGCGGCCTCGCGCAGCTTCTGGCCCAGGTCGCGAATCTCGGCCACGGGGTGTGACAGCAGCCGGGAGACCTGCGTTTCCAGCGTGCGTGCGTTCACGATCTGGCCGAGTGAAGTGTTGGTGGCCAGCGGCAGCAGGTAGCGCGCCACGTCAAAGGCGCGAGCCTTGAGGGTGCGCTCGTAGGCCTCCGGCTTCATCGGCTCGGGTTTTGCCACCCGCTCGCGCAGGGCGTCGAGTACCGCCGCGGTGGTGCGCTGGTAAGCAGCAAAAAGATTTTCAACGGTTTCGGCATACAGCTTGGCCGAAGCGGTATCCTGCCCAAAATCAGGGAAAAACCAGCCCGATTTCAAGAAGTTCTGGTAGCGCGTGGAGCGCTCCTGCCCGTCCCAGCGCTGCTCGTC
>VFSW01014006.1_pt1 | contig 11113 bp, 10 predicted proteins | sample 5358111 | NCBI WGS metagenome assembly VFSW01 (sample SAMN11554181, study PRJNA540505) | mine drainage metagenome | isolation source: sediment from site ElyBrook_90M | place: USA: Ely Copper Mine, Vershire, VT | collected 2017
TACCAGCATCCATTATTCACAAAATTGGGTGTTCGGCTTGAGGGGTCCGGGCAGGAACGCGCAGAATCCCCTTTTGTCATACATATTCCCGTTGGGCAAGTTCCGCCCTTATTGCCGTGCTGCTCATGCGGAGCTATTATGCCCCACGATGCAGTACCACATACACACGCTCAAAAACGGCCTCAGAATCATCCTTACGCCGATGCAGGAAACACAAACGGCAACCATCATCGTGATGATTGGTACCGGTTCGCGCTATGAAAACATGCAAGAAAATGGCCTCGCCCACTTTCTTGAACACATGTTCTTCAAAGGCACGAGGGAGCGCCCAAGCGCGCGTGCGATCAGCGAAGAATTGGACGCAATCGGCAGCGTCTATAACGCATACACTTCAAAAGATCGCACCGCATACTATGCGAAAGTATCGAGTCACTTTATCGATACTGCGCTCGATGTTATAACTGACATTTCACTCAATTCCACATTGCCGCCAAAAGAAATCACGAAAGAACGCGGCGCCGTAATTCAGGAAATTGGCATGTACCAAGACATACCGATGCGATCTGTGGCCGACGTGTTTGACGCACTCATTTTTGGATCGGAACATCCACTCGGCCGCACCATACTTGGACCAAAAGAAAATATTCAGTCGTTCACACACAATGCATCTGATGCGTATCATAAGCGCAACTACACGCCGGCAAATACTGTAGTCGCGATTGCGGGGAATTTCTCGGAAAAAAAAGTACTTGCGGCGATTAAAAAGCAATTCGGCCATCTGAAACCTCGTACACCTCCCGAGTACCTTGCATTCGATATAGCTCAAAATGCGCCCCGAGTGGCGATCAAAGAAAAACAAACCGATCAAACACAGTTGATGCTCGGCGTTCTTGCGTACCCATACCTGCACAAAGACGAATTCGCGCTTACCGTGCTCTCCACCATTCTCGGTGGCGGTATGTCGAGCAGACTCTTTACCGAAGTGCGCGAAAAACGCGGACTTGCCTACTCGGTACACTCCTGGGTGGACAAATATCCCGACACCGGCTACTTCGTAGTCCAAGCGGGCGTTGCGCATGTAAAGTTAAAAAAGACGATCTCAACGATTCTCGCGGAATTTAAAAAACTGAAGCGCACGAAAGTTTCGGAGGCTGAGCTCAAGAAAGCGAAATCTTACATCAAAGGCACCAAAACACTATCGCTTGAAACGAGTGATGAAATCGCCGGCAACGCCGCGACGTCCCTCCTCACCTTCGGCAAAATCCGCACACTTGAGGATCACATTGTGGCAATCGATAACGTAACCGCCGCAGATGTGCATCGCGTCGCACGCGATATTTTCAAAACCGAATCACTTAATCTCGCGATCATCGGCCCGCATGCGAATCAAGATGCATTATCTTCTTTGCTTAAACTCTAGAGCGCTCCTTCTTGTTTGAGAATCTCCTGCTTGCGCATTGTTCCGCCGCGATTATACGAGCCAAACGAACCATCGGATTTAACGACACGATGGCAGGGAATGCTAGGGTCGTAATTAGTGCGCATGACGGCGCCGACGGCGCGCGCCGCATTCGGATTCCCCGCTTTTGTGGCAACTTGCTTATACGTCATTGTCTTTCCTTTCGGAATTTTTCTGACGATGTCACGCACGTTGTCAGCGAATGTTTTCATATTCCTAGTGTACCATTTCCGCTCTTCCCTCTCGTTACCTGAATCTGAAGTTTTCCCCCCACCGTTTCGCGATAACGGCAGTAATCGCAATCGGAATCTGCCGCTGGCGATGCATCACTGTCCAGCGCTTCTTTGATCTTCATGAGGGTTCCCTCCACCCAGGAATCATTCCCTTCATACGGCACCAGTGTGAGCTCGAACTCCAAAATACCATTGAATGCTTTTTTAGCCTTGTCTGCATTTGCGTACACGAAATAGCCTGTATTTGAGACTTTGAAGCCGCTTCGGCGGAAGAGCCATTGGTAGGTCTCCATCTGCCGTTTGTAACCGTCATGCCATTCTTCCCCAAGCGCTTCTATTTTTCCATCTTTGCTTGTGGATTTATAGTCCACAATGATCAATTCCCCGTTGGGCTTCACCCAAACATCGTCAATCGCGCCCGAAATGGTAAAGCCAGTTGGTTTGTGGGCGTATTCAATGCCTTTGAAGTTTTCGCGCCACACATCCATGTGTGTGTGTTGAAACGGAATCGCGTCTAATCCATACGCTTCCATAAGCGGATGCCTCGTTTTTTCAGCACGATGGATATCAAACTCTTTTTTTAAAAGCGTATCAACTGCGGAGTTGAGATTAAAAGGGTAGCCGGGCGGCCGGGCGGTGCCAAGCTTATTGTCAATGTAAAAGCAGCGCGGGCATTCCAGAAAAAGAGCGATCTTCGAGCGCGAAAGGCGCCAATTTTTACCGCCGTAATTCCAATTGGGATTGCGGTTGGGTTTGTAATAGCCGCTCATCGGCCGAGTATATCATTCAGTGCGGTATCTGAACCGCGGAATCGAAGCGATCATGATCGTTTTCGCTCACGGTGTTGAACCAAGCCTTAAAACGGTTCTCGACGTACCACATACCGATCAGCATGAGAAGTGCCAACATGCAGGTAAAAAGCGCCACCGCGTAGAGTCCGAAGCCCACCGCCATGCCGAGTGCCGCGGCGATCCAGAGTCCGGCGGCAGTCGTAACCCCGTGGAGCGATTCGCGATGGAAAATGATGAGTCCGCCGCCGATGAATCCGATGCCAGTAACGATTGCCGCAGCAATATGCATCGGTTCCAAATTGACGACGCCGAGGTACGCCGTATCGACGTAACTGCCGACCACCACAAAAAGACACGCACCCAAACTGACCAAACCGAACGTGCGCATGCCTGCCGCTTGGTGCGCGATCACCGAGCGTTCCGTGCCAATGATGCCGCCCAAAATCATGGCGAGTAGTAGTTTGACGAACATCACGGTGTCTGTATTGATGAATTGCTCTGCCCCATGCATATCAGTCAGTATATCAGGAGTCCAGGCCGCACAAGGCACGGGCCTCGTTCAACACTGAAGAAATATTTGTAGGCCGTATACCGTATTCTTCGAGCAGGTGCGGCGTCTGTGCGCTTTTACAGAGCACGATTTTGTGCTCGAGTAGGGTGCGCTTTTGTCCGTCGGAGAGCGAGGTGAGCGCAGTAATCGGATGCACCTTCGCCTCGTCGATCATCGCTAAAAGTCCGTGATCGGTCGGATAATCCCAGCCAAGAAGGGTGAGATTGGAGCATTGCGCGTAACGGATGGCATTTCGCGTAAAACGCGTATTGGTCACAAGCCAGCCCTCGTCAACGCGCGAGGAGGGGTCCGACGTACTCGCGAGATCGTGGTAGCGCGCGTGCACATAGAGAGCGTCTTTGATGTCGGTTTTGCCACCAGGATCGTTGTGGAATTTTGCCTCCACCCCCACGCGCTTGCCATCCTTTTCGGCGAGCACGTCAACTTCGTGCGGCGCGCAGCGACCCATCAAGGTAATATCCGAGCGGACGCGCCATCCATGGGCACGCAACACTTCCGCAAAAAACTGTTCAAATGGAAAACCGGAAGGCCCAAGTGCGAATACCGCACGCTTCATCGAGTAGCGCGCGGCGACAGGTACCGCCTCTTCGCGTCGTAAAATATCAAACGCGTGTCGATAAATTTCCTCAGTCATCATGCCCGGTTTCAATTCGTTCATCACATGGCTGAGCACGCGCGCACGCATGGTGGAAGAGGCACCTGCGTGCTGGAGGGAGTGTTCAAGTTTACCGGGATCGAACAGCTCGCGCTCGCCGTCGGCTTTCGTTATAAAGACGTGCGCCATAGTTTATTGCGACGGAGACGATGAAAGGACCGTCATCGGAAAGGCGACCCCATCGAGGGTGGCGAGAAATTCCACGCCGGTCGGAGGTCCAAAAATCGCTTCGTGAAAGGCACGTGGCGTGCGCTCTTGTAAGCAGAGCACCGAAGGTTCCTGCCAAATATTAAATACCATCTCGTACGTGGTGGACGAAACCGCCTGGATATAATCTTGCAGTTCATCGCATGTTTCAGGAACCAATACCATGCCGAAGAGATGATGGCTACCGAAACCGAGTTCGTCGCGCACGACGATCGGATCATTTTCTCCCGCCGCATTCGCGTAGACGATCTTGCCGACAGCGATCAATACGACGCACGCAATCGCGCACGATACGATTGAAAACCACAAAAAGTGGAGGGCATTCTCACGCATCGCACTCTATTGTACCCGGCGAACGATCTTCTTCACAGGCATCGCTGGTGAAAACGCTGCGGCTGTCACAGCGGTGGCACGTACCTGTGGAGCCTTTTGGATGACACCACCACCAAGGCATACGTCGCCGCGGTAGAACACAAGTGATTGGCCTGGAGGGAAAATGCGCGGCTCTGCGCTCTCCACAATAGCGGTGTCCCGAATGGTACCCGGTTTTAAAGAAACCGATACACTTTTTTCGCGGTAACGTGCCTGCGCCTCGATTGGGCTCCCAGATACTGGCGCGCGATGGATCCAATGCACATCGGCCACAATTACTTTCGTGTCTTCTGCATCGGAGCGCTGTTCGGAAACTGTGATCGTATTGGTATGCACATTGATACCGATGACATAATGTGGTGAGTGCGTCGCGTTTGTATCCGTTGTGACGAAACCGTGCCGTTCGCCGATGGTGTACAGCGCGGCGCCCTCATGCTCGCCTATCGTACGACCGTGCATATCCACGACTGGCCCATTCTCCGTGTTAATAAAACGGCGGAGGAAATCACGCATTGAAACATCGCCGACGAAACATAACCCCTGACTGTCGTGTTTTGCGGCGACTGGCAGTTTGAATGAATTTGCACGTTCTCGTACTTCGCTTTTTTTCATTCCGCCAACTGGAAACGTCGCGCGAGAGAGATCCGCCTGTCGAAGCTGATGCAGGAAGTAAGACTGATCCTTTTCGCGGTCGACTCCCCGCAAGAGTTCCATATGTCCTCCCTCTTGTCGAATGCGCGCGTAATGCCCTGTTGCAATACAATCTGCGCCCTGCGTACGCGCCCAGCGCGCGAACGCGCCAAATTTTATGGAACGATTGCAGAGCACATCAGGATTTGGCGTAATCCCCCGTGTGTAGTCCTGAATCATGCTGTCGATCACTTCCCTTTTATATTCCGTAGAAAGATCAATCTCGCGATACGGAATGGAGAGTGCTGCACAAACTCGCATGGCATCGAGCCGATCTTCCTTCCAGGTACATTCGATAAATTCCGGTCGCCAGATTTTTATGAACACTCCACGCACATCGAAACTGCGCTCCTTCAGGATCGCCGCTGAAACGGCGGAGTCAACACCGCCCGAGAGCCCTACGAACACCGTATGCGCCATGGCGCAAGAATACACCGATCGAGGCTAATTTCCGAGATAGAGGCGCTGATTTAGGACTTGGCAGGCGTATGTTTTGCAGTAATGCGTGATGCCGTTTCGGTCGGCGAGATAGAAGAGATACCCCTTGTCTATCGGTGTGGCGGCTGCTTCGAGCGATGAAAGAGACGGGCTGCCGATCGCACCCGGCGGTAAACCCTTGTGAAGGTACGTGTTGTACGGTGTGTCTGTCGTGAGCACCTGCTTGGTGATCGGAGACCCATAGGGAATCGTGTAGAGGAACGTCGCGTCGGCCTGTAACATCATGCCGAGCCGGATACGTCGCCACAAAATGCCAGCGATAAGCTGTCGATCCTGCATCGTACGTCCTTCGCGCTCAAGAATGGACGCCATGATGACGATGTCAGAAAGTGAATGCCCTGATGCCTGTATCTGCTGATCAATCGTCGCCTCCTTCGCGTCAAAGTTCTGTCGCAAGGCGGCGATCACGGTGTCAGCGGTTGCATTGGGAAGGAAAAAATACGTATCAGGAAAAAGGTACCCCTCCATCGGTTGCGCTTTGGCGAGGAAGGCCTGTGGATCGAACCGCTGCAGTTGCGAGCCGAATATCACCGCCATTTGTTTCGTTGTCGCACCTTCTGGCACGCGAATACGCAAGGGCTCGAGGCCGTATTGTCCGATCGCAATCGCGCGCGCGACCGTAAACACATCTTCAGGCTGTTTAAAGAGGTAATCGCCCGCGTGGAGGTTACGTTCCTGGCCGAGGAGCGCAACGATGACGCGAAAGAGTACAGGGGAGCGAATGACACCATCCGCCTCTAGGCGCACCCCGATTGCTTCTACGCTTTGTCCTGCGTCGACGCTCACCAGCTGGTCGGTCGGAAACATATCAGGCGGGCGAACCGCATAGAGATAGACGAGCGCGGTCGCGATACCGGCAATAAGAGTGATCAGGATAGTACGGCGGTTGGCGTGCGCGCCCCATTCCTGTAGGAGCGTTAGTGCGGTGGCATGTAATCGTTCATACAAACGCTCAAGCCGCTGTAAAAGACGATCCATGAGTAATGCCTACATCGGCAAATTGGCAGGTGGGGAAATTTTCTTGGCGGGAATACGCCTCAGTCCCGGTGTTGCGACCGAACTCGAAATAGGATGCCAAATGGTCGCAAGCTCTTCATTCGTGAGAATGTTGGTTGGAATAATCCATGGCGAAAAATAGAAAAGACGCCGGCGATACGCGTCGAGAAAACGCTCAGCGGCTATGTTCCAGCGGATGTTTTTGTAATCCTGCCACGGGTAATCGAACGGCGGGTGCCAACGGCGCGGACGCAGATGCGTGGCATATTGCGGGTCACCAACCACACGCCAAATCCAGCGCATCGCGTTGTAATAATTCGAGGTCAATTCTTCCGTAGTAACAATCCAACCGCGCATGCCGACCTCAAACGGATACTTCATCATGTTGCGTTCCATCGATTCCATCAAGTGCTGCTGATGCCAGGTGCCGCGCGGACGCGCTGTACGCAGCTTTTCTTCGCCCACGGCAACCTCACCTGAGAACGTCGCGGCCTCGATGCGAATTTTTTCGACCTCTTTTCGTACCATATCCTGCCATTTTTTTCGATCGTTTGTAGTCTTGAAGATTCCTTGCGTGCCCGCTTGCCGGAGGACGATCTGTATCCAAATCTGATCCCCCGGACGAATACTGCCCAAAATTTCTACCACCTGCGCGAGTGGATCAATCTTGAATTCTTCCTTCGGATCTTTGTCGAGTTCAAAATCAATGTATGTACGCAATGGATATGCATTAATCTTAAAATTGAGACCCCCGCCGGGACCTGCATTATGCGCACCCGTGATATCAGGGCGGTATGTTTCGAGCCACCAGTCGTTGCAATAGGTGTCGTACTTTTTCGGTTCAAACTTAAACTTCAATGCATAATCTTCGACTTCTTCGAGTTCGACTTCTGGGTAATACGCATACATCGTGCTTTCCACCGTATTGCGCCAGCTTTTCCACGTCCAAATATAAAAATGTACATCCCCACCGAAGGAAGCTATCTCGAAAGACCAAAAAGGGCGCGTGCCGCCCTGCCAGCCGCGACTGATGAACGTGGTCTCTCCGGAGGAAATGCTAAACGGAATGTATGCAAGCTCCATTGCACGCGGCGAGCGCGTGATTTCGCGAGGCATTTTTACTTCAAGCAAAATCGCCTCTTGGCCAGCGAGGTAGAAAGATTGTACATACCAGATCCAGGCTCGTAATGCCGTAAGGTAGAGTATGATCGGCATCCACACGGGTGACGTGCCCACGAGCCATATGAGTGTAAAGAGCGCAAGGTGCGGGATTTGGAGGTTGAGAATGAAGAACATGCCCGTGTACATAATCCAAAGCACGAGCGCACGCGAAACACCCTTTTCCCCGATGTATTCAATGAATCCGTGCAGATCGAGCGGATTAAAACCCAAAAACAAAATTTTTTGGATTCGCTCCCCGACTATCGTGCCGATCGGCTCCTGCGCTCCTTCTTCCGCCATGGAAAAAATTATACCACTCGAAACACGCCTTTTACGCGCGCGAAGTCTATTTCACTGAAAAGCTTATTTCTTCGCGAGCGAGTAACGACCGTCGGGCATGCGCGTAAACGCGCCACTTTGCAAATTGACAGTGATAGTCGCATCTTTGACATAGCGTTCGCGCTTGACGCGATCGATGATGTCAGCGCGGCTCAGTGGCCCCTCGCGCTCAATGATGCCGCGAATGACGTCACGCACGACGCCAGGCTGGTACCCCCATTCTTTGAGTGCGTAGAGACCGCGACCAACCAGTACAAATCGGTTGTCCTTGATCAATTCGTTGTGTGTGGTCGCCGGATGCGTTTGGCGGTTGAAAAGGCGCTCGATGCCGCCCGCGACTTCGGTGAAGTGCATCGGGCTGCCGTGGCGCTTCAGCGTGAGATATGCGAAATCGCGCGTGTTCTTGATGCGCACGTGCGGAGAATCCATGCGTCCCCATTCGCCAAGCGGATTTTTGCCGAGACGCTTGGAGATCGCGAGCCAACGTACCAAAACCTCGGGTGGACGGTTTTTGATGCCCTGCTGTTTCAGGTACGACGTAAACGCCTCGAGAAATTCTTCTTGTGAAAGCAGGCGATTTACTTCGAGAGAATCGTAGAGCGCGGCGAGCGCGTTCTCTACCTGCTCAGTAAGCTGCTGATCGGTGTACCACCGCTCACGGAAATCCGAGGTCTCACGACGGTTGTCGAAGTGCTCGCCCACCGTGAGAAGAAAAACAATGTGGTTGCGCTCAGGCTCGTGCTTGGCGAGTTCCGAGAGTACCGTTGTTTCAGCGATCACACCTCCGAGTGAGTTGAAGACGCGCTTCAAATCCTCCCAGCTCGCCTTGTGCGCATCGTAGCGGGACGATTCGCGCACCGAAAGAATGCCGTGGCTTTCGATTTGGCGAATGCGCTCACGGGTGATGCCGTACTCGCGGCCGATCGCGTCCAAAGTGCGACGTTCGCTCTTGGCAGAGAGGCCGAAACGATCAGAAAGCACCTGCCGCGAACGATCGGGCAGCTCTGAGAGCAGATCCTTGGTTACGTTTTTAGGTTGAAATGAAAGCATATAATCGATGTCGACCGACGCCTTGTTTTGTGATGAATATGTTATATCAAACCCCTTGCCATATGTCAAATCCCCTGTCTTTCCCCACAAAAACCCCACCTTCCGCGAATTCACGACCTGTCTTCATAAAATCCCTGCGTGCTAGAATCGCTTCATGGCTCAGACAAACCCCCGTGTTCCCCCGCAAGACATCGAAATGGAGAAGGCGCTTCTGGGTGCCCTCATGCTCTCCAGCAATGCCATATTCGAAGTCGCTGATATTGTCGGCGTCGACTCTTTCTACAGTGGCTCTCACCGCCCGATTTACGACGCAATGCTCTCGCTGCACGAAAAGGGTGAGCCAATCGACATCTCCACGGTCGGCAGCAAACTCAAAGAACGCAAACAGTTGAAAGATGTGGGCGGTGCGTCATACCTCAACGACCTTGCGGGCGCCGCAGCCTCCCCCGGGAGCGCATCACACTATGCCCATATCGTGCAGAATAAGTTCGTGCTGCGCGCGCTCATCGATGCGGCGTCCAAAATCGGCGAGCTCGGTTTCCAAGAAGATCGCGATGTGGAAGTGCTCCTGGATGAAGCGCAGTCGGTCGTGTTCGCGGTATCGCAGGCGCCCTCTCTTCGTTCATTCAGCGCGATCAAAGATGAGCTGGCGGAAGCGTGGGAGAGGCTCGAGCATTTGCAAAAACATGAGAACGGTATGCGCGGTATTCCGACCGGATTCAAAGATCTTGATACGATGCTCTCAGGATTCCAGAAATCCGACCTTATTATTCTTGCCGCGCGACCTTCGATGGGAAAAACTGCGCTCGCGCTCGATATCGCCCGTCAAACTGCCACCAAGCACGGCACCCCAGTGGGCATCTTTAGTCTCGAAATGTCGTCACAACAGCTTGTGGATCGCATGCTCGCAGCGCAAGCGGGTGTGAATTCGTGGGAGCTGCGCACCGGTCGCATCAAAAAAGACGAAGATTTCGAACGACTCCAAGGCGCCATGGCTGATCTTTCAGAAGCACCGATTTTCATCGACGATAAAGCATCCTCCACCGTGCTCGCGATGCGCTCCGTGGCGCGTCGTCTAAAAATGGAAAAAGATCTGGGTCTCATCATCGTCGACTACCTACAGCTGATTACGCCGACGAATTCGCGCGCCAGCGACAACATGGTACAGCAGGTCACCGAGATTTCCCGCGCACTCAAAGCAATGGCGCGCGAGCTTGAGGTGCCGGTTTTAGCGCTTTCCCAGCTCTCTCGCGCAGTTGAACAGCGCCGCGGTCGGCCGCGCCTTTCCGATTTGCGCGATTCGGGCTCGATTGAACAAGACGCCGACGTTGTCATGTTCATCCACCGCGATGATAAAATGAACGAAAACTCTGATCGTCCTGGCATCGCCGAAATCCTCGTGGAAAAACATCGCAATGGTCCAGTGGGTAAAATTGACCTGCGTTTCGACGAAGAAAAAACTACTTTTCGGTCAATCGATAAATCAGATTTCGGTGATTTCACGCCACAGGCGGAAGTCGAAGAAAGCTCTCCGTTTTAATTTTTACTGCACGATCACCGTCCGCGTCGAAGTGGAGGTAAGTCCGTTGGAATCGGTCACCACGTAATCGATCGTGCTGGTTGCCGGTGCCGTCGTGTCTATCACGACAGGGCTCATCGGTGCGCCGTTGACGAACGTATCGATGCCGAGGTTGAGGTCTTGCTGAGGACCAGTGATGGTGGCGCCGAGATCACTGTAGGTAGCACCGACTTGAATGATTGCAGGGTTGTCGCCGCTGATCTGGATGACGGGTGGAGTAGTCGGAGTTGAGGTTGCTGATGTGCTGCTCCCCTGTCCCAGCGAGGATTGGGTCGAAGTGGTTTGGCTGGCAGCAGCGAGGAGCCCTTGAAGTTGGCTTCCCGTAATGCACGTTGCGCCGACGCAGAGTTTTTGCACATCGATCTCACCTCCCGTCGCCCGATCAAAGGTTAACTGTTTCGTTGTGAAGTGATCGGCAAAGGAGTTGACTGTGTCGGAGAGCGCTTGGATGGCACTCACGACGGGAGCAATCAACCCCTCATAGTTAAGCGTGAGGGTACCGCCAGGGGTGA
>VFSW01014007.1_pt1 | contig 11113 bp, 7 predicted proteins | sample 5358111 | NCBI WGS metagenome assembly VFSW01 (sample SAMN11554181, study PRJNA540505) | mine drainage metagenome | isolation source: sediment from site ElyBrook_90M | place: USA: Ely Copper Mine, Vershire, VT | collected 2017
CGCCGCCTCGCTCAAGAATTCGATGGCGCTGTGAAAATCCATTCCGTACGGATCGAACTCGTCCTGACCCGAATATTTGTAGAGTATGCCTTGCGCATTCTCGAAATTCGCCAGATACCCCATGGCCCATGTTGAAAACCGGCGCCTGACGACTTTCTCAAAGCCGAGAATTTCCACATTCGAATGACGCGGATCATTCGCAACGCGCGCATACAGTGCCGACACCCGGGCCGGGGTGCCTTCGAAGACCTGAAGGAACCGATCGTTGCGGAAGCACAGGAAGCCGGTCACTTGCAGTTGATCGTTCCTGGCGCGCGAGGATTTGAGAATATCTTCCACGTTCGGACGATTCTCCAAGGATGCGGTGCTCGCGTAAACCAATTGGGCGATCGTCATGGTGCCGGTGCTCCCGAGAATCCATTGCAGGTGTCGGTCGGGCTGTCGGCAAATCGTCGGAAAACTTGAACGCCCCTCGCGGGCGCCGAGCGGGGACTCGACTTACAGATCCAACACCAGCATTCCCCCGGCCGAGCGCGAACAGCACGGCAGGAACCGATCGCCCCGGGCTTTCTCCGCGGCCGTCAGGAACAGGTCCCGGTGATCCGGTTCGCCGTCGAGCACGCGGGTCATGCAGGTGCCGCAGACGCCTTGGGCGCAGGAGGACTGCAGCGCGACGCCGGCCTCGGACAAGGCGGCGAGCACGGTCTTGTCGCGCTCGACGTGGATGACCCTGCCGCTGCTCGCGATCTTGACGTCGAACGCGACGTTGCGTGAGTCGTCCTGTTGCGCGCCGTTGAAATATTCCCGGTGGACGTTCGCCTCCGGCCAGCCGGAAGCGAGCGCGGCGTTGATCACCGCGTCCATGAAGCCCTTGGGGCCGCAGACGTAGGCGTGGGTGCCGGGGTCCGGATGCGCGAGCGCGGCCTGCAGGTCGAGCCGCTGATCCGCGGGGCCGTCATCGAAGTGAAAATGCACGCGGTCGGCGAACCTTGAGGTCCGGATCCGTTCGAGGAAGGCGGTGCGCTCGGGGGAGCGGGTGCAGTAATGCATGTCGAATCCGGCGCCGAGCGCGTTCAGGCGCTCGGCCATCGCGATGATCGGCGTCACGCCGATGCCTCCGGCGAACAACAGTGAACGGGACGCCGTTTCATGCAGCGCGAAATGGTTGCGGGGCGCCCCGACGACGAGCCGCGCGCCCTCGAGGATCTCATCGTGCATGCCGCGCGAGCCGCCGCGCGAATCGGGCACGCGCAGCACGCCGATCAGGTAGCGGTGGGTCTCGGCCGGATCGTTGCACAAGGAATATTGCCGGATGACTCCGGGACGCACGTGCACGTCGATATGCGAGCCCGCCGTGAACGCGGGCAGCGCCCGGCCGCCGCGCCGCGCCAGTTCGAACGTGCACACGTCCACCGCCTCGCTGTGCTTGCGGACCACGGTCAGCGGCAAGGTCGCAGTGGCGGGTTTGCGCAATTTGCGCCGCAGATACGGACTGAATCCCGAATAGGTCTGCACCGGCAGGGCGAGACAGCCGAGCAGCAGCAACAATTGATAACCCAGCCCGCCGACGAGACCCGAATGCAGCGCGAGCAGGTACAGATAAATCTTGCGTCCGTGCGGAACGCCGGTCGCGTACGGCAGGGCGCGCAGCACCCGGCCGTTGTAGGCGTCCAGATACAGGTCGGATTTCGCTTCCGTGTGCGGCGCGCCGCGCTCGAGGAGTTCCACCGCGACCGGGTCGGTCGGCGTGGTCGGATAACGCAGGCTGAGCCATTGGGCGCCGGGAAATTGGCGCTGCGCCTCGGTCAGGAACGTCTGCATCGGCAGGCGCATCCGTCCGCGCGGCGCAGCCGACTGCGGCGCCGGCGGCAGTTCCATCGGCGAGCCGACGACCCGTCCGATCAGGTCCCGGACCGGCTGGAACGCGATCGGCACGCCGGTGAAGGAAATGGTGGCCAACACCAGAAACGCGTACAGGCCGACCGCCTTGTGCAGGCTGATGGTACGGGCGGTCCCCGGCAGCCGGGGATTGAATTTCGCGGCCGCCCGCAGGCTCTGGCCCGCGCGCGGCCACCAGAGGATCAGCCCGCCGACCAGCAACAGCGTGAGGAACACGGCATTGGCGGTCCCGGCGAACTCGCGGCCGAACGCCATGAAGCGAAAGCGATGCAGGCCGTCGAACACGCCGAAGAAGCCGCCGTATTCGTTCTGGGTTCCGAGCACCCTGCCGCTGCAGGGGTCGAGATACACGAGGTCCTTGTCCGAGAATTTGACCGCGGTCGAGCTGGTCGCGCCGGCCCGGACCTCGATGCTGTGGAGCGCGCCCGCGGGGTGGGCCGCGCGCGCATCGGCCGCGAGCGCATCGAGCGGCAGCGGCCGATGGCACGCCGCAACGGTGGCAAGGTCGCGGTAGGCGACGTTCTCCAGCCGCGGCTTGAGCACGAAGGCGGCCCCGGTGACCGCGAGGAACGTGACCACCAGGCCGACCGTGAGCCCGGACCAGGTATGGACCAACAGGAGATTCTTCCGAAACGCGTCGTTCACCGACCTTCGCACCAGTGGATTCGTGACGCGCCGAGCCTACCGGAAATTCGGCCGCGCGGCGTACTCCAAAGGAGCTATGGGAGCTATCCGGTGCGCGAATTGTGATACCGTCGGCGCCGGATGCTGCATCGTGACGGGGGAGGGTGGCGAATGCATCGGCCTTCCTGGCCGCGTCGGCCGCTGCGCGTCGACATCTTCACCAGAATGCTGGTCGCGCTGCTGTTGGTCGCGCTTTTGCCGATGACCGCGTTCTGGCAGTTCGAACGCAGCCGCATGCTCAAGGACGGCGAGGCCGAGGCGCGCGAACAGCTGAAACTGTTCTCCGATCGCGTGACCCAGCAGATCGACGACTGGGCGCGCCTGAACCTGTCGGTCATGCAGGTGGCGGCCAACGAGGCCGCGATGCGCTCGATGAACCCGGACGCGCAGCGGCGCGCGCTGGTCGCGTTGATGCCCGAGCTGCCCTGGGCCTATCTGTTGCACACCGTCGACTTGTCCGGAATGAACGTCGCGCGCAGCGACGGCGGGGCGGCGACCTCGTACCGCGACCGGGCGTATTTCGAGGAAATTCTGGCCGGGCGGCCGTATGCGGTCGAAGTGCAGATCGGGCGCACCTCGCACCGCCCCGCGTTCCTGCTGGCGGTGCCGATCATGAGCACGGCCGGCGCGCTGCGCGGCCTGCTGATCGAGGCGTCGACGCTCGATCAAGTCACCGACGTGGTCACCTCGGCTCATTTGGGGCGCACCGGCTACGCGTTTCTGATGGCGCCGGACGGCGCGCTGATCGCCGACGCGCGCGAGTCGTTCCGGCGCAATCTGAAGAACTACGACCGGCATCCGGCCTTTCTCGCCGCCGCGAGCGGCGACGGCATGTACCGATACACCGTGGACGGGATCCGCCGGGTCGCGCAGATCCAGCACACCCAGCTCGGTTGGATCGCGGTCGTGCAACAGGACGCCGCCGAGAACCTGGCCGCGGTGCACCAGGCCAATCGCAACGCGCTGCTGCTGCTTGCGCTCACGGCCGCGCTGGTGACGGTCTTCTCCGCGGTCGTCGCGCGGCATTTCGCGGCCTCGATCGAGCAGGCGACCCGGGCGGCGACCGCGATCAGCCGCGGCGAATTCGACTTCGACGTCGAGACCTCGCGCAGCGACGAGATCGGCGACCTGATGCGCGCGATGCACGGCATGCGATTGACGCTGCGCAGCTTCCTCGACACGCAGCGGCGCATGACCGAGGCGGCCGCGCGCGGCGATTTCTCCGAACGGGGCGACGAGACCGCGTTCCATCACGCCTATGCCGACATGGTGCGCCAGCTCAACACCCTGATGGACACCGCCGACCGCGAATTCGCCGATCTGGCGAAGGTGCTGGCGGCGATTGCCCGCGGCGATCTGAGCATCTCGATGACCGGGGAGTATCGGGGCACGTTCGCGGTGTTGCAGCGTGACATCAACACGACGATCCGGGCGTTGTCGGCGTCGATCCGCGACATCGAACTGCATCGGCATCTGCTGCGCGCGAGCTTGGAGCACCTGCCCCAGGGCATCAGCGTCGTCGACAAGGACTTGAACGTCATCGCATGGAACCACCGCTACCAGGAGATATTCCGCTATCCCGCGGGGCTGCTGCGCCGCGGTGTCCCGGTGCGGGCGCTGATGGAACACAATGCCGAGCGCGGCCTGATGGGACCCGGCGCCGCCGACGTGCTGATCGAACGCCGGCTCGAACAGCTGCACCGAAGCACGCGTTACAGCAGCGAGCGGCTGTTGCCCGACGGCACCGTTCTCGAAATTCGCGGCAACGCGGTGCCCGACGTCGGATACGTCACCTCGTTCAGCGATGTCACGTCCTACAAGCACACCGAGCAGGCGCTGCGGACGCTGACCGAGTCCCTGGAACGCTACGTCGAGGAACGCACGCGCGATCTGCAGCTCGCCAAGGCCGAGGCCGAACAGGCGAATCGATCCAAGACGCGCTTCGTCGCCGCGGCCGTGCACGACCTGATGCAGCCGTTGAACGCGGCGCGCCTGTTCGCGAGCGCCGCCAAGGCGCGGATGCGCGCGCCGGACGAGCTCGAGCTGGTCGAGGGGATCGAGCGCGCGCTGGACGCCGAGGACTCGATTCTCGGCAGCCTCCTCGACATTTCCCGCCTCGAATCCGGCACGTTCGAGGTGCGTGAGCGCGAATTCGAACTCGCCCCGCTGCTCGACACCCTGGCGCGCGAATTCGGGATCCTGGCGCAGGTCCGGGGAATCGATTTCCGGTTCGTCGGCTGCGCGGCGATCGTGCGCTCGGATCAGGCGCTGCTGCGGCGCATTTTGCAGAATTTCCTCTCCAATGCGCTGCGCTACACCGAGCGCGGACGCATCTTGTTCGGCTGTCGACGGGTCGGCGCGGACCTGCGCATCGAGGTCTGGGACACGGGGCCGGGGATCGCGCCGGAGCACCGGCAGCGCATATTCGTCGAATTCGAACGCCTGGACATTCATCGGGAGTCCGACGAACGGCGCGCCGGGCTCGGCCTCGCGATCGTCGAGCGCATCGGGCGGCGACTGAATCATCCGATCGAGCTGCGCTCCTGGGTGGGCGAGGGCAGCGTCTTTTCCGTGCGGGTGCCGCGCGTGGCGACCACGGCCCGGTCCGCGACCGCGGCGCCGGCGCCGCCGGAGGCCGATTCCGTGCTGGGCGGCCGGCGCATCTGGTGCGTGGATGACGATCGGCACGTGCTCGAGGCGACCCGGGTGCTGCTGAGCCAATGGGGTTGTGACGTCATCGTCGCCGCGAGCGCGAAGGAGGCGCTGGAACGCGCCGAGGGTGCGCCGGCCCCTGATGTATTGCTGCTCGATTATCGGTTGCAGGACGGCACCGGCCCCGACGTGGTGCCGGACCTGTGCCGGCGCTGGGGTGGCGCGGTCGCGGTGATCGTCGTGACCGGCGAGCGCGATCCCGCGGTGCGCGCGGCGATCCTCGCCCGCGGCTGGGCGTTCCTGGCCAAACCGGTGCGGCCGGCGCAGTTGCGCGCGCTGATGACCCAGGTGCTGACGCGGGTGACCGCGCCCGTCTAGCGCCGTCGGGCCGGGCCCCCGCGCCGGTCTAGCCCGATGGTGCTATCGACACTCCGTGACCCGGCCCGCAAGAATGGGCGCGCCCCTATGATGTCAGGCACCCACAAGTCGCGCTTCTACCTGTACGTGCTCGCCGGGATCCTCGCCGGCGCGCTGCTCGGCGGCTTGTCGCCTTCGATCGGCGTCGCGCTGAAGCCGGTCGGCGACGGCTTCATCGACCTGATCCGGATGCTGATCACGCCGCTGATCTTCCTCACCGTCGTCCTCGGCGTCTGCGGCGCCTCCGACATGACCAAGGTCGGCCGCGTCGGCGTCAAGGCCATCGTGTATTTCGAGGTGATGTCGACCGTCGCGCTCGCGCTCGGGCTGGTCGCGGTCAACGTGCTGCACCCCGGCGGAGGCTTCGACGTCGATCCGCGCACCCTCGATGCGGCCGCGGTCGCCCCGTACGTGCTGGCGGCGCACCAGCAGGGGTTCGCGAGCTTCGTGCTCGGGATCATCCCGGCGACCTTCACCGACGCGTTCACCGCGCACGGCAACGTGCTGCAGGTGCTGCTGCTCGCGCTGTTGTTCGGTTTCTCGCTGGTCGGCGTCGGCCGGGCCGCGCGTCCGATCGTCGAATTCTGCGAGGCGCTGCTGCAGCTGATGTTCCGGATGATCGGCTTCGTGCTGTGGCTCGCGCCGCTCGGCGCGGGCGCCGCGATGGCGTTCACGATCGGCCGTTACGGTGTGCGCGGCCTGGGACCGATGCTGGACCTGATGGGCACGTTCTATCTGACCTGCGCGCTGTTCGTCGTGGTCGTGCTCGGCATCGTCGGCCTGTTCGCGGGCTTCAACGTGCTGCGCTTCATCCGCTACATCCGCGAGGAACTGCTGTTGGTGCTCGGCACGTCCTCCTCCGAGGCCGCGCTCGCCCCGCTGATGGAGAAGCTCGAGCGGCTCGGGTGTTCGCGACAGGTCGTCGGGCTCGTGATTCCGAGCGGCTACTCGTTCAACCTGGACGGCACCAACATCTACATGACGCTCGCGGTCGTGTTCATCGCCCAGGCGCTGAACCTGCATTTGACGCTCGCGCAGCAATTGACCTTCCTCGCGGTGGCGATGCTCACGTCGAAGGGCGCGGCCGGAGTCGCGGGCGCGGGTTTCGTGACGCTCGCCGCGACGCTCTCCGTGGTGCCCGCGGTGCCGGTCGCCGGACTCGCGCTGATTCTCGGGATCGACCGGTTCATGAGCGAGGCGCGCGCGATCACCAATTTCATCGGCAATGGCGTCGGCGCCATCGTCGTCGCCGGCTGGGAGGGCGAACTCGACCGCGAACGACTGCGCAATCAACTTTTCGCCGGGCCGCGGACCCGAAGCCCGGCGGCTTACCCAATCACCCTAGGAGAGAACGAGTCATGATCACGCAATCTTCCATCCGACGTCGCGCGGCGGCCATCCTGCCGGCCCTTGCCGCACTCGCCGTGTCCTTGAGCGCCGCGGCGCAGGTGCCGGACCTGAGCCAGGTGCCGCGCTACAAGCCGGAATTCCGCGTCGTCGGCGGATTGCGGATCGCGGGCAGCGATCTCAAGGGCGCGATCCCGCTGTTGGTCAAGGGCTTCGAGAAGTTCCAGCCCGGCGCCGAGATCTCCATGAACTTCATGACCAGCAGCGAAGGCGCGCTCGGCATGATGTACGCCGGCGTCTCCGACGTCGCCCCGATGGGCGACGACGCCAAGATCACCGATCAGATGCCCTTCTACAACAGCTTCGGCTACACGCCGACCGAGATCTCGGTCGCCACCGGCGGCTACGAGACGCGCGGAACCCTGTTCGCCTGGGCCGTCATGGTCAACAAGGACAACCCGATCGCGCACCTGTCGATGCGGCAGCTCGACGGCATCTTCGGCTCCGAGCGCACCGGCGGATGGGAGGTGGGCGGCCCGCAGCACGCGCTGCTGTTCACCGCCCGCTACGCGCGCCCCGCGTCGGCCGACATCCGTACCTGGGGCCAGCTCGGGCTGAAGGGATCCTGGGCGCATCGGCCGATCCAGACCTACGGCTACATCGCGCCGGGTTTTGAGGTCGATTTCGAGCGCAAGGTGATGCATTGGTCCGACAAGTGGAACGGCAACTTCAAGGAATACGTGGAAGAGAAAGAGGGCACGCCCGACGCCGACGGTCGCGCGGTCACCAGCGAACGCATGTACGAGGCGATCAACAAGGACAAGTACGCGATCGGCTGGGGTGCGCTGATGCATGTCGACGGCAGCTGCCTGCGCCCGGACGGCTCCAAGTGCGCGAGCTATCCGAACATCAAGGTGCTCGCGCTCTCGGCCTCCGACGCGGGTCCGCCGGTGGCGCTCACCGCCGCGAACGTGCGCAATCGCAGCTATCCGCTGAGCCGCGACGCCTACATCTACGTCAACAAGGCGCCGGGACGGCCGCTCGATCCGAAGGTGCGTGAATTCATCCGCTTCGTGCTGAGCCGCGAAGGTCAGGAGATCATCGACCGGCAGGGCATCTACAACCCGCTGCCCGAGTCCTACATCGTCAAGCAGCTGCACAAGATCGATTGAGGAGATCCTTAAATGAAAAAATCCCAATGGCTCCACTTGTTGATCGCCGCGGCGCTGCCGCTTTACTTCGCGGCGGCTCCCCGCGCCACCGCGCAGACCGAGCCCTGGCTCAAGAACTACGAGCCGAACGCCGAATCCCGCAAGTTCCCCGCCGGGTCCGCGGCCGAGCGCCACGCGCGCATGGCGGCGGCCGCGCACGCCGTCACTTACACGCACCATTTCGACCTCAGCGGACTGCCACGCTACGCCCCGAAGTCCAAGCCCGTGGGGACGCTGCGCCTGTGCGGCAACAATTACATCGGCGACTCGCCGCTCGGCGGCTGGTGGCAGGCGGCCTTCAACAAAGTTCAGCCCGGCATCAAGCTCGAGTTCCAGCTGCAGACCGCCGCCAACGGCATCGCGTGCCTCTACGAGGACCGCGGCGACATCGGCATCGACCATCAGCCGCTCTTCTACGATGACCTGTCGAACCTGCGTCTCAAGGGCTATCTGGCGACCGGTTTCTCGGTGGTCACCGGTGCCTACGACGTGATCGGCTGGCAGAACACGTTCGCGATCATCGTCAACCGCGACAATCCGATCACGCGGCTCACGATGGGCCAGCTCGACGGCATATTCGGTTCCGAGCGCGCCGGTGGCTGGGTGCGCACCAAATGGCAGCCGGATCTGGCGCGCGGCCCCGAAGGGAACATCCGCAAGTGGGGGCAAATGGGCCTCACCGGCCCGTGGGCCGACCGGACGATAGACACCTTCGGCTTCAGCCTGCGCTACTCGACCGCGCTCGAATTCTCCGACGACGTGCTCAAGTCGAGCGACAAGTGGAACGGCAACCTGCTCGCGTTCGGCAATTTCAAGCGCCCCGACGGCACGACCTACCTCGAGTCCGACCAGATCGTCGATCACGTGGCCCGCGATCCGGGCGGCATCGGCTACATCCGCTTCCACCAGCATCTGCCGCCCAGCGTGAAGGTGCTGGCGGTGGCCGCGACCGCGGCGGGACCCTACGTGCCGCTCACGCTCGAGACCGAACAGAGCCGCGCCTATCCGCTCTGGGGGGAACAGTCGTTCTGGGTCGAGGCCAAACCCGGCACGCGGCTCGATCCGAAGCTCTACGAGTTCATCAAATTCGTGCTGAGCCGCGACGGGCAGGCGCTGGTCGAGCGTGACGGCAAGTATCTGCCGCTGACGGCGAAGGTCGCCGCCCAGCAGGTCCGCCGGCTCGACGCCCTGGCCGCCGGGCATGCGGTCAAGTGACGGGGCGGCGCCGGCATGACGCGTAATCCGCCGAACTTGCGATTACCCGCGTGGTTTGCGGCCGCCGCGGCGTCGACGCTGTTCGCGCTCGCCGGCGCCGCCGCCGACGCGGCGCCGACCCCCGACGCGGCGCCGGCGGCCCCGGCCGCCGCGGGCGACGTCCCGGTACCGGCCTGGGCCGGGTACGTGCGCGCGTTGCCCCCGTACCGGCCGCAGCGTCAGGTCAGCGGCACCGTGCGCAGCTGGGGTCATGGCTTTCTCAAAGTCATGATGCACGACTGGGAACAGGGGTTTCACCGGTTCCAGCCGCAGGTCCGATTCCAGGATGACCTGGCGAGCAGCGCGGCCGCGATGGCCGGGCTGTACTCGCGCCGGGCAAACCTCGGCGTGCTCGCCCGTGAAATCGTGCCGATGGAGGCCGCCGCGTACCGCAAGGTTGCCGGACAGGCTCTGTTCCCGGTCACGGTGCTGACGGGGAGCTATGGCGATCCGGACAAGATCATGGCGCTCGGGGTTTTCGTCAACAAGTCCAATCCGCTCGCGAAACTCGACTTCGATCAGCTGGATGCGATATTCGGCGCCGAGCACCTGCGCAGCGCGCAGGGCAATATCCGCACCTGGGGACAGCTCGGTCTCACCGGGGCGTGGAAGAACCGTCCGATTCATCCGTTCAGCGGGCCGGCGAACGAGGCTCCGGCGTTCTACTTCTCGCAGACGGTGATGGGCGGCAGCGTGCTGTGGAACTGCGCGTTGCGGCAATTCGATGATGTGCCCTTGCCCGAGGGCCGGCATATCGACGGGTACCAGCGGGTGGTCGATGCGCTTGCGCAAGATCCGGACGGCATCGCGCTGACCGGCGCGGGATACCGCAATCCGAACGCCAAGCTGCTCGCGATCGCGGTGGCCCCGGATGGCCGCTATGTCGATCCGACCAAGGCGAGCGTGGCCGACCTGCGCTATCCGCTCGCGCGGGCGGTGAAGTTCTACATCAACGACGGACCGAAGATTCCGCCGAACCCGGCGGTCATCGAGTTCCTGCGCTACATCCTGAGCCGTGACGGCCAGACCCAGGTGTTGCGCGAAGGCGTCTTTTTGCCGCTCACGCCGCAAACCGTCAGTGAGCAGCTGCGGAAGCTGCATGATTGAGCGCAACGCATTCGCCGCCCGGATCCTGGGCTGGGCCTGCGCCTCGGCCTGCGCCGGCGCGGTAGCGCTGCCGGCGCGGGTGGGGCCGTAGGCGCCGGCGGCCGCCGCGGCGCTGACGCTGGTCGCGAAGATTCCGGTGCCGCCGATGACCGGAACCTGGGATCACCTCACCGTCGATCCGGTGAGCAAACGCCTGTTCCTGTCGGCCCAGGATCAGCAGCTGGTCTATGTCGTCGATGTGCCGGGCCGGGCGCTGGTGCATCAGATCAGCGCCGATTTCGACCGACCGCAGGGCGAGCTGTACGTCCCGCAGGTCGGTCGCCTGGTGGTGACCAACGGCCGGGATGGACGCGTGCGCATCCTGCACGGGCACAATTACCGGGTGGCGGCGACGCTCACGCTCTCGATGGGCGCCGACATGATCGCCTTCGATCCGCGCCACCGCGTGCTCTATGTGGAGTCGGGCGGGACCGATTCCCGACGCGGACCCGGGTGGTTGGCCTTGATCGATCCGGTTACCGGCGAACTCGTCGGCAAAATCA
>VFSW01014008.1_pt1 | contig 11113 bp, 12 predicted proteins | sample 5358111 | NCBI WGS metagenome assembly VFSW01 (sample SAMN11554181, study PRJNA540505) | mine drainage metagenome | isolation source: sediment from site ElyBrook_90M | place: USA: Ely Copper Mine, Vershire, VT | collected 2017
GTCGTGACCTATCCCCCCGGCACCCGTTCCGCTACGAATCAGACCCAAGACCTTCCCCAAGATCGGGTGGACATCGGAGACATCCCGCGCGGCGGGCAGGTTATAAAGACCGCGTCGGCGACCTTTTACGGTCCTGAGGGCAGCCCGCAGACGATCTCCGCCACTCTCGAGTACCAGCTGCCCGGCAGTAACGCAATCTTTACCAAAGACGTCAGTACGGACTTCACCATCGGCTCCTCGCCGGTGTCCGTAGCCGTCTCCGCTCCCACGGAGGCCATTTCCGGGCAGCAGTTCAGCATTGACGTGACGCTCGGTAGTAACGCGACCTCGCCCCTGCAGAATGTCGCTCTTCAGGCGCAATTTCCCTTCGGCTTTACGCTTGGCAATTCGACCCCGACTCCTGCTGTGGGCGGCGACCTCTGGCGGCTCGGCACCCTCGCTCCCGGAGCCAGCACCACGGTGCATCTCACTGGAACCCTGGTCGGTTCCGACGGCGACTCGCGCGGATTCCATTTCCTTGCCGGCTCGGAGTCCGATCTCACCGAAGCGGCGCTTGCTGTGCCGCTTCTCACCACGCCGGTTGCCATCACCGTCAAGCAGCCCTTCCTCACCGGCACCATCTCTGTCGCGGGGCAGACCGGGTCGGTGGTCGCTGTTCCCGAAGGACAGAGCGTGGGCGGCAGCATCGCGTGGCAGAATAACCTGACGCAGGATGTGACAAACGCCGTCTTCACGCTCCAGCTTTCCGGCCAGTCGCTTGATCCGGCCTCCGTAACCACCGACGGGTTTTATGACTCCTCGAAATCGCAGATTGTCTGGAATTCCCAAACTACACCGGGTCTTGCCGATGTACCCCCGGGCGGACAGGGCACGCTGACGTTTTCCCTGAGCACCCTGAGCCCTGCGCGCCAGGTGTTTACAAATCCGCAACTGAGCCTGTCGCTGGCCATCAATGCCGTGCGAGCGGGGCAGGGCAATGTCCCCGAAGCCGTCACATCCGACGCGAACATGACGCTCAATCTCGCCTCCGCCGTGACCCTGAGCGCTCAGGCGCTCCATTTTACGGGAGCGTTTAAGAACAGCGGACCGATGCCCCCCACCATCAATGAACCCACTACGTACACCATCGTCTGGAGTCTGAGCAACCCCTCCTACGACGTCGGCAATGCCACGGGTGCGGCGACGCTGCCTCCCTACATTTCATTCGTAAGCGCGGCTCCGGGCGACGCCATCACCTACGATACCGCCACCCGCCAGGTGCTCTGGACCATCGGTGATATTCCTGCCGGCACGGGGTACAGCGCTCCTGCGGCCACGGGCAGCTTCCAGGTGTCGCTCACGCCGAGCATCAGCCAGGAAGGGCAGGTTCCCGCGCTCACGTCGGACGCCGCCTTCAGCGGGCAGGATCGCTTTGCGCAGACCACCATAACCACCACGGCGCCCGCGCCTACTACGAGGCTTGCGTCCGATCCGGGATTCGTGCAGGGTATGGATGTAGTGAAGTAGCAGCGGCGGAGCCTGGACACCATGCAGCGAGAGCAAAACAACGTGTTGGAGAAGATCGTGTCGCTGTGCAAGCGGCGCGGCTTCGTATTTCCTGGCTCCGAGATATACGGCGGTCTTGCCGGTACGTGGAGTTACGGGCCGCTCGGACTGGCACTCAAGGCTAATATCGAACGCCTTTGGTGGAATCAATTCGTGGAGCGGCGCGATGACATGTACGGCATCGATTCGCCGATCATTTCTCCCTCGGCGGTCGGGTACGCGCCCCCCCACTTTGCCTTTTCCCCCGAGCCGCTGTTTGAAGTTTCTCGCCCCCCTCGGCGCTCCCGCGCCGACCACCTGCTCAAGGACGTAGGGATTGATCCTTCCGGGATGACCCTTGTCCAGATGGGGGATGCTCTGCAGAAGCACGCTATCGTAAGTCCGGAGGGGAACCCGCTCACTCCGCCCCAGCAGTTCAATATGATGTTCAAGACCTCCGCGGGCGCTGTAGAAGGGGACCGGTCAGCCGTCTACTTGCGCCCCGAGAACGCCCAGGGCATGTTCCTCGACTTCAAGAATATACTTGACTCCTATCACCCCCGCCTCCCCTTCGGCATTGCCCAGATTGGCCGGGCATTCCGCAACGAGATTGCCCCGCGCGATTTTCTTTTCCGCGTCCGTGAGCTTGAGATTATGGAATTCGAGTGGTTTACCCGAGAAGCACACTGGCAGCAGTGGTTTGAGTACTGGAATGCGGAGATGCGCGCCTGGTTTGCCCGCCTGGGGTTCGCGCCCGCGGATGTGCGGGAGGTCGAACTCCCCGCAGGCGACCGCGCGCATTATTCCAAGCGGACCGTCGATTTCCATTTTAATTTCCCGATTGGATTCGAGGAGATTGGCGGGTTGGCCTATCGCACTGACTTTGATCTCAGCAACCATTATGCGATGAGCGGCGTTGATATCCGCTACACGGATCCGGATACGGGAGAAAAGCTGATTCCTCATGTCATCGAACCGACCTTCGGCCTAGGGCGGCACATACTGGCGGTCCTCTCCAAAGCGTACGATGAAGATGATCTCGGCGGAGAGCGTCGCATTGTTCTGCGGTTCCCGCCGCACATTGCTCCCCGTACGGCCGCTGTTTTTCCGCTTCTTAAGAATAAGCCGGAACTTCTTGCCGCTGCCCGCAGCCTCTATGTCCTGCTGAAGAAAGATTTTCCGCAGTGCGTCTTTGATGATAACGGGAATATCGGCAAGCGGTACCGCCGCCAGGATGAGGTCGGCACGCCCTACTGCATCACGGTTGACTTCGACACCCTTGCTGACGGTTCAGTCACTCTGCGCGAGCGAGATTCGGGCGAGCAAACACGAGTTGCCACGGCAGATCTCCCGGCGCTCATGATGGAGCGAATCAGCGCGTCCCGTGTGCTATGATGGCCGTGTGCAATCCGAGGAGCAACACGTCCGCATCCATATAGCCACCGGCTCCGTGCTCAAAATATTGCTGCTTCTGGCGGCGGCAGCGCTGGCGTGGTACCTGCGCGACATTGCACTCATCATGCTGACTGCGGTCGTCATCGCCTCAGCTATGGAACCGGGGGTCCGCTGGTTTTCCCGCCGCGGGCTGCCCCTGGTGCTCTCCGTGGTCATTATGTATGCCGGCGTCATTGGTGCCTTCGTTGCCGCGCTCTACTTTTTCGTCCCGCTCATAGTGCAGGACATACTCGGGTTTTTCAGCCACCTGCCGCAAGAGCTGCAGTCGGTCAATCACATTGCGGACCGCGTGCCCTTGCTGCCCCTGTCCGCTATAGCGCCGTCTCTTTCCTCAGCTGCGATTCTTCAGATGCTCAGCGGCGTTCTGACCGGATCAAGCGGCACGGTGGTGGCGCTCCTGTCGGCGTTTTTCGGTGGCATCATTTCTTTTGGTCTGGTCGTCGTCTTTTCGTTCTATTTTTCCGTGCAGGAAACGGGCGTCGATGACTTCCTGGTCGTTGTTACGCCGCCCCGCTACCACGAATATGTCATCGGACTCTGGAAGCGTACGCAGGACAAGATTGGTCGGTGGATGCAAGGACAACTGCTTCTCGGATTCATGGTCGGCGTCCTTCTGTTTCTGGGATTGACTATACTGCAGGTGCCCTTCGCCTTCCTGCTTGCCATACTTTCCGCCTTCTTTGAGATTATACCGGTATTCGGCCAGATCTTGGCGATGATACCTGCTGTTGCCATAGCCTTCGGCCAGGGCGGCACCACGCTTGCCATTCTTGTGGCCGGCCTCTATCTTCTTGTGCAGCAGTTCGAGGCTCACCTTATATATCCCCTCGTGGTACGCAAGATTGTCGGCATTCCGCCGCTTCTCGTCATTCTGGCCCTCATCATCGGCGGCCAGCTTGCCGGATTCATAGGGGTGATTCTCTCCGTTCCCATCGCGACCGCGTTGCGGGAATTAATATCCGATATCGAGAAGCGCCGTATCCTTGCGAGAGAGGGGAAATAGCCGCATAGTGCCGGTATGTCCCGCAGGCCGTTTTATATAACGACAACGCTGCCGTATGTAAATGCCGATCCCCACATCGGCTTCGCGCTTGAAATAGTGAAGGCCGACATCATAGCTCGCTACCACGACCTTCTGGGCGAAGAGGTGTTCTTCAATACCGGCACCGACGAGCACGGGCAGAAGATCTGGCAGAGGGCACAGGAGGCAGGCCAGGACCCGCAGTCCTACGTCGACGGATACGCAGCCCGCTTCCAGGCTCTGAAAGAGGGGCTCGGCTTGTATCCTGGCCTGCATTTCATCCGCACGACTGATGCACACCACCTACGGGCCGCGCAGGCGCTTTGGGAGCGGTGCGCTGAGGGGGGAGATATATACAAGAAGGTGTACCGCATCCAATACTGCGTCGGCTGCGAGCTTGAGAAGACCGACTCGGAACTTGTCGAGGGCCGCTGCCCCCTGCATCCCGCGCTACGGATAGAGCTGATTGATGAGGAAAATTATTTCTTCCGTTTTTCCAGATATCAGCAGCCTCTGCTCGAGCTGTACCGGCAGCACCCTGACTTCGTCGTGCCGGATTTCCGGCTCAATGAGGTGCGGGCCTTCGTACAGCGGGGCCTGCAAGATTTCAGTATCTCCCGTCTGGCGAACAAGATGCCGTGGGGAGTCCCGGTCCCGGGCGACAGCGGGCACGTCATGTACGTCTGGTTCGATGCGTTGGTGAATTATATCTCCGCGCTCGGCTGGCCCGAGCGAGAGGATGCCTTTGAAAAATTCTGGGGCACCCGCGATGCGCCGAACGCCATCCAGCTCGGAGGAAAGGATAACCTGCGGCAGCAATCGGCCATGTGGCAGGCAATGCTCATGTCGGCCGGGCTGCCGCGTACAAAACAGGTCGTTATCCAGGGATTCATCACCGTAGGCGGCCAGAAGATGAGCAAGTCGCTCGGCAATGTCATCGATCCTTTCGACCTGATTGACGCGTATGGCTCGGACGCGCTGCGCTACTATCTCGCGCGGCACACGAATCCGTTTGATGATTCTGATTTCACCATGGAGAAATTCAAGGACGCCTATACCGCGAACCTTGCCAATGGGCTGGGCAACTTGGCGGCCCGCACTATGACGCTCGCTGCCCGGCATCTGCCGGCACCCATTGCCCGCCCGGAACCCGAAGGCTTCCCGCAGGGTTATGCCGACGCCATATTATCTTTCGAACTCAACCGCGCGATGGATTATATATGGGGGCGTATCAGCGCGCTTGACCGCCGTATCACTGAACGCCAGCCGTTTATCCTGGTAAAAAATGAGCCGGAGCAGGGGAAGCGCCTCATTGAAGAACTTGCGGTCGAACTGTACCGCATCGCCCGCCTCCTCGATCCGTTCATGCCCGAGACGAGCCGTACGCTGGAGACGGCAATCCTTGCCAACCAAAAACCGGAGATGCTGTTTCCAAGAAAAGACTGATGCCGCTGACATTTTTTGACAGCCACTGCCACCCGCAGGCGGAACAATATGCTGCCGACCGCGACGATGTGCTTGCGCGCATGCAGCAGCAGGGCGTGGGAGGTATCGTTGTTGGGACCGATCTGGCGCAAAGCCGCGCGGCGCTCATGCTTGCCCGCGGGCATGAGTTCCTTTGGGCTTCCGTTGGGCTCCATCCAACCGACAACGCTGAAGAGCGTTTCGATGCAGGGGCCTACCGTCTCCTCGCGCGCGATTCCAGCGTGGTGGCGATAGGGGAGTGCGGGCTCGACTACTACCGCGGTGAACCGTCCTCCGGAGCGAAGGCGGCGCAGGAAGACCGATTCAGGCAGCAGCTCGAGCTGTCTCTTGAGGTTCGCAAGCCGCTCATTATCCATTGCCGCCCTTCTCCCGCCACCCAGAATGCGCATGAGGATATGCTTCGCATCCTGAGCGCGTACGAACCAGACATGCACCACCGAGCCGTTATCCATTTTTTTACCTCGACCAGCGAGATTGCCCGGCGATATATCCAGCTGGGCTGCTACCTCTCGTTCTCCGGCGTCATCACGTTCGCTGATCTTGACGGCGTTGTGGAGGCGACACCGCTTGACCGCATTCTCTCGGAGACGGATTCCCCCTATGCCGCGCCCACCCCGTACCGCGGGCGGCGCAACGAGCCCGTCCATGTAGCTGAAGTGGTTGCGGCGATTGCCCGTCTCAAAGAACACTCGATGGAGGATACCGCCCGCCAGATTATTCATAACTCGGTTCAGGCGTTCAATATCCTTGCATAGCACGACCCTCTGTGCTACGGTGGCGCTATGTCAGAATCGTCGCATCCTGAGGATATCTCGGGATCCTCCCAGGCGAACGGTGCCCCGCACGAGACCATCTACGAGATAGGTCTTCTTCTGCTGCCTGTGCTGCGCGAGGATGAGATTGCTGCCGTAGGTGAGCGCGTGCACACGGCGCTTGCTTCCGCCCGCGCTTCCATCCTTGCCGAAGAGGCGCCGAAAAAGATTCAGCTTGCCTACCGCATTGAGCGTTCCGTGGCCGGGAAGCGCGAAAAGTACACCGAAGCCCACTTCGGCTTTGTTAAGTTTGAACTTCCCGAGGAGGAGGAGGAGACGGCCGCACCCTCCATTGCCAACCTTGAGCGCCTGCTGCGCAGCGACATGCAGATTCTGCGCTACCTGCTTATCCGGACATCCCGCGAGGCTCCGGGAGCGCCGCGTATGTTCTTCACCTCCTCGAGCCTCGAAGGTCGTACGATAGAGAAGCCGGTCTCCCTGCCCGAGGAACCGCGCGGGGAGGTGGACGAGCGCGAACTCGACAAATCAATCGATGCACTGATCAGTCCGGAGCTGTAGCCTATGTATATAAACAAAGCACTTCTCTTCGGCAATCTCACCCGCGATCCCGAACTGCGGGCGCTCCCGTCAGGCGCCCAGGTCTGTTCCTTCAGCATTGCAACGAACAGGCGATATAAGCAGGACGCCGAATGGAAGGAGGCGACTGAGTATCACAACATCGTCGTCTTCGGCCGCCAGGCGGAAACAAGCGCTCAGTACCTGAAAAAAGGATCGGGCGTGTTCATCGAGGGCCGCATACAGACCCGCTCGTGGGAGTCTGAAAAAGGGAAGCAGTACCGCACCGAGATTGTTGCCGACCGGGTGCAGTTCGGTCCGCGGGCTTCAGGAGGAGAGAGCGGTACGCCGCGGTCTGCGGCCGGTGTCCCTGAAGCAAAAGCCCCGTCTGAGGAAGATGCCATTGCGTACCCTGAGGAAGATATTAATCCGGACGATATTCCATTTTAAATTACGCTATACCCAGTATGGAAAAACAAAAGATGCCCTACGTTCCAGCCAAGGAGTTTGATTACAAGGACACGGAGACCTTGCGGCGGTTTCTCTCGCCGAGCGGGAAGATCCTTCCGCGCCGCCGTACGGGGCTCTCCGCGGTCGGCCAGCGCGCGCTTGCGGTGTCTATAAAACGGGCGCGCTTCATGGCGCTTCTCCCGTTTGTCATAAAGTAAAGTAAAGTAAGATTCGGGCGGATCAGAGAGGGGAAAATTCCTGCAGGCTGCGGGGGTGCCGGCTGTTGCGGGATGTTCCAGCAACGTAGGCATAATGGCCGATGTCTCTCCGTACCGGCACTCCCTACGCGCGCTCCACGTACGCTCCCGTCTGCGTATTTACGATGATTACATCGCCCTCGTTGATAAAAAGGGGGGTGGCTACGGTGGCTCCGGTCTCAAGCACCACCTGTTTGGTCCCTCCCTGGGCGGTATTGCCCCGTACTGCCGGCGGCGCCTCAGTCACCTTGAGGGACATTTTAATAGGGATACGCAGCGAGATGATTCTGTCGTTGAATACCAGAGCCTCAACCTCGCTATTGGGCGTAAGGAATTCTCCCGGAGCGCCGACGATGGTCCCGTCTAGCTCAAACCGGTCCCGCGGATCACGGGCGCTCGCGAACCAGTATGCTCCGCGGTTCTCGTATAAAAATTTGATGGTGCGGGTCGATAGGTCGGCCTCAGCGACCTTCTCCGAGACATGGAACGCCTCTTCGGTCACCTTGCCGGAGATCAGGTGCCGCAGCTTTGTCTGGTTCACCGGCTTGCGTTGCTGTTTGCGGAACACGTGCGCGTCGAGAACTTCATACGGCTCTCCGTTGAGCAGGATGACTTTCTTCGGCAATATCTCATTATATTCAAGCACCTGGCCATTGTACTCAAAATGACCCCCTGCACAAGCCGCCGCGGAAACCTCGCGCCCTTCTTTTGGGTTATATATGCAAGCTCGCGAAGAAAGAGTAGAGTATATTCATGGCATATTTAGCGGAAGAAAGGACGAATAGCGAAGAGACGGATGAGGCCGTACTGGCTCGTTCCCTCGAGGAACCCTCCCAGTTCGCTGTCTTGGTGCGCAAGTATGAAGCCCCCTTTGTCCGCAAGGCCATGGGTATCATCAACGACGAAGAGGAAGCCGCGGATATCGTCCAGGAGACATTCACCAAGATTTATCTCAATGCCCCGAAATTCAGGGTTGTCGAAGGGGCATCGTTCTCGTCCTGGGCCTATCGCATCCTAATCAACACCGCGCTCACCAAATACGCACGGGCGAGGAGGCAGGGGCGGGTGCGGGTTGACCTGGATCCGGAGATTATGGAGCTCATTCCTGACCGCAACCTGCGGCAGTTCGAAAAGCTGACGCTCGAGGATGAGATCGCCTCCATTCTCTCCCGCATTCCTGCTCCCTTGGCACGCGCCCTCTCGCGGTTCTTCATAGAGGGCAAGACGCAGGAAGAAATGGCCCGCGAGGAGGGGGTTTCCGTGGGCGCCATTAAATCGCGCGTTCATCGGGCGAAGAAAGAGTTCCGGCGCGTGTATGAAAAGTTGGATAAAACCATTAACCAACCAATTTCGTTATAGGGAATATGGAACGCACGATTGAACAGCGCGTGATGGCAGGGGTCGGGGTGATGTATCTTGTCCGCCGGCTCGTGCGCCCCCGCGCGCTCAAGGTGTATATCCTCGCAGCCTCCCTTATCACCATGGTCTCCCTGGTCTCGCTGCCGCATATCCTCGCCAACCTGCTTGCGGTCGGTATTGCCGGCCTGCCTGACTTCGCGCTTACGGCGGTCCTGCGGACTGGAGTCGCGGTGCAGATCGGTCTGGTACTATGCCTGATTACCCTCGGATCGTTCTTCAGAGACATGCTTCGTTCGTCCGAGCAATCCGCACTCGCTCTATAACCCGGCATGCCGGGTCGATTACTCCGCCTCCGGCGGCGCTGCCGTATCGGAGGAATCTGCCGGCTTGCCGGACGCTTTCCCGGCTGCCTGTTCATCCAACCGACGGCGGATGCTTTTGAGCAGTTCGGCCTGCACCTTCTTGTTGTCCTGTAAAAACGTGCGCGATGCGTCATACCCCCGCCCCAGCTTATGCTCTCCGAAGGCGTACGATGACCCGCTTTTCTGCACCACGCCCAGCTTCTCTCCCAGTGCTAGGAGCTCTCCTTCGCGGCTGATGCCCTCGTTGTACAGCAAATCGAACTCTACGCTCCGGAACGGCGCCGCCACCTTGTTTTTAACCACTTTGACGCGGTGCCGGCCACCCACTACCTCATCGCCCTTCTTTATCTGCGCGATGCGGCGGATATCAAGCCGTATGCTGGTGTAGAACTTCAGGGCCTTGCCGCCGGTCGTTGTTTCCGGATTGCCGAACGTCACTCCGATCTGCATCCGAATCTGGTTGATGAAGATGACCATGGTCTTGGACTTTGACGTGATTGCCGTAAGCTTGCGCAGCGCCTGGCTCATCAACCGGGCCTGCTTGCCCACCTGATGGGCGCCCATCTCGCCCTCAATCTCGTCTTTCGGCGTAAGCGCTGCGACGGAATCGATGACGACGATATCGATCTTTCCTGACCGCACCAAGGACTCGACGATTTCGAGCGCCTGCTCGCCGGTATCCGGCTGCGACACCAGCAGGTCGTTGATCTTGACCCCAATCCGCCGCGCGTATTCTGGATCGAGCGCATGCTCAGCGTCGATAAAGGCGCAGACACCGCCTTTCTTTTGTGCCTCGGCAATCGCATGCAGCGAGAGCGTCGTCTTGCCGCTGGATTCCGGGCCGAAGATTTCAATAATCCGACCTCGCGGGTACCCGCCGATGCCGAGGGCCCAGTCCAGCCCGACCGACCCTGACGGGATGACATCCACGTTAACCTTTGGCGCGTCGCCCAGCTTCAGGATTGCCTCCTCGCCGAACTTTGTCCTGATCTCGCGGATTGCCAGATCGATTGCGCTTGCTCCCTGCGCCGCCGCCCGCCCCTTTTCTTTCGTTGCCATAGGATTGCTATTCAAGATGCTAGTGCTAATGAGGTACACCGACACACTGCCCAATATGTGTATATTGTATTATGACTGTGTAGGGATGCAATAATCAAGGACGGTGATGGGGATATCCCGCACGGCCGTCCTCCCGAAGCGGTCTCGCGCCACGATTTCGATCATCGCATAGCCGACAGGCGGCGTTAGCGATTCTGCAAAATTGCCGTTTTGATCTGCAAACGCCTGCTTGCCGTCAATAGTAAAAAACGTGACATTGTGCACCACCCCCCGTATCTCGACGGTGGGACCTCCTACGGCGCTGCCCGCTCTGGGGGAGGAGACCGCAATCTCGGGTCCCTGGATCAGCTTGCGGGCCTCAAATGCACCGTACCCAAGAAACAGAGCCACTGCCAGAGCTATAGCCGACCAGGTCACACTACGCTTGAACGAAGATTTTCCCCTCCTCATGCCTACGCGCCTTCCTCGCTGCTGCGTGCCGGTGTCCGTGTGATGCCCAGCACTTCCCGGGGTTTGGCGCCATCGGCGGGGCCGATGACGCCCCGCTCCTCGAGGACGTCCATCAACCGCGCCGCGCGGGCATACCCCACCCGCAGCTTTCGCTGAATATATGACGTTGACGCCTTACCGGCCTCGGTGACCGCCTGCCGCGCTGCCTCGTACATATCGTCGTCCACCTCCTCGTCCTCAGATATCCCGGCGTCTATCCCGTAGCTTGCTTGAGAGAACGCGGGACCGCCTTCCGAGATGCTGCCCATACCGGCTCCCGGCCCAAGATCGATCGGCAGCTCCGCCTCATTGTTCTTGCCGATG
>VFSW01014009.1_pt1 | contig 11112 bp, 12 predicted proteins | sample 5358111 | NCBI WGS metagenome assembly VFSW01 (sample SAMN11554181, study PRJNA540505) | mine drainage metagenome | isolation source: sediment from site ElyBrook_90M | place: USA: Ely Copper Mine, Vershire, VT | collected 2017
ACCCAAGCCCGACCCGGCCGCGGCCGCCCCGGCAGATGAACCCGAGGCCGCGGAACCCTCTGGACGGCGCAACCGAGCCAGGAAGTAGGCGGGCGTGTCGGCCGGCTCCTTCACCCTCTCCGGCCTGTCCGCTGGACTGCCAACCGGCGAGAACGCCCTCGGCCCGATCACCTTCGTCGGGACGAACACGATCGGCTCGTCGTACCCGACCGCCTTGGCGAGCGGGGACAACACGATCACGGTGCCGAGCGGATCGACGGCGGTGGCGATCATCCCGCCGCCCGGAAACGCCGTGGCGATCAAGGTTCGCACCTCGGCTGACTCCAGCGACGCCGGAGTCTCGATCAACCCCGGAGCAGGGTTCTTCGTCCTCTGCTTTCCGAGCTCGGCACCCGCTTCGGTGATCCTCAACGCCGCATCTGCGATCGCCGCGCCGGCCTTCACGTCGCTCGTCTTCATCTGATCGGAGGTCATCGTGGCCGTTGACCTCGTGATCGGGCAGGGCCAGACGCTGCCGCCCCTCTCCCAGACGATCATCGACCCGACGACCTCCAACGCTGCCAACCTCACCGGCGCCTCGGTCACCTTCGTGATGCGAGGCACGGGGACGCCATCGCCGACCGTCACCGCCGCCGCGACGATCCCCACCCCGTCGGCGGGACTGGTCACCTACGACTGGACGGCGGCCAACACGGCGACGCCCGGCCTCTACAACGCTCAGTTCCTCGTCACCACCTCGAGCGGCAGCACCTACCAGTGGCCGGCGACGGGCTATCTCCAGGTCGAGGTGCAGGAGTCGCTGTCGGGCGCGCCGCAGCGGCTCGTGGAGATCACGGACGCCAAGGACGTGCTGAACCTCCAGTCGGCCGACCGGATCCACGACACCAAGATCCTCCGTTGGATCGACGGCCTGCGCCCAGTGGTCGAGTCCATCACCGGCCCGATCATCCAGACCACCTACGAGGAATGGCACGACGGCGGCCAGTACTACGTGACGCCCCGCCGCTCGGCCTCAACAGGCTATGGCACGTCGCCTGTGTTCATCCTCAACGCCTGCTCGTTCTACATCGGCCCGATCGAATACCAGGCGGTCATCGTTCCCTCACCGGACGAAGGGACCATCTACTCGGTGATGGCCGACACCTTCAACCGGGTGGTCCGGCGCGGCCCTGGGGGCGGCCTGATCCCCTTCCCGAACGTGCTGCAATCAGTCCACCTCTGGTACACGGCCGGCCAGAACTCGGTACCAACGAACGTCTACGAGGCGACACTCGAACTGTTGCGGGTGAACTACCAGCGCACTCAGCAATCAACCCGCCGCGGCGGACCCTCCCCGGCTGAGGAGATCATGGGACCGCCTGTCGGCTACTTCGTCCCCAACCGGGTGCGCGAGATGCTGTCTCCGACCCGCCGAGCACCCTCGATCTACTGATGGCGACGGCGACCTCATCGCAGGCGACGGTCATCAACCTGCTCGTGCAGAAGTTCCAGGCACTCCAGCTCGAGACGCCGATCGGCAACCAGCCGGTTCCGATCTTCGACGGCCCGGAAGGTCCGAACGAAGAGGACAACTTCGTGGTCGTCATGGGCTGGCCCGACGACGACTCCAGCGGCGAGCTGACACCGGCCTACCTCGGATCGACCGCTTCCTACTACGAGAAGTACAAGATCCTGGTCGCCACCTTCTGCTATGTGGGCGGCGACGACAACGACGCCGGCTATGGCGACTCCGACGCGCAGTTGACCGCTCGCACCAACGCCAACTACATCGAGGCAGCCCTAGAGTCCGCCGTCAACGCTGACCGGAACCTGGCGATCCAGAACGGCGGTGTTGCGCCCTGTATCTGGTGCCTGCCTGCCGGGACCTCCTACAGCCAGGCTCCCCCCGAGGAAGACAGCCCGATGGGCCGCTACGCGCGCTGGAACCTCACCCTCGACGTTTACAACGTCTTGACCTGACGTAAGGAGCCCGATGCCGACCGTCTACAACGTCGACCACTCGCCCCAGATCATCCCCCTCGACGACGGCCACATCGGCCTCGTTCCAGGTGCGGGTGTCGAAGTCGACGAGGCGATCGCAGCGGACCTGCTCGCTCCGGGCCGCGGCTTCAGCACAGATGAGGCCGAGGCATCAAGAGCGGCTACCGCCTACGCAGAGCGCCTGGCGGGCGAGTCGCAGGCATCGCAGGCACCAGCCATCGAGGACGAGCCCGAGGCGGCCGAAGTCGCCCCAGTCACGGGCGAGGACGAGTCGGGCGACGAACCCAAGCCGGGCCGAAAGCCCAAGACTGACAAGGAGAACCAGCAATGACTATCGGCGCAGGGCTTGGCGCGAGCCTCGGAGTCGGTGCTCAGGCGTCTTGGGGCGGAACACTCGCCACCATCACGCGCTGGCCGACCTTCAAGACGGCCCCGATGACATGGGACCCGTTGTCCGTCCAGGGCGGTCCATACCTGCGCGCCGGCAGCATCGGCGACCTCGGCACGGCTCGTCTCACCCTCCTCGCAGCCAACGGTTCGACCTCAGGGCCGATGGCGAAGGGCAAAATCACGGGGGACATGCAGAACACCGGCATGGCTCTCCTGCTCGCCTGTGCGATGGGTTCGTCCGCGACCCTGTCCGTGATCGGGGCGACGACCGCCTACGAACTCGGCGGTGCGAGCCTCTGCCTCCTCGGCGCTCCTGATGTCAACAACACCTTCTTCGACATGCAGATCGGTGCTCCTGACGACTCGGGAACCGTCCATGCCGAGACGTACCACAGCACCGTCATCACCGCAGCGACCTGGACCTTCGACCGCACCGGCCTCGTCACCTGGGAGTACGACACCTTCAGCCAGTTCGTCGAGTTCTCGACAAGCCTCACCGCCGTCACCGAGCCTGGTGGACCTGTCCCCTTCGCCATGCAGAACTCGGGCTGCGTGTTCAAGGTCGGGACCTTCGGCTCCGAGGCCGCCACGACCGGTATCAAGAAGGCGACCATCAAGATCGAGCGCAAGTTGGCGCTGGACAAGGACCGCCTCTACCTCGGCAACATGACCACCTCTAAGCCGGTCAGCAACAACAACATCAAGCTCACGGTCAGCCTGGACATGGACTACACGTCCGCGGACAAGACCGCCCTGTTCGACCTCTTCCAGGCTGGCACGCCGACCAGCATCGTCGTCGAAGCGGTCGGCAACGCCATCGGCGCCTCGGGCCATAGCGACACCTTCGGCCTGAACGTCACCAACGCCTTCGTCGACACCGGCGGCGAGCCGTCCGTCAAGGGTCCGGCGATCCTCGGCAACACGGCGAGCTGGTCCGGCACCGTCGACGCCACTGGCGACCCGCAGCTCACCGCAACCCTTATCACAGCGGACACGTCGTTCTGACCCCTAGTAAAGGAGAGCCCACCTGATGGCACTGCTGAAGAAGCTGCTGCATTTCCTGCTCAACACGACCGAAGTTCGCTCGGCTGCGGCCGTTGCCGTTGGTGCCGTTGCGACCGTGCTACGCGGCCATCTCGGCGTCGAACTCACTGCGATCATCGACGCGGTGGCCGGTGCGATCCTGGTCGCGGACCAGTTCGTGTTGCGCACGGCTCAGGCGGCGGCCTCAGCCATCCAGAGCGCACCTGCCGCGCCTGCGGCTGCTGCCCCTGCCCCTGCCAAGGCGGCCCCCAAGGCCACCAAGTAGGATGTTCGAGCTGGTCTTCAACGGGCGCACCTACCTGTTCAGCCCGCTCAGCCATCTCACACTCGGACCGCACCGCCAGATCAAGCAGTGGTTCCCGGACCTCGGCACCTATCGCGGCTTCATGGCTGCGTTCACGGCTGGCGACCCGGACGCCATCGCCTGCGCTCTCTGGCTGGTGCGGCGTGCCGAGGGCGAGATGAACGTGCCCGAGCCGAACCGGATGCCAGCCGACACCAACATCGGCGCCATGTTCGTCGAGATGAACGCAGACGCCTCGTCTCGAGCCAGGGCCACGGCACTGCGCACGGCAGGGATGCCAGAGTTCGCCGCTGACGACCCGGTGGTGCGCGTGCCGTGGCCGTGGCTGGCTGGCGTGCTGAAGCTCGACGAGTCGACCGGAGGGCCGCTCCCAGAACCGGAGCCGGACCCTACTCCGGGCGAAAGCCCGATCTCCCCGACCTTCTCTGCCGAGACGTCGACGACCTCTGGTTCAGGCGAGTCGGAGATTTCGGCGCCATCTGCAATCTGAGCCCCCAGGCCATCCGAGAGTTGAGCTACGCCGACTACCTCGCTTACGACTCCTACTGCGAAAGCATCTGGGACCTGAGGGTGAAGACGGCCGGAAGGGCAGGGGCGATCTGATGGCGACCAACGACATCATCGCCTTCAACGCCAACGACTTCGCCGCCGCATCCAAGGGCCTGCGTCGCGCTGCCACGGTGCTCTCTCGCCGGACCCGAGTGGCGCTGCGAGCCACCGCCAAGCCGATCGTGGACGACATTCGCCAGCGGATGCCGCACAAGGACGCCAAGGGAGTTGCGACGAGCGTCCGCGCCTCTGCGACTGACAAGGGCGTGATGATCACGGTCAAGGGCTACGGCTACGCGTTCAGTCAGGGCAACCGCGGCCACCAGTACTACAAGCACCCCGTCTACGGCCGCTGGTCGAAGTCCTCCAAGACCCTCATGCAGACCGACCCGGCTGCGGTCGAGGAACCGTGGCAGAAGGGGCGAGTGCACGCGGCGATCCTGGCAGAGGCCGTGATGGACGAGGCGATCCGCGCAGTCACCATCGGAGGGTCGCATGGCTGACAAGATCATGCGGCTCGTCATCGTCGGGTCCAACTCCGACGCGATAGCCAAGCTGGTCGAGACTGGCGCGGCGGCCGACGAGGTGGCGAAGAAGGTCGACCAGGCCGGCCTGTCGAGCCGCGGCTTTGGCGACGCCATGAACGACGCCACCAACAAGGCCAAGTCGGGACTCAGCCCGCTCCTCTCGTCGCTCAACAACTTCGGGATCAACACCGGACCCGTCGACAAGTTCAGCTCGTCACTACTCGGCGCGGACACCTCCGGCGAGAAGTTGCTCGGCACGGTCGGCAAGATCGGCGGGGCGGCTCTTGCCGGAGGTCTTCTCGCGTTCGGGGTCGCGGCCGAGCAGGGCATCAAGAAGGCGTCGGAGTTCTCGGCGTCAATGGAGATGATCCACACCCAGGCCGGTGCCAGCCAGGCCGAAGTGACCAAGATGTCGGCCGCCATCCTCGGCATCGGCGCAGACACGACCTCCGGGCCGATGGCACTCTCGGACGCCCTCTACCACACCGAGTCAATGGGCATGAGGGGCGCGCAGGCTCTCGCTGCCGTCAAGGGAGCAGCCGAGCTCGCCCAGGTCGGCCAAGCCAACCTCACCGACACGACCAACGCTCTCGACGAGGCGCTCGCCAACAACATCTCCGGCGCCCAGAACATGAACCAGGCGCTCGGCACTTTGAACGCCACGGTCGGTGCCGGCGACATGCACATGCAGGACTTGGCCGACGCCATGACCTCCTCGGTTCCCGTCGCCAAGACCTACGGCCTCACACTCACCGACGTAGGCGCCGCACTCGCGACCTTTGGCGACCTGGGCCTTCGGGGAGCAGACGCCGGCACCCGGCTGCGCCAGGTCATCATCACGATGGGCGCGCCGTCCAAGGCGGCAGCAGAGGCCCTGAACGCGATCGGCATGTCGTCGCTCGAACTGGCGACAGACATGCGCCAGCACGGCCTCGCCTTCGCCCTGGAGGACCTGAAGACTCACCTCATCGACTCAGGGGCGACCGCCGAGCAGCAGGGCGAGATTCTGGCCCGTGCGTTCGGTGGCGGCAAGACGAGCACCGGCGTCCTGATGCTGTTGGAGAACCTGGACCGCCTCAAGGCGAAGTACGTCGACATCGGAGCCGGGCAGCACCAGTTCGCCTCCGACTTCCAGGCATCTCAGGGCCAGATCGCCAACCAGATGAAAGAACTCGGCAACGAGGTCGACGTTCTTGAGATACGCCTCGGCAACTTCCTGATCCCCAAGTTGCAGGAACTCGGCGTGTGGGTCGAGCACAACAAGGGCACCGTCATCGACCTCGCCGAGGCCATCGGCGGTGCGCTCGGCGTCGCCGTGACCGTGTTCGTCGGCACGAAGATCTACCAGTTCGAGCAGGGCGTCCAGAAGGCCATCGTGGCCGTCTACAAGTGGCTGACGGCCTCGCAGGCCAACGCCGACGGCCAAACAGCCGCAGACGCCGAGGTGGAGGCCAGTAACGCCACCGTCGCGGCCTCGTCTCGCACCGCGGCAGACCAGATCGTCGCCTCACAAGCGAGCGTCAGCGAGGCCACCGCGACGACGGCGGAGGTCGTCACGACCGACAGTGCCGAGATCGAGTCGGCCTGGGAGCGCATCTGCTCAGTTATCGCTGTCAACGCCCCGACTGCTGATACCGCTGTCGAGGGACTAGCGACGAGCTTTGGCGCGGTTGGTGCTGCTGCCACCGAGGCTGCCGATGCGGTCGGTGTCGACATGGCGGCCGCCGCCAATGCGGTAGTCGAGGCTGACACGGCCATCGAAGAGGCAAACACCGCTGCGACCGCGTCGTTCGCGGCGATGATCCCCGAGATCAGTCTAGTTGCCGCCGCTCTCCTCCAGTTGCCGAACACGATCCACCAGGACCAGAGCAAGTCGAGCGGCTGGAGCCTCTTCGGCATGCAGTTGCCGTGGTGGACTTCCGCGAATCAGATCGCCAACCACGTCTTCGGGAGCGGCGGTTCCGGCAGCGGCGCAGCGCCGAGCGTGACGGGGTCCCCCGCTGGAACCGTCTACGGCAACGTGTTCGGCGGGACGGGTCCCCAGTCCGCCAACGCTGCACAGCAGGAACTCGCGGGTGCCACGCCGACGTTTACTCCCATTCTTCCGCCTGGACTCAACCCGAATACCGCCGCCTTCCTCGCAGCCCAATCCGGCAACGTCGGCGGACTCGGCACCCCGCAGATGAACGCCCTCTCGATGCAGGGCAACTCGCTCCTCCAGATGTTCCAGGGAGCAGCCGCCACGGGCACTCCGGTCGCGCTGGAGCGCTCGCTCACGACGGCCATGCAGCAGAAGATGCAGCTTCTCGTCAGCGAACTCGTCGCCACCCACCAGGGCGCTCTTGTCTCGCTCGCCAGCCAGCTCGTCGCCGCCTACCAGGCCAACCAAGCCGAGCTCACGCAGGTCCTGGCGACCAACGAGAAGGTGGCGCTGGCCGACCAGACGCAGATGATGGCGACCGAACTGCAAGGGATGACCGCCATCCTCACGCAGATTGCCACCAACGCGACCCAGCTCGTCACCGACGAGACTCAGATGACCGCCGACCAGTCGTCCGCTCGCCAGCAGGCCATCAGCGATCAGGCCAAGATCGTCACCGACACTCTCGCAGAGCGCGGCTTGTTCGGACTCAACCTCGTCGCTCAGCAGATGCAGGTGGGACTCGACACCTTCACGGCCCACGCCGACGCACTCATCAACGCCGACAAGCTGAAGGTCGACGCCATCACGCTGACCAGCAACACGGCGATCGGCGTGGCGCAGAAGCACTTGGCGCAGGTCACGGCGACCGAGAACGCACTTGTGCAGCAGGCTCAGGCCGGAGTCGACCAGGCGGCGACCGGGACTCAGCAGCAGCAGGCATACGCGGCTGCGGTCCTCAAGCAGGCGCAAGCGAACGCCGCCTACGCCGAAGCTCAGGCAAGTGCCGCGGTAGCCGCCATCCAGAACCAGGCCAAGCAGCAGATAGCGCAAGCCAAGCTGGTGCTCCAGCAAGAGCAGGGACAGTCGGCCTACACCGAGGCTCAGCAGCAGGCGGCCATCGCCATCGAGCGGGAGAAGGCGCAGACCCAGTACGCCGGCTCGGGCCTCACGGTCAACATCACCGGCCTGCCGACCAACGACTCTGCCGCTATCGCCCAGGCAGTCAGCTGGGAGATGCGCCAGCACATCGCCGTGGCCTAAGGAGGAAGCAAGTCGTGAGCTTCCCCGCAGCAACTCTGAGCTACCCCGCCCTCCAAACCTGGCAGTGGTGGTTTCAGGGCGTCACTCTCGGCCCCGGCACGAACTACGGCTTGAAGAAGGTCGAGGGACTCAGCCTGCCGCACATCCGCTCAGGAGACTCGGGACGGGCGCGAGATCACGGTGAGTTCATCGGCCTCGACCTCTCTGCCGCTCGTGACGTGACCCTGACGCTCGACATCGGACCCTCGGACGCACCCACCGGCCCGACCTTCGCAGAGGCCTTCAACACCTTGGCGAACGTGATGCTGCCGGGAGCGATGACCGAGACTCCGCTCTACTTCGGCCATCCGACCCGCGGCCTCGTCGCCTTCATGACGCGCTCCCGCAAGATGCCGGTCAACCTAGATATCACGGTCGCGCTGGGTGGCATGGCTCAGAACGTCCCGATCCAGTTCCACTGCACGGACCCGCGGATGTACTCGGTGCCGACATCGCTCAACACCTGCGGTCTCCCGAACTTCTCCGGCCTCACGTTCCCGCTGACCTTCCCCCTCTCGTTCGGCGGCGCGATCGGCAACTACACGATCATCGCCATGAACAGTGGCAACTTCGACTGCCGGCCGCTGCTCACGATCACCGGGCCGTGTCTCAACCCAAGAGTGACGCTCACGACGGTCAGCGGCCAGCCCTCCGTGGGGTTCAACGTCGGACTCAACACCGGTGACACCCTGGTCGTGGACATGGACTCGCACTCGGTACTGCTCACCTCGTTCGGGAGCGCCTCGTCCGCGAGCCGGGCCTCTTCGCTCGCTCCCGGCTCTACCTGGTGGAGCTTGCAGCCGGGAGAGAACGTCGTGGAGTTCAGCCAGTCCTCGGGTGCTGATACAGCGGGGACTCTGGCGATGCAGTGGGCGAGTGCGTGGCTGGCATGACCTTCCCGCAGCAGAACGAGTTCGCGTACTGGTGCTACGACCTTCTGACGGGCCGACCGCTCGGGGCTGTCCCGATGACGGGCGTGCAGTTCTCGTCGCAGGTCAACACTCCCGGCAGCTTCTCGGGCACCATCCCACTCTGGGACCCGGCCATCCAGGCGCTCAACCCAGCAGCGATGACCCTCCCGAATCACACGATGCTCATCGTGGACTACCTCGGCTCTCCGGTGTGGGGCGGCATGATCACCGGTCGAGACTGGACAGTCGACCGCTCGCAAGGACCGGCAAACCTCGGCTGGCAGATCACCGGCAGCGAACTCTGGCAGTACTGGAACAGCCCTGGCCGCGTGCAGGCAACGGACTACTCGTCGCCTCCCTACTCGGGCATCAACCCGTCGCCGACTCCGATGCCGATCTGGAACGCCGCCAACAACTCCTCACTGGGCGTCCCCTACGCGTGGGACCCGATGCTCATCGCCGCCCAGCTCATCTACGACTCGCTCCTCTTCGGGAACCGGACCAGCATCAGCTACGGCAACATCTGCGGCGGCATCACCATCCTGCTCAACGGCTACCCAACGGTGGTAGGTGGCACTCCGAACGTAAGCGGCTACCTCGCCAGCGGCCCGAACACGCCGAGCGCCAACTACATCGGCATCAACTACCCCTTCCCGTCCTTGCAGCTCGTCGGCACTCTCGTCGGGCAGCTCTCGCAGCTCGGCCTCGGGGTCGGCTTCGACGTGGGCGTCGACGTGGCCTACGGCCCGAACGGTCCGATGGATTACCCGTCCGCCGTCCTGAACCTGAGCTACCCCCGCCGCGGTCGCACGGTCGCGCAGGACAACCTCTCGCTCGACCTCACCCGAGCCAGAAAGTACCGCTTCCCCGAGGACGGCACGACGACAGCGAACCTGGTCTACGGCACGGGCGGCACCGGAGCCATCGTCGCTCAGGAGGACCTCTACGCGCTGGAGCAGGGTTACCCGCTGTTCGAGCGGGTGTTCAACATCTCCAACCTGAACTCGGCAGTCGTGACCGACTTGCTGGACGAGATCACCTACGGGCTGCTCTGGCAGTACGCGTACCCGCCTGTCGCCCCCACGGCCACGGTCGGGCTCACGGACCTGCCGCTGAACACGTTCTCGGTGGGCGACGACGTAGAGCTGATTCTGCCGCCGAGCGCACCGGACGGCACGGTCTGGGATCCACGGTTCCCGGCTGGCCTAGAGCAGGAGTGGCGGATCGTGCAGCGGCAATGCACCGTCGCGGACCAAGGAGACGCCACCATCGACCTCACCTTCAACCAGCCGCCCGTTCAGCTCCCGACGTCAAGGGCCATCTGATGCCGGCGATCCTCCCCGACCCCAACCGCGGCCTCACCAACCTGTTGAACGACCTCACCCGCCGAGTTCGTGCGCTCGAAACTCAGCACACGACCTGGTACGTCGACAACAACCTGAACAACGTGGCGATCGCCGGCAACATCGGCGCCGACAATCAGGGGAACGCGACCGGGCTGAGCGGGTGGGGATTCGCGCACAAGAACACCTCTGGCAAGTGGGTCGGGCTTGAGAACGCCCTGTCGCCCGTCAACGGCAACCTCGACAGCGCCCCTGAGCAGTACACGACGAGCACCACGCCTACCGATCTAGCGGTGCCGGGGCCGAGCATCACCTTCACGACCGGCCAGTCGGGGGTGGTACTCCTCTTCATCTCCTGCATCATGGGACAGAGCGTCTCGGGGGTGGCGACGCAGGTCTGGCTGAACATGGATGGCTCGATCAACCCGTCTTACAACGTGCTGTTCTGTTCGCCCACCGGGTCAGTAACCAACGCCGCCATCTTCCCGATGACGCTCACGCCCTCCACCACCCACACCGCCAAGCTCCAATACAGCGTGACGAGCGGGACCGGAGGGTTCGCCAACGGGTCGATTACGGCCCTCCCGCTCTAGCCCTGAGCGACCGTGACGACGTAGTTGGTCGCGACGCCTGAGGTGCCCTCTTGCGTGTCGACGGTGTAGGAGCCGGGACCCGGCACCGTGAGCACCCAGAACGAGAACTGGCCCGGATATGCCCGCTGCGTTATCTGGTCGTTGGTGCCGACCACCCAGGACGTGAAGGTGGCATAGGGGTCGCCCATGCCGGGAAGGCCCTGACCCACGCAACTGATTCTCGTCCCGTAGTAACTCCCCTCCCGCGG
>VFSW01014010.1_pt1 | contig 11112 bp, 10 predicted proteins | sample 5358111 | NCBI WGS metagenome assembly VFSW01 (sample SAMN11554181, study PRJNA540505) | mine drainage metagenome | isolation source: sediment from site ElyBrook_90M | place: USA: Ely Copper Mine, Vershire, VT | collected 2017
CGGGACATTATCCCGAAGCGACGAACGGCGATGGCAAATTTGTATCACGCGAACCCGTAGCCGTCACCGGCGACACCGCCGCTCACGGGAGACGGCCGCGCCCAAGGAGTCCGCGTAGGCGGCGGAATACACGCCCAAGACCCCCGGCAGCATAGGGCCGCGGGCCGCGGTGGATCACCTCCATCGGCCCGGTCCAGCCCAGATGCCTTCGCACGTCGGCGGCGGTGTATTCGCTGATCGCGACCAGGTAGTCGCTGCGCCGCATCAGCGCCCGGGCCCGCCGGTGATCGCGCCAGACCGAAAAGCGGCTGGCCTTGTAGACGTAGTTGAGGTCGTGCACCGTCACCACCCGCGGGCCGCAGCCCTGCGGGGTCTGGGTCTTGTTGAGCTGGTGCAGCGAATGCCACAGGGCGTAGTGGGCGGGCTGCACGTGGCGCAGGCGCTGCCAGCGCGTCACGGGCCGGTAACCCACCTGGTCGCCGAAGGCGCCGAAGAGCCTTTCGCGGCAGTGGAAGTCGAAGGCGATGCCCAGCCGATCACGCCAGTCGACCGCGTGGGCCGCGATGTGGCCGCCCATCTGCACGGCGAACTCGCCCAGCCCGTCCTGCAGCGACCCCATGTTGCCCAGGCTGATGCCGATGCGGAGCAGGCCGGGGGCGTGAACAGTCATTCGCGACCAGTGTAGCAAGCCGACGCGGTGCAGCGCCTCGCGCTGGCTACGACAGGCCGAGTGCCGACACGATCACTGGAAACTGACTCTGCCAACCAAAGCGCTGCAGCGCATCGTCGCGGGCCCGGCAGGCCATCGCTTCGTAGTCGTGCATGCCAGCCAGGGCTCGCGCGAGCGTCGTCCGCCAGCCGTGTGCCTGCGACAGGTATCCGTTCCACCCGTCGCGGATGGCCAGTGCATAGTTGCGCGCGGGGGAAGCAATGCTCACCGTCCCCACGGCGGCGGCCTCGAAATACTTCAATTCGGATTTGCAGTCGGTGAAGGCGTTGGACTGCAGAGGCATCAGATTGAATTCGACGGCGGCGACGACCCGCTGCAGGTTGACGTAGTCGTGGAACGGCAGCTGCCTGATGCGATCGCCGAACCGAGCCAGCGAGGGCCCGGGCTCGATGTAGCCGGCCAGAACCAGCCGCGCTCGCGCATCCGACTCGAGCAGCTGCGCCAGCGCAGGCTCAACCAAGGCAAAGTCGAGCCGATGCGAAGGCGAGCCGCTGAAATAGCCCACGCAAGGGGCCCCCTCGCGCTCGAAATGGCTGCGCCGCTTCTCCTCGAACACGGCCGCCGACAGGGCAAGCTGTTCGCGGTTCATGAAATTGGGCACCACGGCGGTAGGCTTGCCGCTGAACACGCGTATGCGCTCGGCCAGGAACTCATTGGTCGTGATGGCCGCGTCGCAGCGCCGTAGCGTCTGACCCATGCGCGCCATCATGCCGAACCAGTCGTCCCAGACGCGCGGATCTTCCTTGTCCAGCGCCAAAGTGTCGATCACCAGATGGGTGAAGTCGGTGTCGAATACCAGATCATCGACATCGAAGTAGACGCGCTTGCCTCGGGCCTGAAAGCGGGCAATGAGGTGGGCAATGCGGTGGTCGTAGCCGGAGCGGCAGATGACCAGACAGTCTGCCAATTCGACCAGCTCGTCCATTCGGTGCAGGTCATCGCGGAAGAAATAGCTCGCGCTGGTGCGCCCCTCGCTATCGCCATTGAGCACCTGGGCCATGTTGTAGGCCCGGTACCGGAAGGTGCTGTTGTTAGGCTGCTCGTAGTAGTACGCCACGCGGCGGGCGCGCGCCGCCAGAGCGGCCAACCGCGTGGCCAGCGGCTGGATCCACGGGTCGCAGTACGGAACCGGTGGGGTAGAAACCAAGAACATCAGCGCCTTTCGGCCAGGTCTTCGATGACCGCATGCAGCGTCGTGGCCCAGTCCCGGGCCAGCCGAGTCTCGCGGTAGGCCTGCAACCGCACGGGCTCGTCTTCGGCCCGTGCCACACCGCGGACCAGGCCTGCCAACAGGGCATCGCGCTCCAACTCGCAGCACAACAGGTTGCCCGATGAGTGACTGAGGTCTTCCTTCAGTCCATAGCGGTTGGTGACGACCACGGCACCGCTGGCCACCAAATCCAGCGGCGGATAGCTGGGATGCGGCGTGTACATCAGGCTCAGTCCCAGGTCGGTGCGTCCCGCAAGCTCGGCATATTCCTTCCAGCTGAGGTTCTCGCGGCGCTCCGGCATCAGGCCGTTGCCGAAGCGCAGCGCGGGAATGTCCTTGCCCACAAAGACGATGTCCCACCGTTCGGGGTCGAGCACGCCGCGGGCCAATGCCGTCTCGACGACGTCGAGTCCGAGGAAGAAGAGATTGCGCGCGTTGTTCGGGCGCGCATAAAAGACGAATTGGCGCTTGGTGGCGGGCAGCCTGGGTCGCGCCCAAAAGACCGAACTCGGGAATGCCGGCTCGAAGTGCCGACCGCCGAGCGCGACGTTGGACAGGCCGCTGGCGGCAAAGTGATCGAAAAGCAGCTGCGTGTTGACGATGAAGCGGATGCCTGGGTGACGCAGCGTCTGCTCGCAGCGCAGCCGATCATCGCCGTGCGGGTAGAACATGCGCTCGTCTTCCTGCAGCAGGTACACCAGGTTGGCGGCTGGCACGGCGGGCAGCATCGCGGCGGTGGTCCACCACGAGGTGGTGAGGACGAGTTCATCCTCGAGCAGGTCCAGATTGCTCTGGGCGTCGTCGGCGTGAATGAATCGAAACTCGAACTCGCGATTCAGACCGAGGCCGTAAACGCTCAGGACATGATCGACGTTCTCCGGCGCTGGAGGCTCCGTTCGCGTGACGACGCGAAGGCTGGCATCGCATCGGTTGGCGAGCAAGGTGCCCAGGATCAGGGCGGTGCCGACGCCGCCGAACAGGCTGCCCTTGCCGATGCTGTCGGTGACGATGGTCACTCGACGCCGATCGTGCGGTGGCAGGCGGTAGGTTCGTATCGGCCGGATGGCCGGAAATCGCGCCTCCAGCCACTGCGTGGCCGTGGGCACTTCCGGCGGGCTCGCCATCGGGCTCTGATGCAGCCGTGCCAGGCGACGACGGGTCTGCCTGGCACGGAAGCGCTGCCACTTGATGTACGGGCGGGATGCGTACCACCTCGCGCTGAGCCGGCGTATCGCACGTTGAAGGGCATCTGCAGGTTTGCGCCTAGGCATCAGAATGTCACCGCCCTCGGGTGAAGTGCTGCAACGTATCGGCAACCCAGCGCAAGGGTCGAGTCAGCCGCATGCTGGCGCTGTTCAACAGCGCATCGCAATTCCGATGCCAGCGCTCTGCCTCCAGCGACTGCTGGTGCAGGGCCTGGCCCAGATCGGCGATCTTGGCCTCCTGTTGCGCTTGCGCGTCCGCGCGCGTCGCCAGAGCTTCTTGCAGCGAGCGCACCACCGCCGACTTCCCCTCGAGCCGACTGGACAAATCGGCGACCAATTCGCTGGCGTGATGGCCGGCCTCGCATGCAGCCTGGTACTGCGCCTCGACCGCGGCCAGGCGCTCGACCAATTCATCATGAGCCCAGACCCGCTGCATGATCTGCGCCACCTCGGTGCTGCTCCAGGCGGCGCGCCACTTGGCGTAGATGCGCTGGCTCGACATGCCTTGCGCGCCGGGGTCGGTGTGCACGCCTGAGCTTGCGTGAATCCGGTACACGGCGGATGCGCCCGGCAGGTGCGCGAAGCTCGTCTGTCGTGCGACCTGGAGCCAGAAGTCCCAGTCTTCGTAGCAATCCAGCATTTCATCGAAGCGGCAGCCTCGCAGGCGCAGGGACTGACTGAACAGCACGGCATGAATGGGCGTGAGGTTGCCGGCCAACTGCCGCACGGCATCGAAGGGCAAGTCGATGCTCTTGCCCAAGGGCTGCCCCCTCAGATCGACCAGGTCCACGCCGCTGTAAGCCGCCAGGCAGGTGGTCTCGTTGCGCAGCCGCTGCGCCAACCGTTCAATGTGGCCGGGCAGGATCCAATCGTCGTCATCCAAAAAGAGGAGGTAGTCGCCGCACGCCGCGTCAAGCGCCATGTTGGCGGCGCGGCTTCTGGACAGGGGTTCGCCGGGCTCCAGCAGCCGCACCGGCGCCCTGCCAACGCAAGCCGGCACCGGTGGGTGGCGAAGGCTGGCAGCGACGATCACGACCTCCAGCTTCGGATAGGTCTGTGCCTGGACCGAGGCGAGCGCCTCGGCCAGGAACGGCCGGCCCAGACTGCGGATCAACACTGAAACGAGCGGCAGGCCGGGCGCCTCGACCTGGTGCCCGACCGTGTCACGCAGCGCCTCATCGGATGGATGAGCGTCGGTTACATGCGTTGACATCTGACTTTGCTGCGATGCAAAAAATAGTCAATTCACTCGATCGCAACACGGGGGCGCGATGATAAGTTCAATGCAGTCGTTGCAAAGGCGTACGGGGGCTCGCTCGGTACGCATGTCGGCAGCACGTTTCTCGAAGTTCGGGCAAGACAGAATATGGTCTCGACGGTACATCAGCTGCGTTCGAGGGCTTGCGGTTCATTTCGCGCCTGGCGCTGGCGTGCCCCGCAGGGGCGGGCGGTCGTGGCGACGCCTAGCTTGCCGATGGGCGGAGAGCCACTCAATTCGACCGGCAGCCTCTCCGCGGACCTTCCCACGGGACAGCAGCGCGAGCGGCTGGCCTGGTGCTTCGCCGCGATGGCAGCGGTCGAAATGGTCGCGGGGGTCGGGCCGATGCCCGCGATGGGTCGTGCATCCTTGAGGGAGTTGGCTCGGCAGGAGATGTGGCCGTGAACATCCTGGCGGTCGCGGGCGAACTGGACGCCACCATCGCCCAGATCCGGATGGTTCAGCCCCTGCAGGCGCTTTGTCACAGCGACGGCTGGGACCTCCGCTTGCGGCCGATGCACCAGTGCGACGATTTCGACTTCGCCTGGGCCGACGTGCTGGTCCTCCAGCGCGGTGTGTCTGCACGGGCGACGCGTCACATCGAACGCATGCGCGCAGGCGGCGGCCGGGCGGTTTACGAGCTCGACGACCTGCTGACTGACCTCCCGCCCCACGTGGTGGGACATGCCGGCGGCCGACGACTGGCGCCCTGGGTTCGGCGTGCGCTGGCTGCAGCCGATGTCGTCTCCGCCAGCACCCCGCGCCTGGCCGCGCAGCTGCGCGGCGTTGCGCGACGGGTGGAGGTGGTGCCGAACTACGCGATGCCCACACCGCTGCGGTGTGCCACCCGCAACGTGGACGAGCCTGCCACACTTCTGCTGGCCAGCTCCGATCGGCTCGCAGCCGATTGCGTCGTACCTGCCGTGACACAGGCTCTGGCGTGCCGGCCTGGCCAACTGCGGGTGGTTTGCATCGGTATGGCGGGCGAGGCCTTTCCGGCCGACGCCGCGTACGTGCAGCGCTACCCGATGCTGCGACCCTCCGAGTTCGCCGCGCTGGTGGCATCGTTGCCGAATGCGATCGGCTTGATCCCCCTGGGCTCGACACTTTTCGACGCGTGCAAGAGCGCCATCAAGTATTTCGACTACGCCGCGCTCGGCCTGCCGGTGCTGTGCTCGAACGTGCCGCCCTACTCGGACGAGGTGATCCACGGCCGGACGGGCTGGTTGGTTGCCAACACCGTGCCTGCCTGGCAGGCGGCGCTGCTGGATCTCGTCGATTCGCCTGCGCTTTGTGCACAGGTGGCCGCCAGGGCGCGAGCGACGGTGACCTCCAAACATGACCTGACCGACACCGTGGACGCCTGGCGTCGCGTGCTTAGATCGCTCGGCGAGCGTGCCGAGCCTGCACCCCGGCCCGGTGCCGTGCGGGTTGCAGCCAGCCGTTTGATCACCCGCCTGCGTGAGGCGAACCGCCAGCGGCTTGCCCGGCGCCGCGCGCGAGCCTAGACAGCAGCCAGCGCTGCCGGGCAGCAGGCTGCCGCAGCGGCTCGTCGCAGGCACAATCGGGCGCCTGATGGTCCCGTGCCCGCTGCAGCCAAAGCTAGCACTGCCGCAAGTCACCCTGGTCGCCGTCGATACGCGGGCGCCTGAACTGGCGCGGCAGTCGCTGCTGCACTCGATGTCGGCAGTCGATTTCGCGCGCGTCGTGCTGTTCACGCGGCACGGTGCCGCCGGCGCCGAAACGCCGGCGATCGAACGGATCGAGATCGCTGCGCTTACCGACGGCGCTGACTACTCCCGGTTCATGTTGCGCGAGCTGGCCCGGCACATCACCACCTCGCATGTGCTGGTGACGCAATGGGACGGCTTCGTGGTCGATCCCAGGGCCTGGCGCGACGAGTTCCTGCAGTGGGACTACCTCGGCGCGGTCTGGCCCGACCAGCCGGCGGGCCGCGACGTCGGCAACGGGGGCTTCTCGCTGCGCTCGCGTCGCCTGCTCGTCGCCGCCGCCGCCGACCCGGCCATCACCCGGATGCATCCGGAAGACGAAGTGCTGTGCCGCACCCACCGCGCCCATCTCGAGCGCGCGCACGGCATCCGCTTCGCGCCGGCGCCACTGGCGCGGCAGTTCGCGTTCGAGAACGAGGCGCCGCGCGGGCCCTGCTTCGGCTTCCACGGCCCCTACCCCCTGCCCCGCTTTCTTGACGAGGCGACGCTCCAGCGCTGGCTGGCCGAGCTGCCCGACGCCTTCTACCTGGGACGCGATGCGCGGCGCCTGGCGCGCGCGCTGCTGGCGCAGCGCATGCCCGTCACCGCGCAGCAGGTGTTGCGGCGCCGCGCCGCAGCCGGCGGCGGTGCCCGCCACACGCGGCTGCTGGGCCTGGCGGCGGCGCTGCTGGCGCGCCTGCCCGGTCATACCGCCAGGCCATGAAGCTGCTGGCCACGGCGGCCGACATCGGCGCCACGATCAGTGCGATCCGGCTCGTCGATCCGCTGCAGGCCCTGCAGGCGCAGCGTCCCGCGCTGGCGCTGCGTCTGAAGTCGTTTCACGAGTGCCTGCGCGGCGACCTGGCCTGGGCCGACGTGCTGATCGTGCAGCGCGGCAACAGCCGACGTGCCTGGCGCCTGGTGCAACGCATGCAAGCCAGCGGCGGCCGCGTCGTGTTGGAGATCGACGACCTGCTCACCGCCGTGCCCGCGGCCCTGCTGCATCACCGCGCGGCGCAGCAAGGCCTGCCCTGGCTGGCGCGCTGCCTGACGGCGGCCGACCGGGTGTCGGTGAGCACGGCGCGGTTGGGTCGGGCGCTGCAGCCCCCACCACGCGACTGGTGCGTGGTGCCCAACCATGGCTGGGCACCGGTCGGTGGCTGGCCGGCCGGGCCCTTTCCGGCGCCGCGCCGGTGCGACCGGGCGACCCTGCTGCTGGCCTCGTCCGACCATGTTCCCGTGGCCGCCTTCGTGGCCGGCCTGCGTCGCCTGCCGCCGACGCTGCAGTGGCGGCTGGTCGCCGTCGGGCCGGTGGCCGACGACCTGGCGCGTGCCGGTGTGCGGGCGCAGCGCCACGCGCCTCTGCCGCGGCCGGCCTTCCTGCAATGGGCGCGCGCATTGCCCGACGTGCTGGCCGTGATGCCGGTGGGTGACACGCCCTTCGACGCCTGCAAGAGCGCCATCAAGTTCTACGACTACGCCCTGGCCGGCGTGCCGGTGCTGTGCGCCGCGCGTCCGCCTTACAGCGACGCGGTGCGCGACGGTGTCACCGGCCTGCTCGCCGCCGACACTCCCGAGGGTTGGGCGCACGCAATGCAGCAGGCCATCGAAGACTCGCAGGCCACCGCCTGGCGGGTCGCCGCGGCGCAGCGCCAGGCCGATGCCGAACACCGGCTCGGGCACACGGTGCAGGCCTGGGCCGACCTGCTGGACGGGCTGGTGCTGCAGGCCGGGCGCGACGTGCCCGGTGGCGGACCCGCTGCCTGGCTCCAAGGCTGGGCCCTGCGGTTGCGCCGGGCCAATCGCCAGCGGCTGGCGCGCCGCCATGGGCGTGAGCCCGTGTAGCGACGGGCCTGGCCAGTCCGCGTGCTCCACCGCCCATCACGCGCGGTTCATAACGCCTGATCCGCCGCCAGCCAGCGCCACTGCCCGGGCGGGAGCGTGGCGTCCAGCGTCAACGGGCCGAACGCGCTGCGGTGCAGTGCCTCGACGCGGTTCCCGACCGCCGCCAGCATTCGCTTTACTTGGTGATACTTACCTTCGGTCAGCGTCAATGAGAGGTTATGCGCGCCGGTCCGCACCGCGGCTGCCGCGCGCCATCCCGTTGATGCGTCGTCCAGCACCACGCCGGCCAGCAGGCGCTCGATCTGTCCGGCGTCGACCGGGTGGCGCGCGGTCACCTCGTAGACCTTGGGCTCATGGTGCTTCGGCGAGGTCAGCCTGTGGATCAGCGCGCCGTCGTCGGTCAGCAGCAGCAGGCCCGTGGTGTCGGCGTCGAGACGGCCCACCGGCTGCACCCCGCGGCGGCGCAGAGGCTCGGGCAGCAGGCTCAGCACGCTCGGGTGATGCCGCGGTCGCTGCGAGCACTCGTAGCCCGCGGGCTTGTGCAGCAGCACCAGCGCCGTGGCGTGAAACGGCCACTCGACGCCGTCGACGCTGAAGCGCAGGCCGGCGACGGGCCAGGGCCGGGCCGGGTCGTCCTGCACCTGCCCGCCCACGGTCACCGCGCCCGAAAGCACCCGCACGGCACATTCGCGCCGGGTGCCGAAACCCTGGCTGAACAGGATGTCGGCCAGCGGCCTCTCGTCCGCTGCGCGGCCGCCGTGCGGCAGGCCCACAGCCGCGTGCCGGGCCGTCAGGCGAAGACGCCGGCCGTGTCCTGCATCCGCGCGCTGACCTCGCCCAGGTGGTGCAGCGTGTCGCCCAGGCTCATCTCGAGCATGGTCAGGCGCTTGAAGTAGTGGCTGGCGATGTACTCGTCGGTGCAGGCGATGCCGCCGTGCAGCTGGATGCACTGCTGGCCCACGAACCGCATGCTCTGGCCCAGCTGCACCCGGGCCTGCGCCACGGCACGGCGCCGCTGCGGCGCCGGCTCGCCCAGCTTGAGGCTGGCGAAGTAGCTCATCGAGCGGCCCAGCTCGAGCTGCATCTTCACATCGGCGATGCGGTGGCGCAGGGCCTGGAAGTTGGCGATCGCGGTGCCGAACTGCTTGCGCGTGTTCATGTACTCGACCGTGATGGCCACCAGGCGGTCCATCAGGCCCACCGCTTCGGCGCATTGGGCAGCGATGCCGGCATCCACCGCGTCCTCGATCTGCGCCAGCGCTTCGGCTGCCACCAGCGCCGCGGCGCTGCCTGCCAGCACCACGTCGGCCGCGCGCGCGCCGTCCTGGGTGGCGTAGCCGGTGACGCGGGCAGCGCCCCGCTCGACCAGGAACACGCCGATGCCGGCCGCGTCGACCACCGCGCCCGCCAGCCGCGCCGGCACGATGAACGCGTCGGCCTCGTCGCCGGCCGGCACCACGCATTTGCTGCCGTCCAGCACCCAGCTGTCGCCAGCGCTTCGGGCGGTGGCGGTGACGTGGTTCAGCCGGTAGCGCGCCGCGCGTTCCTGCAGCGCCGGCACGACCAGTGCCTGGCCGCTGGCGATGCGCGGCAGCCAGGCCGCCTGCAGGGCTGCCGGGGCGGCGGACAGCAGGCGCGGCGCCATCAGCGCGGCGTGCGTGTAGGGCGCGTTGACCAGGCCGCGGCCCAGCTCTTCGCTCACCACCATGGCGTCGATCGCGCCCTGGCCCAGGCCGCCGTGGGCCTCGGGCACGACGAGCCCGGTCAGGCCCAGCCCGGCCAGCTCGGTGTAGACGTCGCGCGTGGCCCCGCCGCTCTTGGCGATCTGGTGACGGCGCTCGAAGCCGAAGCCCTTGTCGACCCAGCGCCGCACGGCGTCGCGCAGGGATTCCTGGTCGTCGGTGAAGTCGAAGTCCATGGCTCAGCTCCCCAGAACCGTCTGTGCGACGATGTTGCGCTGGACCTCGTTCGATCCGCCGTAGATCGTGGTCTTGCGCATGTTGAAGTAGGTACCCGACAGCGGCAGCAGGCTGGCCGGGAAGGCCAGGTCGCCCTGCCAGCCGGCTTCCATCGCCTCGTCGATGCGGGCCCGCGCCAGCGGGCCGGCCACCAGCATCATCAGCTCGGTGTAGCGCTGCTGCAGTTCGCTGCCGCGGATCTTCAAGAGGCCCGCGATGTCCAGACTCTGCTTGCCGTTCTTTTCGGCCGAGAGCACGCGCAGCACCAGCATCTCCAGCGCCACCACGTCCACCTCGACGAGCGCGATCTGGTCGCGCAGGCGAGGCTCGTCCCACAGCCCCTCGCTCTGCGCCAGCTTCTTCAGCCGCTCGAGCTCGCGCTTGGCGCGGTTGACGTCGGCGATGTTGGTGCGCTCGTGGCTGAGCAGGTGCTTGGCGTAGGTCCAGCCCTTGTTCTCCTCGCCGATCAGGTTCTCCACCGGCACCTCGACGTTGTCGAACCAGACCTCGTTGACCTCGGGCTCGCCGTCCATCAGCACGATGGGCCGCACGGTGATGCCGGGGCTCTTCATGTCGATGAGCAGGAAGCTGATGCCGGTCTGCGGCTTGCCTTCGTTGCTGGTGCGCACGAGGCAGAAGATCCACTCGCCGTACTGGCCCAGCGTGGTCCAGGTCTTCTGGCCGTTGACGATGTACTTGTCGCCGCGCCGCTCCGCCTTCGTCTTCAGCGAGGCCAGGTCGCTGCCCGAGCCCGGCTCGCTGTAGCCCTGGCTCCACCACACCTCGCCGCTGGCGATGCCGGGCAGGAAGCGCTTGTGCTGCTCCGCGTTGCCGAAGGCCATGATGACGGGCGCCACCATCACGGGCCCGAAGGGAATCGCCCGCGGCGCGCCGGCCAGCGCGCATTCTTCCTCGAACAGGTGGCGCTGCACGGCGTTCCAGCCCGGGCCGCCGAACTCCTTCGGCCAGCCCCAGCCCAGCCAGCCCTTCTTGCCCAGGATCTTGGCCCAGCGCTGGTGGTCGTCGCGGCTCAGGCGCAGCGACTGGCGCACCTTGTGGCTGATGTCGGCCGGCAGGTTCTCGGCCACCCAGTGCCGGATCTCGTGCCGGAAGGCCAGCTCCTCGGGGGTGAAGTTCAGGTCCATGCGGCAGTCTCCTTCAGTCGGTCGGCCCCAGGTTTTTAGCACGGGCGTTCGA
>VFSW01014011.1_pt1 | contig 11112 bp, 16 predicted proteins | sample 5358111 | NCBI WGS metagenome assembly VFSW01 (sample SAMN11554181, study PRJNA540505) | mine drainage metagenome | isolation source: sediment from site ElyBrook_90M | place: USA: Ely Copper Mine, Vershire, VT | collected 2017
CATTATCATTTCCTCCAAACGAAAGAGGCGATGGAGATTCAGGTGCTGCTGCGGCGGGGCACAGAGGAGGAAGCCCGTCTGCATCAGATGCTTATGCGCAGCTTGCAACGTTAGCCAGGGATAATATACAGCGGGCTTGTTTCTCTCTGTTTCTGCCGTCAATGCATGGCGCATGACTTCTGTACGAATTTAGTAACCGCATACCAGAGTCAACGAGGAGTTGACTCTGCCCAGAAAGAGCTCGCGGTCGCGTTGATGGACGACATGGAAGCGGAACCGAACCATGCCGCAGCCGATGCGCAGCCCGTGCAGCAGGCCGAGGCCCCTCCCCCGCTGGCCGAGGTCGCTCCTCCTCCTCCTCCGATCGCTCATTCGGACACGCCCGCAGCTCCGACAGCTCAGACAGCTCCGGTCGCTGCTCCTGCCGCGGCAGAGGGCCGAGCGAAGCGAGAGCGCAAGTCGGTCGACGCGTTCCGGCCAGAGGTCAAGGAAAAGGAAGAGTTCACCATTAAAAAGGTTCGTTGCATGCGTGCAGATCGCATGCGAGAGTTCATTCTCTCCACTGACACAGGGATCAGGGTCCAAACTGGGAGACATCGCAAACGGTGTGTGATGGCATGCGCCCAACATGGGGCATCCGTTAATTGATGGACCCGTCCTTGTTGTGCCGCAGCTCACTTCAAGCTGTCCAAGCTGAAGACGGATTCGGATGTGCTGACAGATCTCCACAGGATTCTGTACTCCAGGCCGGGCGTGGTGTGTTTAGGGATTCACTTGGGAGCCCTGAGTGAAGGCTGGGAATGATTCCCTTGCCGTGTGGCTTGAAACATCCCCTTTTTGCCACAGGCCACCAAGAGGAAGAAGAACATCTTTGAGTTTTCAGGTTTTGTGTTCGAGGTTGACGAGGTGGGCAATTGATGAGGCCACTTGTTGATCGGGCAGCAGAGAGGGTGCCCTCTCCTTCCTTCAGCCCTCTTTGTCACTCCCTCGCGCAGGCCAAAGAGAAGGCCAAGGCCAAAGTGATCGAAAAGGTCGAGAAGTGCAACCTGACCACCATAACGCAACTGCTAGATGCGTTCGACCTGTCCAAGGAGGGCAAGAAGGAGGACAAGGTGCTGCGTCTGGTGGAGTTCCTTGAATCACCAAAGGTCCTAGGGACCAAAGATCTGGCTGCCATTGTGAGAGCGGCGTTTCTTCGAGCCTCTATTGGCGCTGCAAATGCCCTGTGTCTGCATTCATCATCATTCATCAGGATGCCAAGAGGAAGGAAACGGCAAAGCGGGAAAGGGAAAAGGCTGCATCCAAGAAAGGAAAGGCCGAGCCTGCGAAAAAGGTACTTTGGCAAAGCTCTTGGAAGACGTTGAAACAACAACACGCTGCTGTGCACATACGCAGAAGACAACCGTCAGGAAGCGCAAGCCAGCCAAGGAGGAGGACGATGAAGACGACGAAGAAGAGGAAGAGGAGGAAGAAGAGGAGGAAGAGGATGAGGAAGTCTCCCCTGCTCCAAAGAAAAGCAGGGTACGTATTCAACTATTTGTATCACATCAGCTTGAAGCAAGCGTGACGGGAAGCGTTTATCGCATTCGTGCAGAAGCCTGCCGCCACAGCATCGGAGAAAAAGGCCACCAAGGAGGTAGCCAGCCCGAGGGGAAAGAAGAGAGCTGCCAAGTCTGAGCCGTCGTCACCTGCTGCATCTCCGAGGGCTGCCAAGAAGGTGGGTGGAGGCTGAAGAATGAAGGTTTTCAACTTGTTGAGTTTTCTGATGGGATAATGCAGGCCAAAGAGACGACTCTGGCAGCAGCATCGGAAGAGAAGCCTTCGGGCCGGTCGGCCAGGAGAGACCGGAGCTCGGACAAGGCGGCGGCGGCTGCCAAGGACGAGCCATCGGATGAGGAGCTGAAGGAGGCCATCCGTGGCATCGTCGCTGGTGGGTGGGATCGTTTTTAGGGTTCAGTTTGAAGTCCGAAACATACACCCCTTTTCTTTCTTTCGCTAGGAGTGGATGTCAACAAATTCAGCCTGAAGAATCTAATTGCGGAAGTATCGAAGCAGTTGAACGTCACCTTTTCGTCTGACCAGAAGAAGTTCATCAAGGCCTTCATCACCGAGCTCCTGCAGCCGCAAGAGGAGAGCGCGGCCGTCAACACCGTTGATGTTGCGGAGGAGCAGCAGCCCGCAGTCAAGGAGGTGGAGCCCGCGACAGAGGCACCGGAGGCACCCGAGCCCGCGACAGAGGCACCGGAGGAGGCCGCGCCGCCGCCGCCGCCGCAATCAAGTCACGAAGAGGTTGCGCCGTTGCCTGCCGCCCCTTCTGCCCTGGCCGACCCTGCTGTCGCTGTCGTTGTCGAGGAGGTCCAGGCAGAGAAGGCGGCGGTGGAGGAGGGCCCCGATTCCTTTTTTGCTTCTTGACGTTAATCGATCTTGACTTTAACCGATCCGATCCGATCACCGAGACTGCGGTGACTTAGGGCCCCACTGCCCCATATCACTTCAAAAAGTGTGGATTATCAAAATTTCGCGCAGAATTCATCGCAACGAGCCCTCCTGTTCGCACCATGTCGGCCGCAGGAGATTTGTTGCTGTCCAAACAAGTGCGTCGATGGCCAGCGTACATGTCATGTGATCTGCTCATCTTGAGCACCCCATCAGGCTGGCGCATGCAGCAAACCGTCAGCCGCTGCCATTCATGCTGCATCCAAGAGCCTCTCAGACGCTGTCGGCGCGGCGAAGCACCTCTGTGACGGCGGCTCCAGGGGCTCAGCTGATGCCGTCAAGGTCCTTCATCTCATGCTCATAATTCTTGTCATCCAATGAGCCCCACTACAAATTTCGCAGACTTGCGTGGACCTGATGCAGCAGATAATCGCGTGGTTGGTACGCGACGGGGACGGTTTGATGTCACTTGGGCCTGCTGCCGTCGGCGAACCTCTGAGACAGGCGAGGATGTGGATGTGTCTCTTCTGACAATCTAACTTGATCGGCACCGATTCCAAGCAGCAATCCTGTATAGGTGGTGCAAGAGGGCATGCATCTGAGCGACATTGTCTTCTTCAGCAGCGTGTAGGTAGCTTGTTGCCTTTTAAATCACCTCCTTATCTCTGCTTGCCCACCTCACAGGTGGGTGTTGGATTGCGGCACAGTAGAGATGGGGGGCCTGTCCGCAACGCAGTGCGCCACCTCTGTCAAGACTTCCCTCGAAGGCCTCTTGGGCGTCTCCCACCGAATGCTTTGCTGCTGGATCAGAGCAGATGCGGTACGGACTGGTGCGGATGCGGATGGGCTCTGCAAGTGCCAGGCGCTAGCGTCTACGCTGGTCGTCAACCTCTTGTCTTTTGGTGAGAGGCATTGGAAATCTGCGTTTAACACATTGAACCCTAAATTGCTGTGTCTTTAAATCGCTGAACCTCGGCCGATAGGCACGGCAGTGATGATCAATCACGGCGAGGGCGTCAGGGCGCCCGGAGTGGCCAACCTGGTCTGGGGTTTCGTTGTCAAGCTCTTGGCCGACCTCAAGGAGGGGTCGACGATGGTCCTGGACGCCAGACTGGAGGAGCAGGCCCTGGAAGCGGTGCTCCAGAACCTGGTCCGCTCTGTTGGAGCATTCGCTGCGGCTGGCAGCAACACCGGGCTCATCAAGGTGCGAAGCCGGGCTTGGTCAGTGAGCCAACGATGCATTAAAAATTACCCTGGACCTTTGAACACGAGCGTCCTAACAGAGATGCGATCTGCATCTGATGCGGCCACGGTTATGCATGCAGGTTATGAGGTTTTGGAGCCAGCAGCTCACCAAGCAGATGACTGTTTGCAGCGAGGACACGTTGCTCTCCTTCAGCTGCTGGAAGCTCATCGTCAGCGCTTCACTGTTTGTGCACCACTGCATCGCCAAGGATCTTCTCGCCGCCGCCGATGTCGACAGGGAAGCAGGAATCATCGGCCAGGCCCTGGAGAAGAACTTGGTGGGGAAGATGGCCGCGCTCATGCTGTCCTGTCTGGACCACGACGGGCAGCATGAGGCAGAGCTTATGGTCAGTGCAAATGCGGCTCTGGAGAGAGATTCCGAGTTCTTTCTTCAATTCATCTTTGATCATCATTCATGACCGGCAATAATAAAAAAATAATGGCCCTGATGTGTGCTCGCAGACCAAGCTCTGCCTTCTCACTGGCAGCGACGATCAAGCCACATCCATGATGCTTTCAGATTGTGCCAGCTGCCCTGCCAACCTCCCCTTGGCTCGGCTCCTCCTCTCCTCCTCCCTGCTGCTCCGGTCGCCCCTGGCGCAGGGCAGCGCAGCCCTGCTCGCCATGGCCCGTGTGCTTCTGCCTTACACGCTGCGCCAGGCGGCTCTCGAGCACTGGCCGGGCGGTGGCTTCGGCGGTGCGGGGCCCGAGGCAGAAGGGGAGAGCGCCTCGGCTCCTCGACGGAGCCCGCGCTCGCTCGCCTGCGCTGCCGCTCTCGCGCTCGTCTCCAGCTGCTCGAGGCTGGCCTTCGGGGAGGGGGCGGAGGCCGCCAGGGCTGTCGAGGCATGGGGAGAGGGCTTGGGCACGCTGCATGCCGCGGCTTGCGGCTCCCACCCCTCGCTGCAGCACGTGGCCTCTGCGGTGCTGGCCTGCCTCGTCTCGCTGAGCCCGCTGGAGATGGCGGCGCAGCAGATGACCTTGCTGGTGGGCACGGTGCTGGATCTCGCGGCGGCCGAAGCGGCGATGCAGATCGGGGCACTGGTCACTGGCGCGCGGGGCTCCACCGGTCTGTTCTCCATGTGCCCAGTTGCCAACGCTCGCTCACCCGCCTGCCGAGCAGCTCTACTGCTGTCCGTCTTGGCGAGCAGCGGCAGGTTCGAGGACAATTCGTCGGCGCCGTTGCTTCAGGAGTTGGGCCTCTCGGCTCCGCGATCTGCTGTGGACGTGCGACGGGCCACCAGCGACATCGGCCGCTCGTTTGGCTCTGCGCTGCTGCTGTATGGCCTGCCCGTCGCCCCGCCCGAGGCCTCAGCGGACCGCCCGTGCGGGATTGCCTTGTCGCCCAGGGACGTCGCGGCGTGGCTGCATGGCCTCACCGGGAGGTCGGACGAGCTGCAGGCCGACCTCGTCCGCCTCGTGCCCGCCGCCACGGACGCAGTAGCAGCGACGGATGACTGGACGGCCCTCGCCCCGCTGCTGGCCTCGGCCCACTTGGGGTGTGTGCTCATGGCCGTGGACGCTGTCATGAGGGCGGGCCAGCAGGCCATCAGGCAGCGGCCGGACGTCCCTTTGCGGCCCGCGATGGAGGCCGCTGTAGCCTCTGCTGCGGAGGCCCTGCTGATGCATCGATTTCCCACTGCTACCGGAGGGAAGCGGGCGGCGGAGCCTCCGCCCCACCTCAGGTGCGCCCTGAGAGTGGTGGCGAGGGCGGGGATGTGGCTGCCGGCGAGGACGCTCTCGGAGCTGGCGGCTCCGCTGACCGCGGCGTTGCAACACCCCGACTGCGCGCCGTACGGGGCGGCGGCAGCGGCGCACTGCGGCGCCGTGCAGCCTTTGCCCCTGGTGTGTGGGTTCTCTCAACTCTCCTAGGAATTTTGTTGCTGTGTTTGCATCGCAATCTGAGAGCCTCGCATGACCCCTCTACGATTCTGCCTCTCCCCTGAAGTAATTTTCATCCCACGATCCCGATCTCTCCCCACAGTCTCTCTTCCACGAACTCCTGACGGCGCCCGGATGGGCGATTCGGCATGAAGCTATTCTTTCGCTTCGAGCTGCAGGCAAGACCTGCTCACCTCAAGACATGAGGGAGCTCGGGGGGCTGCTCGTCAGCAAGCAAGTCGACCCAAGCACAGCCACAATGCTTAAGTAAGGGACGTCCCCCTTCGGATCATCGAAGCCCTGTCCTAATTTCTTCCCTCCATCGCCTTGTAGGGCCTATTTGGCCAAACCTCAGCTAACAGATGACCTTCGTGAAGCTGCTCTCTATCACCCTCTCCTAGCGGAGGAGTGCCAGAGACTTGCTTCTGCAGAGGTAGCGCCGAACGCAGGGATGCGGTTCGGAGAGCAAGAAATCAGGGCTCTGTCGTCTGCGCTGGTCGCTGCATCGGACAACAACGGCGCTCACCAGCCAGCCACCGCCGACCCTTCGGCCTGCCTTCGCGCCAGCAGCGGGCCGCCGCAGGTGATGCAGATGCTGCCCCAGAACCGTGCTCAGCTTGCAGCCGTGGCGGCGTCGGTGGCTGCGTTGGAGGCCGGTCTGCAGAGCCTTGTGGATGCAGCTCGCTCGGGGGAAATCGGTGCTGAAATCAGAGACGTGCTGCAACAGCACGCCTTGCACGTCGTGGACGAGGTCTCAAGCGTCGTCAGAAGGTTGAAGTCGGTGGATGAGGGGGTGAAGCAGATGTTGCTACCTTAACCTGGTACTGGTACAGAATCGTGCGCACGTCAGAGTGAGTCAGACTTTTGCAGCAGCACGTCATATGGCGACCTACAAGGAACACGTTGCGGTGCGCGCACACAACTCACCCTCACTCGCGCAAACTTTCGAATTGCAAACGGCGTCGTCGCCGTCAGGTCCTGAACGGCTTCCTCGCAAAGGCTGACGGCAAAGATAAGCTGACCGCACTCGTCCAAGTGAGCGCCCACTCTGCATGGCACACACATGGACGCAATTGCGTATCACGCTCGTTACTTGCGTGTAGTATGCCTGCATGTTCTTGTCTGCCGGGGAGCCTGGGAACATCAAGAAGATACAGGCGTCGGTGACAGCCGCAAGAAAGGTCTTTCGAATCATGAGGGTGAGAGGGAGACGGCTCCGTCTCCGTAGTCAGAATTCACCTCCCCTCCTGTCTACCAAAAATACCTCGGCAATCATCTTCACTCTCTTGCAAACAAATTATGTCCTCCCGCAGCCGCTGGAGTCTCTTGTGCCGATTGTAAACCAACCGGGGTTCAGTGGCAAACAGCCCGCCCTATTGGAAGCGATAAACAAGGTGAGCGTCTTGATCACAGCCATCAACAAGCTGTGGCCGCGAAATGTTCCGGAAACGTGCAGCTCAAGGCCGTTCTCATGGCTATCTACTTTGGCGGCGACCACTTCGTCTGGGCGCATCAAATCGGCATCGTGCCCGCAAACAAGACGGCGATGGAGCGATGGCAGAAGATCTCGCTGTACTCGTGGGCACTAGGGTCTCTGTGCACCGTCGCCGCCGAGGTGCGCGCGCCAAGCAGGGGGCTGCGATTGCGGGAGATCAGATCCCCTATCAGACCCCTCCACTTGGTGATCATCTCCTGATTGTGTGCAGACTTGGCAGATTGCGACGATGACGGTGGTGCGCAAGGAGGGCGAGGGCGAGGAAGAGTACAACAAAAGGGTCGATGTTGCGAGAGTTCAGATTCAGCAGCGTATGCTGACGCTCATCCACGCGATCTTTCAGGTGTGCTGTTTTTTTGAAAGGCAAACCTTCAGATTCCAAGGCCTTCATATTCCACGCTCACACTGCTTGCTTGCTTGCCCCACATGCTGCCATCGTCAGGCCTCGCTCGCCGCTGGGCTGCTGCAGCTGGCGCCGCTCAAGCCGCGCACCGTCGGCATGCTCGGGGTGGTTGCGTCGGCAATGAACTGCTACTTCTTGATGCCACCCTACCCTGTCCTGGTGGCGCCCGCAAAGGCAAAGGTGGCGTAAGTTTACTAGTTCAGAGTATCTGTTTCGGGGTTAGGTTTAACACTTCTAAGTAGCATCGGAAATTCTCAATTCCATTTCCCAATCCCAATCTCCTGCGACATGTCTACGTCTGCAAAGGTAAAATCTCCACGTTTGTCGCTGCACACAAAGACGCGCACAGAGTCGGATGTCGGATGTCGCAGGGGGGGGTGATGCTCTGCGAGCGGCCCGCGAACACGCACAAAGAGGCCAACTTTTTGCCCGCCAGCGCGCCATCGAGCGCGGAACCCCTCGGGCTCACTCCAGTCCGCAAGGTGATGCCTCGCTGCTCGTCCCGTGGGCGCGTCCTGAGGTTTCATCTCTGCTCTCTGACTTCAGGTCATCGCGGCACAGCATGCGAAGAAGGAGCCGTCGGCAGTCGCAGTTCACAAGAAGTGGCTCAAGGAGCTGGATGCGACGCACAGGACCCTGAGGGAGCACGGCGAGCAGACGGCAGAGGCAATGCTGGCGAGGAACCAGGCCATCTCGGCCTTCAGCGAGAAGCTGCGGACCGCCGTCCTCAATGGTGAGAAGGTCAGCGAGTTCTGGAAGGCAGCCAAGCTGAGACCGGAACGGGGCGAGCGTGCTGCGCAGCAGGAACCGATTGCAGCTGCTGATGATGACGCGAAAAACAAGCTGTTGGACGAGGTGGATGATTTTGTAGCGGCCGTGGTCCAGGAGGCGACAGAAAAACACATGAACAAGGCGAAGGCGAAGGCGGTCGATGCAGCGGCAGTGTCGGGTGGGGATGCAAAGAAGGACCAAGACCGAGAGCGCAGGGAGGGCGCGAAGCCATCCACCAGCGACGGGCCCGTGGCTGACACGGCGGCGGCGTCTCCTCCCCCAAAGAGCAGCGGCAAGGGCAGCAAGAAGCCCGGAGGCGGCAAGCCCGCTTGGGCCCTGTCAGAGGACCAGGCCGCGGCGGTCCAGGAGCAGGAGGAGGAAGAGCTTCTCGGCTTCGCTGAGAACCTCGACTTTGATACATTCGTCGGGAAGCTGGATGACGTTGAGTTGCAGGAGACTTTCCAGGCTCTGAAGGAGGCCGAGCAGTCCCAAGAGGGAAAGGACTCTGAAGGTGCCTGGCGTAAATCGTTTGTCCGAGCCATCAACCAAGCAGCTTTCAAGCAGATCCAGGCCGGAGAGCAGGCGAACAAAGTGGACGGCGATGATTTGCTTTCAGAGACTGGGAGATCAGAGGGCAGGGCCTCGATCACAAGCCGGGCGAGGACTGAGGCGACAGCGGCAAAGCTGGCTGCCGCCAAAGGAGGCGCCATTGCTCCGTCTGCAGGAAAGTGGGACTCGTCGAGCCGCCTCGGAGACGAGGCCAAGACAACAGACAATGCGACCAGCAAGCTCCGTGCTGCAGAAGAGTTCCTACAAGAGAACCCAGAGCTCAAGGCTGTTCACTCGAACGTGTCGGTGATGACGATGCTCGCAAAAGCAGAGCATAAGCTGGATATAACGCCCTCACCAGCAGCATGAGCAGCGGCCATCAATAGTTGTTGGATAGTGACATGTGAGCAAATTTGTAAGTAATCTATTAAGTCAATCTATACTATTGCGCTTTGTTGCTCTTGACACCGAGAGCTGGGAAGTGGCTCAGCACTGAGAAGTCGAACGTGAGAGACAGAGGCGCAGATGCAGCTGCGGTTGCTCCTGCGGCCCTCGCGAGCACGCTGCACGCAAGCATGTTTTGCATGGCCACGCGATCCATCTCCTTGACCAGAGCCGGCACTTCGAGGTCAACCCCCGAGTGAAGGGTCTTGATCTCATACTGAGCTATTTGCCGGACCTGCAAGTCCGCGCAGGGGCATCCATCACAGAGACAAGAGACACAGACGCAGACAAATCATCAACAGTGAATCACGGAAGCATGTAGGAACAAGCTGGCCCTCACGCTCACCGATCCTAAAGAATCTGTCGCCATCTTGAGCAAGGTCAATGCATCAATGTTCGAGGTGTCCGTGGATGCCACGTAGTCATTGAACGAGACCGGCTCTGGCCGCACCACCGACGTAAAGCAGGAGAAGCGCTGTTCAAACCTCTGCGCTAGGCTGTTGAAAGGGAGAGGTGGATCGTTGACCAAGCCCATCGCCTTCGCAGCCAGCAGCGACCTCATGCAGCCAAGAATGAGGAAGTGCACACGCTCGATGCGGAACAGCTCCCGCTGCAGGTAGTTTCGCCGCTGCTCCCAGGCCGCCATTGCTGGGCCCGAAGCCTGCGGCGGCGGCGGCTGCTTCTTACCCTTGGATCCGCGGACGGGCAGCTTGGGCGAGGAGGAGGCCTTGGACGCGCGCGGCGGAGGGAGCGTGTCCATCAGCTGCTTGGTCGCCGCACGCTGGGCGGACGCTAGGAAATCGCAGTACCTGGCAGAGAGAGTGGTCAACAAGCCCAAGCTGGCAAGTGAATGGCCAATCCAGATTCTAGTATGTCCCTCACCAATAAACCATGGTGAACTCCTTGGGCTCGTACAGCTCCAGCTCAAAGCCCATGAGCAGGTGCTGGACCATGCAGCCTGCCGTTTCTCGCTCCACCCAAGAGGCAAGCGGGCCAGGCATGCACAGGGCCCCATCTTCCACTTCCCATTTCCATTGGACCTCGTTCATATGAGCCTGCACTCCAAAGGGTCACCGATGTGCATGCTTCAGCGCGCAATGTGATATTTTGAACAATATTTATCCACGTTTCACCCACCCTGAACTCTGGCGAGAAGTCCGCATTGACAGCGTGGTCGAACAAATTGCCCCAATCGCCGAGGCCCTTGCGCAGCCTCCTTCGTGTCCGACAGGGGTTCATCAACATGGCTTGGCACCAGTTGCAGACCTGTGAGGAGAAGAACAAGTCATCTTGCAAGTGCAGGAGATAAATCACGCAACGAGTTCCCACCCAGCCTCCGCCGTTGTGGGCCTCCCTCACCGCAATCACACTCTGCTCAAGGAACATGTCAATGTCCGCCCCTAGACGCCCGAACGCATCGCTCGGGAGGCCGCACGACACCGCAATCATGGCGTTTGACGGCACAAACGCAGGCAGCGACGAGCTCGAGGAGGCCTCCTCCACCTCGACAGCGCCGTCTCCGGCAGAGCCGGCGGCGGTGTCTCCGGCAGCAGCGGCGGGATCGGGCAGACCCCAAGACTGAGGAAGCATGATGTAAGGCGCGACTGACCGGGCCAAGGGGCTGGCCTTGAGCCTGGCGAGCCGCAGCAGGCTTTCGTGCAGCGATTCAAAGCTTTTGACAGAGTCTTGGACCTCCAACGCTTGCACCATGTGCTGCAGCGCAGACTTGAAATACGCCCGCGCCTCGGCCTTGGACATCACCTGCGCACGGGGGCGGCACGCGACAGGTTTTGGTGTGGGTAATATAGCCCTGGAATGTCTCCCCCCCCGTTGGGGCTCGCCCTCCCTGAGGTGCCCCCCCCGCGGGGGCGGGGGGAGTGGGGGGGGGGGG
>VFSW01014012.1_pt1 | contig 11112 bp, 10 predicted proteins | sample 5358111 | NCBI WGS metagenome assembly VFSW01 (sample SAMN11554181, study PRJNA540505) | mine drainage metagenome | isolation source: sediment from site ElyBrook_90M | place: USA: Ely Copper Mine, Vershire, VT | collected 2017
ACTGCGACATCGCCGAATCGCTCGATCGAAGCCGCCGGCGTGTCGTCGTCATGGCTGGCCTGCGGCCGCCATGCCGGCCTCTATCGACCGTGCGGGCATCGAAGCGGCTGTTTCGCCACAGCCCCCTTGCGGGAATTGCGAAGGCCCGTTCCGGTTCCCGGCGAAAGCGGGTATGAACCTCCGGTGCCGCCGCCTTCGCGTGGGCGGTCGTTCATGCTATTCTCGGGGGCTGTCATCTCCAAACCACTCGTCCTGGCCGTGGCTAACCAAAAAGGCGGCGTTGGGAAGACGACGACGGCGGTCAATATGGCCGCTGCGTTCGCGGTTGCCGGCGCGCGCGTGCTGCTGATCGACATGGACCCGCAGGGTAACGCATCCACCGGCCTGGGCGTCACCCGGGCGGACCGGCACGGCGGCACCTATAACCTGCTGATAGACGGCGATCTCGGCGACGAGGCTATCCGAACGACTCCAGTGGCCAATTTGTCGCTGCTGGCATCCGATGGCGATCTGGCGGGTGCCGAGATCGAACTGGTCCCAGCCGAAAAGCGCGAATTCCGCCTGAGAAACGCGCTGAACGCACTGCCCGAATTCAAGGCGTTCCAGGTCATCGTGCTGGATTGCCCGCCCGGCCTGGGATTACTGACATTGAATGCCCTGGTTGCGGCCGGCGGCGTTATTGTCCCGCTGCAATGCGAGTTCTATGCCCTGGAGGGCATCAGCAACCTGATGCACACCATCGAGGCGGTGCGCCGCCGCTTCAACGCGCACCTGCGGCTGTCGGGCATCCTGCTGACGATGTTCGACCGGCGCAACAGCCTGTCCGGTCTGGTGGAGAAGGATGCGCGCGACCATTTCGGCGACTGGGTGTTCGATACGACGATCCCGCGCAATATTCGCGTGTCGGAGGCTCCCAGCCACGGTTTGCCGGTGTTGATGTACGATCCGAAATCGCCGGGTGCTCTGTCCTACACAGCGTTAGGGGCGGAGCTGCTGAAGAAAGAGAAAATCGTGATTCCGGAGCAAGTTAAGACGCATGGCTAGCAAACCCACGCCCCCCAGGCTCGGTCGCGGACTGGCCGCACTCTTGGGCGACGTTTCAATGCCGCCGAGCCCGGAACGGGGGACCACGGTTGCCGCGATCCCGATCGATCAGATCGACGCCAATCCGTTTCAGCCGCGGTCGGACTTCGATCCGGCCGAACTGGAAAGCCTGGCGGAGTCGATCCGCGTCCAGGGCGTGTTACAGCCGATTCTGGTGCGTGCCCATCCCACCGAACCCGATCGCTATCAGATCGTGGCGGGCGAACGGCGGTTTCGCGCGGCGATGCAGGCCGGTTTGAACGAAATCCCGGCGATGCAGCGGGACATGGACGACAGCGATGCCGCCGTGATCGCACTGGTTGAAAACCTGCAGCGGCAAGACCTGAACGCGGTCGAAGAAGCCGAGGGATATCAGCGCCTGCTGGCCGATTTCGGTTTGACGCATGAGGCGCTGGGATACGCGGTCAGCAAGTCTCGCGCCCATATCGGCAACACCATCCGGCTGCTTCGCCTGCCTGAATCGGTGTTGAGAAGCGTCCGTTCCGGCACGTTGTCGTCCGGTCACGCGCGCGCCTTGATCAATGCGCCCAATCCGGACGAATTGGCCGAACAGATTCAGAAGCGTGCGCTGTCGGTTCGCCAGACCGAAATGCTGGTGACCAAGACGATCGCGGCGCGTGGCGCACCGCCGCGCGTAGCCGCGCCCAAGCAGATCGATACGGCCGACCTGGAACGGCGGGTTTCGCAGGCGCTGGGCTGCCGGGTCACGATCACCACTGCTCGGAAGGGCGGCGGAGAGGTCACAATTCAGTTCCGCGACTTCCTGCAGTTGGACGAATTGATCGACCGCCTTACGGGAAAGGCCCCGATGCAGAATTAGGGGCTTTCGTCAATTGTGGATGACATCAATGGCGGATTCCCTGAAGATTCGATTGTCGTGCGGAGCGATTTTTTGAGTTGGGCCGACTCTGATTGATGACGGTTTCGGACATATTGATGGCAGGCCTCGGGGGGCGGCGTTTGGTGCGCCTTGTTAGACGCCGAAGCGGCTGTTGGCCGGGGTGATTTGCTTGGAAGGGCGCGAAGGGCCGCGAAGCCGGGATGCGGTACCCTTCGCGCCATGAAGACAGAAGGAACCGGCCTCGCTGGCGGTTCCGGCGCACGATCCTGTCACGACGCCGGCGGAGCGCCCGTCCGGATACTCGCACCCAACGCCCGATACCGGATGGGTTCTGGCAGCAGACGGCGCAGTCCCTGTCGCATGACGCCATGCGCCTGCGGTGCCGCGCCGCGCCGCCAACAACCGGCGGTTCCGCCATCGAGAACCGGAAGACAGCCAGAAGCTTTTTGGCTGCGGTCCACTTGGTTGCCACACGCTGCCGGCTGAATTTACGACAGGCCCTAGATCGGCTTCCCCTGCAGAAATCCCAGGGCGGGCAAGGGGCGCCAGGATCGCGGCAGCTCTGCCCGTCTGATCGGGCGCACGGAATAGGTGGGGGTTGGCTGGCGGCTGTTGCGCAGGAAGTTTGAGTACGCCGTGACCTGCTGCTCCCGCCATGCCTGGTCCGCGAGGGCTGCGTGCCGGCTGGGAAACACCTCCGCCACGCGGGACGTCCGGCCAATCGACGCGACCACCGCCCATAGCGTGTCGTCGCGATAACTGGCGATGCTGACCGGTTCCACCATAACCCGAAAGCTGACTTTCCCGGCGCGGGAAGGCAAGACTCTTTCGTCCGAGTCGGCAAATCCCCGGCGCCGCCCTCGACGCCGGCGGCGGGTCGGGCGTAGCATTTCCGCAAAACCCGGAGGGAATGCCACGATGAGCGGAGAGAACTGCCTCGCCGGACTCAAGATACTGGATCTGACCCAGTTCGAAGCCGGGCCGTCCTGCACGGAAGCGCTGGCCTGGATGGGGGCCGACGTGGTGAAAATCGAAAACCCGAAAGTGGGCGACCCGGGCCGATCGACCGGTGGCAAGGCCGGGAGCGCGGCCGATGCGCTGTATTTCCTGCAATACAATGCCAACAAGCGGTCGGTGGCCGTCAACCTGAAGGATCCGCGCGGACTGGAACTGGTCAAGGAAATGGCCAAAACCGCCGACGCGATGATCGAGAACTTCGCCCCCGGGGCGATCGAGCGGCTGGGACTGGGGTACGACGTTATCAAGGCGATCAATCCGGCGATTATCTACTGTCAGGTCAAGGGTTTCGGCACCGGCAGCCCTTACGAGAAGAACCTGGCATTCGACATGATCGCCCAGGCCTGCGGCGGGCTGATGTCGGTGACCGGCGAGGAAGACGGTCCTCCGTGCAAGCCGGGGGCGACGATCGGCGATACCGGTACCGGCATGCTGATGGCGGTGTCCATTCTGGGGGCCTATGTCCGCCGTCTGCGCACCGGGCAGGGCGAGCATCTTCAGGTCGCGATGCAGGATGCCATCCTGCACTACATCCGCAACGCCTTTGCTTACATGGAGCGGACCGACGGCAAGGCCGCTCCGCGTGCCGGGTCCAGGACTGTTGGCGGCGGCAATCCGCCCATCGGGGTGTATCCCTGCAAGGGCGGCGGGCCGAACGACTATGTCTATATCTATACCAGCGCCGCCAACCCGGAGCATTGGACCCGGCTGCTGAAGGTGATGGGCCGCGAGGACCTGCTGGACGATCCCCGGTTCGCCAATCCGGCCGCCCGCACCGAACATCGCGCGGAGGTTGACCGGATCGTGTCCGAATGGACTATCCAGCATGACAAGACCACCGCGATGGAACTGGTCGGCAGTGCCACGATCCCGGCCGGGGCGGTGCTGGATACCAGGGAACTAGCCGACGACAGGACATTCCTGGAACGTGGGATTCGCCAGACCATGCACCATCCCGTCGTCGGCGAGTACGTCATGAGCGGCTGGCCGGTCCGGTTCGGCGGGCGCCCGCCGGAGGTGAAGGCCGCGCCGCTGCTGGGCCAGCATGGGGCGGAGGTTCTGTCGGAGTGGCTGAACTACGATCCGTCCCGTATCTCCGACCTTAGAAACAACGAGGTAATCTCCTGATGTCATATCAATTTTGCACGGTGCAGGACGAGGGCCGGGTGCGCATTGTCACCCTGAATCGCCCGGAGGTGCTAAACGCCCTGCATACCGATGCCAACGATGAGCTGGCCGCGGTGTGGGATGAATTCGCGGCGCGCGACGATCTTTGGGTCGGTATCGTCACCGGGGCGGGGGAGCTCGGCTTCTGTGCGGGCAACGACCTGAAGGTGCAGGCCAGCGGTAAGCGGCGGCCGACCGGTCCGCGAGGCTTCGCCGGGATTTGCAGCCGGTTCGACCTGGATAAGCCGTTGATCGCCGCGGTGAACGGGATGGCGATGGGCGGCGGGTTCGAAACCGCGCTGGCCTGCGACATTATCGTGGCCGCCGAGAACGCGCTGTTTGCGTTGCCGGAGCCCCGGGTTGGGCTGATCGCCGGAGCGGGGGGCGTCCACCGGTTGCCTCGGTCGATCCCCATTAAGAAGGCCATGGGCATGATCCTGACCGGGCGGCGGGTGCCCGCCCGGGAGGGCTTCGAACTGGGGTTCGTTACCGAGGTCGTGCCGGAGGGGCAGTCGCTGGCGGCGGCCAAGCGGTGGGCGGCGCTGATTCTGGAGTGCTCGCCCAAGGCCATCCGGGCGTCGAAGCAGGCGGCGTATCGCGGGTTGGATGAGCCGACGCTGGAACAGGCGATGCGCACGATCTACCCGGCGCAGCGGGAGAATATGGAGAGCGAGGATTACATCGAAGGCCCCAAGGCGTTCGCCGAGAAGCGTAAGCCGGACTGGCGGAACCGCTGAACGGTCAGGCCGCGCTCCTGTTGGGACGCGGCGTCTCCCCGGCGTCTCCGTAACCGCCCGGCATCGTTATGGCGCCGGACACAGTCCCTGCCCGCTTCTCGCAAGTCCGGAACTTTTTCCCTTCGGGCATTTCTGGAAGGCGCCGATGACCGCCGATCGATGCGATCGGTCACGGCTCGCCATAATAGCCGCCCGGTGCGCGCGATTGCCCTTCGACCGCTAAATATCGATGCGCGGGGCGTGCGGGTCACGCACCCCGGCGCTTGCCGAGACTGTTCTATGCGGCCCGATGACCTGCCATCGTTGCCGGCCCGGGGGTGTCCAACCACTCGTTCGGTATGGCCATCGCGTCCGGACTATTCCGAATCATCGGCATCTCGGCTCGACGCCAGGGAAGCAAAATCAGTCTCCAGATGACGCCACTGCCAAGCGGCGGCCGGGTGCGAAGGTCGAGGCCCGTGGCATCGACCAACATCCTGTGCCTTCGTCGGAGGGACGCTGTCTTGCTATGTGAATCCGGCAAAGGCAAACCGACCCGCACAATGCGCTCGCATCGGCGCCCATTGCAGTCGAGGAAGCTGGGTGCGATTTTTTCTCGCTGACCCCGATCCAAACGCCGTTGGGCGGCGTAATGGGCGCATGGCACAATTTCACCGCCGCTTTGCGGCCCTTCCGGCTGCTCTGTTCGCCCTTCTTTTCCTGTTTGGCTGTTCGGCCGATCCGGACCCGCTAACGCTTGCCCCCAGCGTCGATCTCGGGCGTTACGCTGGCCGCTGGTATGTAATCGCCAACATTCCGTATTTCGCCGAAAAGGGGAACGTGGGCAGCTATTTCGATGTCGCCTTCCAACCGGGCGGCAAGCTGACCGACATCTACTCCGGCCATCCCAAGTCGTTGGACGCGCCGCTGCAAAGCTACACCATGACCGGCTACGTGGTGCCGGACACCGGCAATGCCCGCTGGCGCGAAAGCCCGTTCTGGCCAGTGTATCTGTCGTATTTGATCCTGTATGTCGATTCGGACTATCAGACAGCGCTGGTGGGCTACCCCGGCCGAGGCTACGGGTGGATTTTCGCCCGCACCCCAACGATCGACGAAGCCACCTACAAATCGCTGCTGGGGCGGTTGAAGGATCAGGGCTACGATATCGGCCAGTTCCGCCAAATTGTGCAAACACCGGCCCAAATCGGCAAACCCGGCTTCCAATAACCCCGGGAAGCGGTCTATGTGCGCGTCGCCGGACCAGCGACGCGACTCGGACGTAATCGGTCACGGCCAGACAACGTCAATGCATATGAGGCTTAGACCAGATGACCGATACCAGGCGCCCAACCCATCCGGGCGCGATGCGTCCACTCGCATGGATGGCTGTATTGCTGACCGGGGTCGCGCTTCAAGGCTGCGCAAAGACGCCCGCCAGCGTCGCCGCGGGTTCGAAGCTGCCTGTGTATGCCATCGATCTGGCCGGTGGCGCTAAATCGTGCGACGTTCCGCGGATAGATCCGGTGGCCGGCCAGACCACGAAGGCCGACGTGAAAATGACCAACGACGGCGGCTGGTGCGGGCTGACAGTGCATATGTCCGGTCCCAAGCCTTACGATGCGGGCCTGCTGACGGTTCGGCCGGAACACGGCACGATCCTGATCCACGAGGTCGTGGACGATACCCGCATCGATTACACGCCCGACCGCGGCTTCAGCGGCAACGACAGCTTTACCGTCAAGCTGCTGCCAGGCGACGCCATTATCCACGAAACCGTTTCGGTCTCCCTCGCCGCGAAGTAGCCCGCGCTGCGCCGGTCCCGCGTCCCGTACGGGGCCGGCAAAGCTTGGATGACGGCACGATTTCAACCCGCATATCGCAACCCGGCGGTATGGCCCGACTGCTGCGCCGGATTTTTGAATCAGCCGCACGGCGATTCCGGGAAGCAGGAATACAGCCGCAGTATCTCGTTCCGCCGGCACTGGTTGGCCAGGACCGTAACCCACGCCCCGGTATCCGTCGGCGGGAACACTCCCATCGCCGAACGGCGACTGAAGGATTCCCTGCCCTCGGCCTATCGGCAGATCCGCGGCTGGAAGGGTTAAAGTCCTTGTCGCGATGCAATGCACCGCGGTAGGGCGTCTCAATTGGCCTGAGGACCATGTCCAGCGTCGCCGATGTCGCTGAATGGCGAGCCAATCTTCCGGTCCGCCCGCTTAAACGATCCGCATCATAGTGGACCGGCACTACTCCTTGTGGCCGCGTCGCCTTACCCCAAGTGCGACGGCTCCCGATGAGTACCCTCCGACTATCTCCCTGATTTGACGGGCGAACGGGGACCTGAAGATTATGAGGCGCGAATTTCGGGGCCTGCTGGTAGCCGCCCTTTCGTTCGCCGCGGGCCCTGACCCGCATGCGCTGCCGTTCGTCGCTATCGCCGGCACGGCGCTTTTATCGCGACGGCCAAAGCCATCGTCACGCCGTTTCGATGAACAACTCCCGTCCGATCAGCATCCGGCGGATCTCGCTGGTCCCTGCCCCGATCTCGTACAGCTTGGCATCGCGCAACAGCCGGCCGGTGGGGTAGTCGTTGATATAGCCGTTGCCGCCCAGCGCCTGAATCGCCTCCAGCGCCATCCAGGTGGCCTTTTCGGCGGCGTAGAGAATGGCGCCGGCGGCATCCTTGCGGGTGGTTTCGCCCCGGTCGCAGGCCTTGGCGACGGCGTACACGTACGCCTTAGCGGCATTCATCGTGGTGTACATGTCCGCCAGCTTGCCCTGCATCAACTGGAATTCGCCGATCGCCTGGCCGAACTGCTTACGCTCATGCACGTAGGGCACCACGACATCCATGCAGGCCTGCATGATCCCGATCGGCCCCGCCGCCAGCACCGCACGCTCATAGTCCAGCCCGCTCATCAGCACGTTCACGCCGCGGCCGACGCTGGACAGCACGTTTTCCTCCGGCACCTCGCAGTCCTGGAACACCAGTTCGCAGGTGTTGGACCCGCGCATCCCCAGCTTGTCCAGCTTCTGCGCGGTGGAGAACCCCTTGAACCCCTTTTCCACCAGGAAGGCGGTGATACCGCGCGAACCCGCCGCCGGATCGGTCTTGGCATAGATCACCAGCACATCGGCGTCCGGCCCGTTGGTGATCCACATCTTGCTGCCGTTCAGCACGTAGCGGTCGCCCTTCTTGTCCGCCCGGGTGCGCATGCCCACCACATCGGACCCGGCACCGGGCTCGCTCATGGCCAGCGCACCGACCTTGGAGCCATCGATCAGCCCCGGCAGATAGCGGCTTTTCTGATCCGCGTTGCCGTTTCGGGAAATCTGGTTCACGCACAGATTCGAATGCGCTCCGTACGACAGCCCGACAGACGCCGACGCCCGGGAAATTTCCTCCATCGCCACGACATGTTCCAGGTAGCCCATGCCGGCGCCGCCGTATTCTTCCGATGCCGTTACGCCCAGCACCCCCAGAGCACCCATCTTGGGCCACAAATCCATCGGGAATTCGTTGGCACGGTCGATCGCGGCGGCGCGCGGGGCGATTTCCTCGGCCGAGAACGCCTCCACGGTGGAACGCAGCATGTCCGCATTCTCACCCAGGTCGAAGTTCAATCCCGGCAGACGGTTCGGCAGGGTGGCCATTTCCTGTTTCCTGACATGTTCGTAAACGCGATTCCCGGGGCGCTGTCCGGCGGACGCGAAGATACGCGGTCGCGGTTGTGTCCGTCCACCGGCCGGCGTGATAGGGTTTCGGCATGGCGAATTTCCGATTCCTGCATGCCGCCGACCTGCACCTCGACAGCCCGTTGCGCGGCCTGGAAGCCGATCCCTCGGCCCCGGCGGAGGTCATCCGCGGCGCGACCCGCCGAGCGCTGGGGCGCATGGTGGATGTGGCGATTGAGGAGCGGGTGGATTTTGTCCTGATTGCCGGCGACATCTACGACGGGGACTGGCCGGACTACGGCACCGGGCTGTTCTTTTCCGCCCAGATGCTCCGGCTGCATGGGGCGGGGATTCCGGTTTTCACCATTCGCGGCAACCATGATGCGGCCAACAAGGTAACCCGCTCGCTGCGGATGCCGCATGTGATCGTATTCGACCATGCCGCCGCCCACACCCACCGGCTCGACGCGCTCGGTGTGGCCATCCATGGCCAAAGTTTCGCCGACCCCGCGGTGGCGGACGATCTGTCCCGGGCTTATCCGCCCCCGGTGGACGGGCTGTTCAACATCGGGCTGCTGCATACCTCGGCCGAGGGCTATGCCGCCCACGACCGCTACGCCCCGTGCGAAGTGCCGCGCCTGAAAGCCCATGGCTATGACTACTGGGCGCTGGGCCACATCCATCAGCGGCAGGAACTGTCGGACGATCCGTGGATCGTGTTCCCCGGCAACCTGCAAGGCCGGCATATCGGCGAAACCGGCCCAAAGGGCGCCAGCATGGTCACCGTCACCGATGGCGCCGTGTCGGTGGAGCATCGGGTGCTGGATGTGCTGCGCTGGGCGCATGTCCGGGTGGACCTGACCGGTGCGCCCGACGAGGCCGATGCCTTGGTTCGGGTGCAGACAGCGCTGGCACAGGAACGCGAAGCCGCCGTTCGGCCGTTGGCGGTTCGCGTGACGCTGTCGGGGACCACGCCGGCCCACGCCGCCCTGGCCGCCGAGGGGCTGCGGGACAAGCTGCTGAATGAGGCGCAAAACCTCGGCGGCGACCACCTGCTGTGGCTGGAATCGGTAAAGCTCGCCACCAGCCCGCCCGGGGACACCGACAAGGAGCGGCCGGACAACCTCGGCCGCCTGCTGAGCGAAATCGACGCCATCGCCGCCGATCCGCCCTCCGACCTGCTTGGGGAGTGGCCCGCCCAGTTGCTGATCCGGCTGCGGGAGGCATTGCCGGAGGATCATCCGCTGCGCGACCCCGCCAGCATCGTCGAGCAGGCGAAGCGCAAACTGCAAGCGGAGTTAGGCTGATGCGTCTGGCCCATATCCGGCTGGAACGGTACGGACCGTTCGAGCAGTTCGACCTGCCGCTCGATCCGACTCCCGGGCGGGTGAACCTGATCGTCGCACCGAACGGCTTCGGTAAATCGGTGCTGCGGCAGGGGATTGGCGAATTCCTGTTCGGGATCGATACGCGCACCCCGATGTCCTTCCGTTTCGGAACGGAGCGGATGCTGCTGAAGGCGGAGGTGCAGCACGACGGGGGCACCGACTCGCTGGTTCGCCGCAAGGGCAACGGCATCACCCTTGCCCGCGCCGATGGGACGCTGGTTCAACCCGACGAGGAACGCCGGCTGCTGGGCGGCGCGGACAAAACCGTGTTCCAGGAGTTGTTCGGTTTGGATACCGCGCTGCTGCGCTCCGGCGGCAGGGAACTGATCCGCAGCCAGGGGCGGCTGGGTCAGGTTCTGTTCGCGGCGGGTGGCGGCATGGTTCGGGTGCGCGAACTGCTGACCGAACTGGAACGCCGCCGCGACGAACTGGGCAAAACCGCTCGGCACAAAAGCCGTCCTTTATGGGCGGCACTGGACGGGTGGGAAAAGGCCAACAACGATTTGCGCCGTTCGGCGATGCGCCCGGACGGCTGGACGGCGCTGGAACGGCAGGCGGCGGACACCGCACGCAACCTGGAATCCTTGCTGCGCGAACAGACCGACATTGCGCGGGAGCGAGAGCGGCTGCGCACCATCGGCGCCTGCCGTCCCTGGCTGGATCGTTTACGGGCGGCGGCGGCGGTACTGGCCGGCGCGGGCGATGCACCGGACCTGGACGAGGGGTTTGAAAAACGCTGGCGCGACGCGCTGCAAGCCGGCGTCGTCACCGCCAGCAACGCCGAGGCCGCCCGGGAAGCGCTTCAGGCCGCTCGCGCAGCCCGCGAGACACTGAGTTTCGATCCCGACTGGATCGCCGCTCGGGCGGACATCCTGGCCTTGGTGGACCAGCGCGCCGTGGCGGCCCAGGCCGAGACCGACCTGCCCGGAGTGGAACGCGAGCTAGCGGCGCAACAGGCCGCCGCGGTGGGAATAAGGCGCGATCTGGGCTGGGATGGATCGGTGCCGTTGCCGCCCGTCCCGGCGGTGAAGGACGCACAGCGCCGGTTGCGCCTGCATCCCACGCTGGCAGCCGCTGCCGAGTCGGCGGCCGGGGCCCTGGGAGCCGCCGCCCGCCCCCGGGGGCACACGATGGAGGAACTGGCGGGCCTGCCCGGCCCGGGCAATGTCGCCGGGGTCGCCGCTCGGGCGGCGGTGCTGCG
>VFSW01014013.1_pt1 | contig 11111 bp, 3 predicted proteins | sample 5358111 | NCBI WGS metagenome assembly VFSW01 (sample SAMN11554181, study PRJNA540505) | mine drainage metagenome | isolation source: sediment from site ElyBrook_90M | place: USA: Ely Copper Mine, Vershire, VT | collected 2017
CGAAGCCGTCGATGTTCAGCGTCACGCCGTTGTCAAATTGCATGACCAGGCTTCCGCCAACGTTGCTGAGCGTGTAGGGGTTTGTCTTGGTCGCAGAAACGACGGCCGAGAACGGCTCATCCTCCAGCGTCACGCGATCCGTCAACGGCCCCATGGCGATACCGTTGGAATAATCCCAGCCCAAAGCTGCCTTGTTGTAATTGCCCGGACCTGCCGCATCCACAATCGTGTATTCCGATCCTTGGTTGTCAATTACATAGGTATCGTTGCCCGTGGTGCCCAGCAAAATTGAGCTATTCGGATCAGTCACGATCATGTTTTCTGCACGAGCCAGCAAATCGTCGTAACTCCATGCCGTTCCGTCTGCAAACTGAAGACGAATGCGCGGTGGGGCACTGACATAATCGCCGCCGTATCCACCACCATACCCGCCTTCACCAAGGCCTGGTGTGGCGCCATGGACAGTGACAGCGTCGCCAAAACTGCCGTAGACAATACGCATGTCATGCAGGGTATTTCCATTCCAGCTATCCACACTCTGGAATAGCTCAATCTTTAGCGAAGCCGGATCGACATCCGGCCCGAACAACAAAGTCGCAGTCGATGCGTAATCGTTAACATAGACAGTATCGTTCCCGTCACCTTCCCTGAAAAGCAATGTATTTGGCTGCCCTCTCACGTCAAATTCATCATCACCCAAGCCACCAACCATGAAGCTTGAGTCGCCACCATCGGAGATGCTGTCCGCACCATCAGTACCAACGATCAGATTGTTTCCGCTCTGGCCGTAGTAAGAACGGCCGATATCAGTCGGCGGCAGCAAATCCAGACCACCCTGATTAGCAAGAAGCTCGGCAAAAGTTAGTGCGCTACCGTCGTCAAAACTGAAACTTTCGATGGCATCTTTTTCCCCGTCCAAAATCGAGATCGCATCGCCATTCGGACCCACATGCAGCACAAAGGGTGTTGCCGATGACGAATCGTATGTCCAACTCAAATCATCAGCGGTGATGCCAGTACCAAATGAAATCACGTCCTGGCCCCCAAAATCGGCGATCACATCCTGACCATCGCCGAGGTTGAACCGGTAAGTATCGTTCTGCATTCCACCCAGCATGGTGTCGTTGCCAATACCGCCATCGAATGTCGCTGCCAGCCCTGTACCATCCAGAACCCGATACGGTGAACTAACTATCGTCTGCAGAACATATGCCGTCCCGTTCCATACCCAATTGTTATACGACCATGCACTTTCGTTACTATCGCTGACACTACCACCACCCTGCAGTTCAAACATCTCTTGCCAGGTATATTCCGAGCCATCGGCAAAGTGGTATTTCTCGATTGCTCCCTTGCCCGACATCACCTGTATCGCGTCGCCCCCGTTGCCGATCTGGATGGTCAACACCTGACGCTGCTGATCGCCATACATCAGATCGGCGTTAGGATCGGGAAAAGCCGCTTGACTCCACCAGGTTTGTCCACCTTCCAGACTCACCGCCTGCAGCGACAATTTCAGCATATCCGCTGTGATGCCAGCACCAAATTCGATAGTATCTTCGCCCTTCACTGCTGCCATTGCAGACAACTCGTAAATCCGATCGATACCATCTCCAGCGTTGAAGCGATACACATCATCGCCGGTTCCGCCAATCAATGTGTCGTTGCCCTGTCCGCCCTCCAGGATATCGTTGTAAATACTGCCAAGCAGGGTGTCATCGCCTGACGTTCCGATCACCGGCTGATCCGCCACGCTCTGCGCGATGCTGCCCAGATCGAATGTTGAACCATCATCGAACAGCAGCGTATTCACAGTGCTATTACCGGTGAACCAGTTTTCAATAACGATAGAATCGCCGCTGTTTGGCAGCGCAATACTCAAATTTACGCCCAACTTGCTGAATACCAGATCGGTCTGCGCGATCCCTTGACCGAATTGCAATACATCAGTACCAGCGCTGTCGCTGATCCAGTCTTCACCATCGTACTGATTGAACACATAGGTATCGTTGCCTGTGCCGCCATCCAGCACATCGTTGCCAGCTCCGCCTTGCAGCACATCGTTGCCAGCTCCGCCCTGCAGTACGTCGTTTCCATAACCTCCATCCAGCGTGTCGTCGCCTTCGCGGCCATACAACATGTCGTTGCCATCGCCACCCAGCAAGATGTCATTTCCAGCATCGCCGGAAAGCGTGTCATTGCCTGCGCCGCCATCCAGCACGTCGTCGCCCGCACCGCCCAGCAGAATGTCGTTACCTCCGTAACCACTGACGTAATCGTTCAGGTTCGTACCGTTTAATGCGTCCCTTCCCGACTGTGGATCCCACCAATTGCTGTCCGTCCCTTCCACTTGAATCGCATATTGGCTCAAGAACTGCTGTGCGTTCATTACCGTGCCATCGGCCAACTCGAAACGCTGTATTGGACATTCATATTCAGCACTGTCTGCAATCACGCCGGTGATGCGCAAGCTACCACCGTCCGCAAAATGCAGAACAAAATCACCCGTTTTACTTCCTTGATATTCAACGGACTGTACATCTGCCCCAATCCCCAGGCGAACCGTGTTGGTCTGACCATTCCACGTTGTATCCAGGATAACGTCAGCACCATCGCCGAGGTTGTATACATACACATCTTCACCTTCGCCTCCGGACAAAGTGTCATCACCCAAGCCACCAGTCAACACGTCGTTGCCATAGCCGCCCTGCAGCGTGTCGTCGCCTGCACCACCATCCAATTCATCGTCGTGCTGTCCACCGATCAGCGTGTCGTTACCATCAAAGCCGAACATCCAGTTCTGGTTCGACATGGCACCATGCAAGGTGTCATCGGTGCTAGTACCCTGAACTGTGAGTCCAAAATCGGCCAGCAGTTGAGAAAGTTGAGTCGACGCTCCATCCGCAAACTTGATCTGGCCGATTGAAAGCGACAAAGACGATTGACTGACATCGTAGCTCCCCACCGAGATGCTATCTCCACCTCCAAAATCCAGACGCACCTCTCCTGTCACTCCGTCCAAACGCGGCAAGATCGTATCGAGCGTGATCCCTGCGCCCAGTTCCAGAGTATTGCCAGCGTCATCGATAATCGTGTCTTCACCATCGCCAAGGTTGTACATGTAGGTATCGCTACCCAAACCGCCGTTCAGCGTGTCGTTACCTTTCCCGCCAACCAGCACATCATTCCCCATGTATCCATTCAACACATCATCCCCGTCCAGCCCCAGCAGGTGATCGTTGCGCGCTGTTCCATTCAAGGTATCCGCATCTGCTGTGCCTACTTGCTCCAACATCTGTTGTGCAAACAGTGTATCAATGGACACCGTACTGCCATCGGCAAATTGCAGCGTCTGAATGGAAAGGTCGTTTATCGCGCCCACATCGATACGCCCACCATCCGATAACTCCAATATTGCAGTTTGAGTGTTGCTATCGAAAACCGGTGTCAACATCGTCGCATCAATGCTTGCACCGAATTTCAGAATGTTGTTGTCCGCATATTGGGGTTGCCCTGTCCACCAGGTATTACTTGGCACAATGCTATCGATGACGGTGTCGGCACCATCGCCAAGGTTGTAAACGTAAACATCGCTGCCTGACCCACCAATCAACGTGTCATTCCCCAACCCGCCATTCAGCACATCCGCATATATTTCCGAGTCCGACCCCGTCAAGGTATCCGCCTCATCCGTGCCGTTTTGCAGCATGCCATTTTGCTTGAGCAGAGTGTCGATAGTGATCTTGCTGCCATCGGCAAAGTGAATCTGCTGGATAGCAAGACTATCCGGCGAACCGATATGAATGTTGTCGCCATTGCCCATATCCAGCAGCACGGATTGCGTGGCAACGTCATAAAATACTTTGAGATCGGCTGTCGTGATGCCAGCACCCAGTTGCAGGGTGTTAATTTCTCCACCTTTACCACTATCCACCAAGATATCTGCACCATCTCCACGCTGATAGTTGTAGATGTCGTTACCCGTCCCACCGATCAGCACATCGTTCCCCTTGCCGCTGAACAAGGTATCGTTGCCAGCAAACGCTTTAATCGTGCCACCTGCAACGTTGGCAAACAATATGTCGTTGCCGCTGGAGCCATTTACGCCGAAACCGATACCCGCATCTTCCAGCACCTGCTGTATCGCCGGAGTAACAGGTATGCTTTGGAGTGTGTCATGGAACAGAGTTGCACCCATGCTCGGCCACATCGTGTCGCTGTAGTTGTCATTGCAGTAATTATTCAAATCAAACAGGTCGCCTATACCTTTGACCGGGTCGAGGTTGATCTGCTGGCTGATAGCAGCCTGCACCCCGCTAAAGTTGAGGTAGGCCACGCCACCACTATTCACGCTGACGCCAATCTGATCGACATAAGGCTTCAAGCGGGTTTGCGGCAGTAGTGCTTGGTAGACGGATTCTTTGAGGGTGGCGTAGGCTTGGTCCAGGAAGGAAGCCTGACCCCACAGTTGGCCCAGTATGGCTCTAGGATTGCCGCCCCAGCCGATGGTCAAGCCTTGTTGTGCACTCTCCCCAAAACTGGCACCTTCCCACGGCATTTTGAAATAGCCGCGCCCATTAAACGCTTCAAGTACGGTCAGATGGGTTTGACTGGTGGTATTGAGTGTGGTGAGAAAGGTGTAGCCGTGCGCCGCCGCCCGGCTTTGCAGTGTGCCAAATTCCGAGGTGGCTGCCCAGGCAGTGATGAGATTGTCAATCTGGGCAAGTTGCTCTGCGCGGGTTGCAGTGTTGCTGTAGCGGATGAGTGCGTCAACCAAAGCCCGACCTGCCGCGGTTTGCAGGCTGACCGCTTGTTGCAGGTCGCGCACGCGGCCCGAGCCTTGCATATCCGGCAGGGTTTGCGCTGTCGCAGTGAGCGGGATAGTGTCGGGGAAGGTGCGGTGCCAGGTGTCTACCACGAGGTTGATGTCTGCCATGCCTTGCGGCGCACCAGTGCTGCCGGTGCTGCCGTCGGTGCGAGTAAACGTGCCGAGGTCGCTCATCTGGTTGCCGCTGGGCAGCATCTGGCTGTGGACGGTGCGGCCGACGTTAAAGCTAGTGATGCCTTGTTGATCCAGTGTGGTGAGTTCGTTGCTTTGCGAGATGCCGTCTTGGTTGAGATCTTGCCAGACGCGCAGGTTGGCCCAGTTAGCGTCAAGGTTGTTGACGACGCCATCGCCATTGGTGTCTTCTTGAGCAAGAGCGGCGAAGCCATCGGTTGTTCGGCCGGTGAGGGTTGTACCGTAGGCCGGGGTGGCGTCGCCAAACAGTTCGGCGCCGGAATCGATGGTGCCGTTACCGTTTCTGTCTATCACCAGCAGTCCATCATCGGGGGCGATCCAGCCTGTGCTGATTTTAATACCGGAGGCGTTGAGGTCGAACAGTAATGGTGGGGTCTTGAGCGGGACAGTGTGGATGCCGTCGCCATTCAAGTCGAGGGTTAGCGGGTCATAGAAGTGTTGGATGAAGTGTTGAGCATTGTCGAAATCGTTGGGTTTTTTCTTCTCGCGCTCTTTGAGAGTGATGCCAAGATCACCGTTGTGGAAGTTCTTGACGGTGATGGTGCCGTTGATAACGAGGTCATTGCCCTCGCCTGCCCATACGTAGGTATATTTTTTGTCGTCGCTCTTGTAGGTACCTGCTTTGGTGGCTTTCTTAACTTCGCCTCCTTCACCTTCCTCGATGCCGCCGGAGAGGGTGGTGTCGTCGAATTTGACGACACCTTGGGCGTCGCTGTCATCGATGGTGTCCGAGCCGTCGCCGGTTTTGTAGATGTAGGTGTCGTTGCCTGCACCGCCTTTTAGGGTGTCGTTACCGGTGCCACCATAGAGCCAGTCGTCGCCTTGACCTCCGATGAGCATGTCGTTGTCAGCGCCACCCACAAGGACATCGTTTCCATCGCCTCCATCCAGTGTGTCGTTGCCGCTCCCTCCGATGAGTACGTCGTTGCCGCCGCGCCCGTTCAGGGTGTCGGCTTGCGATTCGCTGCCGATGAGGAGATCGTCGTTGGAGGTGTTGCGATCAGGGGTGTCTTCCCCGGTTAAGCTGAGTTTCTTGTCTGAGGTAACCTGTATATTAGTAGTGATGATGGTATTGTTGCCACCACGGATTGGGTTTTCGATGTATTCACTGTATTTTTTAACCAGCAAGTTAGCGGCGGTTAGTAGCTCATCACCTATTGCTTTGCCATTTGGGGCATAGGTTTTTTCGTACTCCAATATTCCGTCTGCACCATCTCGATGCTCGGTGAACATACGATAGATTTTGAATGCTTCATCTTCGCCGGTCGTACCAGGATCGTATAGGCAAAATACACTGGATTCTGTATAACGGCGATTGGCAATTCCATTCACGTATAGAGGATTTGCTGTTTGTGAGTTATACCGAATTTGATACCATGCTTCAGCACGTTTATCCGCCAATACTGCATCATAAAAATCTTGCATTTTTGCTTGAACGGCACCAATACCTCGGTTATAGGTTATCGATACCAATGCAACTCGTTCAGTGGAAATCGGCATATCAAGTTCATCTGCAGGCCCTTCGTATTGTGGGTAAGTTTGTTTTAATAAGAGCTTGGCTTCAGTTTTTGAAAGGCTGCGTGTAAATGAAGTAAGTGCTAGGCTGGTTCGTTGACTGCTTGGTGCGTTGTCAATATTTTGAAGCGCAGTGCGTTCTGCTTCGGTAAGTGTGATCCCTGCTGCAGTCCATAAAGCAAGGTTATCAGATCGATTAAATGTATATCCGTAACCAATAGTCGCCTTACCATCTCCAATATCCTTAGCTTTCGAAATTTGACCTTCTAAACTTGCAATCAGATCCACAACTGCATTGACATAAGCTTCCTGGGTATCAAACAAGTGATAATTCATATCTTTCCTCCTAGTAATGACAACTTACATTAGTGACGTTGACATGCAGACAAAGCTGCGCGGTAGCTGCCATTCTCCGTTTCACGTTTAAGATCACCTTGATCAAGCACCAGCGCTGAATCACCTTCCGGGCCACGCTTAAGTTCCTCTGTGACCGTCCAGTTCAAAGTGTCATCATTCTCAGTTGCCCTCACTCTAAAAATAGCGCCGTTGCGGCCACTGGTAATTACAATATTGGCGATACCGCTCTCCGAAACTGATCCAATTATTGAACGTGGTGCGCCCTCATTAAGTCGCCCCCCACCTGGAGTAGCAAAAAAATGATCTCCACAAATTTTGCTTTCCGTCTGTATTAAATACACAGTAAAACCACCACATACCTTGCTAATACTTGTATCGCATATTGCCAAATGCCACTGCCCTGAAAAGTTAGAATTTACTTTTCCAGAACGTGACGATCTCAGCAAGGCTAATCGTGTTATATAAGAACTCGTCACACAAACCGCATCCACACAGCCATTACGCTCCTTCATCCATTGCTTCTGTGCCTGTCGAATGGAATCAGTCGGATCAACATCTTGCAGCGCAGTTTTGTAAGCTGCGTTCAACTCCTCATCAAGCTTCGAAATCTCCGGGTTATCGCATATCAAGTGTTCGACTATGCTCTGCGCCTTCGCACAATCAAAACTCGCCGCCTGCGCAGTGACGCTCAGCACCAACCATCCCAGAACAACCCATGTCATCCGCTTCATGCCTGCATCCTCCATTCAAAGTCATTCACGACCGTGCTGGCGCCTTCCCACGGCATTCTGTAGAAACTGCGGCCATTAAATTGTTCCAATACCGTGAGGTGCTTTTCATCGGTTGCGGTCAGGTACGCAACGTAGAGGCTGTAGCCGTTGGCAGCTGCGCGCGTGCGCATATCCGCAAACCCCGATGTATTGCCCCATGCTGCCAGCATGGTCGTCGAGCAGGGCCATTTGTTCCGTGCAGGTGGTGGCCTGGGTGAACTGAGTAAGTTTGGCAGCGAGTGCCTTGCCTGCCGCAGTTTGCATGCTGGCAGCTTGTTGCAGGTCGCGCACGAGGCCGGTGCCTTGCAGGTCAGGCAGCGCTTCGGCTTGCGCGGTGAGCGGGATGCTGTCGGTGAAGCTGCTGTGGTAAGTGTCGACGACGAGGTTGATGTCGGCCATGCCTTGCGGGGCACCGGTTTCGCCGGTGCTGCCGTCGGCGCGGGTAAAAGCGCCGAGGTCGGCGATCTGGTTGCCGTTGGGCAGGTGTTGCATATGCAAGGTGCGGTCGACGTTGAAGCTGGTGATGCCTTGTTGATCCAGTGTGGTGAGTTCGTCTGCTTGACTGATGCCGTCCTGATTCAGGTCTTGCCAGACGCGCAGGTTATTCCAGTTGGCGTCGAGGTTGTTGACAAGGCCATCGCCGTTGGTGTCTTCTTGCGCCAGCGCGGCGAAGCCGTCTGCGGCTTTGCCACCGTTGTTCAGGGGTGTGGCGTTGCCGAAGAGTTCGGCGCCACTGTCGATGGTGCCGTTGCCGTTTCTGTCCAGTACCAGCAGGCCGTCCGTGGGAGCGATCCAGCCACTGCTGATTTTAATGCCGGTAGCGTTGAGGTCGAAGAACAAGGGCGGTGTGCTGGTGGGGACAGTTTCGATGCCGTTGCCGTTGAGGTCGAGCGTCAGCGGGTCATACGCATTCGGAATGTGTTGAGCATTGTCGAAATCGTTGGGGTTTTTCTTCACGCGCTCTTTGAGAGTGATGCCAAGATCGCCGTTGTGGAAGTTCTTGACGGTGATGGTGCCGTTGATGACGAGGTCATTGCCCTCGCCTGCCCATATGTAGGTATATTTTTTGTCGTCGCTCTTGTAGGTACCTGCTTTGGTAGCTTTCTTGATTTCGCCTCCTTCACCTTCCTCGATGCCACAGGAGAGGGTGGTGTCGTCGTATTTGACTACACCTTTGGCGTCGCTGTCATCGATGGTATCCGAGCCGTCGCCGGTTTTGTAGATGTAGGTGTCGTTGCCTGCGCCACCTTTTAGGGTGTCGTTACCTTTGCCGCCAGTGAGGTAGTCGTCGCCTGCATCTCCAGAAAGGGTAAGCCCAACATCCCCCAGCCCAATTATAAGATCACTTTTGTCTGAGAACTTGGTGTTGTCCGCTCCCGCGAGAACAACCTTTCCTTCGACTTGATCTAGGTATTTAGCTGATAATTCCAGACCATCCAAAATGGATTTGATCGTATCTTTATATGTATCAGATGTCGTCAGCACCACTTCCAGTTTCTTGGTGGTCAAGTAGTCGGTTATCACGTTTTTGTCGTAAAAAATCAGTTCTTTTGCCAACGTGCTGAAACTCGCCAAATCGCCCGCGGCATTAATTAGTTCATCAATATTAAAGCTCTGGGTAAGTTTGATGTAAGTAGAAATGGGGATGTTATTCCCATCTGAAATCCAATTCCCATCTGGGTAAGAAGCGCAGCGTGTATATGTCGTACCATTCTTCGAAAATGTCGATGTCGTAATTAGCAATGTGGCGACACTGGATACTTGCGTATCGGGCGCAACATTAAAACAAGAATTCCATACATCTGCCATAAAACTCGCGACACCTGCTGCCCCAAGCAAATGGGCTGCAGCAGAAATGCCAGCAGGCGTGAAATTTACCGACTCGGAGTAAGCTAATGCATTAGTCGTGGCGTCGGTATAATTGATCGTGAATGTGTGGTTCGCGATTTGATTAAAATTGTCTTGCGAAAAGCCATAGGTAGTAAAAATATTTTTAACCTGGTTATAAACGCTTCTGTAAGTATTCAATCCACTGCCATCGTCAAATCCGCTAAACTCAATCAACGCGGAAAAATCCTGCGCGATTGGATTCTTCAAATATTCCTCCTGATTGGCCACCCCAAGGAGATCTGCCCCTATGCCTCCATAGAAATTCATCTCGTTGAGCAACTTATCTCCAAATTGATACATCCCTGCATAGCCAAGTGAATTGAGCGCACCATAGTTACTATGGCTTTCCATTTCAGCAAGGGCATCCAGAAAGCCGACCCAACCACCCGAGCCTTGGAATGCCTCTTCAACATAGGGGCCTTGAGTATCATTAAAATGTTGGGCAGCATCTGCAAGCGTAGTCATATCAAAACCCCTTATTTCGTTAATTCTGTCAAACTGCATTGGTTGTCGATAAAAAAGTTCGTGCCGTCAGTCGTGAAATAATGAGCACCACCCCACAGATGTAGAAATTCACAGGCTTTGCCTGTAGTTGGCGAAATTAATTTCGATTTCGGACTATCTTCATTTAATCTGGGCTCAATGACTTTCATTTCGAAATACTTGCCATTATGTGAATATATGATGCGAATCCCAGCGAGATAATCTTCCTTGCCATCAAAGTTTAGGTCTATAGGAGTGTAGTGATCGAAGAAAGATAAGTTCGCTATCCATTGCTTCACCTCGGCCCGTTTGCGGTCAATTTCGTGAATATCATTAACGGTTTTTAGAATTGTTTTTAGCTCCGCAAAATACATTCGCTGATTATCGGGATAGGGAACACAAACGTTCATCTTGTGGTCGGCTAAGGTAAGCAAAGGCATGTCCCAGTCGGATCGGATATCGCTGAAAGTGTGCTGGTAATTAGTGCCGTTACGTTCCGCGTCAAGTACCAGTCCGAACCCGGGATTTTGATCTTCAAATTCCCCCCGCTTGATCAGATCAAATATATCTTTCAATTTCCCTTTCTTGCGAAACACATCAAGATTGGCATCAAAGACAGGGTGGTTATCATCCAAATACACCAGGGCAAGTGCCGTGCGGTTAATTTTCTTTCCTTGGTTATAGACTACATATTCGCTGTATCCCACATTCTTTTCTGGATCAATCCACTCCACTTTGAGGAACACGTCGCACATCGGGAATTTTTCTTTCAACTCCTTTGGCGGATTTTCCATGAAGCCTATATTGCTGATGTCCGGTGCTGCACTTTTGCCTACCATTTCACTGGCAAAAAGCGCGCACGGCCAAATGACCTGTAAACTGAGCGAAAACAGCGCAAGCCACACACTGCGTTTGATTTGTCCGTTCATGCCAGCATCCTCCATTTCGAATCATTCGCCACCGCCCTGCTCCGCATATCCGCCCCCCCTGATGTATTGCCCCATGCCGTGAGCAGGTCGTCTATCAGGGCCATTTGTTCTGTGCGCGATGCGTCAGGCATTGAGGTATATTTAGGC
>VFSW01014014.1_pt1 | contig 11111 bp, 8 predicted proteins | sample 5358111 | NCBI WGS metagenome assembly VFSW01 (sample SAMN11554181, study PRJNA540505) | mine drainage metagenome | isolation source: sediment from site ElyBrook_90M | place: USA: Ely Copper Mine, Vershire, VT | collected 2017
AGACCGTACGCCGCAGCGTCCAACTCTCCGCCTATGCCTACGCGTATCGTAGGCAGCATGAGCGCGATCCGAAGATCACGCTCCGTGTGCTCCTCAAGTCCGCGAAGCCAGCGATCCAGGTCGTGCAGGCGGAGCGTTCCATCGAAGACGATGTCGCCTTCATCGCCCTCACCAGGGACGTGGTCCACGGGATCGAATCCCAGGTCTTTCACCCTGTGCCCTCTTGGGCCTGCAAGCAGTGCGAGTACGCCTCGCACTGTCCCCTCGGCAATCCGACCGCCACGGTCGACGTGCCGACAGAGGACGCTCGCGTCCAGGCACAGGACGCCGCCCCCTGATCCGTTCCTTCCCTCTGGAGAGCCCGGTCGGAGATCTTCTCCACCGCCTCAGCCCCCTCATCCGGGCTCTCCACCTTCCTCCTCGACGCGAGTCCACGCCATGCAATCTGCACCGCGTCCGGCACGTCACGTCGAGGAGCCGAGGATTCCATGAACATCGAAGCTCGATCGTCGAACGGCGCCGCCATGGCGCTCGCGAACACGTCCGCGCATCCGCCGCCCCTTCTCCTCCGCGGTCGCTCCTTCACCGCCGTCTACAACGACGTGATGATGCGCGCTGAGGGCATGCTGCCCGACCAGGTCGTGCACGTGGCCGATCTCACCATGACCTCCAAGGGTCACATCGCGCTGCCGAACGGTCCGCACCTGCGTCTGAACCCGTGGGCGCAGGCCCAGCTCGCGACCCTTCTCGGTCTCCGCTGGAATCGGTGGTTCGGATCCGCCACGCCCGACGAACGGGCGGAGGAGGTCAACCGGCGATTTTCCCGCACGCCTGGAGAGAAGAAGATCCGCGCATGGAAGGACCGCGACGGCGAGGCCGACGGCATCGCCCGTGCCTTTCTCGCCCCTTCCTACACCCCGATCGATGATGCCCGCATCTTCGCACGCATGAGCACCATGATGCGTGGTCTGCTCGACGAGTACCGATTCACCTCGGTCGTGCTCTCGGATTCGACCACCCACTACACCGCCGTCCACACCGAAGCCTTCGATCTCGAAGGCGACCGCATGCACCCTGGCTTTCTCCTGCGGAACAGCGAAGTCGGGGCCGCTGCGCTCACCCTCGACGACCATTGGCTCCGGCTCGTGTGCACGAACGGTCTCATGGTCCGCGTCGGCGGCAAGCGATCCCTGTATCGCACGCACCGCACCATCGACGACGACCAGCTCGCCGCCGCGCTCGTCATCGCCGTGGGACGGCTGCCCGAGCGGTGGCATACCACCTTCGCCTGGATGCAGTCCGCGAAGAAGATCACGGTTCCGCACCCGGACGACGCCGTCGCGGCGATCCTCGGGGACTCGACCGAGGTCCCCAAGGCCCTGCTCGAAGAAGCCCAGCGCTTCGTCCTGCGCGACGGTGACTCCACCCGCTTCGGGGTCGTCCAGGCCATCACCTACGCCGCCCACGCGACCAACAAGGACCCCGATGTGCGCTTCGCCATGGAGCGTCTCGCGGGGGACTACCTGGCAGAGACGCCTGCCCAACTGGCGGCGTAGCGGTCAACCTCAACACGCCCGGCTTTCAATTCTTGGAAGCCGGGCGGCCTTTGTCGTCAGGCCTGGTATGACCGACGCCGACGATGTGAGCGAACACGACCACCGAACCGGACTCGGCGTCGGCTCGGGACTCCCGACGTCGGCGCTCGGGAACCGCCAGAATTCTGCGGCACATCGGTGTCAGCAACATTCGAACCGCGGTTACGATGAGGCCCATGGAGATCTGACATCGCCGCAGCCAAACAGCGTCAGTCCACCCCATTCAGCGAAATGAGACGCATCCGCGACATCCGGTACTCCAGTCAACGGATTCGACCGCGGTCGGGATGCGATGGCTCGTGCGGAATAAACCGCGTCGCCGATGGTCATCACCTCACAGTGCGGGGGGAGCATCCGCTCGATCAACCCTCCCCAGAGCGCCTCCGCCCTCGCCCCAGCATCAAACGCCATGGGCACGTTCCACGACATGGCCACCACGCAGGGAATCCGCGCCATCAAGAAGGGACGCACGAGACCCGCCGCGTCCTCCCCCAAGCGCTCGCTGATATACCCGCTCGAACACGCGCCGTTCAGCGTCAACGCGCACCGATCGAAACTCACCGTCAAGCCCAACGGATCCACTCGATCGCCACGTCGAAGTGCTGGCAAACGCAGCCCGTTCGGGTTTGCAATTTCGTCGGCGCCGATGCGCATCCAGGCCTCCGGCACGCCAGCATCCAACAGAAACGAACATCCCGGTGCCGCTAGGTCATCTAGCTCGCGAGACTCGCCATGCACAAGCCAGATGCACACGTGTGGACGAAGCGTCTTTCGCTGCGGCGAGTTGACCACCTCCTCGCGGTCAGCATGAATCCTCAGAAGCTCTGGTCGATATCCGGAGGCCCCGCTGCGGCGTCCCGAAGGCGGCCGAACTCGGTACTCGTAGAGATCACTTCGACATCGCAGCAGCTCTCGCAGACGATGGATCACGTCATCCCGATACGGAGCGATGTCATCCGCAACAACGACCAGCACCATTGGCCGCGCTGCCAGCACGCGAGCGCGAGCCAATTCCGCGTCACGCGCACGAAGTTCAATCGACGCCCCAAGCGAGGGGGACTGCTCGACGCGAGTAGGTCGGTCGAATCCCCGCCGGTCCGCCCATCGCCAGGCCGCCGCCGCAAGAGCATCGTGGGTAAAACCGTGCGGCAGAACGGTCAGGCGATTGCCAGGTAGGTCGTTCACGAGTAGGTCGCAGAGGGCATCAACTCGCGAGAGAAGCAGCTGGCCGCCAGTCCACCGCCCGATGTCTTCGGCAATGCATTGATCAAGTCGATTAAGCGAGGCCCGGTAGTCAGAGTAGCGGCCGAAAATATCACCTTTCATGGCGGTGAGCGCTACGGGTCGACCGGGGGTAAATACCGCTCGAAGCAAGTGACTTCCGGTGTCGAAGAATACGGCGATCGTACGATCTTCCTGGTCGGTCAATTGGACTGCGGCCGCAAACAATTCTGTCCTGCTAGGAAGATTCGGCCGGGTCCCGACGACTGTGCCGCCACGTTGGCTCCTTAGCCGCAAATGAAGGTCGTTCAGACACTGCACCTGAAGAATTCGACTAACGACATCATCGGCGGATTGAAACACCCTACCGCAAAAGAGATCCCAGGCTGTCTCGATCGCCATCTGGAATACAACGCCTAGTGCCGCAACACAATGGTAACGGAAATCACCCGCGGTCAAATTTACAAAATCTTCTGCAATATCTTCAAGCACTGAGTCATATTGGCGTAACTTTTCGATCGCGCGCAGTTCGCGTGAGTCGCCGAGTGCACGAGCGAGCGACATATTAAACAGTAATCGGATGCGCCGATCGATAGCAGCGGAGCGCCAGGGATTCTTCGTGGTAGCCAGAGTTGAGTCGATGAACATCGGTCCCTTCGCTTCCGCACGCCGACGTGATGACAATGAGACGCCACTACGCATGAGCTCGTCTGTGATTGCGCCCAAGAGATCACTCTCGCATCGGAACCAACGAGCAACGGCCAATGCCTGTTCGAGTTCCCGAACAAACTCTTCCAAGTTGTCTGTGTTGACGCGATCCGCCAGCAATCCGGCGACAGCTCGTTGGAAGACCGGCGCAGGGATCTCGGCGCATCGGAACGGTTTCCTGGCCGCGTCGGCTAGCATTTCGAGTAAATGGCTAGCCAATTCCACTCTCACGTCAGCTACCGGGAGATCTGCCTCTGTCATACCAATGAGATCAGCGATCGCGCTGAAAACCCCATGTGACTTTGCAGCGATTGCCCGCGCCCGTAAATCTCGCGCCCACCAAACCATACTTCCCAAGGCGAATGTTGCCGCCAACATTTCCGGTCCACCTTGCGAGGGCTTAGTTTTTTCAATGATCCATCTTGTGCGTTCTTCGATCGAGCTAAAAAGCCGGTCTCTGACACGTCCGGAAGGATTCGCTTCTATGAGGCGACGAGAGGAGCAAAGCCAAAATCGTAAGGCGATTACTGCGACACCACGGTCGAACGACCGATTTTGCCAAATGCCGTCAGACCACTCCGCGGCGAGTCGAACGTACTCGCCATTAGTCGTTCCAAGAACTTCATGACGATCACCGGATTGTGGATCGATAAAGTGAGATTTTTCATGCGCAGCATACGCGACGCAAAATGCCAGATCAAATGATCTTGTATCTTGAAATGGCAACTGAATAAAATCCGACGGGAGATGATGGATGACGCTCAGAATCGCGTCCAGATGACCCTCAAATGAAGGTGAATTTTCTGACATGCGCAGCGTCTGCCTGAACTCGGCATGGACGAATGCGAGTGCCGCATTGATGAGGTAGGTTCTCGACTCTTCTGGCGCCTCACCGGCCAGACGCCAAACATCCGCTATCCATGCGCGCATTTGGCGAATCGCTGCTATTTGTCGTTGTTGATCAGGTTCAATTTCGCTCCGACGCTGCTCCACAATTACGGCAGCAGTCGCAATTCGCATGAGATTGGCTCCGGTCGCTCCAACAATTTCGCGGGCATGAATACGTATCGCCCATTTTGCTGCGCGTTCCAACGCCCCTAATTTCTCTGTAGTTACGATCGAAAACCAACTGCACGCCAATTCTGCTTCGATTGCCGCTGCGATGACATCCGCTACGCGATTGGGGGGGCCTTCGTGTCGATACTCCCATGCACGTAAGGTCCATCGTCGCACACCTTCCACCAGCCGTCGAACGGCCTTCACCGAATGCGGCGCAGTCTCGAATTGACCCCGAAGTGCACCTGTCATACCCGAAACGGCCGCCGCAATATTGAATGCAACAAACGAATTGGGGCGAGGAAATTCCCTCAGCGCGAGAGACCAAACATGGTCCGCGCTCGCAAAGACATTAGCAGCCGCCCTTTCGGTTGGTTCCTCCGAGAACCGTGCCATATACTGATCAAAGGTCACGCGGAATGCTTTGAGAGCTTCCGCTAGGGCCGCGCTCTTTTCAGGTGAGCCACCTTGATCGGAAGTACTAATTCGGAATTCTGGGAATCGCGGACCATCCCCACTCATTGCACGCGAGCTTGAATGAAGACGAGGCGTCCACCTTGCTCAGCAATGGCGCGCAAAACGGGTGCCGACAGAGCGAATCGTGCGCCTTCGATCGCTTCTCGGCCGGCAATGGGGATCGCTTGGTCTGCGACGAAGACCTGAAGTCGTCCCGTGGCCACCTTGCCGTCAAGATGAACGGTCACAAAAACCCCATCGCCGCCGGAAAAAACTGCAAACCTCCATCGTTCACGGTCACTCACCGACACAGCAAAACTGCCGGCCTCCTGCGAAATTGCGCCAGCGGCTTCCGCCTCATCAACAGCAGCCCACTCGACCGCCTCTAGCATCTCGCGAACTTGCAAGATCGAGTTCTGATGAAAATCACGTGAAGCCGGCCAGCGCAGCGCACCGAGTTCAATTGCCCGTGCGATCCCGGGAGGATCAGCATCCGCGAGCTTCACGACGGTGCGATTCGAATCGTCCCCGATACTCTCGCTACCACCGAGTTGATAGTCCCAGTCTTCGAGTTGATCCTCCATAGCGCGCAGAGCCTCATCTGACCAATTTTTCTGTGCCTCTTGCAGGATGGGTTCTACAATGCGGTCGGCTTCGCGAAAAATCTCCTTCAACTCTTCAAGAAGGTCGTCGGGCAGGTGGGAGCGATTTGGTTTATTGATTGCCATATTGAGCCATCATGGCGAAGAATATCGCCCGAATTTGAGGCAGTAGATTCCTTGCGTCCCAGCCCCAACTACTTTCGCTTTTTCGAATCTGACGAACTTGAAGGATTCGCAACAAAGGAACGGCGATCATCTTCGCGTACGTACCAAAAGGATAGTCGATATGAACGTCGTCGTATGGAATACGCAGAAGCCCAGCCTCACGCAACTCCGCGGTGGTACCCTTTTTCGAAGACGGCACCAGATCGCATACCAACACTAGATTTTGATTCTGGTTTGGTTCATCCCTCCGAAAAAATTTGCAGCTTGCAAGTACGAAGGCGTCGTAGGTACCTTGGCCCAAAGGAACTGATACGATAGTGCCAGCCTCCGGCGCATTATCGGCTTTGAACTCGCCTTTAATGAGTGATGTCAAGGCAGTGTGAATAGCAGCCGGAGCATCGTCACTCAAAGTGGCAGAGTTTGCTATCGCGAGAATCTCGGGCACAGTGGAATCTGTCGACACCGATGCCAGTCGGGAAAAATAACAATGGATCGGCTCTCCATTGTCTTGGAGTCCAACCTCTGGCGCGAGTCGGGGAGAAAGCCTCCACGTACCCGAACTGATACGGGCAATCCATGCGCGGCCCAGGCGATGAATTTGGTCACCCGAAACCACTAGTCCATGGGCATAGCGCAGATGCTGACATACCCTGGGCTCCGCAGAATATGTGGAATGTTCAGGGAAAATTTTCGCGAAACAAAGCTGTTTGGACTCGTCGTTGATTCCTTTGATGAACAGTCCCCATCCCGTTGGATCTGCGTGCCACAATTGCCATGATGTGAGGGGTGCGCCCATGGCCTGGGGCGGGTCTCGGCGTCCTCGGAATTCCTGCTGGGCTTCCAGCCAACTGTGTTTGAGGATCCCGTAGAGTACATCCTCCTGCGCCTTGGAACTTGTGGGCAAAGGAGCCGGCATGCATCCGTGCAGTCCCAGCGTTCCGAGGAGATCGTAAAGCGCCCCGGCTCGTGGAAAGTCGGGGCGCGGCGGAAGGGGTGGCATGGGCGATCACTCAGAGTGTACGTCAGCGTGTGCGAGAGATATCGGTGGCAAGTCTACTCCATCTGCATCGGCTTGGAAATGGAACGGTGCTAGCTTTCTTCCGGCGGACCGCTTTCGGGCGCCGTCCGGCCCCAGTCCTCGAGTTGGTCCTGCTTGTCGCGCATGGCCTCGTCGGACCATCCGCGCTGCGCCTCTTGGATGATGGGCGCCGCGATGTGGTCAGCTTCACGGAAGATGGCTGCGATCTCTCGGTAGAGTTCACTGGGTTCGGCCGGCGTTCCGGGTGCGTTCGGTCGATCGGGAACGGCGGATTTGGGCATGAGGGACTCCTCCGCCCGGCCTCGCCTCCGCGTTGATACCCTTCAGGCATCAGCGCGAGGGCGATGCCAGGTAGTCTGGGGTATGGACCCGACGAGCCTGATTGCTCGCGGCTTCCGAGGATCGCAGGTGAATCTGCGATGTTCGCAAGCAACGAACGTACCAGGGTCGTCAGTACTAGCCCTGAGGAGTTCAAGGGAGCATTACAGCATGACTGTAATATTCTGTCAATCGGGAGGTTTGGGACGAGGGGCTGGGTGGGCTGGGTAGCGGGTGTGTAGGCGGCCTACGCCGCCAGGTCCGCTTGATCCGCGAAGGCATCTTGGAGCTGCGCGCGACCCCGGTAGTAGTGGCCACGAACCCGTTCGAATTTCCATCCGAGCTCCGCAGCGATCTTCCTGAGGGGAATCTCGTCGAGCAGGTGGTCCCGCAGGATGCGGCCTTGCGGGTCCGGCATCCGTTCGATCGCCTCACGAATGAGCGTCGCCGCCTGTTTCCGGGCGTCTTCCAGAGCCACGGTCTCGAGCCACACATCCGGGGGCGGGAACACGGCGTCCGCCGGTTCGCACGCCAGCGCCGCCGCCTCATGCAGGTGTCGGCGCCATGTCCGACTTCCGACAGCGGCCGCGGTCCAGCGAGCCAGATTGTACAGAGCGTCCGCCTCCTTTCCGGCAGGAATCTTGGCGGCCACGACGGAGGTCAGGAACTTGAACCGGGTCTCGTCGAGCGCCTCGTCGATCACGGTCTCACGGCGGACGGCGCCGAACAGGCAGGATTCAATCTTGCGGCGGAGCGAAGGCTCGGCATGCGAAAGCATCAGGAAGGCGGCAGCCAGTTCCATGTCGGGGTGGGGGCCCTTTCCCCGGCGGCATGAAGCCGACGAGAAAGGTCCGAACCGCGGGGCGCATCGTGGGTCGCATGCCCTTAGATGGGGGGCTGCCGGGAGGTTGTGGTGCGCATGATGACGATTTTTTTTGGTGAACCGATCACGGGGCGATCAGACCTCGCGACCGGAGTGATTCTACAACGCCTTAGCGTCAAGGTCGAGCCAGCAGGTCGAAGGAACTGGATCTCATGGGAAACTGCCGGATGGGAGCCGCCTCATTGGGGAGGCTGCTTGGGTGGACCTGGGTCGAGCCGAGAGCTCGTCCTGGGAGGGCCTCGTCCTTCCGGGCGAGACCCTCCACGGACCTGTACGGACGGACCGTCAGCGGAGACGGTCAGGAATTCGCCGTGTGCCCGTGATCCCTCGCGCGGCGAGGTCCCTGAGCAGGCGATCCCTCGCGCGGCGCTTGCGCTGACGCCAGTTCGTTCCGGCCGGCGCGCCGCGGCGCTCGCGGACCGCCTCCAACTGCACCCGGACGCGGTCGGACGGATTGAGGGCCTGCACCAGCCGGACGATCCGCCGCTGGCGCTGCACGTCGAGCCTGCGCGAGGCACGGGCATCCAGCCGGTGGTCCGGCTGAACCGGCACGGGCGGGAGTGCCAGAGCCTGCCCGGAAAACCGGGCGACGTCCTGGGCGAGTACATCGATGATGTCGGCCCCTCCGACGACCTGCAGTTCCTGGAACGGGTCGCGGATGCGCGCGACCTCGCGTGCCACCAAGGTGCGGCCCTCCCGGCGACGGGGGCACCCGGCCACGGGGACTGGACCCATCCTGAGCGAGGCGTCGCGGCGGTACTCACAGCCGACCCGGCTGGCAGTCGCCACGAGGTAGCGCTTCAGGTCCTCGGCCGTCCCGAACACGGGTACCGCGTCCGGAGCCCGCCAGCGGAAGTGTTCCCGCATCCTGCGCTGGAGGTCGGGCGGCTGGGTGGTGTAGTCGAGCCGGCATTGGAGCCGAAACACCACGTCGGCCGCGGCTGCCCGGACCGCGATTTCGTCGCGGCAGCGGGCACGCACTGCCTCCCTGATCTCCTTGGTGTAACTCGCGGCGAGCACCATGACCTTGTCGCGCGTGAGGGCCGCTGCGGTCCGCGACGTCTGCGGGGACCACACGGTGAGCGCCGGTGTGGTAGTCGCGATCGTGTTCTCGATCTCGTCCATTCTGAAATCTCCAGGATCTGACAGTCGGCGCCGACGCAGCGCGCGCACCCGGTGAACCACCGGCGATGCTCGCGCCTGCGACGGCATCCCTCGCTGCCAATCATTGGATGGGGGTCAGCAGGACAACTGTTGTGGGGATTTCGAGATGAAACGTCGGACGAGGCTCCCTCGCGAGGCGGAACCGAAGTCACCGAATGCGTCGCCGGCCGCGCCCCTACGGAGTGCCCGCGGCCGGTATGCGCGGCATGAGCTTGCCCGCGCCCATGGCGATCGACCACCCGTCGCGCGCACTCGCCATGGAGGCGCCGTCGCGGACCGGCACACTGCTAGGCCCCGCGTGCACCTTGGACCCGTTACGATCGATCCGACGTGAAGCTCCAGTTATCGCCCCCGTCGCGGCTGGCGGGTGGGTGCCGGAGTTACGGGCGGTGCCTCCGGGCCGAGCGGCCGAAACCCATCGTCCCGCTCCGCGGGCTTCTTCGCTTCGGCGACGAGCTGCGGGATGGGCACTGCGAGAGCACCGTTCCGAAGGCGCGCCGCGCGTCCCGCTTCCAGGAACGGTGGTGGCGTGAGGGGCAGGTCTGCGGTGCGCACCAGGATCGCGCTGTTTGGGCGGTCGCGGCGCAGGAGGTAGAACTGACGCTTGGGTAGTGAGCAGAGCTCCTGCAGTAGTTCGGCGCGTTCCTCATCCACGGTGAGGAACGGCGACCGCGCTGCTTCCCACGGCAGGGGTGGTGGGCGCGGGCGCCGGCCGGACAGCGGCAGTACGTCGCGCAGCGCTTGGGCGTCCTCGGCCGAGGGCCGGAAATACGCCTGGATGCCGGTGTTCGTGAGCGCCACCTTGGTGAGCGTCGGCGACACCTTGGTGACGCCTGCCAGCGATTGCGAGCACAGCACCATCGACACGGCTCTCGAGCGCGTCTGGGCGAGCACCCTCTCAAAGTGTTCGCCCACGTCCCCGCCGGCGGCCAGGATCTGCTGGAATTCGTCCAGAACGTAGGTCAGAGGCTGGCTCGTGTCGCCGGGCTCGCGCTGGAAGATGCCGCGCGTGAGCTTGAGACCGAAGAGTCCGGTCCAGAAGTTGGCCAGGTCCTCACACCCCAACGGCGGCGCGGAGGTGTCCAGCACCACGACCTTGGACTTGGTGAGCCCGTGGAACGAGACCGCGTCGCGGGCGCCAAGCATGCACCGAGCGGCCGGCAGCCTGAGCAGGCGGTCGTAGCGGGCCTCGACCCCGGCGAGAGAGGTGCGCGCGAGCTTGAGGCCGTCCGCGAAGAACGTGCGAACGGCCTCCGCGGGCGACGCCGCGGCCACGGCGAGGAGGGTCACCGGCTGAGCGAGGAAACAACGCAGGTCCACCAGGCTGTATCCGCCCACGACCCCCAGTAGATGGACGTGATACACAACGGATTCCTGCTGGACCCCGAGAGGAGCACCACCCAGACGGTTGACGAGGCTTGCGGTCTCGAAGGCCACGAGCTCCGGTGCGAGACCGGGTTCGGGTTTCAGGATCTGCATCGGTACCAGGGCTTCGTTCGAGAAGGGATTCACGACCACGAAGCGATCGAGCAGACGCGTGGCCAGCCGATCGGGGAGGGTTTCCACGAGGTCCGCGACGAGGTCGCGCACGATCGCGGCCAGGTCCCCCTTCGGGTCCTGGACCACGAGACCCGGGCCGTCCTTTTTCGCCGCGAGCGCGCTCACGATCGATCGCAGCACGCCCAGGATCAGCAGCGCGATCAGGTAGGTCTTCCCACCTCCCGTCGTGCCCAGCACCAACGCGTGGTGCAACCCCGCGAGATCCGCGAGGAGCAACCGGGCCGCGAGCGTCGGGTCACGTACCGCGTGGCCGAGCAGGACCGCCGACCCCCCGGGGTGGTAGCGGGGCCACAAAAAGGCGGGGGCCGGCGGCGCGATCGGGGGGGGGGGGGGGGCCGGGGGGT
>VFSW01014015.1_pt1 | contig 11111 bp, 9 predicted proteins | sample 5358111 | NCBI WGS metagenome assembly VFSW01 (sample SAMN11554181, study PRJNA540505) | mine drainage metagenome | isolation source: sediment from site ElyBrook_90M | place: USA: Ely Copper Mine, Vershire, VT | collected 2017
CGATTCTGAACTTCGGCCATACTTTCGGCCATGCGATCGAGGCCGCCACCGATTTCAAGCGCTACCTGCATGGCGAGGCGGTGGCGCTCGGCATGCTGATGGCCGCGGATCTGTCGCTCGAGCTGGGTCTGATCGATGCAGCCGCCAGGGATCGGGGGGGCGCACTGGTGCGGCGCGCGGGCCTGCCCACGGTAGCGCCGAAGATCGGCGCGGCCCGCGCCCTGGACCTCATGCGCATGGACAAGAAGGTATTGGCGGGCAGGATGCGCCTGGTGCTCCTCGAGCGGCTGGGTCACGGCATCGTCGTCTCCGAGTACCCGCAGCGCGCGTTGGACGCGACGCTGCGAGGGCATCTCGCATGAGCGCACGCGCATGAGCGCCCTGGCGGGATACGCGGCGCATGAGCAACAGTCGCGCGGCCGACGCCATCCGGAAGCGGCCCCCGCATATCGCTCGGAGTATCAGCGCGACCGCGATCGCATCGTCCACTCCACCGCATTTCGCCGCCTGGTGTACAAGACCCAGGTTTTCGTCAATCACGAAGGCGATCTGTATCGGACCCGGCTGACCCATTCGCTGGAAGTCGCGCAGATCGCCCGCACCATCGCCCGCGCGCTGCGCTTGAACGAGGTCCTCTCCGAGGCCATCTGTCTCGCGCACGATCTGGGCCATACGCCCTTCGGCCACGCCGGCCAGGATGCGCTCAATGCCTGCATGCGCGAGTTCGGCGGCTTCGAGCACAATCTGCAGTCGCTGCGCGTGGTCGACGTGCTCGAGGAGCACTACGCGGAATTCGACGGGCTGAACCTGACGTTCGAGTGCCGCGAGGGGATACTGAAGCATTGCTCGCAGCAAAACGCCCTCCGACTGGGCGACGTCGGCGAGCGCTTCATCCGGCGCCTGCAGCCCGGACTCGAGGCGCAGCTGGCGAACTTCGCGGACGAGATCGCCTACAACAATCACGACGTGGACGACGGCATCCGTGCGGGCCTCATCAGCATCGAGCAGCTGCTCGCCGTGCCGCTGTTCGCGCACTACCATGGCGAGGTGTGCGCCAGGTATCCGGGACTCGCGGGCCGCAAGCTCGTGTACGAAATCCTGCGGCGCATGATCAACCGGCTGGTCACCGATCTGATCGACACGTCCGCATCGAGCCTGGCGGCGGCGCGGGTCGCCACCGCGGCCGACGTGCGGTCGCAGGCCTCGCCCCTGATCGGCTTCAGCGAACCGACGCGCGAGCTCAACCGCGAGCTCAAGGCGTTCCTGCGTGAGCAGGTGTACAAGCACTACAAGGTGCAGCGCATGACCTCGAAGGCGCGGCGTGTGATGACCGAGCTGTTCGAGGCCTTCTTCGCAGACCCGCGGCTGATGCCGGAAGAGCACAGCTCGACCGCCGGCCGGCTCGAGGCGGAGCAGGGCGCGGCGGGCCGTGCCCGGGCCGTGGCGGACTACATCGCGGGAATGACGGATCGTTACGCCATACTCGAACACCGCCGCCTGTTCGATCCGGGCGAGCGGACCTGATCCGAAGGATGCTCACGACATGACGACCGCTCTGAAGAACGATCTGCTGCTGCGCGCCCTGCTGCGCGAGCCCACGCCGCGCAGACCCGTCTGGCTCATGCGTCAAGCCGGACGCTATCTGCCGGAGTACCGCGCCACGCGCGCCCGGGCGGGAAATTTCCTCGCCATGTGCACCAATCCCGACCTCGCCTGCGAAGTCACGCTGCAACCCGTGAACCGATATCCGCTCGATGCGGCGATTCTATTCTCGGATATCCTGACGATTCCGCATGCGATGAATCTGGGTCTGGATTTCGAGACCGGCGAGGGCCCGAAATTCGCGCGGCCGGTGCGCTCGGGCGCCGACATCGACAGGCTCGGCGTGCCGGATCCGGCGGTCGAGCTCAAGTACGTGGTCGATGCGGTGGCGCTGATTCGCCGCGAGCTCGGGGGCCGCATTCCGCTGATCGGCTTCGCCGGCAGCCCGTGGACGGTCGGCACTTACATGGTGGAGGGCGGCGGCAGCAAGAGCTTCGCGACCGTCAAGCGTATGATGTACGAGGCGCCGGGAGAGCTGCATCGGCTGCTCGCGCTGCTCGCCGACGCGACTGTGCTCTATTTGAATGCGCAGATCGCGGCCGGAGCCCAGGCCGTCATGCTGTTCGACACCTGGGGCGGAATTCTCACGCCCGCGCAGTATCGTGAGTTCTCGCTGCACTACATGGCGCAAATCGTGGCGGGCCTCACCCGCGAGGCCGCGGGCCGTCGCGTGCCGAACATCGTGTTCACCAAGGGCGCCGGGGCATGGCTCCCCGAGATCGCGGGCATCGGCTGCGATGCCGTCGGTGTCGATTGGACCACGGACCTCGAGGAGGCGCGGCGCGCGGTCGGGAACCGGGTCGCTCTGCAGGGCAATCTCGACCCCTCCGCCCTGTTCGCGCCGCCGCAAACCCTGCGCGCCGAGACCCTGCGGGTGCTGCGAAGTTTCGGCGCGGGGCCGGGTCACGTGTTCAATCTGGGACATGGCATTACCCCCGACGTCGATCCGGAGCGGGTGGCGGTGCTGGTGGAGACGGTCCGGGGCTACAGCCCCGGGTGAGCACCGTGGGGGGGCGCGGCTGCGCTGCAGAGCAGGACATCCCGGGAGCGGGCTCCCGTCGGCCGCCGCGCGCCGCTCAGCCGGCCGGCGAGCCGCGCAACTCATCCCGCAAGGCGCGCCGCAGAATCTTGCCGACGTTGGTCTTCGGCAGCTCCTGGCGGAAGTACACGTGCTTCGGGACCTTGTAACCGGTCAAACTGCCGCGCGCGTACTCGATCAGGGCCTCGACGGTTACACCGGGGTCCTTCTTGACCACGAAGATGGCCACGACCTCGCCCGAGTTCTCGTCCGATTGCGCCACCGCTGCGACCTCCAGGACGCCGGGATGCGCGGCGAGCACGCTTTCGACCTCATTCGGATACACGTTGAAGCCCGACACCAGGATCATGTCCTTCTTGCGATCCTCGATGTACACGAAACCCTTCGGGTCCATGCGGCCGATGTCGCCGGTTCGCAGCCAGTCCCCGAACATCACCTTCTCGGTCTCGTCGGGCCGGTTCCAATAGCCGCGCATGAGCTGCGGACCGAAGACGCAGATCTCGCCCACCTGGTCGGTTGAGAGCTCGCAGCCGGCTTCATCGCGGATGGAGATGTCGGTCGAGGAGATGGGCAGTCCGATGGAGCCGTTGAAATCCAGGCCCAAGGGATTGATGCACGCCGCCGGCGCCGTCTCGGTCAGCCCCCAGGCCTGCGTGAGCACATTGCCGGTAACTTTCTTCCAGCGTTCGGCGACCACGGCCTGGACCGCCATGCCGCCGCCCAGCGTGATGCGCAGTGCGGAGAAATCCAACGACTCGAATCCCGGCGTGTGCAGCAGCGCATTGAACAGCGTATTCACGCCGCTGATGAAGAAGAACTTGTGCCTCCTCAATTCGGCGACGAAGGCCGGGAAGTCGCGCGGATTGGCGATCAGCAGGTTTTCGGCGCCGAGCCGCAGGAACAGCAGGCAGTTGGCCGTCAGCGAGAAGATGTGATACAGCGGCAGGGCGGTGACCACGACACGCGATCCGCCGGGTTCGAGCGCCGGCCGTATCCAGGCACTCGCCTGCAGGACGTTCGCCACCATGTTCCGGTGGGTGAGCACGGCTGCCTTGGCGATGCCCGTGGTGCCGCCGGTGTATTGCAGGAACGCGATATCCTGCGGACCGAGCTCCACGGCGTGAAGCTTCAGGCCGAGCCCCGACGAGAGTGCGCTCTTGAGGGTCGCGGCGCCCGGCATGCTCCAGGCGGGGATCTGTTTGCGCAGGTAGCGCAGCGCGAAGTTCACGATCATCCCGCGAGGCCAGCCCAGCAGATCGCCCACCCGGGTCACCAGGACGTGCTTGAGGCCGGTGCTCGGGAGCACCTGTTGCAGCACGCCGGCGAAATTTTCCAGGATGACGATGGCCTTGGCGCCGGAGTCCTTGAGCTGATGCTCGAGCTCGCGGGCGGTGTACAGCGGATTGACGTTCACGACCACCATGCCGGCACGCAGAATTCCGAACAGCGCGATGGGATACTGCAGAACGTTGGGCATCATCACCGCGACGCGCTCGCCCTGCGCCAAGCCCGACTTCTTCTGCAGCCACGCGGCGAACGCCCCGCTCAGGGCCTCGAGCTGCGCGTAGCTCAAGGTCGCGCCCAGGCTCCGGTAGGCGATGCGGTTGCCGTAGGCCGCGCAGGCCTCGTCGAACATGTCCCGCAGCGAGGCGTATTGATCGGGGTCGATGTCGGTGGGTACGCCGGCCGGGTATTGCTGTAGCCAAACTCGATCCACGGAAGGTCGGCTCCTGTTTTTTGTCCCGCGTGTATAGCACCGGCTCAAGTCGGCAGCAACGTCGGCGGCCGACGGAGTATGCTTGCCGCATGAGCATCATCCGATGTGAATTCTACCCGCGATCGCGCGGCGGCGCAGAGGCCGCCGCGGAGCCGGTTGAATGAGCCTGTGGCGCTGGGCGATGATCGGCGCCTGCTTGACGGCGGTCGGCTGCGTTCACGGATACGGCGCCTGCCTGTTCACGGAGCCGGTGAAGCACACCTTGACCGGGCGGGTGAAATTTCGCTCCTATCCGACGGCGGACGGAGTCGACAGCGTGCCCATTCTGGTGCTCGATCGGACGGCCTACCTGTATTCGCCGGCACAGAGCTTCCAATGCCAGGCCGCGGATGAGCTGCAGCTGGTCGGCGTGTCCGAGTTCCCGCGCAATGTGGTCGATAATTCCCACGTGAGCGTCGAGGGGAAGCTGTTCGGCGCCACCTCCGCCCGCGATCACACCCGCTTTCTCATGAACGTGGTCACCCTGTTGCCGGACAACCCGGGCCGTAATCAGCCCGAGGGGCAAAATCGATGAAAAGCGGCGCCGTCGATCAGTGGCTGGACGGATCCACGTGACGGGTTCGGCTCAATAACGGCACCAGGGCGGGCCAGACGTTTTCCAGCAATCGAGGCTGGCCCGCCTGATTCGGATGAATGCCGTCGGCCTGCATGAGATCGGCATCGAGGGCGATGCCGTCCAGCAGGAACGGCACCAGGGGGATCCGCCGGAGCTGCGCGAGGCCCGGGTACACCGCGCTGAATTGCGCCGTGTAGGACGCTCCGTAATTCGGCGGAATGCGCATCCCGAGGAGCAGCACCTTGGCGCCCGCCGCGGACGACAGCTCGATCATCTGCGCAAGATTGGCGCGCAGCTCGGCAACCGGCAGCGCCCGCAGTCCGTCGTTCCCTCCGAGTTCCAGGATCACGATTTGCGGATTGTGCAAAGACAGGGCGCGCGGCAGACGGGCGAGTCCGCCTGCGGTGGTTTCGCCGCTGACGCTGGCGTTGACGACCGCATAACCGTACCCTTGTTGCCCGAGCCTCGACTGCAGCAGCGCCACCCAGCCCTGCTCCACGCGCGGCAGCCCGTAGCCGGCACTGATGCTGTCGCCGAACACGAGGATCACCGGCGCTTCGGCGTGAGCCGCCGACAGCGACGCCAGCCACAGCAGTGCCAGGACGAGCAGCCGGTTCATTTCATTCCCGATGCCAGATCAAATCGTTCTCGAGGCCAAGAATCTCTCCAAGACGGTGCCGAGCCCGGAGGGCGCGCTCACCATTCTGGCCGATGTCAGCCTGGAAGTGCGAGCCGGCGAGACCCTGGCGATCGTCGGGGCCTCCGGCGCGGGCAAGTCGACGCTCCTCGCCCTGCTGGCGGGGCTGGATTCCCCCACCACCGGCCGGGTGTCCATCGCCGGGGCTGATATGACCGACCTCGACGAAGACGGGCGCGCGGCGATCCGCGGGCGGCATGTCGGGTTCGTGTTTCAATCCTTCCACCTCATTCCCTCGTTGACCGCCGTCGAGAACGTCATGTTGCCGCTCGAGCTCAAGGGCCGGCGGGACGCCCGGCCGGCGGCGCTACAGGCGCTCGAACAGGTGGGGCTGACGCCGCGAGCCGCCCACTACCCGAAGCAGCTGTCGGGCGGCGAGCAGCAGCGCGTGGCGATCGCGCGCGCCTTCGTCGCGGAGCCGGCACTGCTGTTCGCGGACGAGCCCACGGGCAATCTGGATACGCATACCGGCCGGCGCGTCACCGATCTGCTGTTCGATCTGAACCGCAGGCTCGGCAGCACGCTCGTCCTGGTCACGCACGACCGCAGCCTTGCGCAGCGTTGCAGCCGCACGCTGGTGCTCGATGCGGGCCGGGCGGTGGACTGAAGCCCGTGCAGATGCTGCGCTTCGCATTGCGCAATCTATGGCGCGACCTGAAGTCCGGCGAGCTGTCGGTGCTGCTCCTGGCGTTGTGCGTGGCCGTGCTGTCCTTGACCGCGGTGGGCTTTTTCACCAGCCGGATAGCGCAGGGCGTGCGCGCGCAGGCGGCCGAGGTGCTGGCGGCGGATCTGCGATTGGAGTCGCCCCGGCCGATTCCGCAGGGGTATTTTGCACAAAGCCGCAAGCTCGGACTCACGGACGCGCAGCTGCTGACATTTCCGACCGCGATCTTCAACGGCGACGTGAGCCAACTGGCGGCGCTCAACGCCGCCACGGCGGGCTATCCGCTGCGCGGCCGCATCCGGATAGCCGACACCCCATTCGGCGCCGCTCGCGTCACCGACCGGATCCCGGCCCGCGGCGAGGCCTGGGTGGACGCGCGCATCGTCGCGCATTTGGACATCGCACCCGGCGCCTCGATCCGGATCGGCGCCGCCTCGTTCCGAGTGGCGGAAATACTCGACTATCGGCCCGATCAGGGCACGGGATTCGTGAATCTCGCGCCGGCCGTGCTCATCAACTTCGACGACGCGGCGGCGACGGAGCTGCTCCAACCCGGCAGCCGCGTCACCTACGCGGCGCTGTTCGCCGGGCCTGCGCCCGCCGTCGCAAGCCTGCGCGAGTTCCTGAGTGGCGCAAAGTCCGGCGGCGAGCGTCTGCGCGAGGTGGATGAATCCAGCCGCCAGCTCAACTCGGCCGTCGACCGCGCCGGCCGATTCCTGAACCTGGCGAGCCTCGCTTCGGTGCTGCTCGCCGCGGTGGCCGTCGCGATGGGCGCGCGGCGCTACGCGGCGCGCCACATCGATACCGTGGCGTTGATGAAATGCATGGGCGCCTCGCAGCGCTTCGTCCTCTCCATGTCGGTGGTCGAGCTCACGCTGCTGGCGCTGGCCGCGGTGACGGTCGGAGCCTCGCTCGGGTACTGCGCGCAAAGCGGCCTCGCCTGGCTGCTGCGCGATCTCATTCGCACCGATTTGCCGCCGGCCTCGCTCGCTCCGCTGGCCGTGGCCGGCGTGACGGTGATCGCCATGCTGATCGGCTTTGCCCTGCCGGCGCTCCTGCAACTGAAGAATACGCCGCCCGTCCGCGTGCTGCGCAAGACGGCGGCGGCGCCGCCGCTGCGATTCGGCGTCGTCTATCTGTGCGCGGTGGGCGCGCTGTTCGCGATTCTATGGAGCCTGGTGCGCGATACCGAGCTGGTCGTGAGCGTGCTCGGCGGTGTGCTGGGCGTGGGTGCGGTGCTGGCGCTCGCCGGCTACGGCCTCGTCAGACTGACCGGCCGGCTGCGGGGCGGCGTCGGGGTGGCGTGGCGTTATGGGCTCGCCAACGTTTCACGGCGCGGCGGCGCGAGCGTCGTGCAAATCGTCGCGTTCGGACTCGGGCTCATGATGCTGCTGCTGCTCGCCGTCGTGCGCGGCGACTTGTTGGCCGATTGGCGCCGCAGCCTGCCGGCCAATGTGCCGAATAACTTTCTGATCAACATCAGTCCCGACGAGCGCCGGCCGCTCCAGGACTACTTGAAATCGCACGGACTCGGGGAGCCGGCGATGTACCCCATGGTCCGCGCCCGCATGACCGCCGTCAACGGGGTGGCGAGCGAGTCGATCAAGCCCAACAGCGACCGGGGGCGGGGTTTTCTGGAGCGCGAACAGAATCTCACGTGGGGCGCGGGCCTGCAGGACGACAACCAGTTGATCGCGGGGCATTGGTGGACGCCGGACGAGATGGGCAAGCCGCTGGTGTCCGTTTCGTCCGAGTATCAGGAGGCGCTCGGTTTGAAGCTCGGCGATACGCTGCGTTTCGACGTCGCGGGCGAGAGCCTGACGGTGCGCATCGCCAGCATCCGCAAGGTGCGCTGGGACAGCTTCCGCCCGAATTTCTTCCTGGTGTTCCCGCCGGGCCTGCTGGACGGCGCCGCCGGAACCTATATGACGAGCGTGTACCTCACCGCCGCGCAGCGGCCCGCGCTGGTCGGCCTGGTGAAGCGGTTTCCGACGGTCTCGGTGTTCGATGTGGATGCGATCCTGAAGCAGATTCGCGACATCATGGATCGCGCCTCGCTCGCGGTGCAGTACGTGTTTCTGTTCACCCTCGCGGCCGGCGTCGTCGTGCTGCTCGCGGCGGTGCAGGCGACCCGCGACGAACGCCGCTACGAGAGCGCGATGCTGCGCACCTTGGGAGCGAGCCGGATGACCGTGCTGCAGGGAGTCGCCGCCGAATTCTCGGCCCTGGGCTTCTTGTCGGGCACGCTGGCCGCGGTGGGCGCGAGCGGCGTCGGCTGGATTTTGGCCCGCCGCCTGTTCTCGCTCGAGTATTCGTTCGACCCGTGGGTCTGGGTTTTCGGCCTGGTGTGCGGCACCGTGCTCGTCGGTGTCAGCGGAACCCTGGCCACGCGCCGCGTGGTGAACACTGCGCCGGTCGTGACATTGCGCGACGAGCCTTTCTGACGCTCACTGCACCTCGAGCATCAGCCAGCCCTGCGGAATCGGCGGTCCGCTCATCGGCAGAGCCTCGAGCCGCACACTGTACAGCCCTGCGGCAATGCCGGTGGTATTGAAGGTCAGGCGCAGCTCGTTGTTCGAATCCTTGAGCACGTCGTTGATGATGAGCGCCCGTCCCTGGCCCAATTTGTCGACCGTCACCCGGAACTGCATCAGCTTCTTGGTGTAGGCCATGTCGATGTGCAGATCGATGAGCTGGGGAGAGGCCGTGCTGACGACGATTCGGGCGCGATCGATGCCCGGCGCGCGATCCGGCGCAATGTACTGTTCCCGCGATACCGCCGGCTGCACCAACGAGCCCTGGTGCATGCGGACCTTGGCGTCCGCCAGTTCGCCGCGCAGCAGGCTGTACTTTCCCATCAACGCCCAGAAGGCGAGGAGGCTGACGAAGGCGAGCGCCGCCGTGCCGATCGGCAGGTACGGAGACTTCCACCAGGGCGCCGGCGGCTCCCCGAGGTCCTGGGATTGCCCGCTCGCTTCCAACAGTTTCAGGCTCGCCTGGGTGCGCTCGGAAAGCTTCAGGTTGTTCAGGTATTCGGGATGCGCGCGGCACCAATTCTCCAGATCGCGCGCGCCCTTCACCGGCAGCTTGTTCTCGAGATAGCGCTCGATGAGCTTGTGTTCCTCGATGAATTTGGCGTCGAAGCGCGCGGGCAATGCGCCTTTGGACGGAGCGGCGGGAAGAGTTCGGGCGTTCATGGACGGCGATCCTTGCGGCCATCTTGCCGGGTCCCCGCCAGGCAATATGTGAAATATTCGGCAAATCCATCAGGGCAATGCGCCGGATTGGTCGCAAATGGCGGCGAAAAAGCCGCCAACCGGCGCCTGGCCGGAGCCATTCATGAGCGAGAAAGCCTTGATGCGCAATCAAATAATGGCATGGACGCCCCTACTCTGCACGGCATCAAAATGTGCAAAAGTGGAGGTGTTAGGCAACCACTCAAGCAGGTAGGAGCGTCCGAAATGAACATTACGACCATTGGTATAGATTTGGCAAAAAATCTGTTTCAAATTCACGGTATCGACGAGCGCGGCAAGGTAGTGCTGCGAAGGCAGCTCAAGCGTGCCCAGATGATGATCTTTTTCGTAAAACTGCCGGCATGCCTGATCGGAATGGAGGCCTGCGGCGGCGCGCACTTTTGGGCCAGAAAGCTCCTCGAGCTGGGGCATACGGTGAAGCTTATGGCCCCACAATTCGTGAAGCCGTACGTGAAGACGAACAAGAACGATGCTGCGGATGCGGAGGCGATCTGCGAGGCAGTTGGGCGAGCGAACATGCGCTTTGTGCCGATCAAAAACGCCGAACAGCAGGCGTTGCTCGCATTGCATCGGGCACGGCAATCGTTTGTTGTAGCGCGCACGGCACAATCCAATCAGATCCGCGGTTTGCTCGCGGAGTTTGGTCTGGTGATCCCGCAGGGAATTACATCTCTGACGCAGAAAGTACCTGAGATCCTGGAGGATGGCGAGAACGGACTGCCGGGCGCTAGTCGCCAGCTCATTAGCCGACTGTTCGAGCACTTTCGCGAGTTGGATCGCCAGATGAACGAACTCGAAGCGCAGATCCACGCCGGCCACCGCGAGGATGCGAAGAGTCGGCGGCTGCAGGCAATTCCCGGGATTGGGCCGCTCACTGCGAGCGCACTGGTGGCGAGCGTAGGTGATGCGAGCACGTTCAACAACGGCCGGCAATTTGCAGCTTGGCTTGGACTCGTGCCGCGCCAGCATTCCTCGGGTGGCAAGCAACAATTGCTCGGGATCAGCAAACGTGGAGACACCTATCTTCGTACGCTGCTGATTCATGGCGCTCGAGCGGTGCTGCGTCATCTGCATCGGCACGCCGACCAGGCCGAAGGTTGGCTTGCGCGCCTGGCCGCGCGTCGCAATCCCAATATCGCAGCGGTGGCGTTGGCGAACAAAAACGCGCGCATCGTGTGGGCATTGCTTGTCCACGGGAGAGATTACCAGGCGAACTTCACCAAGCTCGTCGCTCCGGCTTGATCAGAACGGAACAGTTGACGGAATTAGTACTACAGTTTTCACACTCACCACCGATTGCACAGGCGTTTTCGAAGTGATGGCGATACAGGTAAAAACCGGGGTTGATTCAACCTTCTTGATCCATGGGACATCGAAGTCCGATCAAATGATTAGGCGTCAACCAGCTCATTCCATCAGGGCCCGCGGCTCAATGCTGCACTATGAGGTCGAATGTATGGCTGCAATTTTCTACCTGCAAGACAGAACTGAAAAAGCGCTTGGCATAACAGGGGCGTCC
>VFSW01014016.1_pt1 | contig 11110 bp, 13 predicted proteins | sample 5358111 | NCBI WGS metagenome assembly VFSW01 (sample SAMN11554181, study PRJNA540505) | mine drainage metagenome | isolation source: sediment from site ElyBrook_90M | place: USA: Ely Copper Mine, Vershire, VT | collected 2017
GCAAGAACGTGCTTGCCAAGTGTTACGGCGGCGACATCTCGCGCAAGAAGAAGCTTCTGGAGAAGCAGAAGGCCGGCAAGAAGCGCATGAAGCAGGTGGGCAATGTGGAGATTCCGCAGGAGGCATTCCTTGCCATCCTGCGTGTCGATGATTAAAGCCCGCAAGCAGGCGGGAAGCAATGTATTTCATGAATAAGGGATAGCGATGGATTTTGCGTTGATCATGTTTGTGCTGCTGCTGGTGACAGGCGGCATCTGGTTGCTGGACAAGCTGGTTCTGGCAAAGAGCCGGGCAAGCGGCGTGGCGGACCCCTGGTGGGTCGAATATGCAAAGAGCTTTTTCCCGGTCATCCTGATCGTATTCTGCATCCGCTCGTTTCTGGTGGAGCCGTTCAAGATCCCGTCAGGGTCGATGATTCCGACGCTGCAGGTCGGGGACTTCATCTTGGTGAACAAATATACCTATGGCATCAGGCTGCCCATCATCGACCAGAAAATCATCCAGATCAATGACCCTCAGCGCGGCGACGTGATGGTGTTCCACTATCCCGAGAATCCTTCGGTCGACTATATCAAGCGTGTGGTAGGCGTGCCCGGGGATGTCATAGAATACAGAAACAAGCATCTGACCATCAATGGGAAGGAACAGCTGCAGCAGCCCATTGGCGATTATAATTACGTCGAGAGCGGTTTGAATTTTGTGCACACCGAGCGGATGAGCGAGATGCTGGGAAAGCGTCGCCACGACATACTGATCAACCCGGACATGCCCAATGTGCACCTGGGCTCGGTTGCGGATTTTCAGGGACGGGAGAACTGTACTTATGACGACGAATCGGTGCGTTGTACCGTGCCGGCCGGAAGTTACTTCATGATGGGCGACAACCGCGACAACAGCCGCGACAGCCGCTACTGGGGTTTCGTGCCGGACAAGGAAATCGTCGGCAGGGCATTTTTTATCTGGATGAATTTTTCCGATCTGAAACGGGTCGGTTTGTCTATTCATTGAGGCAAGGAGAAATAGTATGAATATCACTAAACCCGGCAAGCAGCGGGGCATCACGCTCTCCGGATTGATCACCGCGGCGTTCGTGCTGGTGCTGGTCGTGTCCACAGGTCTCAAGCTGGTTCCCGCATATATCGAGAACGCGGAGATCCAGAAAATATTCAACGAAATCTCCAATGATCCTGCGATGCAGAAATCCTCCTTAAGCGACATACGCATGGCGTATATCAGGCGCGCCTCGATCGACAATATCCAGGCGGTCAAGATAGAGGATATCGATGTCGACACCAGTTCGGGTAAGCCGGTGCTGAGTGCGAGCTATTTCGTCAAAATTCCGCTTGCGGGCAACATCAGCTTTTATCTTGATTTCAATCCTGTCAGTGGGAAAAGTTAACGAAAATCTGTGCCGGCAGCTGGGGCATGAATTCAAGAATGCGAGGCTGCTTGAACGCGCACTGACGCACCGCAGCTTTGCGCCCGAACATTATGAAAGGCTGGAATTTTTAGGGGACAGCATCCTGGGGTGTGTGATCGCCAAATATCTGTATGGCGAGTTTCCGGAAATGAGCGAGGGGGATCTGTCGAGGCTGAGGTCGAATCTCGTCAAGGAGTCCACGCTGGTGGTGTTTGCCGAACAGCTCGAATTGGGAAGCCATCTCAAGCTGGGCGAGGGAGAGCGGAAGAGCGGCGGTTTTCGCAGACCCTCGATACTGGCGGATGCGGTCGAGGCGCTGATCGGCGCGGTATTCCTGGATGGCGGATTTGCCGCGGCAGAGCAGATGGTGCTGAAGCTCTTCGTGCCCTATCTCGCGCGGGTGGATATCAGGACACTGGGCAAGGATGCCAAGACGCTGCTGCAGGAATATCTGCAGGGGCGCCGTATTGCGCTGCCCGACTACAGCGTGACCGGCACACAGGGTGTCGCGCACGAACAGCTGTTCCGGATCGAGTGTGCTATCCCCGCATTGAAGATCGTCACGCAAGGGACGGGCAGCAGCCGCCGCAATGCCGAACAGCAGGCAGCCCTGGCTGCTTACCAACTGATTGGAAAGAATCATGAGTGAAGTTGTAGTACAGCAAGAATTTCGCAGCGGTTATGTCGCCATCGTCGGACGCCCCAACGTGGGTAAGTCCACGCTGCTCAACCATCTGATCGGGCAGAAGATCAGCATCACATCCAACAAGGCGCAGACCACGCGCCACCGCATACACGGCATCTACACCGATGAACACGCGCAGATCGTGTTCGTCGATACGCCCGGGTTCCAGATGAAGCATCTCAATGCGTTGAACCGGGGCATGAACCGGGTGGTGACCAGCAGCTTAAAGGATGTCCAGGTGGTTTTGTACGTGCTGGAAGCGATGCGCTATGACGAGCGCGATCAGGAAGTGCTGAAGCTTTTGCCCGACAATCGTCCTGTCGTTCTGGTGATCAACAAGATCGATGCGGTCGATGACAAGGGCCGGATTTTCGATTTTGCAGAGCAGGTTGCAAAGGATTTCAAATTCGCCGACATCGTTCCGGTGAGCGCGAAATTGGGAAAGCAGATGGATGAACTCAGAGAGACGCTGCGCGGCCTGTTGCCAGAAGGCGAGCTGATCTATGATCCGGATGAGGTGACCGATCGCAGCGAGCGTTTTTTGGCTGCAGAAATTCTGCGCGAGAAAGTGTTCCGTTTCACGGGAGAAGAGTTGCCTTATTCGGTGAGCGTGGTGATCGAGGAATTCAAGCAGGAAAAAAAGTTGCGCCGCATCAGCGCCGCGATCCTGGTGGACAAGGAAGCGCACAAGGCAATGCTGCTGGGCAAGAAGGGCGAGAAGATCAAGGAAATCGCGACCCAGGCGAGGATCGACATGGAAAAGCTGTTCGATGGCAAGGTCTTTCTCGAAGTGTTCATCAAGGTGCGCAGCGGCTGGGCGGATGATGCGCGCATGCTGCAAACGCTGGGATACGAGTAGAACTCGCGGTCGTGATTTGAAAGGGATGCATTTTAGAGTATGACAAGCCGGCAAAACAGGCATCAGGACGAGCCGGCGTTCGTGCTGCATTCCCACCCGTTTCGCGAAACCAGCCTGTTGCTCGATGTGTACAGCCGGCATCACGGCAGGCTGGCAATCGTGGCGCGCGGTGCCAGGCGACCCGGCTCGGCATTGCGCGGCGTGCTGATGAATTTTCAGCCACTGCTGTTGTCCTGGTTCGGCAAGGGTGAGGTAAAAACCCTGCATGCCGCGCAGTGGCAGGGAGGCCAGCCTTATTTGCAGGGCACCGCGCTGATGTGCGGGTTCTATCTCAATGAGCTTTTGATCAACCTGCTGGCGCGCGACGATGCCCATGAAGCGCTGTTCGATTATTATCGCGCGACGCTTTATCGGCTGGCGCATGAATCAGACCATGCGGCGAGTCTGCGCTGTTTTGAAAGGCATCTGCTGCAGGAACTGGGCTATGCTCTGGAACTTGGAAATGAAGCGGACAGCGGCAAACCCATACTGCCTGAAATTTGTTATCGTTACGTCGCAGATCGAGGCGCGCTGTCAGATGACGGCAGCGATGGGATGAAGGTTTCGGGTAAGACGCTGTTGGCGATGGCTGAAGATGATTATGCAGACCCGCTGGTGATCCAGCAGAGCAAGCAGCTGATGCGCATGGTGCTCAATCATCATCTTGGCGGCAAGGTGCTGCATACACGTGAACTGATCAAGGACTTGCAAAAAAAATGATTAAACTCGGACTGAACATCGACCATATCGCCACGCTGCGCCAGGCGCGCGGCGCGCGCTATCCCAACCTGGTGCGCGCAGCGCTGATCTGCGAGGAGGCGGGCGCGGATGCGATCACCCTGCATCTGCGCGAAGACCGCCGGCACATCCAGGACAAGGATGTGATCGTGCTGCGCGAGATGCTGCAAACCCGGATGAATCTGGAATGCGCGGTCACCGACGAGATGATAGACAATGCGCTTGGCATCAAGCCGCACGACCTTTGCATGGTGCCCGAGCGGCGCGAAGAGCTGACGACCGAGGGAGGGCTTGACGTGATCCGCTATTTCGATGCGATCAAATCGGCCTGTGAGCGCTGTGCCGATGCTGGCATACGCGTGTCCCTGTTCATCGACCCCGATGTCAGGCAGATCGATGCCGCATGCCGCACAGGCGCGCCTGCGATCGAACTGCATACCGGGCAATACGCCGAGGCCGACAGCGTTCCTGCAAGAAAGGATGAGCTCGAGCGTTTGCGCTTTGCCGCGGCGCATGCAAACCAGCAGGGTTTGCAGGTGAATGCGGGGCATGGCCTTCATTACCACAACGTGCAGGACATCGTCGCGATTCCTGGCATCGTGGAGCTCAATATCGGTCATGCGATCATCGCCGAATCGCTGTTCATCGGTCTGGATGCGGCGGTGCGCAAGATGAAGGCGCTCTTGATGGCGGGATATCAAAAGGCATGATCTTCGGGATAGGCACCGACATCGTCGAGTATGCGCGCATCGAATCGATGTGGCAGCGCTATCGGGCCAGGCTTGCCGAGCGCATGTTGAGCGCTGCCGAGCTTCCCGAATACCATGCGCACGCGCAGCCCGCGCGCCTGCTGGCAAAGCGTTTTGCGGCCAAGGAGGCTTTTGCCAAGGCGGTGGGCAGCGGCCTCATGCATCCCGTGAGTCTGAAGCTCATCAGTGTTGCGCACGACGGCCTTGGCAAGCCCGTGCTGCAGTTCGATCCCGAGCTTCGCACCTATCTCGCGCAGGCCGGCATAGGTGCGCATCATCTATCCATCAGCGACGAGCGCAACATGGTCGTCGCATTCGTCGTGCTTGAAACAGCGGGGTAAACATGGGTTTGGGACCGGTGATGCTGGATGTGCTGGGCACGGAGTTGACCGCAGAGGACGAGGCGAGATTGGGCCATCCGCTGGTGGGCGGCGTGATTTTATTCAAGCGCAATTTTGCATCGGTCGCACAACTGACCCGGCTGACTTCGGCGATACGCGCGTTGCGCCCCACGCCGCTTCTGATCGCAGTGGATCACGAAGGCGGGCGGGTGCAGCGCTTTCACGAAGGCTTCACGAGAATTCCCGCGATGCGCGAACTCGGCAGGATATGGGATCATCACCCGCAGCGCGCGCGCTATCTTGCGCATCAGGCAGGCTTCGTGCTGGGGGCCGAGCTGCGCGGTTGGGGCGTGGATTTCAGCTTCACGCCGGTGCTGGACGTGGATTATGGAACAAGCGGCGTGATCGGCGATCGCGCATTTCACAGCGACCCCGAGGCGATCTCGGAACTCGCGCACCATTTGCTGCTGGGATTGAAGCAGGCTGGCATGCACACGGTAGGCAAACATTTTCCGGGGCACGGGTATGTCGCGGCCGACTCGCATCTTGCGATACCGGTGGATGAGCGCAAATTCGTGGACATCGAGCTGTGCGATCTGGTCCCGTTCAGGCAGATGATTTCCTACGGGCTGACGGCGATCATGCCTGCGCATGTGATCTATCCCGCGGTGGACAGCCGCCCTGCAGGATTTTCTCCGGTCTGGCTTAAGGACATCCTGCGCGGCAGGCTGGGCTTCGAGGGCTGCATCTTCAGCGACGACTTGAGCATGGAAGGGGCGACGGTGGCGGGCGGGATCGTGGAGCGCGCGTCCGCTGCGCTCAATGCCGGATGCGACATGGTGCTGGTTTGCAACAAGCCCGAATCGGCAGATGAACTGCTTTCCGGTCTGCACTGGGAGATGCCCGCGACTTCCCGCGCCCGTCTGGTGCACATGCGCGGCGCGCCGCATCCTGTTCCGCTTGCCAAATTGCACGAGGACGGACATTTCTTGAAGGCGTTGCAGGAAATATCAAGCATAGGCGTAAGCTCGCCGGAATTACCGTTAGAGAAGCTTTTTTGAGATAATCCTCGCGTCGCGTTGTCGTGAATGAAAACATGAGTGAGTTACAAGCAGCGTTGCTTGCCATAGGCTTGGGAGTGGTGCTCGCGGTTTACGTCTTTGGCTGGTGGAAGCAGCGCCAATACCGGCGCAGGTTCGGCGAGGCGTTTGGCCAGGGGCAGGACGATGCGCTGTACGGCGTCGATCAGACGCCCATCGAGTCTGTGGCTGAGTTGATCAATGTGGATGCGCTGGATGACGCATTGGCAGAGTCGGTGCCTGAAGTCGAATTGCCTGTCGCGACCGAGCCCTGCGTGCTGCTGGATGCGCGCTGCGATTTCATCATCGAACTTCATCTTGCCGAACCGGGTTCTGCCGCGCTGCTCGATGGCCTGTGGCAACGCAAGTTTGATTTTCACAAGCCGCTTTATGTATGCGGCCTGACGGTGCGCACGGGGCAGTGGGAAAGAGTGGTTGCGGAGACGCAGACGCTCTATGCGCAGTTTCGCATTGCGCTGCAGCTCCTGGACAGGGGGGGCGTGATCAGTGCGGCGAAGCTGGGCGATTTCCGCGATCTGGTGCTGGGCATCGCAAAGCATATCAATGCGGATACCCAACTTTCCGAGATGCAGGAAGCCTACCGGGAAGCGCAGGCGTTCGATGCGTTCTGCGCCGAAGTCGACCAGATGGTCGGCGTGAATCTGCTGCCGCCCGGCAACCGGCAGTTGAACGGCGGAAAGATTTCGGAGGCCGCAGCGCTTTATGGCATGAAGCTGGAATCGGACGGGACGTTCCATCTGTTCGATGCGGCAGGCCATAGCCTGATGACGCTGGCCAACCAGGATGGGTCTCCCTTCCAGCATCATGCGCTTTCACAGCTCGCAAGCGGAGGATTGACGCTGATGCTGGATGTCCCCAGGGTCGAAAATCCCGCTGCAACCTTTGACCGGATGGTGCAGCTGGCACATGCGCTGGCGCGTGATCTGCAGGTCAATCTCCTTGACGATCACCGCGTGGCATTGACCGACGCGGGTCTTGCGCTGATCCGTGCCAGGATCGCTGAAGTCGAAACCCGCATGCGCGAAAACCGGCTTGAGCCAGGCAGCGCGCAGGCACGCCGGATATTTTCCTGATGGTGAGCCAGGAAATAATCCGCCGCGTTGAAAAATTGCGCGAAGAAATCAGGTTTCATGAGTATCGCTATTACGTACTGGATGCGCCGGTCATTCCCGATGCGGAATACGACAAGCTTTTCCGCGAACTGCAAGCCATCGAGGAACAGCATCCAGAACTGGTTACTCCGGATTCTCCCACTCAGCGGGTCGGCGGCAGGCCGTTGGAGATGTTCCTGCCGGTGCGCCATGCCGTGCCTATGCTCTCTATTCGTACCGAGACCGACATCAGCGACCAGGGCGCGATTGCCTTCGATACGAGAGTGCGCAAGGAGCTGGGTCTGAGTGAAAATGATCCGCCTGTCGAATACGCCTGCGAATTGAAATTCGACGGGTTGGCCATCAACCTGCGCTATGAAGAGGGTGTGCTGGTCCAGGCCGTAACGCGCGGTGACGGTGAGACCGGCGAGGATGTGACGCAGAACGTTAAGCATGCCGTTCGCGGACTCCCGTTTTTATTGGAAGGACAGAGGCCAAGCGTTGTGGAAGTGCGTGGCGAGGTATACATGCGCCGCGACGACTTTGAAAAATACAATGCAGCGCAGCGCGAGCTGGGCTTGCCCACACTGGTGAATCCCAGAAACGGTGCGGCAGGCAGCTTGCGTCAACTTGATCCAGCCTTGGCGGCACGCCGCCCACTAAGATTTTTTGCTTACGGGCTGGGCGAGGTTCAGGGCTGGGAATGGCGCACGACGCATACAGAAGTGCTGGATCAATTGTACGCGTGGGGGATTCCGGTAAGTCGTGAGTACCGAGTGGTGCAGGGTGCGCAGGGACTGGTTGAATTTCACCGCCGCATCGAGAACATGCGCGATCAGTTGCCGTTCGACATCGACGGCGTGGTGTACAAGGTCAACAGCATCGCGCTTCAGGAGCGCCTGGGTTTCGTGTCGCGCGAACCGCGCTGGGCGGTCGCGCACAAGTTTCCGGCGGAAGAGCAGGTGACTATCGTTCGAGGCATCGACATCCAGGTCGGTCGCACAGGAAAGTTGACGCCGGTTGCCAAGCTCGAGCCGGTGTTCGTCGGCGGCACCACGGTGTCCAATGCCACCCTGCACAACGAGGATGAGACCCGGCGCAAAGACGTGCGTATCGGCGACCAGGTGATCGTGCGTCGCGCAGGTGATGTGATCCCCGAGATAGTCGGCGTGGTTTTGGATCTTGAAAAAAAGCGCAGCGACGAAGGGAGCTTCGATCTCTACCAGTGGCTGGGCGGGAAATGTCCGGTATGCGGCAGCCATATCGTAAGAGAAGAAGGCGAAGCAGACTGGCGTTGCACGGCAGGGCTTTTCTGTCCCGCTCAGCGCAAGCAGGCATTGCTGCATTTCGCATCCAGGCGCGCGATGAACATCGATGGGCTGGGTGACAAGCTGGTCGACCAGCTCGTCGGTGCGCAACTTGTTAAGACGCCTGCCGATCTTTATGATCAGCACAAATTGAACCTTGAGACGCTGGCAGAACTTCAACGCATGGGTGAAAAATCCGCGCACAACCTGCTGGCTGCGATCGATGCGAGCAGAAAGACGACGCTTGCGCGCTTCATCTTTGCATTGGGTATCCGCAATGTGGGCGAGGCGACCGCGAAGGATCTGGCGCGTCACTTTGGCAAGCTTGGCGCTTTGATGCAGGCGGATATAGACAGGCTGAAACAGGTGCGCGATGTGGGGCCCGTGGTGGCGCAAAGCATCGTCGCGTTCTTTTCGGAAAAACACAATGTCGATGTGATCGAGGCGCTTTTGGATCAGAGCCGCGGTGGGGTCATCGCGCAAGAAGGCGAGGCGGAGCCGCAACGGGAACTGCCTTTGTCGGGAAAGACTTTCGTGCTGACGGGCGCGCTTAACATGAGCCGGGATGTCGCGAAGGAAAGGCTCGAATCCCTGGGGGCCAAGGTTGCCGGCAGCGTATCGAAGAAGACGGATTATGTGGTTGCCGGTTCGGACAGCGGCAGCAAGCTCGAACGCGCGCGCGAATTGAACATCGCGGTGCTCGATGAGCTCGAATTCCTCTCCTTGATCGAAGGCGAAAAGGCATGAAGCACCTCTCGGCACAGCGCGCATCGGAGATATTGCAGCAGGCCGAGCTTTTGAAAAGCGCAGAAGAAGTGCAGGTTGCGCTTCACAGCGTGGCCGAAAAGATCAACGCTGCGCTTAGAGAAGCGCATCCGCTGGTGCTCTCGGTGATGGGAGGCGCTGTGGTATTTTCCGGCCAGCTGCTGCCGCTGCTCGATTTCCCGCTCGATTTTGATTACGTGCATGTGTCGCGTTATGGCGATGCGCGCACCGGAGGCAGGATGCACTGGAAGGTGGAGCCGCATGAGTCGGTTAAAAACCGGGTCGTGCTGTTGCTCGACGATATACTGGATGAAGGGCATACGCTTTCGGCATTGCAGGAGAGGGTGATCGCGCTGGGTGCTTTGCGCTGTTATAGCGCGGTGTTTGCCGACAAGAAGCACGGCAGGCGCAAGCCGGTTCATGCGGACTTTGTCGGCATGGATCTGCCGGACCGTTTCGTGTTCGGCTATGGCATGGACATCGAAGGCGCATGGCGCAACCTGCCTGCGATCTATGCAGTTAAGGAGCAGGGGCTCTAGGCCTCAATCCTCAATCTTCAAGGGGTTAAGACATGTTGGCAATCATAGGCGGTCGCGGCCTGACGGAACTGGCGAATCTCAAGATCACGCACCGGCAGGTGATGCGCACCCCGTTTGGCGAACCGTCGGGCGCATTTCTTTTCGGCACATTGAACGGGCATGAGGTGATTTTTCTGGCGCGCCACGGATTCGGCTACACGATTCCGCCGCACCTTGTGAATTACCGCGCGAACCTCTGGGCGCTGCGCGAGCAGGGGGTGGACGATGTGATCTCGGTTGCGACGGTCGGCGGAATTCGTGCGGATCTTGTGCCGGGTACGCTGGTGGTGCCGGATCAGATCATCGATTACACGCATGGTCGCGAGGATACATTCTTTGGCAGCCGCAACACCAGTTACCGGAACATCGACTTCACGGAACCATATTCGGAGAAGCTGCGCGGGCGCATTTTGCAGGGGGCTCTCAGAGCGAAGCAGTCCTGTCTGGACGGCGGGGTGTATGCAACCACGCAGGGGCCGCGGCTGGACAGCATCGCCGAGATCAACCGTTACGAGAGGGACGGCGCGCACATGGTCGGCATGACCGGCATGCCGGAAGCGGCGCTGGCGCGCGAGCTGGACATGCACTATGCGATGATCGCCGTGGTGGCGAATCATGCGGCGGGCAGGGGAGATAGCGTGCAGCGCATCAATGTCGAAAGCGTGAATGCGATCGCGATGGGCGCGATGGATAAGGTGCGCGCGATGCTCGAATGCGTCGTCAACTGCGAGGAGGAATAAATGGCGATCAAACCGGTGCTGCGCATGGGCGATGCGCGCCTGCTGCAGGTGTCCGTCCCGGTCGGCGATTTTTCGGATCTGGATGAACTGCTTTCCGACATGCGCGATACGATGAAGGCGCTTAATGGCGCAGGTCTTGCGGCGCCGCAGATCGGGGTCAATCTTCGCGTGGTGATCTTCGGCGTGCCGGAACAGAAGAATCCGCGCTATCCGGATGCGGAAGCCGTGCCGGAGACGGTGCTCGTCAATCCCGTCATCACGCCGATGGGCAGCGAGACGGTCGAAGACTGGGAAGGGTGCCTGAGTGTGCCGGGAATGTGCGGGCTCGTGCCGCGCTACAAGTCGATACGCTATCAGGGCTATGATGAATTCGGCGCGCTGATCGACCGCACCGTGAGCGGTTTTCATGCGCGCGTGGTACAGCACGAATGCGACCATCTGGATGGGATCCTTTATCCGATGCGCATAGACGATCTGTCCAATTTCGGTTTCAGGGACGTGTTGTTCCCGAACGCGCCCGTGCAGGATGAATGACAAGTTGATGCAGGCAAGGCCCAGAGCGATTCGCAACCTTTTGATCGCATTTGCAGCGCTGGCCGCGGTGTTCATCGTCGGAACGGTAGGCTACCGCATCCTGGGCGGCGCGAAATATTCCTGGATGGATTGTTTCTACATGACCTTCGTCACCATCTCGACCA
>VFSW01014017.1_pt1 | contig 11110 bp, 12 predicted proteins | sample 5358111 | NCBI WGS metagenome assembly VFSW01 (sample SAMN11554181, study PRJNA540505) | mine drainage metagenome | isolation source: sediment from site ElyBrook_90M | place: USA: Ely Copper Mine, Vershire, VT | collected 2017
GATAGGCACCGGAGAGCGCATCGAGCTGCCGATCCCAGATAGCGGCCGTCGAACCGCCGCCGTGGACGAATATCACCGTCCGTTCGACTGCGCCGGCGATGCGATATCCGCAAGCGATGCCGTCATCGGCGAAAATTGTTCGCTGTGAAATCATAGTGCCAATCTCCGCTTTTGCGCCACAAACGATCGCACCTCGTCGAGCGAGCGCGTATTTAAAATATCTTCACGACGCAAACCGGCGCGTCGCGCTTGAGATACCGCAAGCGTTATTGCCGCGAGATCGCTCGTACGATGAGCGTCGCTATCGGTTGTTAGGGTGCAGCCTAATTCCTGAGCACGCCGTGCGAGGTTCGATGGCAAATCGAGGCGCTGTATCTGCCCGTCGATCTCCAATGCCGTACCCGTTCGTGCTGCAGCTGAAAAAACCGCATCGTAATCAAAAACATATCCGGGGAATCCATCGAGCATGCGACCCGTCGGATGCCCGATCACATTGACGTAGGGATTCTCGCAGGCTTTGATGAGGCGAGCCGTCATCTCTTCGGACGATTGGGAAAATGCGTTGTGCACCGAGGCAATGACGAAATCGAGCTCGGCAAGCGTCGCATCGTCGTAATTTACGGTTCCATCGGGGAGTATATCAACTTCACTCGCGCAAAGCGTCGTAATACCGTAACGTTGCCCGATGGCGCGAATGTACGCGTTGCGTTCGCGCAATTTCGCCGCAGTTACCCCGTACGACGATCCTCGTCCGGGGCTATGATCGCTGATCGCATGATACTCATAGCCGCGTGCGGCGCATGCACGAATCATCGCCTCAAGCGAATCATCGCCATCGCTCCACGTCGAGTGCATGTGGAAATCCCCGAGAATATCGACGAGCTCAAGGAGCACGGGAATCGTCCCGGCAAGGGCTCGCTCGATCTCGTCTCCACCCAAGCGTAATTCAGGCGGAATATATGACAGGCCGAGGAAGGCGTAGAGATCCTCTTCGCCACGAAAACGATGCGATGCTCCGGTTGCGAGTTCGGTAATCCCATTTTCGCTGATGGATAATCCGCGACGTAATGCATACTCGCGCAAAAGAATGTTGTGCTCCCGGCTTCCGGTAAAATGCTGGAGTAAATTGCAGAAGCGATCGTCGGGGAGAACGCGAAGGTCGATTTGCAGGCCATCTTCGAGCCACACACTCGCTTTGGTCGGCCCATCGGCGACGATATCGCTAGCACGCTTCCACGCGGTGAAGTGCGCCATGATGGCCTCGGCGTGCTCCGTGGTACAGATGAGATCGATGTCACCAACAAGCGGTTCGGCGCGACGAAGGCTCCCCGCGTACACTAAATGCTCGATAGGGATGCCACTCGATTGCAGATACGCCATCGCATCCGTCGCGACGTTCAGCGCGACGCCGAGCAACGTTTTCTTGCGTCGAGCTCGTAGGAGCCCGCGTCGCCAGGTCTGCAATGTCTTCTCGCCGATGCGGGGGGCACCCACAAGCCGGCCATCGCGCAACGCGGTATCGAGTTGAGCCAGCGACGATATGCCGTACTCGTCATGCAGGCGCTTGACCGTCTTTGCCCCCATACCATCGAGCTCAAGTAGCCCCAAAACGGACTCGGGGAAAACGCCCAATAACTCCTCGAGTACGGGAGCTGTCCCCGTTCTCGCGAGAGCTTCGATGGTCGTAGCAAGCGAGTCGCCGATGCCGGGGAGCATTCGGAGCGTCTGTTTCTCGATCATATCCGCGAGCGGCGGCCCATGTTCGACGGTTGCGGCGGCGCGCTCATACGCTCCATAGCGATAACTCGCATCTCCTCGGAGTTCGAGGAGATGCCGAATAGCCAAAAGCTTCGCAGCGACGTCGGAATTACTGAGCACAAAGGATTTCTTCGACCTTATGCACGATTTTCCGGGCAGAGTGCAACGCACACGGCTTCATCCAGATATATTCGGTCTGCCCGTAGAGAAGATGCGCGACGGGTACTATTCCGACATGTACTTTAATCGTTCGCGCGCGATCTTGGAACTCGACCATCATCATCCACGAGTTCGCATGCAAGTCTTTCAGCGCACGAACGCGGTGCTATGCGGCGTCGATGAATCGATCGCGGTGCTCAAACTCTGCAGCGGACGTCGTCTCCCCGACGGATCGTGGAGCGATGGATGGCCAGAAATGCGCGTCTCAGCGTTGCACGACGGCGATCGCGTCGAGCCGTACGAAACGGTTATGATGATCGAAGGCGACTACGCGTTGTTCGCACATCTTGAAACGTGCTATCTAGGCATTTTTTCGCGCCGCACGCGTATTGCATCGAATGCTCGAGCAATTATCGATGCGGCACGTGGCAAAACCGTTCTCTTTTTTCCGGCGCGTTTCGATCACCATCTCGTTCAAACCGGCGATGGATATGCCGCATACATTTCAGGCGCATTAGGCGTTTCAACGGATGCGAATGCAGAGTGGTGGGGCGCACATGGAATGGGGACCGTCCCTCATTCGTTAATCGCAGCATATGGCGGCGACACAATTCTCGCCACGCAAAAGTTTGCAGAATACATGCCCGACGATATTCATCTCATCGCGCTCGTCGATTTCGATAACGATTGCGTTCGCATGTCGGTCGACGTTGCACGATCGTTAGGCGATCGACTTTGGGGCGTGCGCCTCGACACATCGGGAACGATGGTCGACCGGTCTTTATGGGAAGAGATGGGCACCTTTACACCAACGGGTGTCACTCCGCAACTCGTTCGCAACGTACGAGCGGCACTTGATGCAGAGGGGTTTACCAACGTCCGTATTGTCGTCAGCGGCGGATTCGATCCGACGCGCATTGCAAATTTCGAGCGCCTGCAGGTTCCCGTCGATGCCTATGCCGTCGGAAGCGCCTTCTTTTCCGGGTCAGGCGCCTACGATTTTACCGCCGATATTGTGGCAATCGAAGAAAATGGCGAGTGGCGCGAATGTCACAAGGTAGGGCGCCCCGAGCGCCCCAATCCTCGTTTAGAAAAAGTCGCATAGCGACGCTGTCGCTATGCTATTGCCGCACCGGTTGCAGCGAGCTTTTCCAGCATCGTGCGATTAAATAGTGGTAGATCCTCACCGCCGCGAGTCGTGATCCAATTGCTGTCGGTTGCCGTCGGCTGATCGCGGAACAAGCCACCGGCATTGCGAATGTCATCGGCAATCGATGGCGCACCGGTGAGTTGACGGCTACGAACCAGCTTCGCTGAAATGAGCACCTGCGCACCATGACCGATGGCGAACAAGGGCTTCTTGGCTTCATCGATTTCATGGACGAAGCGCTGCACTTCGGGATCCGTACGCAGGCGATCCGGCGACATTCCACCGGGAATCAACAGCGCATCAAAATCATCGGCGGTACAATCCGCGACAAGCTCTTCTGCTTTCACAGCCGTGCATTCGTCGAGTCCTCGCTTTGCGCGAATCTTTTGACGAGCACGTTCGGAGATCCCAACGATCGTAACGATGGCTCCGGCATCTTCGAGCGCACGCTGCGGCTCGACCAAATCGATCTCTTCAAAACCGTCGGCGACGAGCACCGCGATACGTTTATCCAGTCCTTGCATAGCCGCGCTCGGTTCCCCCTGCGCTTAGAGCGTCCCTCCGGTCCCCTGGACTGCCACCCGTAAAAGGTAGGCAATTTCGAGTTCCAAGCGCCCGAGCGGGTCGAGCAACGAGTCCTCGGCGAGCACGACAATCGTCGGATTCCGACGCGTCATATCGGCTTCGGGGACCTGGTGGCGGGGATTAATCTCCCGCATATAGATGCGCGCTTGATGCCGGACGGGGCCCTCCGGGACAAAATACAGCGGGTCGAGACCGAAGGCATAGACCTCCAAGGAGAGCAGGTTCGTCTGCTGGAGAAAATCGATCGGGCGGGAGCGCAACGCACGGGCAAGGCGGGCCAAGAAACTTACTCCCACGCGTGCCTTTCCTCCGCAAAGGGCTTGTATGATCTCCGAGTCGACCTCACAGGCCTGCGCTAAGGCATCGAGCGTCACTTCGCGTTTTTTCGCCAGCGACGTGAGCCCAGCAGCAAAAGCCGGGCCGCCTGCGGTTCCCAAGAGGCCGTCCCAGGCATACTCCGAGCGCTCATTCATGGTTTTTCTCCCGGTTCATCACAAACCAACACCATAGCGTTTTCAATACGAACATCAAAGCGAGGAATGACGCAAAGGTCTCCGAGGATCATTCGTCCGCTGCGGATATCAAAACACCAAGCGTGCCAGGAACATGTGACTTCACCATGATCCATGTAGCCGTCACTAATCGGAGCCCCCTGATGCGGACATGCATCTTCGAGCGCATAATACCCGTCCTCTAAACGAAACAGCGCAACGCTATGCGTTCCCACCGTGACAGCCCGAGCCGAACCGATGGCCAACGCGTCGACCGAACACACGGGGTGATACGAAGCCAATGCCTACCCGAAGATTCCGCGAATGAGGCCGCCATCGACGGCAATCGTCTGGCCCGTAATATACGCTGCGTGAGGCGAACAGAGAAAGGTAACAATCGGAGCAAACTCTTCGGGCTCGGCGACGCGACCGATCGGCACTTCCGTTGCGGCTGCAGCATCCATCGTTGCGTCGTCGGTATACAGCTCGCGAAGTCGTTCGGTACGAATTCTCCCGGTTGCAATGGAATTCACAGTGATGCCGTGCGGCGCTTCATCTCCCGCGATCGTTTTCATCGCAGCAACGAGACCGCTGCGGAAGACATTCGAAAGCGGTAGATGCGCAATCGGTTGTTTCACCGATGTCGATGTTAGCGCCAGAATCCGCCCCCATTGCGCCTTCCGCATCGATGGCAGAGCAGCATAGACAATCGCGATCATTGACCGGAGCGTCGCAGTATACGCGCGATCCCAATCGTCCATGGTGAGTGACGCAGATGCCCCGGGTGTCGGTCCGCCGCCGTTGAGGATAAGTATCTCCGGCGCAAATGCGGTAACCTCAGCGCAAAACGCGGCCACCGATTGCGAATCGGACAGATCGACGCTCATTGCCTGAGCTGCCGTCGCACCAAGGGACGTTGCGCGAGCGACGACATCCTCGAGACGGCTACGCCGTCGCGCAGCAACGGCCAGCATGGCGCCCTCGCCGGCAAGTGAAAGAGCAATCGCCTCACCGATGCCGCTTGACGCCCCAAGGACGAGTGCGCGACGTCCGCGCAGCTGCAAATCCATGAATTAGTACGGTGTCCCGTGCGCGCGCTGCGATTTGCATGCCTGAACAAACCACATGAATTCGTCAAAAAATTTCGCGGTTTGCTCATCGATATAGGCGGCAGTCGGCTCATCGTTTTCATCGAATGCCGTTTCAACCGAAGAGATCGGAAGTAACGATGGTATTGTTATCATCCCGACTTCCGGGAGCATCGCCCGGAGTTGCATTGCCGCACGTACGCCACCGAATCGACCGCCTGAATAGCACGCAATTCCGGCGGGGCGCCAAAAATATTCTTCCATAAAATGATCGATGAGATTCGAAAGTGCGGGCGGAATGCTGTGATTGTACTCACCCGAAACAATAATAAACCCATCGGCTCGTCGATACATCTCGGCAAGTTCTTCCATGACAGCGGGTGCAGAACCGGGCGCATATTCCTTGTACATCTTATCGAGCAAAGGCAACGTCCGCTCCATTGGATCGATGATTGGCGCTTCGCAACCACGCTCCGCAAGTCGCTTGGCCAAGTAGCGCGCTGCGCGAATACCTTGGCGGTCGGTACGCACGGACCCATACAACAGTGGAATGAACATCGCGCCTGCGTTCGACGCGGATGACAACGCCTCTTCGTCTATGTTAGCCTGACCGCAATGTCAAGCCCACACATCGGCGTCGTCGAACGCCGCACCGAAATCGTCTTTCCGAACGATGCCAACGCCTTAGGGACGCTGTTTGGCGGCAAGGCGCTCTCGATGATGGATATTACTGCCGGGATCGCGGCGATGCGCGCCTGCCGAACCCAAGTCGTCACCGCCTCCATGGATCGAACGGATTTTAAGCAGCCGATTTTTGTTGGGGAGTTCGCCGAAACCATAGCCCGGGTCGTTGCCGTCGGCCGCACGTCGCTCACCATCGACGTCGAGCTCTGGGCGGAGCATCCGACCAGTGGGGAGCGCCGCCTGTCCACGGTCTCCCGATTTGTCATGGTGGCCGTCGACGAGAACGGAAAACCGACCGCCATTTCCGCCCCCTAGGCCCCTTCTCGCAAGTGCTTGGTTAAGAACCTAGCGAAATGCTAGGTAAGAATAGCGTTCAACCGAAGCAAGGGAGTCTATGGCAAATGGACCTCTTTCCGGCCGCGTCGCTGTCGTCACCGGCGGCTCTCGTGGCATCGGCGGCGCTATCAGCCGCATTCTCGCAAACGACGGAGCAACCGTCGCCGTCTTCGGCCTTGAAGCAGACCGGGACCGAACCGAGACGCTACGCGCCTCGCTCAACGGCTCGGCGTCCCGCGTACATTTTTACGAAGGCAACGTCAGCGATTTCGATAGCTGCGCCGGACTCGTTGAAAAGATCATCGCAGATTTCGGGCAACTCGACATCCTGGTCAATAACGCGGGCATCACGCTCGATAAAACCATTCGCAAAATGACGGTGAGCGATTGGCAGACGGTCCTGAATGTGAATCTTTCGGGACCATTTTTTATGATCAAAGCGGCGCTCGATCACATGATCGAACGCAATTTCGGACGCATCGTCAATATCAGTTCGGTCGTCGGGCACACCGGAAATTTCGGCCAGGCAAACTATGCCTCGGCAAAAGCCGGCATTCTCGGCCTTACGAAAACCGCTGCGCTGGAAACGGCACGCTATAACATTACCGCTAATGCCGTAGCCCCCGGGTTTACCAACACGGAGATGGTCGCACTGATGCCGCAAGCGGCCATCGATATTGCGAAGAGCCGTACGCCCCAAGGCCGACTGGGACAACCCGATGAGATCGCGCGTGTCGTGCGCTTCCTTGTCGACGAAGGCTCCGCGTTTATAACCGGAGCGGTATACGATGTTAACGGAGGCATGTACATGTAATGGTGAACGCAATGCCATTCGAAGATTTTAACTACGGCATGGATATGGCCGCAGTCGATCCGGCCTCGATGAACGATGCGCTCAAAGCCGTCATGCAAGAACTGATGACGGATCCGATGCGCATGACGACTTGGATGTCATCGTTAATGATGAGCGAGCAGGCCGTTGCTATGAACACCATGCGTCGCATGCAAGGTGAAGAGATTGCGCCAGTGAGCGCAATGGAAGGCGATAAGCGCTTCGCGGATCCCGCATGGAAGACGAATCCTTTCCTCCTCGGTACGGTCGAACAATATTTAGTCCGCCGACAAGCCGCATTGCAAGTGATCGAGAGTTCGCGACTCCCCGAAGCAACGCGGCGCAAAGCCCGCTTTGCGCTGACAATGATGCTCGATGCGATAGCGCCGTCAAATACCCCGTGGATGAATCCGGCCGTCGTGAAAACCGCGATGGAATCGGGCGGAAAATCGCTTGTCGATGGTCTGCAACAGTTCCTCGACGATGTCAAAAATAACGGCGGCTATCCAAAACAAGTCGACAGTTCGCCGTTTAAACTCGGCGAAAACATGGCGGCTACGCCGGGAACCGTCGTATTCCGCAACGAGTTGATCGAGCTTATCGCCTACACGCCGCAAACGGAAACTGTCCACGAGCGTCCGCTGCTCTGCAGCCCGCCGTGGATCAATAAGTATTACATCATGGATCTGGCACCGGGGCGTTCGTTCGTTGAATGGGCCGTCAAACACGGGCATCAAACGTTCATGATTTCGTATCGCAATCCCGATGAGACGATGCGCAATTTCAAAATGGACGATTATTTGCGTCTCGGCTTACTCACGGCCATCGATGAAGTGCTGCGCATTACCGGCGCACCGGATCTAAATATTGCGGCACTGTGCCTGGGTGGTACGATGAGTGCCATCGCACTCTCGTATTTGCATACGCACGGTCAGGCGCACAAGATTGCGTCGGCAACGTTTACAAATACGCTCGTCGATTTTTCCGAACCTGGTGATCTCGGCGTGTTCACCGACGAGAAATCGGTTTCTCAGTTGGAAAAGACGATGAATGAACGCGGCTTCTTGGAATCGTCGGAAATGGCGCGCACCTTCGATTGGATGCGTGCAAACGATTTGATCTGGAGCTACGTCGTTTCGAATTGGTATATGGGCAAGAAGCCGCCGTCGTTCGATATTCTTACCTGGAACGGAGATTCGACGCGCATGCCGGCGGCGATGCATTCGCAGTATTTACGCTCGTGCTATCTCAACAACGAGATCAGCAAAGGGACGTTCACGATCTGCGAGACACCGATCGATATGTCCAAGGTGCAAACCCCGCTCTACGTCCTCGGTGCCGAGGCGGATCATATCGCTCCGTGGCATACGACATATCAAACCACGCAACTCACCGGCGGCCCCGCGAAGTACGTACTCACCAACGCCGGCCATATTGCCGGCATCGTGAATCCACCGGGCGGTGGTAAAGCCGCTCACTGGACGAAATCGATGGTCACCAAGGGCGAATCCCCCGAACTCTGGCGCGCTTCTGCCGAGAAGAAGCCCGGGAGTTGGTGGGAAGATTGGGCGGTCTGGGCCGCCGACTACGGCGGCGACCAACGCACGCCTTACGCAATTCCAGAAGGCGAAGCCGCCCCCGGGCGCTACGTCCGCAACGAAACTGGGGAGCCGATCGGCCACCCCGCACAGGAGGTCCATGTATGAACGAGGATCAGATTTTCCACGGCATCGGGGCGTTTATTCGTACCCAACGCGAGCTGGCCAACCTCTCGTTACGCCAGCTTTCGGCCTTGGCCAACGTCTCCAACCCCTACCTCAGCCAGATCGAACGCGGCATTCACAAGCCTTCGGCCGAAGTGCTCAAGAATATCGCCAACGCGCTCCAGCTCCAGGCGGAGACCTTCTTCGCCCAAGCGGGCCTCTTGGATAAGGATATCGCCGCGGACTCGGCCGGTAAGGTGGAATCCTCGATCAAGCTGGATCCCAATCTCTCCTCGGACCAGAAAGAGACGATGATCCGGATTTATCGAGGCTTCGTAGCACCCCGTTGACAAACCCTGCGTTTGCTTGGTATACTTAGCACATACCAGCCAACTTATTTAAGTGGGAGAGAGCAAAACAATGTCAACGTACACCGAATTCCTTGAGAAAACCCAAAGCGAACTTCTCGCCGGCCTCAAGCAAATGCAAGAGCTCAATGTGAATGCCCTGACGTCGTTCAGCCAGCTCGCGGCCACCATGCCGCTGCCGACCACGACCGATCTTTCGAAAGTCGAAATCCCGAGCGCAACCGAGCTCGTCGAGAAGACCTTCGCGTTCACGAATCAGATCGTCGAACTTCGCAAAGAGTACATGCTCAAGCTTGCCGACTTCGCAGTCAACGGCCAGAAGCAGTTCACCGAAGCGGCCACGCGCATGGCGCAGGCAGCCAAGAACTAAACTCCACCTCCACGGAGTTTCGTACTGACAAGACCGAGCCTACGGGCTCGGTCTTGTTTTGTACCAGGCGTTCGCATTCCACGTCGGAAGAAACGCGTTGGGCTTAAAGCCGTGCAGATCAGTGCGATGCGCATACACATACCGCGCATTAAAGAGCCACAGAACGGGAACGTCGCGCGCTACGATCGTGGCGATTTTTGCATAGTCCGCGCGACGGGTGTTCTGCTCCGTGTCATTGAGGGCACGATTTTCCAGTGCATCCACCTGCGGGTTGCACCAGTGCATGAAATTTTCGCTCGCTCCGCAGCGATAGATTGCCGAATCGTCGGGATCCACACCCATCGTCCAAACCACATAGGCAAGATCGTAGTGACCGCTTGCCAGCACGCCGTCAACGGGGAGAAAAAGTTGCGCGTTGCTCACCGATTTCACGGTGACGAAAATGCCGCGTGCCGCAAGTGCCGCTTGCACAAACGTTGCAATGCGAACGCCGGTGGTCGATTCCGGAAACGACACGTAGGTGAGATGCAACGCTTTGCCATTCGCGTTCCGTCGCATTCCATCGCTGCCTCGCGGATATCCGGCCGCATCAAATGCCCGATCGGCCAAGCTGGGATCAAATCCGGGCTGCGTGATATGCTCGTTGTATGCCCACGAAAACTGCGGTTGCACTTGATTTGTCACACGGTACGCGCCAAGCGTAATCTTTTGTGAGATTGCGTTGCGATCGATCGACATGGCAATTGCCCGCCGAATGCGTGGATCGCGCAAGATGGGGCTGGCAACGTTCATGCTCAGTCCGGCGACGACGGACGTTGGAACGGTGTCGATGCTGAGCCATCGATGTTGTTCGACCGTGCCACGCTGCGTTGGCGCGATGAGATTCCAATCGAGTTGCCCGGCAGTTAATAGCGTCAAATTCGTATTGGGGTCGGGGATGATCTTGACGTTTAATTGCGCGTTACGCACCCGTCCGAATGCAAAACGCGGATTGGCTTCATATCGTAGCGCATCTCCCCGATGCCAAAACACGAGGCGATACGGCCCGTCGACGACATTGGGATCGGCATTAAAGGCGGCGCGTTCGAGCGGCGCTTGCGATTGCAAAATGTGAGCTGGAAGCACGACCTGCGGCGATGTTCCGTAACTAAAGAACGACGTGATCGCCGGGGCCCAGGCAGATTTCAAACGCAAGACCACCGTCGTCGGATTCGGCGCCGTCGCTGCTACGATACGATCGTAGCCAACGTGAGAACGCACCGGATTGTGCGGATCTAAAATGGCGTGCAACGTCCAGAGCACGTCGGCACTCGTCAGCGGAACGCCATCGCTCCAAAGAACGTGTCGCAAATGATAGGTGATCGTGCGGCCGTCACGTGAAATACCGCCGTTCGCCCGCGTCGGGATTTTGGCGAGCAACACCGGAATAAGATGACCGGACGCATCCATATCGACGAAGGGCTCGAACGAAAGCCGCGCGAGTTGCGCTTCCACCGAAGCGGAATCCGGATGCATAAAGAGCGGATTCAAATTCGACGGGTCCGCCGCAATGGCAAACCGCACCGCCGCCGACCCCACTCCAGGCC
>VFSW01014018.1_pt1 | contig 11108 bp, 10 predicted proteins | sample 5358111 | NCBI WGS metagenome assembly VFSW01 (sample SAMN11554181, study PRJNA540505) | mine drainage metagenome | isolation source: sediment from site ElyBrook_90M | place: USA: Ely Copper Mine, Vershire, VT | collected 2017
CCCCCCCCGCTCCCCCCCCCCCCCCCCCCCCCCCCCCCCCCCCGCCCCCCCCCCGGCCTTCTTCCCCCGCCTCCCCTGGGGGCGCGGGGCGGCCCCCCCCCCCCCCAGGCCAGGTTCTGAAGATCCGGGCAGTTTCGGCATCGTGCAGGAGTTGCTTAGCCCGATGTCGCCCGGCGAGACACGTGCATTCGTCGAGATGTTAGGTTTGAAAGACCACGAACTCCCTCTCTCAGACCTGAGGCTCGCCGACGTCGATCTTGCGACGGTGCCGCTCAGGCTTCGTGCCCTGATGAAGGGCTTCACGGTCGTCGAGATGATGCAAGAGTTGCGCGCCGCCGGCGTCACAGAGTACGATGACCTGCATGAGGGGAACGTGATGAAACGTGGGGCGACATACGTCCTGATAGACCCTGGCGTCTCTAAGTCGAAGAGGATCGACATAGCGATGCTCGAGCGGAGGCAGATGAGGGAACAGATCTATTACAGGGGCGCCGGGTCACAGGCGTACCCGACGGGACGCCAGACAGGCTCATCACGTGAGGAGGACGAGGAGGCGGAGTTCGCCGAGCAACTGCTCGCGCAGTACGCATCCGCCGGCATCGTCACAGACCAGGCCGTCCTCGCCGCCGCCAGGTCGATGGGGCCGACGGCCCTCGCCGAGGCGCAGGCAGCAATCTCGATCATCGCAGAGGTGAGGTCTGCGTCACCGGCGCTCGTGTATCTCACGTCAAACGCCCCCGGCAAGGAGATGTGCGCCGTCGTGCGTGACCTGGCGACCAGGCACTCGAGGCTCGCCGTGTGCCTCGGCCAAGGATCGATCGACAACGCGACATGCGGCAGGTTGCTCATCGACTCGTTGCCCGACGTCGAGGAGAGGCTGGAGGTCTGGCCGTGCGGCGACCCTGAGGACGGCGTGAGGATGGCGATGACGGGCGGCTCTGCCGTCAGGTCTGGCCACGCCCTGACCGTCTATGCCTCCGAGGCCGCCGCCTCGTCCCTGGAGCAACAGGTGACCTCTGGCGACCTCGGCCTCGACCCGACCACCGTGTCTGTGCAGAGGATCGAAGAGGTCCCTGATGAGACGCCAGGGCTTCGTGCGGCCTCCGCCGACAGGAGGGCCCTCGGCCGCCTCGTCGATCCTCACCTCGTCTCTGACGCCGGCTCAATGGCCGCGATGGCCTCGGCGTTGAGGACCGAGGCCTTCACGGGCTTTCGCGGGCAGGTATGGAGCGGTGAGTTCACAGACGGGACGTTGACGCCAGAGTACGACGTGCCGACGGTGGCAAGATGGATGGAAAAGCACACACGTGTCGAGGCGGTACCGATCGACGACATCGACATGTCTGGTGGACATGACGTCAATGATTGGGACACACGTGTCGACTGGGCTGATACGATCTATCCAGTGCTGCTCATAAGGGAGCCAGATGGCCAACTGCACATCCTCGACGGGTTCCACAGGCTCTCGAAACTGAGGTGGGATGGCAAGAAGAGGGTCCGTGCCCGCGTGATCGGCCTGCACGATCTGCCTAAGACAGGAGCTGCGCTCAAGCACGCAAGCAACGGTCCTCTTGGCCAAGAGGCGCGGCTATATGAGGTCGGCTTTGCCGCCGGCCCTCAGGCCCAGAACCCACAGACGCAGATGCGTGGGTCACAATCATCAGCGTGGTCCGGAGGGAAATTGGTGCTCGCCAAACCCGAGGAGCATGTCCCAAGAGACGAGAACGACGACATGGCGATGGACCAGGACGTCATCAGCATCCCAGGCTCCCCGCTCAACAACCCCTGAGGCGTATTGGGTCGATCTCGACCCGATCTCAGGCATCCTCCCGTTCGGTGATCCTGAGGCCAGGTTGGTCGGGACCCTCACGAGGAAGGGCTTCGGCGTCGTCCAGGCCGGCGGCCGGCACAGGTCATACGACCTAGAGATCGTCGATGTGCCGCATTGGGCGGCAGCGGTCCCCTGGCAGCCAGGTCCTGGAAGGTACGAGGTGAAAGCGCTCCACAGGCCGAGGGCACGTGCCAAGTTCGACCCCAGGTTCAAGGTCGGAGCGAGGGGCGGGCGCATGTACGGGAGGCGGGATGCGGAGACGAAGGCCGCCGCGCTAGAACTCGAGAGGAACCTCGACGCCGATCCTCCCGACGGGATCGGTCCGATCGCGGTCGCCGGCGTGGCGCTCGTGCATGAACTCTTCGACCGGGCCCTGGAGGGACGCCACTCACGACGGTTCGTCAAAGACTTCAGGTCGATGTGTGAGTTCCATGCGATGGACCCATCGAGGCATTGTCCAGCCGTCAGGGAGTACCTGCGCGGTTCCGTCACGGGGGCGGAGATCGTGAAGGGATATTGCGATCTTGACGGACTTTTCGTAATCGCGGGTGATACTTATACGTTGGTTAGCCGCGCAGAGATGTCATCACGGATCGCCCTCGACAGCGTTGGCTCTGAGGGCGTGAAGTTGCGGTATCTGGGGCAAATCCCAAATGGGTCGTCACTATAATAGAAAGAAAAATTGTAAAGTTTGCGGTAATCTTCGAGACGAAAAATATGGTGTTTTTTGTTGTAAATGTCGCAAAAAATACGATTATGAAAAGACACGAAATCAAAGATATCGTCGATATGGAATTACAAAAGAAGAATTCGATCGAATTCTATGGTCGCAAAATTTCAGATGCGCGATCTGTTCAGACGATGTTCCGTCCGGCCAGGAACTTGGCACATTGACCACTGTCATTTGACAGAACACATTAGAGGATTGCTTTGCGCAAGATGCAATACTGGTCTTGGATTTTTCCGCGATTCTATTAAAATACTAATGAATGCAATTGCTTATCTACAGATACCGCAGACAGAAATGATTTCTGTGGTACCATCAAAAACGGACGTAGTGGGAAAGGTGAAGGGGAAGAAGGATTGAAATTGGTCTGCAAACAGTGCAAGACCTTGTTTGAACAGGTTCAAGGAATTGATGGCAAAGGGACCATGTCTCTTTGTATAGATTGTCGAAAACAATACAATCTTAAAAAGAATAGAGCACGCAAACTGGCGAGTCTTGATCTTGGTGAGGAAGAATTTACTGAACGCGATTGAGTATTTGAACACGAAGGGGTAGGGGGGAAAAGAGTATGGACATAAACGAAATCAGAGCAAAGCTCAAGGGGTTGGAGGGCGGCAGGCCGCAGAAGTTGATCTGGAAGCCGAAGGACGAGCACACCGTGAGGTTGCTGCCGTTGCCAGGCGAGGCTGACATCACCGAGGCGGTGAACTGGCACTACGGTGTCGATGAGGGTCGCAAGTTGTACTGCCCGAGCACCGTCGGCGACGCGTGCGCATTCTGCGACCTGGGCCAGGTGCTCAGGTCATGGAAGGACGACAAGGGCCGCGACAAGCAAGAGGCCGACAGGAAGCGCGACTGGGACTGGTTCAAGAAGATCCAGGCGGCGAACAAGCACTACGCACCAATCATCGTCAGGAAGGCCGGCGGGCACGTCGATGACTTCGAGGGCCCGTTCTGGTGGGAGATGTCTCCCAAGACCAGGGAGCGCCTCCTGACGATCGCGTCGAATGACGACTACAACGAGGAGCACGCTGACGGCGGCGGGTCGAGGATCCTGACGTCGCTCACGCACGGTCTCGACCTGATCGTGACCCTGAAGAAGGCGGGCCAGACGGGCAACCAGACGACGTTCGACCTCACCGAGGTCGATGAGCGCCGGAAGTGCTCGCCGCGCTTCAAGGAGCGAGGCAAGAAGGCCGCCGAGGAGGTCCTGAAGGGGATGCCGCCCCTGTCAGAGGCCATCAAGACGGCGACGACCGCCGATGCCGAGAAGGCGTTCAGGTCGTACGAGGCGTCGCTCTCGGGTGATGCACCGCCGCCGGACGCCTCGTCCGGGGTCGAGCACGGCCCGGCGACGAACTCATCTGAGAACGCCCTGTCGGGCGGCAAGAGCGTCGAGGAGATCCTGAAGAAACTCGACAGCCTGATCCCCCAGAAACAACAGCAGCAGGGATAGGGTCTGTGAGAAAGGGCGGGGAGAGCCCGCCCATACGTTTTTTTGTCTGTCCGGGAGGGCGTGGGCATGGGTGAGAGTTCTGTGAGCAGGAAGTGGTTCAGGGTCGTCGATAGGGTGAGCCCGCTTTGCGGGTGCGACGTGACCGGCGAGGCCGCGGTCGATGAGAAGGGTGAGCCAGTCGGGTTCCTCGAGATCAAGGGCCTGAGGCGGGTCGATGTCCTGATAGGCGACCGGCCGTACCAACTCAGGGCGCCAGACGGCGGGAACCTCGGCATCCTCATCAAGATGCAGCAACTCGAGGACAGCCCGATCCAGGATGAGGTCATCGAGATCGCGTACGACAGCCCGTACGGCCGTTGCATCGACGAGTGGTCTGAGAGCGAGGAGGGCGTGTCGGACATCCACGTGGTCGTGTTCGAGGACGCGATCCAGGTCGCGCTCCATGACGGCGCTGAGCATCCTGAGTTGCTCGCCAGTTGCACTCTTAGAGGGCAAGGACGCACGGAGGTGCTCGAACGCATCCTCGATGCCATGCATCTCGGCTCTGGGACGGACAGCGCGATCGAGATCATGAAGACGAGGGGCGCCTGATGGCCAGGGCCAAGGAAGAGCCAGCCGTCGAGGCGAAGATCCCGACGAACAAGGCAACGATCAGGAGCATCCGCAGCGCCCTGAACAAGGACGACGCTGACAAGGTGACGTGGGACCTGTCGAAGGACGACAGCCCGACGTACGTCAAAGAGTTCATACCGACGGGAAGCACTCTCCTCGATTACGTCATGACGAACCGCAGGGGCGGCGGCGTGCCGGTCGGGAAGATGACGGCGATCGAGGGCGAGGAGCAGACTGGCAAGTCGTTGCTCTGCGCCCACATCATCGCGAACGCCCAGAGGATGGGTGGGATCGCCGTGTATATCGACACTGAGAACGCGGCGAACCCTGATTTCATGAAGAGGGTCGGCGTCGATCTCGAGAGCCTGGTGTACATCCAGCCCGGCACCGTGGAGCACGCCCTCGAGCACATCGAGGCGGTGATCAGGACGCTGAGGGCCAAGAGCCCGAACACGCTTGTCTGCATCCTCTGGGACAGCATCGGCGGCACCCCGACGCAGGCAGAGATCGAGGGCGATTACGACCCGAACTCGCAGATGGGCCTCCTAGCGAAGACGCTGTCGAAGGGCTTCAAGAAGTTGATCGACCTCGTCGCCAAGGAGAGGATCGCCCTCGTGGTCACGAACCACCTGAAGCAGAAGATGGGGTACGTGATGGGCGACCCGTTCTACGCACCTGGCGGCAAGGGCGTGCCGTACCTCTCGACGGTCAGGCTCAGGCTCACTAGCAGCACGAAACTGAAGGACGAGAAGGGCGACATCTACGGCGTCAAGACGAACGGGCGCGTGATCAAGACCCGTCTCGGCCCGAACTACCGCTCGACGAAGTTCGAGATCCACTTCGACCAGGGCGTCGATGACGAGCGCAGTTGGCTCGAGACCCTGCAAGAACGCGGCGGCGTCGAGAACAGGGGCGGGTGGAGGTACCCGGTCGGACTGCCAGAGGACCAGAAGTTCAGGGAGAAAGAGTGGCCGTCTCTCGCGAAAGATGGCGGCTCTCTAAGGACCTGGGCGCTCGATGCGCTCGAGAGACTGATGGTCGTCAAGTATGAAAAGGTCGAGGGCAGGCAGGGCGTCGAGGTCCCGAACTCTGAGGTAGAGGGCGGTGATGACATCATCGATGACGGGGAGGCGGCATGAGCACGCAGGCGTTGGCGCACGAGATCGCGCAACTCAGGGACCGTATCACAGGCCTTGAGTTCTGTTTTGAGACCGTTAAGCAGCAATATCTCGGACTGATGACAGAACTGACTGCGGCACGTGAGGAATTTCGTCGGTACAAGAGTGACAACGCTCAGGCGATGCAGGCTGCCAGGATGCAAGTCCCGATCGGTGGCATGGGATATTCTCGTCGACAAGCAAGGATCGGGGACCCGCAAGATGTCATCATGGAACGGCTCGATGCGGTCAAGAGGCAGAGGCTCGAGGCGCAGTCGAACCATGATCGGATGCAGGCCGAGTTGGACGTCTCTATCGCCGAGGATCTCTGCCTCATCGCACCTGACGCTGGTGCCTCGCTCGATGGTGATAGCCTGCAACTAAAACAATTCCTAGAGGCTGTTAAGACCGAGAAGAAGACGCCGCGTCCGCAGCCCAAGCGCAAAGGCAGGAAATAACGATGTTCGGGAACATCCTCAAGCCAGGACAGTTCGTGAGTTTCACGTACAACCCTCCGGTCAGGCCCGTCAGGCAACGCGCCGGCATGGCCTCAGTCAAGAGCGACCCTCACAAGCAGGTGCTCATCTTGCATCCGTCATGGGTCGGGAAGGCCCACGCGATCGACCTGAAGCGCGTCACGCCGGCCGAGGTGCAGGTGCTCAAGTCGATCATGGACCCAGAGGCGAAGGCAGAGTTCGACAGGACGGGCCAGTTGCCGCAAGGCATCCCGCATTATCCTCTGATAATTGATGTTTTCAGGCGGATGAACCCGCCAGAGGACATCAAGCAACCGATCTCGTTCTACCAGAAGTTCGTCCGTCCGTTCATACGCGACAAGGACTGCTACCGCACGTTCTTCCCTGCGTTCATCTCCGGCATCACCGTGCTCAGGGAGAGCGAGGTTCGCGGAGCGGTTGTAAATCCTCGCCCGTTATTCCACAAGTAGTTGAAATGATACTACTTATTGATGGACACAACATCTTCCTGCGAGCGAGCTGCGCAAGTCCTTTGATGGACAGCAACGGCGGCCGTTGCGGAGGCTCCATCGGCATGCTCAAGAGCGTCGTGAAGTTGCTCAACGACAACAGGCCGTCGAACGTCCTGATCGTCTGGGACGGGGAGGGCGGCAGCCAACGCCGCCGCTCGATCATGTCAGAGTACAAGGCCGGCCGCAAGATCCGCATGAACAGGAAGGATGACCTCGGCGAGACCGTCGTCGAGGACCAGGAGAACCTTCGCAGGCAGTTCGCCGCATGCCGAGACTACCTCGGGTTGCTCGGAGTGCCGCAGGTCAGGGCCGACGGCGTGGAGGCTGACGACCTGATCGCCCACCTTGCGATCAACTCATCCGACGACGTGGTGATCGTGACCACCGACAAGGACATGCTACAGTTGATCCGTGAGGCGGGTTTTGACGATGAGTGCAACAACGGGGAGCCGCACTCGTCACCAGATGTCTGCACGCCGTGTGTCGTCTGCGGAGCCACCAGATCATCTCAGGTGAAAGTGTGGTCGCCGGTCAAGGGGAAGATGTCTGACAGCGGACTGTTCATCTCAGACTACGGTGTGCTCCCTGAGAACTACAGGCTGATGAAGGCCCTGGTGGGCGATGCCAGCGACAACATCGACGGGATACCGGGCTTCGGCGTGAAGACGGTGGCCAAGATCTTCCCTGTGCTCAACGAGCGCCAGGCAACGGCGTCCGAGATCATCGGGCTCGCCGCTGACGTTAAGGGCACGCTCGGAAAGAGGCTCATCGAGCAGGAAACAAAATTCCGTGAGAACCTCACCCTCGTCGATCTATCTGAACCGATGCTAAGCGCCGAGGCGGCAAGACAGGCGCGTGAGGCATTGCGACGCGAGATGGGCTGCAAGGAACTCGACCTGAGGATCCGGATGTCCCGCGACGGGACGGCTGTGACGGACGGCGACAAGTTGTGCCAGCCGTTCAGGGTCCTACAGATGATGCGCAAGAAGTGGATCGCGTCGCAGGTGTGAAGAGAATGAAGTCTTCCTCGTGGTTCTCCGAGGTATGATCGTGACGGTTTCGGTGCTTGGGGGTGCGGGTGGAAGGCGATAAGGATTTCGAGAAGATGGGCCGCACGTATCAAGAACGTGTAGTCCAATTGCTATTCGAGGACAGCACGTACGCGGAGATGATGCTCGACGTGCTCAGGCCCGAGTACTTCACGTACAGGCACCTGCAGTCTCTCTCGACCATCGTGGCCGACTACCGCGGGAGGTACAAGGCGTTCCCGAGCCTCGAGACCGCCATGGTGCAACTCAGGCAAGGGGCCGGCGCCGATGATCCGTCGCAGATGACGCTCGCGGCAGAGTTCTTCGGCCGCGTGCAGACGTCGCCGCTGAACGGTGACAGGCCTTGGGTCGAGGAGAGTTCCCTCGAGTTCTGCAAGCGGCAGGCCCTGATCGGCGCCGTCGGCAAGATGCTCGACCAGATCGAGGGCAAGAAGTACGACGTGCTGGCAGGCACGCTCAGAGAGGCCCTCGATCGCGGCAGCCCACGAGACCACGGGCACGACTACAACGAGGACATCGAGAAGAGGACGGCCCAGGGCGTACGAGACCCGATCCCGACAGGGTGGCCGGTCCTCGACAAGTACTTCGGCGGCGGGTGGGAGCGCAAGACGATCACGACATGGATCGCCCCGACTGGCGCCGGCAAGTCGATGTTCCTCGTCAATGTGTCATGCGCCCTCGTGGAGCAGGGGTACAACGTCCTGTACGTCACCATGGAGATGGCGGACTACAAGATCGGCCTCAGGTGCGACAGTTGGTACTCGGGCATCGCGATCGATGACGTGTCAAAGAAGAAGGTCGAGGTCCAGGGCGCCATCAACTCCAGGGCCAAGGGACGACTGATCATCAAGGAATGGCCGACGAAGAGGGCCAGCGTCGAGACGATCCGCGGGCACATCCAGAGGCTCAAGCAGGCCCGTGGCATCAAGTTCGATGCGATCGTCGTCGACTACCCAGACCTCCTAAAGTCGATGAAGAGTTACGGCGAGAAGCGGCACGAGTTGGAGCAGAATTACGAGGAACTCAGGGGCCTCGCGCAGGAGGAGGACGCCGTCATGGTTGTCGCCGACCAGACGAACCGCGGCGGCCTCGATCTCGAGTTGGTCACCATCGCGAACATCGCAGAGGCGTACGCCAAGGCGCCGGTGTGCGACGTCGTCATGACGATCTCGAGGACACAGGAGGACAAGATGAACGGCACCGGCAAGGTGCTGATCGCCAAGAGCCGCCTCGGACCGGACGGCATCATCCTCCCGTTCCTCCTGAACACAAAGAACAACGTCAGGGTCACGATCATGGACCATGACACCGATCCCGTCTCGATGCTCATCCAGTCGCAGGGCGAGGACGGGATGAAGAACTTCATGCGACGCCGGCTCGAGGGAATGAAGGGCAAGACAGCGGAGACTGAGAGGTGAGTTTCGAGCCTCTCGGGTTCTCTCTAGACATCTTCCACAGCAGGCACGCTGCGCACGAGAATGAGACGTGGGCCGAGGGATGCGAGAGGGTCGCCGCCCACGTCTCGAATGCAGAGGAAGGCGAGGCCCGGGCTCTGTGGAGGGGCAGGTTCTACCAGGCTTTGGTCGACAACCTCCTGATGCCTGGCGGCAGGATCTGGTACGGCTCAGGACGGGCCCGTGGGCAGTTGCTCAACTGCTTCGTGATCCCGACGTCTGACAGCCGCGAGGGTTGGGGCAAGACGCTGTACGACAGCGTCGTGATCTCTGGCACGGGCGGCGGCGTGGGCCTGAACTGCTCGCCTGTCAGGCCGAACGGGTCGCCCATAAGGGGCACCGGCGGCACAGCGACTGGAGCCGTCTCGCTCATGCAGGCGGTCAATTCCGTCGGCGACATCATCAAGGCTGGCGGCGGGCGTAGGACCGCGCTCATGCTCTGCCTCTCTCTCTCCCACGGTGACGTGTCAGAGTTCCTCGACAAGAAACTCGACCTCGGGCAACTGAACAACGCCAACGTTTCGGTTGTGTTCGACCGCGATCCGAATGAATTTTTTGAGCTTGTCAGAGAGAACAAGGATTTCACGCTGACATTTCAGGGGAAGCAAGTCGGGTCGATCCCTGCAGCGTCGCTGTGGGAGCGGATAGTGAGGAATGCTCTCAAGGGCGGTGAGCCTGGCCTGCTCAACATGCATCTCGCAAACAGGATGTCGAACATCTGGTATTGGAAAAACCTAATAAGTACAAACCCTTGCGGGGAAATAGCTCTCGCAGAATACGAGTGTTGCGATTTGGGCGCCCTTGTTTTGCCGAGGTTCATCGACGGTGATGATATCAATTGGGACCTCTTAGAGAGCACTGTCGCCCTGTCGGTGCGGTTTCTTGATGACGTCCTTTCTGTGAACAACTTCCCGTTACCAGAGATCGCCGACGCGTGCATGAAGACGAGGAGGATCGGACTTGGGATCACTGGATTACATGACACGTTACTTGAGCTCGGATTGAAATATAACTCTTCAAAAGGATTAGAGCTCGTCGATAAACTGATGAAGTTCATCAAGAACGCCTCGTACGAGGCTTCTGTGGATCTTGCGATCGAGAAAGGATCATTCCAGGTTTTTGATGCTGAGAAGTATCTTAAATCGGGGTTCACTAAGACTTTGAAACCATCGATCAGAGAACGTATCAGGACGAACGGGATAAGGAACTGTGCCTTGAACACAATTGCCCCGACAGGGACGATATCGATTGTCTGTGGTGTGAGTTCAGGTATTGAGCCGATCTTTGCCGTTGCTTATGAGCGTAGATATCGTGACGGAGATAAGATCGCTGTTGAAGAAGTTGTGCATCCGCTGTTTAAACAATTCGTCATCTCAGGCCGCAACACAAAACACTTCCAGGGAGCTTATGACATGTCGATCCGCGACCACCTCGAGATGCAACGTGTCTGTCAGAAACACATTGACAATGCGATCTCAAAGACGATTTCGTTACCACCAGGTACATCATGGGAAGAACTCTCTGAGCTCTACATGGAGTTTTTGCCTGAATTGAAGGGCGTGACAGTTTACCCGGTCGGCAGCCGTGATGACCAACCGCTCACACCGATCGATAAAGAACGGGCCGAACAGATCATATTTGATGTGATCGCCTGCGCTGTCGGTGATGAGAACTGTCGTTCTGGCGTGTGCGACCTGTGAGGTACATTCACGACGGCGCGGGCCGGCATCTTGTCTGCGACCCGTACTCCGTCCATGGGTTGCATGAGATGGCCAGGGACCTTCGCATCAACCGTTGCTGGTTCCACCCCGAGCGCCTCTGGACCGCACTATGA
>VFSW01014019.1_pt1 | contig 11108 bp, 10 predicted proteins | sample 5358111 | NCBI WGS metagenome assembly VFSW01 (sample SAMN11554181, study PRJNA540505) | mine drainage metagenome | isolation source: sediment from site ElyBrook_90M | place: USA: Ely Copper Mine, Vershire, VT | collected 2017
ACGGCGTAAGCTGCTTCAGCTTCGGCGTATACCTACAGGAGAAATGCTCTAGCTCCGCTTGTCCGCGCGAGCATTCCGAGAGGCCCAGATCCGCAGCCTTCGCCACAATGAAAGTACCTCATCGCACTCGGCGAATACCTCACGGTTCAATCGCATCAGCGTCTGCACGGCTTCCACTTCGGATGGGCCAAACATCACCTGAGTCCCCTGACCGCAAAGCACATATGAGTCCACAAGGTACTCAACCGCATGCCCTAGAATCTCCAGTGCCTGCCCCTGTTGTTGCGTCGGCCTGCGGATCACACTCTGTGCAGCACCTGCATGAGTTTTCAGCGGGGATACTTGTGGATTAAACAGTTTGTCCCTTTGAGATATTCGCGAGTTGGGAAGTCCAACGCTTGCCATCAGTAACTACCCCCTGCTACCCACATCGGAACCGTGCAAACAGCCTTCAACTGTGTTGCATCATAAGACAAACTAAGCACTTAGACGTTCATTAGACATCTTAAGGAAGGCAATCCTAACACAATCTGTAAATATCTTTCGCTGCGCGATTTCAATTAAGGAACAAATGCCCATAAAGTCCCTTACTATCGCTCCACCGCATGTCAATATTCCCGAAATGGGCTTACGTCTGCACGCCCTGGAAAGGCATGAGCTGCTTGACACTTGGCAAGCACAAACTTAGAGTCGAAAGTGGCGGGTTCTTCGCGCCGTTTCCGATTCAGCACGTTTTACGAGGGAAGCATGCAGACGCACCCTTACTTCTGGAACTACCTCCCGCTGATCATGCAGGTCATTGCAGCTGTTGGTCTTGGCGGCGGCATGGTGGTTGGTTCCTTCTTCATTGGCAAGCACAGGAACTCGCGCACCAAGCTGAGCGCTTACGAATGCGGCATGGAACCCGTGGGCGACGCGCGCGGTCGCTTTTCCGTCCGCTTTTACATGGTTGCCATGCTGTTCATCCTGTTCGACGTCGAAGCCGTCTTCATGCTTCCCTGGGCTGTAATCTATCGCCAGCTTCCCGCCATCACCGGCTCGCGCTTCTTCGGCTTCTGGGAAATGCTGGTTTATCTGGGATTTGTCATGGTCGGCTTCTTCTACATCTGGAAAAAAGGCGTGCTCACCTGGGCCAACGACAAAGGTGACCTCTAAATGGCTGAAGCCCTGCTAGACAAAGATGCGGTACTGGAAGCCCATGCCGCCAACCCTGCGATTGCTTCCCTGCTGGCACTGAATCCAGCCTTTATCGCTAACGCGAAGTTCGACCGCGACGAGCTAACCCTTACCATACCGCGTGAAAGCATCACTGCCGCGGCAGTGGCCATACAGCAGGCCGGCTATAACTTTCTTGAAGATGTCACCTGCGTGGACTGGTACCCATCCGAGCCGCGCTTTCAGGTGACCTATCACATCCTGTCGCACACTCTCAAAGCCCGTCTTCGGTTGAACGTCATGGTCGAGTCGGTCGATCCCTCGGTGGACAGCATCGTCTCCGTGTGGCCCTCGGCAAACTTCTATGAGCGCGAAGTCTTTGACCTGTTCGGCGTCCGTTTCGCCGGACACCCCAACCTGCGCCGCATCATGATGCCCGAGGAATGGGACGGCCATCCTCTGCGTAAAGACTACCCCGTCGAGGGCTACCGCTAATGCCTGAAGTTCTGAATGAATCCGTAGAAGAAGTCATCGCAGACTCTGCCCGGCACAACCATGGCACAGACTCGGCGCAAGACCACACCATGATCCTCAACATGGGGCCGCAGCACCCGTCCACGCACGGCGTGCTTCGCCTGGTGCTGGAGATCGACGGCGAAACCGTCCTCAGTTGCGCGCCAGACATCGGCTATCTGCATACCGGCATAGAGAAAACATGCGAGGCCAAGTTCTACCAGCAGGTCGTCCCGCTCACAGATCGCATCGACTACCTCAGTCCGATGTCGAACAATCTCTGCTACTGCCTGGCCGTCGAAAAGCTGCTGCAGCTTGAAATCCCCGAGCGCGCTCAGTATCTCCGCGTTCTGCTGAATGAGCTGACGCGCCTGAACTCGCACCTGGTCTGGCTCGGCACGCACGCCATGGACATCGGCGCTCTCACCGTCTTCCTCTATTGCTTCCGTGAGCGCGAGGAGGTGTTGCGCATCTTCGAGAACGTCTCCGGCCAGCGCATGATGACCTCGTACTTCCGCGTGGGCGGCCTGTCGATGGAGCCGCCGCTGGACTTCTACGACCAGGTGCGCAACTTCCTGAAGATCATGCCCGAGCGCATCGACCAGTATCAGAATCTGCTCAGCGGCAACCCCATCTGGGTGAACCGCACCAAGGGCGTAGGCCACTTGAGCGCTGCGGACGCTATCGCTCTCGGCGTGACCGGACCGCCTCTGCGCGCCTCCGGCGTCGACTGGGACCTGCGCCGCGACATGCCCTATTCCGGCTACGAGAAATTTGATTTCAAGGTACCCATTTCGCACGATGGCGATGTATGGGCACGCTACGTCATCCGGCTTGAAGAGATGCGTGAGTCGGTCAAGATATGCCTGCAGGCGCTTGATGGCCTGCCCGAAGGCCCCATCAAGGCCAACGCGCCGAAAGTGGTGCTGCCGGATCGTGAACAGATGAAGACCCAGATGGAGTCGCTCATCTACCACTTCAAGATCGTCACCGAAGGATTCACCGTTCCGGCCGGCGAAGTCTACCAGGCGATTGAGTCGCCACGCGGTGAGATGGGATATTACGTCGTCTCGGACGGCACATCCAAGCCCTACCGCGTTCACATGCGCAATCCATCCTATGCAACTTTGCAGGCGCTGGAAACCATGTGCAAAGGACGCCTGCTGGCGGATGTAGTCGCCGTCATCGGTTCCATCGATATTGTCCTGGGAGAAATCGACAGGTAAGGTTTTAGCTTCTTGAATCTGGTCGCAGTGAGCTTCATCGCCAGGAAGGCATTCGCCGTAACACTTGCGTCTGAGGCAGACGCAAGCTTCACAGAAACAGAATTGGGGTCTAATCCCCTTGAGGTACGTTTGAACCTCGAACTGGTTTTACAGGAACTCTGGGTTTCCTTCCTTGGCCTGTTCCGCTCGCATCTGGCAGCGCTGGAAATCAGCAACCAATTGCGTGGCGCAACGATAAAGGAGATAAGCCCGGGCGTTCTGGAGGTGCTGTTTGACGCAAAATTGCTGACCGTGCAGTTTGATGCGCAAAGCGGCAATGGAAACTGGTCTCTGACTGGTCCAACCCAGGCACAAACGCAAGGGTGCTGGACATTGACTGAAGCGGCAATGGTGAAGTTCGACGAAGCGTCTGTCGCCATTGACATGGAACTGGCTGTAGAAGGATTCGCAGCAAAGCTGGTGGAATAAAGCATATGAGCACAGTCGCCAATACGATCTTCTCCCCCGCACTCGCCGAGCGTTTTGACAAGCTCGTCACCACCTATCCCGTGCGCCGCTCCGCGCTCATCCCCATGCTGCTTTACGCGCAGGATGAGATCGGCTACGTCTCTGAGGCTGTGGTTGCCGAGGTCGCCGTGCGCATCGGCATCACCGAACTGGATGTCCGCAATGTCCTCAGCTACTACTCCCTGCTGCGGACCAAGCCGGTCGGCAAATACCACGTCCAGGTCTGCACCAACATCTGCTGCATGCTGCGCGACGGCTACGGCATCTTTGACCACTGCAAGGAAAAGCTCGGCATCGGCAACAAGCAGACCACTCCGGACGGCCTTTTCTCGCTCGAAGAAGTCGAATGCATAGGAGCATGTTCCTGGGCGCCCGCCATCCAGGTGAACTACGACTTTCACGACGAACTGACGCCGCAGAAGCTCGATGAAATCATCGACGGCTACCGCGCCAATGCCGCGAAGCCCAAACAGTAGAAAAGGAAACCATGCCACGTCTCGTTTCCCATCCCGATGAAGTAAAGATCGTCACCCGCCGCTTCGGCATGGGTGCCACGGATATCGACCGCTATATCGAACTCGACGGCTACAAGGCTGCACAAAACGCCATCGCCCAGGGCCCGGAGTGGATCATCAATGAGATGAAGGCCAGCGGCCTGCGCGGACGCGGTGGCGCGGGCTTCCCCACGGGCTTGAAGTGGTCCTTCGTCCCCAAGACCTCCGACCGGCCCAAGTATGTTCTGGTGAACGGCGACGAGTCCGAACCCGGCACCTGCAAGGACCACCTCATCTTCCTGCACGACCCCCACGCCGTGATTGAAGGCGCGATGATCGCCGGCCTCGCCATCGGAGCCAGAACAGGCTTCATCTACCTGCGCGGCGAGTACCGCTATCTGCTCACCATCATGGAAAAGGCCATAGCGGACGCATACGCCAAGGGCTTTCTCGGCAAAAACATCTTCGGGTCCGGCATAGACTTTGATGTCATCTCCCACACCGGCGCCGGTGCGTATGAGGTAGGCGAGGAGTCGGCGCTGATGGAGTCGCTCGAAGGCAAACGCGGCGTGCCGCGTATCCGGCCTCCCTTCCCCGCAGTGGTCGGCCTGTACGGCGGTCCCACCATCATCAACAATGCCGAGACCATCGCCTCCGTGCCGCACGCGCTACTGATGGGCGGCGCAGAGTACGCCAAGATCGGCTCGGAGCGCAACGGCGGCACGCGCCTGTTCTCAGTCAGCGGCCACGTGGAGCGCCCCGGCGTCTACGAGCTGCCTATGGGCTACAGCCTGCGCAAGGTCATCTATGAGGTTGCAGGCGGCATTCGTGGGGGCAAACAGTTGAAGGCGGTCGTCCCCGGCGGGTCGTCCACCCCAGTCCTGCTGCCCAGCGAGATTGACGTGGGCTTGGACTTCGACCAGATGGGCAAGGCGGGCACCATGCTCGGCTCCGGCGGCGTCGTGGTGCTGGACGAAACCGTCTGCATGGTCGAGTTCGCCCTCCGTACCATGCAGTTCTACCAGCACGAAAGCTGCGGATGGTGCATTCCCTGCCGCGAAGGCACGGACTGGTTGAAGAAGACGCTCACCCGCTTCCACGCAGGCGGCGGCGTCAAAAAGGATATCGACAACATCCGCTACCTCGCCGAAAACATGATGGGACGCACATTCTGCCCGCTCGGCGACGCAGCCGCCATGCCCACCGTCGCTTTCGTAAAGAAGTTTCGCCAGGAATTTGAAGACCACCTCGACGGCAAGCCCTGCCCCTACGGCAAAGTGCGCGAACCCGAACTGGTGGGAGCGCATTGAAGGATAGGAAGCCGAAATGCCAGACGTAAATTTCACAGTTGACGGAAAAAAGCTCACCGCACCGGCGGGTACGCTGCTCATCGAAGCCTGCAAGAACGCAGGCATTGAAATCCCAGCCTTCTGCTACTACCCCGGCTTGTCGCTGCAAGCCGCCTGCCGCATGTGCGTGGTGCGCCAGGAGAAGGTGCCGAAGCTCCAGACCGCCTGCACCACAGCCGTCGCCGAGGGCCAGGTCTTCTTCACGGACACCGACGAGGTCAAGCAGGCGCGCAAGGCCACCCTTCAGTTGCTCCTTGGCAACCACCCGCTTGACTGCCCCGTCTGCGACGCTGGCGGCGAGTGCGAGCTGCAGGACATGACCTTCAAATACGGCGCGGCCGACAGCTTCTACACCGAGATGAAGCAGCACCGCGAGGAGCAGCAGTGGTCGCCCGTGGTCTATTTCGATCGGCCCCGCTGCATCCTCTGTTACCGCTGCGTACGCATGTGCGGCGAGGGCATGGATGTGTGGGCGCTCGGGGTGCAGAACCGCGGCGTACTGTCGGTGATTGCACCGAATGTACCTGCCGAGGACGCGACCCAGAGCGGCCAGCTCGACTGCGAGCAGTGCGGCATGTGCATCGACGCCTGCCCGGTGGGCGCTCTCACCTCCGGCACATACCGCTACAAGACCCGCCCGTGGGAGATGAACCATGTCGCCACCGTCTGCACCCATTGCGGCGACGGCTGCAAGACCACGCTGGGAGTGCGCCCAGTTGGCGACGGCACAGAGATCATTCGCGGCGACAATCGCGATAAGTCCGGCATCAACGGCGACTTCCTTTGCAACAAGGGCCGCTATGCCTTCGACTTCGCCAACCGCACCGTGCGCATCACCCAACCGCTCGTTCGGCAGGCCAATGGAGAGTTGCAGCCCGTCTCCTGGGAAATGGCTCTGGAGCACGTCGGCAAAAAGTTCCGCGAAGTACGCGACCAGCAAGGCGGGAAGGCGATCGGTGTCATCGGCTCCAACCGCACCACCAACGAAGAAAATTACCTTCTGCAGAAATTTGCCCGCACCGTGCTGCAGACCAACAACATTGACCACCACCGCACAGCGGACTATGTAGGCTTCGCTCAGGCGCTCGCCGGGATCAAGGGTAAGACTGCTTCCCTCCGCAACACCGCCACAGCCCCAGCTATCCTGCTGATTGGTGGCGACCCGACCGCGCAGCACCCAATGCTCGCATGGAACCTGCGGACCAATGTCCGCCTGAACCGCGCACGCATCTACGTTGCGAACCACGTGGAGATCAAGCTCCGCCGCCAGGCAAAGAGCTTCCTCCATCTCGCATCCGACGGCTACGGCGCACTCGCTACCTACCTCGCCGGAGACCAGTCTTCAGCATCCTCTGCGGCACAGGACACCACCGCTCTCTCATCCTTCACGGACGCGCTCCAGGCCGAGCCAAACCTGCTCGTCATCTTCGGCAATGAGCTTCGCGGCAAGGACATCGTCTCTCTGGTTCAGTTCGGCCTCAAGCATCCTGATGCGAAATTCATCTGCCTCAGCGACTATGCCAACTCACGTGGCGCAGCCGACATGGGTCTGCTGCCAGACATGCTGCCCGGCTACACGCCTGTCAGCGGTGCAAGCGCCTTCACGCAGGAGTATGGCAGTTCCCTGCCTGCATCTCCGGGCCTTGACCTGCTTCAGATGTTCGACGCAGCGGCGGCGGGCAACCTTGGAGCGCTCTACGTGGTCGGCGCAAATCCTGTAAGCCGCTACGGCCTCGATCCCTCATCGCTCAGGAACACCTTCCTCGTGGTGCAGGACATGTTCCTCACCGAGACGGCCGTTCTTGCAGACGTCATCCTTCCCGCAGCCAACCTCTATGAGAAGTCCGGTACCGTAACCAACAGCTATGGCGACCTGCAACTGGTCACCAAAGCCGCCGACCGCGCCGGTGTCCGCAGCGACTTTGAACTCATCGTCCGCATAGCTGACAAGATGGGCGCAGATGTAAAGGGCCTGGTTCACTTCGGCACAGGCTCGAAGTCCGCAGGCATCCGCGCCGACATGGGACAGTCGCGCGGGGCGCAGTCGGGCGAGGCGGACCGTCATGCCGTATGGCTCACCGCCAATCACCTTGAACCTAAACTCAGCCCCTTTGATCCAACCGCAGTGCTCGATGAGATTCAGCGCCTGGTTCCCGGCTACAGCTTCTTCCGTCTGGAGCTGCTTTCCGGCAATGACCAGCACCTGGATCCAGCTGCGAAGCTCGTTCAGATCAGCAATACACAACACCGCCGCGACCTTGTGCTTCCAGCGAACGATACACTGTTTACATCTGGAACTCTTGGCCGCTTCAGCAACATGCTCCACCAGGTAAGCGAATTCCAGAACGCTGCGGAAGAAACCGCGGCAGATTGATATAACTCACAGACTGCGGCCTGAAAGCCGCGCATTGAACCACGTAGCAGAGAACTAAACTTAAGAGGCAAGAACGCGTGAATCCGCTCCTCACATTCATCCTGCTGAGCATCCTGAAGGTCGTCGTCGTGCTTGTTATCCTGCTGACGGCGGTCGCCTATACCGTGCTGCTGGAGCGCAAGGTGGTAGGCCGCATCCAGAACCGCTGGGGACCAAGCCGCGTAGGCCCCTTCGGCCTGCTGCAGCCGCTTGCGGATGGCATCAAGCTGTTCCTGAAAGAGGATCTGATGCCCACCGGCGTAGACCGCTTTCTTTACCTGCTCGCGCCCATGATTGCGCTCAGTTGTGCGCTGCTGTCCATTGCCGTGATCCCCTTCGGATCAACCCAGACGGTAAAGGGGGTCGACCTTTTCAATATCGCCGACCTTAACATTGGGCTTCTCGTCATTCTCGGCGTCACCTCCATCGGTGTCTACGGCATCGCTCTTGCAGGCTGGTCGTCGAACAATAAATATTCTTTGCTCGGCTCGCTGCGCGCCACAGCACAGGTCATCAGCTACGAACTCGCCCTGGGCCTGTCTCTTGTCGGTGTGGTGCTCCGCACTGGCTCATTGCGCCTGCGAGACATTGTCGCGGTCCAGTCCGTCCACGGCATGGCCTCCTGGAACGTCTTCGGCGGCTTCCAGTTCGTGGCCTTCTTCATCTACCTCATGGCCGCTTATGCGGAAACCAATCGCGCACCCTTTGACCTTCCAGAGGCGGAGACGGAGCTCACCGGCGGCTACCACACTGAATACAGCTCCATGAAGTTCGCCATGTTCTTCATGGCCGAGTACGCCAACATGATCACCGTCGCCTGCGTGGCCACGCTGCTCTTCTTCGGCGGCGCAAGCAGCCCCTTCGGCACGCTGATCCCGGCCATTGGCGGCCCTGTCGTTCAGGCCATTCTGCCCATCCTCTGGTTCGTAGCCAAAGTGCTTGGCTTCCTGTTCCTCTACATCTGGGTGCGAGGCACGCTGCCCCGCTTCCGCTATGACCAACTGATGAGCTTCGGCTGGAAATTTCTGATGCCGCTGGCCATCGCAAACATCATCGTAACCAGTCTCGTGCTTGCAATTCACGGCTAGCCACTCAAACCGTGGCCCTGAAGTTACTGGTTTACAATCAACAGGAAGCGACAACTTCCTTACTGTTCGAGGACGGCAGAAAAACATGCATCTCGTACTGTTCTTCATCTTTGGCGGCTTATGCGTGGCGGGCGCCATCAACCTGCTGCTGCAGCGCCATCCCATCAACAGTGCGCTTTCGCTCATCGTAGTTATGACGTCCATCGCCGTCCTCTATCTTCTGCTCGGCGCGGAGTTCCTGGCAGCAGCGCAGGTTATCGTCTACTCCGGCGCCATCATGGTGCTCTTCGTCTTCGTCATCATGCTTTTGAATGCGGGCGAGGAGGAGCACACCACCGGCAGCAAGGCTGCTTATCTGGTCGGCTTCCCAGGAGCTGCCGCCTTGCTTGGCCTGCTCGCCTTTGTCTTCCTTTCACAGAAGTCAGCACTCGGCACAGCGCGTCTCGGCGACTTCCTGGTCACCACCAGCGACCTCAGCCGTGTTCTCTTCCGCGACCTCCTGCTCCCGTTTGAAGTCACCTCCATTCTTATCCTCGTGGCCATACTGGGTGCGGTCGTCCTCGCACGGAAGGAGCAATAGTGGAAGTCCCCATCGCCTACTACCTTGTCCTGAGCGCCATCCTGTTTTCCTGCGGCGTCTGTGCATTCCTCATCAAGCGCAACATCATCTCCATCTTCATGTCGATTGAGCTTATGCTCAACGCCGTTAACCTCACCTTTGTCGCCTTCGCTCACCACTGGCACCAGGTCAGCGGACAAATCTTCGTCTTCTTCGTCATGGTCGTCGCCGCTGCTGAAGCCGCTGTCGGCCTGGCCATTATCATCGCCATCTTTAGAACCCGTGAAACTCTCAATGTTGACCAGGTCAACCTCATGAAGCTCTAAGTTGCAAACGAACCAGCCGCAGCATCGGAAACGAATTCAGCGGCCACAGTTCTTACAGTCTCGGCAGAATTGAAAAACATGACCTCGATGCCCGCACAACTTCTCTGGCTCATCCCGCTGCTCCCCTTCTGCGGGTTCCTGCTCAACGGACTTCTGGGCCGCAAGCTGCCGAACCAGGTCGTCAGCACGATCGCCCTGCTCTTCACCGCTGTGCCTTTCGCTCTCGTTCTGTGGCTCGCCTGCACCATGTCCGGCCAGCACATTCAGAGCCTCGCGGCCATCTCCGCCCCATGGATTCAGGTCTCCGGCTTCACCGTCAACTTCGGCCTCTATGTTGACCACCTCACGCTCATCATGCTGCTCGTGGTCACCGGTGTCGGCTTTCTCATTCATGTCTACTCCGCCAGTTACATGGCGCATGAGGATGGCTACTGGCGCTTCTTCGCTTATCTCAACCTCTTCATGTTCTTCATGCTCACGCTGGTGCTGGCAGAGAGCTTCCTGCTTATGTTCGTCGGCTGGGAAGGCGTCGGACTCGCGTCGTATCTGTTGATCGGCTTCTACTTCACAAAGGACTCGGCAGCAAACGCAGGCAAGAAGGCCTTCATCGTCAACCGCATCGGCGACTTCGGCTTCCTGCTTGCCATGTTCCTGATGGTCGCCCACTTCGGCACTCTGAGCATGGCCAGCATCTTCAGCCAGATCACAGCGCACCCCGCATTGCAGGGAGGCTTCCTCACCGCCATCGCTCTATTGATGGTCCTTGGCGCAACAGGAAAATCCGCGCAGATTCCACTCTACATCTGGCTGCCGGATGCGATGGAAGGCCCAACGCCCGTCTCAGCCTTGATTCACGCAGCGACCATGGTCACAGCCGGCATCTACATGGTGGCCCGCTCGCACGTCCTCTTTGACTGCTCTCCATATGCACTCGGAGTCGTCGCCATCATCGGCGCGGCCACAGCCTTTTTTGCCGCAACCATCGGCATCGTCCAGACGGACATCAAGCGCGTGCTCGCCTACTCCACCATCTCCCAACTCGGCTACATGTTCATGGCCTGCGGCGTCGCGGCATACTCCGCCGCCATCTTCCACCTGGTCACCCATGCCTTCTTCAAGGCGCTGCTCTTCCTCGCAGCCGGTTCAGTCATCCATGCCCTCAGCGGCGAGCAGGACATGCGCCGCATGGGCGGCCTGCGCCATAAGATTCCCGTCACCTTCTGGACCATGTCCGCAGGCGTCTTCGCCATTGCCGGCTTCTTTCCCTTCGCTGGGTTTTTCTCCAAGGATGAAATCCTCTACCAGACTTTCATCTCTCCCAATCCGCTGGCCAAACTGCTCTGGTTCGTTGGTCTGGTCACCGCGCTCATGACGTCCTTTTACATGTTCCGCCTGTCGTACATGACTTTCTTTGGGGACTACCGCTTTGAGCAGCATAGCGATCCCGCGCACAATGCCGCGGCAGGTCACGCACATCG
>VFSW01014020.1_pt1 | contig 11107 bp, 8 predicted proteins | sample 5358111 | NCBI WGS metagenome assembly VFSW01 (sample SAMN11554181, study PRJNA540505) | mine drainage metagenome | isolation source: sediment from site ElyBrook_90M | place: USA: Ely Copper Mine, Vershire, VT | collected 2017
GTGCTGAGCTGCGCTCCCGAGGGCGCGGGCGGCGGGGCCGCCACCACGGAGAGTGCGGGCGGAGGCGCCTGCGGCAGCGAGGTGGCCGACGAAGGCGCCGGCGGCGCGGGAGCAGCCTCGCCCAGGTAGTACACGCGAATCGCCGCCCGGACGTCGCTCGGGCACGCGATCATGGGCTTGACCGGCAGCGCCGCCGCGCGCTTCACGTCCTCGATGGCCGGCTCGTTGGTGGGGTCGTCCATCGCGACGTACAGCGTCTCGCCCTGCTTGCGCACCCTGCGAACGAAGATCGGGATGAGGCAGTACTTCTCCGCGATCTCGCGTGGCACCAGGTTGAGCAGCGAGCGCGAGAAGTCGACGTGGTAGAGCGACACCCAGGGCACGCTCAGCTGTCGCGACAGCGTCTGCGTCACCTGGATCTCGCTGACGAGCCCCAGCTCGACCAGGAGCTGCCCCAGCTTGCGCCCGTCCTTCCTCTGGGCGAAGAGGGCCTGCTCCAGCTGGGACTGGGAGAGGACGCCCCCCTCGACCAGCAGCTCGCCGATGCGCTTCGCCACGACGGCATCGTACGACGCCGTCTCTCGAACACCCTAAATCTCGGCAGAGTCGGGCGTGATGCGGAAGGAGCCGCCCTGCGGTTTCGCTCGCGGCCGCCCGTGGTAGCCTGGTTGCTCGCCCGGGAGATTGGGCGTCCCCTTCCCATGCGGCCGTGTCCTCAGTGCGCCAATCCGTGCGACGAGACACACAAGTTCTGTCCGTCGTGCGGCTTTCCGGTGGGCAAGGTAGCCCCGAACCCCGAAGATCCGCTCATCGGGCGCACCCTCCCGGGCGGCTACCTGATGCTCGAGCTGGTGGGCATCGGCGGCATGGGGCGTGTGTACCGGGCCGAGCAGACGGCGCTGGGTCGCACCGTGGCGGTCAAGATCATCCACCCTCATCTGGTGGGTGAAGAGAACGCGGCGGCCCGGTTCATCACCGAGTCGCGCGCCGCCAGCCGTCTGAACCACCCCAACTCGGTCGGCATCATCGACTTCGGCAAGTCGCCCGACGGCCAGCTGTACCTGGTCATGGAGTTCCTGCGCGGCAAGGACCTGGCGCGCGTCACCTACGACGAAGGCCCGCTGCCCTTCCGGCGCATCGTCGAGGTGCTGCGGCAGACCCTGGCCGCGCTGGCCGAGGCGCACAACGAGAACATCATCCACCGGGACCTCAAGCCCGAGAACATCATCCTCGAGCCCGTGCGCTCGGGCGGCGACTTCGTGAAGGTCGTCGACTTCGGCCTCGCCAAGATCCGCGCGGACACCAACCAGCCGAGCATCACCAGCCCCGGCATCGTCTGCGGCACGCCCGAGTACATGAGCCCCGAGCAAGCGCGCGGCGATCCCCTGGACGCGCGCAGCGACATCTACGCCGTGGGCGTCATCCTCTACCAGCTGCTCACGGGGCGGCTGCCCTTCGAGGCCGAGAGCCCGACGCAGGTCGTGCTCGCCCACCTCACGCGGCCGCCGGTCGACCCGCGCCAGCTCGCGCCCGAGCGCAAGATCCCCGACGCCCTGGCCGAGATCACCCTCAAGGCGCTCGCGAAGGAGCCGAAGGACCGCTTCCAGGACAGCGACGACATGGCAGGGGCCCTCGCCGGGGCCCTGGCGAAGATCGAGGGCCGCCAGAGCACCCGGCAGCCCGTCGCGGGCTCCGTGGCCTGCCCCAGCTGCGGCGCGGCCAACCCCCCGAACCAGAAGTTCTGCGGCGAGTGCGGCGCGGCCATGACCGCGACGCAGATGACCACGCTCCCGGGGCGCATCTCCCAGGAGCCGCCGCCCGCGGCGAGCCAGCGCGCGGCCAGGAGCGCGCGCACCGACCCCGCGCCCCGGGCCATCTCGGTCGTCAAGGCGCCCCTGCCGTTCATCGGGCGCGAGGAGGACCTCGCGTGGCTCGACAGCCGCCGGGCCGAGGCGCGTTCGCTCACGGGGGCCCGGGTCGTCGGCGACATGGGCATCGGCAAGACGCGCCTGGTGCGCGAGTTCCTCGAGACCGCCTCGGCCGCGGGCGACGTCGTCGTCCAGGTGGGTCCCGATCCCGCCTGGGCGGAGGTCGGGTGCTGGGCGTTGAAGGGCGCCATCGTGCAGCTCGCCGCGCTTCCCGCGTCGGGTGGCGCTCCGCGCGACTGGATCGCCGCCACGCCCGAGGCTCGCCGCGGCCTGGCCGACGTCTTCGGCCACGAGCCTCACGGGCGATCCGCCGTGCTCTCGCCCGACGAGCGCAGGTTCGCGGCCGCCGAGGCGCTGCGCTGGGCCTTCGTGCGCGCCAGCGAGCGTGCGCGCGGCCACCGCGTGGTGCTCGCGGTCGACGACCTGCACCACGTCGATGGCGCCAGCCGCAACGCCTTCTCCGACACGCTGAGCGACCCGCCGCTGGTGCCCGCGCTGCTCGTGGCCACCTACCAGCCGCCGTTCGACCCGGGCTGGCCGGCCGACGTCGCGTCCGCGCGCGTGCTCACCGGGCTGTCGGGCAACGCGGTCGCGCGCGTGATGTCGCAGAGCAAGACGCCGAGCACCTCGGCCATCCTGGCGACACGCGTCATCGTGCCCCTGTACCTCGAGCAGATGCTCCGGTACCGCCAGGAGGAGTCGGGGAACGCCCCCACCGGCCTCGCCGACATCATCGCCGTGCGCGTCGAGCGCTTGCCGTCGGACTCGCGACGCGTGCTGCAGGCTGCGGCCGTCTGGGGCGACGACGCGGACGACACGGTCCTCACCAAGATGATCGGAGAGGACGTCGACCTCATCGAGGCCCTGGGCTACCTGCGCAGGGCCGGGATGCTCGCCGTCTCCGAGGAGGGCATACGCACCTCGCACCCGCTGGTGCGCGAGGTCGCCCTGGCCATGATCCCCGCCGCCGTCCGCCGCGAGCTCCACGCCGCGGCCGCCGTCGTCTGCGACGAGCGCGACCTGCCCATCGAGGTGCGCGCGATGCACGAGACCTGGGGCGGCACCGCGTTCCAGGCGCTGCTGCTGCTCGAGCGCGTGAGCTCGTCGGCCGGGGCCCGGGGCGACTTCCAGGGGGCCGTCACGGCGCTCAGCAGGGGCCTGGAGCTCGCGCGCAGGGAGCTGTTCCGGGGCGAGCTCGACGACCCGATGCGCGCGGTGCTCATCTTCAGCCGCAAGCTGGGCGAGGCGCTGGTGCGCAACGGTCAGCTCAACGATGCCGAGGGCGTGCTGCGCGAGGCCCTCGACGTGGCGGGCCCCGGCGGGACCGACCGCGCCGCGCTCCTCGGCGCCCTCGCCCACGTCGCCCACGACCGCGACCGCCGCCAGGAGGCCCGCGACTACCTGCGCGAGGCCCTCGAGGTCGCGTCGCGCACGGGCGCGCACGAGCTCATCACGTCGCTGGAGACGCTGCGGCGCGCGATCGCCGTCTAGCGATCCTCTCTGTTGCCCCCCTCCCGTCCTCCCCCCGATATCGGGGGAGGAGACGTGCGTGACTCACGCAGAGTTGAGGAGGGGGGCAAACGCGAGGGAGAGCACGTGGCATTCGCAACGCTGTATGCTCGCGCCCGTGCCGGCGGAGATCCCCCCGACGAGAGACCCCGAGGTGCGCGTGCGGCGCATCCATCGCCGCGATCTCAACAGGGCCTGGGACTTCCTGAAGCTCGTCTTCCGCGACGTGAACCGCGAGACGGTCGAGTACCAGAGGCCCCGCACCAAGCGCCGCTTCCTCGAGGTCTACGATCTCGAGGGGACCGAGCAGCTCGTCTTCGACGTGAAGATCAAGGGCAAGGACCAGATCGTCGGCTATGCCGAGTGCGCCTTCGAGGTGAGCGGCGCGGACAACTGGATCAACGAGCGGTACTTCGAGAAAAGGGACATGCGCCCGCTCTTCGTCGAGGAGCTCGCCGTGCACCCCGACTACCAGGGCCGTGGCGTGGGCGGGTTCATGCTCGAGCAGGTCGAGCACCTGGCGCGCGTGCGGGGCTGCACCCACCTGGTGCTCGAGGTCGCCGAGAACAACGAGGGGGCCCTGCGCTTCTATCGCACCCGCAGCTTCTACAAGCTGGACGCCGCCATCTTCCTGGCCAAGAAGGTCACCACGGAGCATGAGCTGCTTCCCCCCCGGAAACTGAAGCGAAAGCCCCGGGCAGCGGCGAAAACTTGATGCGCGTGTCACATTCGAGAGAGCGTGGACCGAGGTCGTCGGCGCGTCCCGCATGCTTCCTCGAATTCGCCTCCTGTCTTTCGCGCTCGGGCTCGCTGCTCTCGGCAGCGTGGCGGGGGCGAGCCACGCGGGGCCGCTGAGCGAGGCGCGGGGGGCGGCCGCTGCGGCGGAGACGCCCGGGCCCATGAGGGCGAGCCTGGCGCCTCGCCTCGACGCGGATCCCGCCACGTTCTCGGCGTGCGCGGCTCCGAGCGTCGTGAAGCTGCACGCGGCGGACGACTCGATGGATGCGGCGGTGCCGGCGTGCGCCGTCGGCGACGCGTGGTCGGTCGTGCCGTACCGCGAGCAAGGGGAGGCGGTGCGGTGCGACGCTGCGGGGCGCGCGGGGCTGCTCGCGCACGCGCTGTCGGGCGCTCTGCCCCTGGATGCGGCGACCGCCGCGCACGTGCACACCGTCTTCCAGTCGGGGCTGAGGCAAGGGCGGCGAACGGACGCGTTCGGCCTCGTTGGCGACAGCATGACGCTGGCCGGCTCCTTCCTTCGCCCGTTCGCGACGCCCCGGCCAATCCCCCGGTCCCTCGCTCGCCCCCTGGCGCTCGCCGATGGGACGAACGTGGTCGACTTCTTCCGCGACGCGAAGTCGAGCGAGCCGCAGCTGTGGGCCGACTCGTTCGTCGCGCCGCGCGCTGCCAAGGTGGGCGTGTGCGCCTCGTGGCCCCTGCGCACCGTGGGCGAGACCGGCGACACGCCCATCGACACGATGATCGCCTCCGTGTCGCCCGCGTACGCGGTCATCCTCTACGGCGCCAACGACGCCCTCTCGAGGACCGACTCCAGCCCCGACGTGCAGGGTCGCCTGCGCAGCGACTACACGGCCTCTCTCGCCTCCATCGTCGACGTCCTCGAGACGCGCGGCATCGTCCCCATCCTCACCACGGTCCCCAAGCACATGCGCGAGGCCGGCTGGCCCGACTGCCCGCCCGGCGAGACCGGGGGCGCCAACGAGCGCTTCGCCGCCCAGGCCACCACGCTGAGCGCCGCGGTCGCGGACCTCGCGTGCCTGCGCCACCTGCCCCTCATCGACCTGCGGTGGTCGCTCGACCCGCTCCTCAACCACGGCGTCGGCCCCGACGGCGTTCACCTGAGCACCCACCCCGGCGGTGGCGCGGTCCTCGACGACACCGGCCTGCAGTGCGGCACCAACGTCCGCAACCTCGTCACGCTCAGGGAGCTCGGCCGCGTCGTGGACGCGGCCACGGCGGGCGTGTGGTAATCGAGGAGGAGCAGTGCACATCGCGCGCTGGGACCTCGACAAGACCTACCTGCGCACGGAGTTTGACTCGCTGCGCGATCTGGTGAAGACCGCCCTCGAGCGGCCCGACCAGAAGCGCACCAACCCGGGTGCATCGACCCTGCTGCGGGAGATGGTGCGCTCGGGCATTCGCGTGCACATCCTGAGCGGCTCGCCGGAGCAGATGCGCAGCCGCCTCGAGGACAAGCTGCGCATCGACGGCGTGACGTGGGACAGCTTCACGCTCAAGCCGAACCTGCAGAACGTGCTGCGCCTCCGCTTCCGCGCGGTGAAGGACCAGCTCGGGTACAAGCTGCCGGCCCTGCTCCGCGCGCGCGCGAAGCTGGCCGAGAGCGGCGAGGCCGCGAGCACGAGCACCGAGACCCTCTTCGGCGACGACGCGGAGGCCGACGCGTACGTCTACTCGCTGTACGCCGACTTCGTGGCCGGGCGCGTCGGCGAAGAGGTACTGCTCGGCGTGCTCGAGGGCGGGCGCGTCTACGACGACATCGTGGCCGAGACGATGGAGATCGCGAGGTCCATCGAGCGGGCCGACGTCGTCGAGCGCATCCTCATCCACCTCGATCAGCAGACCCCGCCGGCCGACTTCGAGCCCTACGGCCCCAGGGCCGTGCCCTTCTACAACTACCTGCAGGCCGCGTTCGTCCTGCACGAGGACGCGCGCCTCTCCGCCGAGGGCGTGCTGCGCGTGGCCACGGAGCTCGTCACCGAGCACCACTTCGACGGCGACAGCCTCGCCCGCAGCTACCTCGATCTGGCCCGCCGTGGCCACCTGCGGGGCACGGGTCTCGACTCCCTGGGCGAGGCCATCGAGCGCTGGCTCGCCGGCGGCACGGTGCCGGCGGCGGAGGAGCTCCAGGCGATGGTGGCCCGGCTGCCCGCGATGGGGCAAGGCGCCAAGGCGGGGTTCCAGGAGCGGGAGCAGGGGCTGCCTGACTACATACGGCTCGTGCAGGTGCACAATCCGAGGCGGGCAAGGCGGGAGTAGCGGGCGATTGCGTCGGAGGCGGTCACGATTCACGCGGACAGGGGCTGCATGAACGGTGGAGCCGCCCGTCCCCCGCGTGGAGGGTCGTGACTGCGCGGTGGAGGCGGCCGTCCACGGCGTGGAGGGTCGTGACTGCGCGGTGGAGGCGGCCGTCCACGGCGTGGAGGGTCGTGACTGCCCGGTGGAGGCGGCCGTCCCCCGCGTGGAGGGTCGTGCATGCGCGGTGGAGACGCCCGTCCCCCGCGCCAGCGCCCCTCACACCCACGCGTTGTTGAGTATCTCCCCCACACCGCCCGCCCCAGGGACGATGTACTGATGGTCATCGAGCCCCTTCTCCTCCTCCCACCGCGTCCCGGGCACCGTCTGCAGCACGTCGGCCGCGCTCAGGCCGCGATCGAGGCGCAGGGCGTAGACGATCGTGTCCGGATGCGCGCGAAGGACGTTCTTCACGTACTCGGGCGTCACGATGAGGTGCATGGCGATGCACTTGTCGGGCTTGCCCTCGAGCCGCGTCTTGTAATGGTCCAGCGCGCTCACCAGAGACGAGCCGGTGGCGCCCATGGGATCGGGGAAGAGCAGCACGCGCCCCTCCACGTCGCGGCCGATCTTGGCGTCGTGCCACGTCGCGCCCGTCACCTTGCCTGCGGCGTCGGTCGCGCGCGACATGAACAGGTGGTCCTGGCGCACGCCGGCGGGATCGAGCAGGTCGTTGAGCAGGTCGTAGACCACCTGCGAGGGCATGGTGCCCGCGCGGGCGATGCCCACCGTGACGACCTTGGTGTGCGGCGCGATGCCGATGCCCCGCACGACCGCCTGGGGCGACGACGTGACCATGCGTGTGGCCACGTCCACGCGAGCGCGCGGGAACTCCGCCGCGAGCACGGCCTCGGCCAGCTTCTCGTAGAGGAAGCGCACCAGACGCCCCACCTCGGGCTGCAGGGTCTCGCGCGCGCAGAGGCGAGCGAGCAGCGTGTACGCCAGAGGATCGTCCAGCAGGTGCACCTGCGGACCGTACTTGTGCTCGATCTCGGACGGCTTGTAGCGACTCCTGGCGTAAGCGCTCTCGCTCATGCCCGCGGACTACTACGTCCAGTGCCCCGCGCGTAGTGCCGCCGCGTCGATGATCTTCACCTTCGGCCCCAGGGCCTCGCGGAACGAGTCCTCGTCCTCGTCGTCCATGATGGCGTCGCCGAAGCCCGCGGCGATCTCCATCGCAGTCGCCAGGATGCGCAGGAACTGGGCGAAGCTCGACGCCGCGAGCGTGGGGACCCAGCGGTCCTGCCCGCTCATCGCGGTGTAGACCGGGCAATCCCCCTCCGGGTCCGGCTTGCTCACGTCGAGGAAGTAGGGATCGCCGAGCAAGGCGCTCTCCCCGATGACGACCCAGCTGGCCTTCCAGTCTGCCGGCGCGCTTCCGGTCTCCGTGGGCACCTTCACGAGGTCCTGGGACTTCACCAGCTCTTCCGCGGGGATGAGCCTGATGCGCTCGACCGGGGTCTGGGTCTCCACCTTCTCGGGATTCGCCGCGAGCAGGAAGTTCCGGTACCGGGAGGGCACCCGGTACGCCTTGCGCAGCTCGTCCACGAGCGTCTGCGGGGCCTTGCCGAACTGGCAAGGGAGCTTGCGCTTGGCGAAGATCGCCTTGAGAGCCTCGACCGCTTCCGCGAGATCGCTGTCCACCAGTTGCCTCGATAAAGATGACCGCCCCGGTCCGTGTCCGCGGGCGGGCAGCGGAGCGGGAGAGAAGCTGACACACGCTAGCATTCTTGCCCGGCCGAACGAACGAGAGTTTCACCGCCGCAGGCGCAAACGTGCGTTTTCCACAGCCATTCAGAGCGACGACACGGGGCAGCGCACCTCGACCGCAAGGTCACCGCTCGACGCCTCGCCCCCGAGCCCCCGAAGCGGCTCGACCAGGGTCTGCACCGAGCGCCGGGCCAGGGCGGCCCCGAGCAAGGGCAGGGGGCGGCCGGCCGGGGTGTGGGCGTCGACGGAGGCGAAGACGCGCGAGATGTCCTGGTCGGGGACGCTCAGGGAGATGGCCAGGACGACGACGACCCCGTCGCCGCGCGCGAGGTCGAAGGCCGTGGGCGCCGCCCGCATGGGGCGACAGAGCTCGGGGGCGCCGGGACCGCCGTCGGAGCCCAGGACGAGGCTCGTCCAGGCGCCAAGGTCGACCACGGGGCCGCGCGGGCCGCGCGTGACCACGGGCTGGCACTCGCCGCTCGTCGAGAGGGAGCCGGGGGGGCAGGCCGGAGGCGCTTCGCAGCCGGTCGCGGCGGGCAGGGTACCCCGCGGGCAGGCGGCGTCGGCGGGGACGCACGCGGCGCGGCCGCCCCCGGTGACGACGAACGCGGCGGGAGGTTCGCAGGGCGGCCCCGAGCGCGCGACGGAGCTGGCCGGGATGCAGCGGCCCCCGTCGTCGAGGGCCTCGCTGCCGGCGCAGGTGCGGAAGGCGCAGGTGCCATCGGCGGAAGGGGCGGAGGCCGGGCCGCAGTAGGCGTCGCGCAAGGCGGGCTCGACGCACGCTCCGAGCACGGCGACGCGGTCCTTCAGGCAAGCGCACCGGCCGGACGCGGCAACCGCGTCACGAGGGCACGCAGGCGGCTGCGCGATGACGCCCACGGGCACCGCAGGCGCGCAGGTCACGAGGCCGACGCACGCGAGGCCCGCTGCCAGGGTCCGACCCGGGGCCGCCATCGGCCGCCCAGGTTACGCGTGCTACACAAGGTCCGCCATGTTCCGCACGGTCGTCGACGGAACCCCCGAGGCCGAGGCCGAGCTGCGGCGACTGGACGGCCGGGGCGAGGCGGACCTGGGCCGCGTCGAGCCGGCGGTGCGCGAGATCCTCGCGGCGGTGCGCGCGGGGGGCGACGAGGCGGTGCAGACGCTCAATGCGCGCTTCGGAAGGCGCGCGCCGAAGCTCGTGGACCGCGATTACCCGGGCGCGGCGGCGCTGGGCCGGCTCTCCTCCGACGTGCGGGCGGCCCTCGAGCTTTCGGCGTCGCGCGTGCGCAGGTTCCACGAGCACCAGCGCGACGTGGGGTTCAGCTACCACGACGAAGGGGTGACCCTGGGCGTGCGCGTGTCGCCCGTGGCGCGGGCGGGGGTGTACGCGCCGGGCGGAAAGGCGCGCTACCCGTCGAGCGTCATCATGTCGGCGGTGCCGGCGGCGGTCGCGGGCGTCGGAGAGATCGTCCTGGCGACTCCGCTGGCGGGCGACTCGAGCGACGACGCCATCTACGCCGCGGCGCACCTGTCCGGAGTGCGCGCGATCGTGGACGCGGGGGGCGCGCAGGCCATCGCGGCGCTCGCGTACGGGACCGAGAGCATCCCGCGCGTCGACAAGATCGTCGGACCGGGTAGCCTCTACGTCGCGTGCGCCAAGCGCCTGGTCTTCGGCGCGGTCGACATCGACGGCATCGCGGGCCCCAGCGAGATCCTCGTGGTCGCGGACGACGAAGCGGACCCGCGAGTCGTCGCGGCGGACCTGCTCTCGCAGGCCGAGCACGACGAGGCCGCGTATCCGGTGCTCGTCTGCGCGTCGGACCTCATGGCCTCGGGGGTGAAGCGCGAGCTCGAGCTGCAGCTCGCGAGCCTGCCGCGCGCCGGCATCGCGCGCGCGGCGCTCCAGAACGGGGCCGCCGTCGTCTGCGCCTCGCGCGATCGCATGGGCGCCGTGGCCGATCGCGTCGCGGCCGAGCACCTCGCGCTCCACGTCGTGGACCCGCACGCGATGCTCGTGATGGTGCGGCGCGCGGGCGCGGCCTTCCTCGGTACGCACACGCCCGAGGCGATGGGCGACTACCTCGCGGGTCCCTCGCACGTGTTGCCGACGGGCGGCGCCGTGCGCTTCGGCTCTCCCCTCGGCGTCTACGACTTCGTCACCCGCACCTCGCTCATCGAGTACTCGCCCGCGGCCCTCGAACGCCACGCCGCCCCTGTCTGCGCCTTCGCCAGGCACGAGGGCCTCGAGGGTCACGCCCGCGCGGTCGAGGCCAGGCGCCACAGCGGCTCGTAGCGGCCGCTAGCGCTTGCTCCGTGCGCCCATCGCCGCGCCGATCCACCGCATGGCCGTGGGCGCCATGCGCGCAGCGGCCGAGGCCAGCCGCACGAACGCGGTCGTCTCCACGACCGGCTTGCCCAGGTGCACCGCTTCGATGACCTGATCGGCGACGTCGTCCGGCGTCTGCACCGAAGCCCCCGGTGGACGCACGCCAGCCTCCCCGTCGGTCGTCATGGCGTTGTGCCGGAACCCGGTATCGACCGGCCCCGGACGCACGACGAGCACGCGCACGCCCGTCCCCCCGAGCTCCGCACGCAGCGACATCGAGAGCGCTTCGAGCGCGAACTTGGTCGCGGCGTACGCGCCCAGGCGAGGCGCGGCGACGACCCCGGCCACCGACGACATCATGACGATCGTGCCGCCGCACCGCGTGAGCGGATCGAGCGCGAGCTGGGCCAGACGCAGCGGGGCCACGACGTTGAGAGCCAGCAGCGCCATGAAGTCGTCGGGGGCGACCTGCATGATGCTGCCGTAGTGCCCCCGTCCCGCGTTGTTCACGAGGACGTCGATGCGCCCCGTGCTCTTCGCCGCCTCGACGAGCCTGACCCTGTCCTGCTCGACCGTCACGTCCCCGCGCACGACCACCGGT